>Ga0335075_10003357_pt1 | contig 25460 bp, 20 predicted proteins | sample Lox_Sample_24_FD_206723 | JGI IMG/M metagenome (GOLD analysis project Ga0335075, IMG submission 206723) | Soil microbial communities from Loxahatchee National Wildlife Refuge, Florida, United States - Lox_Sample_2.4 | ecosystem: Environmental > Terrestrial > Soil > Wetlands | place: USA...
GCCTCGGAGACGACGCCGTGGTCGTCGCGCACTCGTGGGGCGGCAGCCCGGTCACGCTGGGCGCGTCGGGTGCGCCGAACGTCCGGCACCTGATCTACCTGGCCGCCTTCATGATCGAGGCGGGAAAGCCGGCGCCGGTCGACTTCCGCACGCTGCCGCCGATGCCCGCGTTCGACCTGGGGCCCGAGGTCTGCACGGTGGTTCCCGAGTACGCCTACGACGCCTTCTACCACGACGTCGACCCGCGGGTCGCCGCGGAGTGCACGGCGCAGCTGCGGCCGTTCGCCCGCGAGGGCTGGGACCTGGTGGAGACGTCGCTGCCGCCGGCCTGGACGCTGTACCCGACGACGTACATCGTGTGCGCGCAGGACCACGGCGTGAACCCGGACGACCAGCGGGCCATGGCCGCGCAAGCCGACGACATGGTCGTGCTGGACACCAGCCACTCGCCGTTCCTCTCCCAGCCCCGGCAGGTCGCGGACATCATCGCCGAGCGCGTCCGCAAGTACTCCGCCTAGCTACTCCTGAGCCGAAAGAGAGACATGACCGAGCAGCACGCGTACGCCGAGACCGCGATCGGGCCGGACATCCCCATCGTCGAGGCCCACCACCACATGTGGCCGACCGACCGGTATAACCGCAAAGACCTCGAGCGCGACATGAGCCAGGGCCATCGCATCGTCAAGACGGTCTTCATCGACTGCTCGGCGAACTACCGCACCGACGGCCCGGACTACCTGAAGCCAGTGGGCGAGACCGAGTGGGCGGTCACCCAGCAGGGACCCGACGGCATCTGCGCCGGCATCGTCGGCCACGTGAACATGTACCTCGGGTCGCAGGCGGGCGAGGTGCTCGACGCCCACCTCGAGGCGGGCGGCTCCTCCTTCAAGGGCATCAGGCACAACGTGGCGTGGGACCGGCACCCGGACACCAACAACGCGTTGCGCGGCGCACCGGAATACGCGCTGCTGGACCCGGTCTTCCAGGCGGGCACCGCCGAGGTGGCGAAGCGCGGCCTGATCTTCGAGACCTGGCTGTACTTCAACCAGCTCGGCGACATGAAGAAGCTCGCGCAGGCACAGCCGGACCTGCGCATCGTGCTGAACCATCTCGGCGGGCCCGCGTGCAACGGGCCGTACGCGGCCGACCGGCCGGGCATGCTGGCCGAGTGGCGGCGCCAGATGGCGGACCTGGCCCAGGCGCCCAACGTCTACCTGAAGGTCGGCGGCATCGGCTACAAGTCGTTCGTCGAACAGTCCGTGCTCGACGGGCCGCGGTCGTCTGAGTTCCTCGCCGGGTACTGGAAGCCCGAGATCGACTTCGCCATCGAGGCCTTCGGCCCCGAGCGCAGCATGTTCGAGACCAACTACCCGGAGGACAGGCACCTGACCGACTTCGTCGTCTTGTGGAACACCTACAAGCGGATCGCGGACGGCTACAGCGACGACGAGCGGGCGTGGGTGTTCGAGAAGGCGGCCAGCTCGATTTACGGCATCTGATGCCGGCCACCGCGGTCTTCGTCCACGGCGGCTGGCACGACGGGTGGAGCTGGCACCTGGTGCGCGAGCTGCTGGACAGGCGCGGCGTCCCCTCGGTCGCGCTCGACCTCCCGATGACGACGCTCGGCGCCGACGCCGCGGTGCTGACCGCCGCCCTGGCGGAGATCGAGGGGGACGCCATTGTCATCTCCCACTCCTGGGGCGGCAGCGTCAGGCACCTCATTTACCTCTGCGCCACCCTGACCGAGGCCGGCCGGCCGACCCTCTCCCCGTCCCGGGTGCCCGTCGCGGGCCGCGAGACGATGCGGTCCGCGGTCGTCATCGAGACCGACACGACGACCGTCATCGATCCCGAGGCCAGCCTGGCGGTGTTCTACCCCGACGTGGAGCCGTCGCTGGCCAGGCAGGCCGCCGCCCGGCTGCGGCCATTCCAGAAGACCGGCTACGCGGTCGTCGAGACGGACGCGGTCGCGGCATGGCGGACAGTCCCGACGACCTACGTGGTGTGCGCCGACGACCGCATGATCCATCCCGATACCCAGCGCGAGATGGCGGCCACCGCGGCCGCGGCGGGCGCGGCGGTCCTCGAGTGGCGTTCCAGCCACTCGCCGTTCCTGTCGCACCCCGACTTGGTCGCGGACCTGGTCGCCCGGATCGCCGTGAATGCGGATGTTGATCCCGGTTGACGGCAAGTGTCGGCAGGACTAACGTGCGTCTCAAGTTGTAGGACAAACAGTCAGTCGCACAGTTGACGGTCCTCGGCGAGGTTAGCGTCAGCTTCGACCTATGCACCCGTATTGGGGGGAATCCTCATGCACCGTCTTCACGCCGCCACGCGACGTTCCCGATGGAGATCCGCCGAGGCCGGCCGCCGGACGGCCCGGCCCCGGTTCCGCGTGGCGGCCATCGCGGCCCTGGTGCTCGCGGCAGCGGCACTCTCCGCGTGTTCGTCCGCCGTGACAAGCAGCGGCTCGACCGCTACGACGTCGGCGGCGCAGCCGAGCAGCTCGTCGACCTCGTCGGCGGCCGCCTCGGGCAGCAGCACGGCCACCGTCGGCATCACCGCGGTGCCGTCAGGCGCCCAGACCGACTACACGCATTACGACCTGTACGCGAAGCTCTACCCGAACGCCTACCAGAACTACAAGGCCCCGACGGGCAAGGTGCAGTACTGCGAGAGCACCTTCTACCTCGGCAACACCTACCAGCAGGGCCAAGTCACCGCGTTCAAGCAGATGGTGTCCCAGCTGTCAGCGGCCGGGCACGCCCAGAGCAATTTCATCGTGGAGAACTCCAACAACAGCACCGCTACCCAGGTGTCGCAGTTCCAGAGCGAGATCGAGAGCGGCTGCAACGTGATCTTCCTGGACGCCGGGTCGACGACCGCCTTCTGCCCGCAGTTCACGACCGCGCTGCAGAAGAACGTCGTGGTGGTGTCTTTCGACCCCGTGTACTGCAACAACGCGATCACGGTGTCGTTCGACGTCTACCAGAACTCCTACGAGCTGGCGGCCGCGCTCTACAAGTCGATGAACTACCAGGGCAACCTGCTGGAAATCACCGGGGTCCCCGGCGTCGCTGACGCGGCGACGGCGACCGCGGCGGCGACCGCCGCGATGCAGGGCCACTCTGGCCTCAAGGTCGTCGGCAACTACACCGGCGAGTGGACGGCCTCGGTCGCCCAGCAGGCGACGGCGCAGTGGCTGGCCAGCCACCCGGGCGTGAAGGTCGACGGGATCATCGACGAGGGCGCGATGGGCGTCGCGGCCGAGACGGCACTGCAGCAGGCGGGACGGCCGCTGGCGAAGGTGTCGCTGCAGGAAGGCGACTGCCAGGAGCTGGCGTTCCAGAAGCAGAATCCGTCGCTGGTCCCCTTCATGACCGACCAGGCCCCGGCGCCGGGCGCGTACGCGGCCATGGACGTCGCGCTGCGGATCCTGGCCGGGCAGCAGCCCGCCCTCGACACGATCCTGTACCCGATTCCGGGCCCGACGACGGCGACGTTCAGCCAGTGGTACACGCCGTCCATGACGGTGGGCAGCGCGTGCTTCGCGTCACCGAAGCCGGCCCTCCCGGCGATCGGGAGCTACCTCGGCCAGTTCTTCACCGGCGGCACGCCGGTGACGACCTTCCCCGAGCCCTCGTGACCCGATGACCGACTCGCCATCGGTCGCTGGCACTGACCGGCCGCCCGGGGAAACCCGGGCGGCCGGTCAGCCGGTGAGCGGCACCGGGCGGACCGTCACCGCCGTCGTCGCAGCCAACTTCACGCGATGGCTGCCGTACATCCTGGTGCCGGTCCTGTTCATCCTGTCCCTGTTTTTCATCCCGGGGTATTTCAGCAAGCTGAGCATCATCTCGCTGCTGATCCTGTCCAGCCTGCTCGGCCTGTCGTCCCTGGGGCAGACCATGACGATCATCGCCGGCGGGATCGACCTGTCGATCCCGGCGGTGATCGGGCTGTCCGACATCATCGTGACCCAGCTGTATTACAAGCACTGGTCGCTGCCCGTCATCTTTCTCGTGATCGCGGGGGCGGCGATCCTCATCGGCACGATCAACGCCGTGTCGTCCGTGCTCCTGCACGTGCACTCGCTGATCACGAGCTTCGGGATGAGCCTGGTGGTGTCCGGGGTCGCGCTGGAATGGAGCAACGGCGCCACCACCGGGGCGGTACCCGGCTGGATCACGAGCAGCGTCTCCGCCATCGGGCACACCGGGCCGATCCCGATCCCGCTCATCATCATCGTGTGGGCCGTTGCCTCGGTCCTCGCGGTGGCGTTCATGCGGCTGACCCGGGTCGGCCGGGAAACCTACGCGCTCGGCGCGAACGCCGTCGCGGCGCGGCTGGCCACCGTCCGGTCGACGTGGGTGCTCGTCGTGGTGTTCTCGATATCCGCGCTGTGCGCCGCCCTGGTCGGCGTCTTCTTCGCGGGCTACAGCGGCATCCCCGACCCCACCGTCGGGCAGCCGTACTTCTTCCTGACGATCACCGCGGTCATGATCGGCGGCACGTCGCTGCTCGGCGGCCGCGGCGGATACCTCAGGACCGTCATGGGCGCCCTGATCGTCGCCGAGCTGACCACGCTGCTCGTCGGGGTCGGCTTCAACGCCTCGTTCCAGGAGCTGGCCCTCGGCATCCTGGTCATCGCTCTGACCAGTACTTACGGGCGGGAGATCAAGGTTGCCGCCAAGATCTGAAGCGACTCGCCTGGTCGTCGACGACATGTCCCGGTCGTTCGGCGAGACCCGCGCGCTGACCTCCGCGACGCTGGACATCTGCCCCGGCGAGATTCACTCGCTGGCGGGCGAGAACGGCTCGGGCAAGAGCACCCTGATCAAGATCCTCAGCGGCGTGCTGCAGCCGGACTCGGGAACGCTCACCTGGGAGGGCGACGTCAGGCGGCTCGGCAGCCCGGGCAGCGCGCAGGCCATGGGCATCGCGACCGTGTTCCAGGAGACGCTGATCGCGCCGGAGATGACCGTGCGCGACAACATCTACCTGGGCACCGACCGGCTCTTCAGGTACGGGCACCGGAAGGGCCAGGAACTCGCCGGCGCCCGGCGGGCGCTGACCGATCTCGGCCTGGACAAGCTCGACCTGGACCGGCCGATGTGGACGCTCTCGCTGGCCGAGCGGCAGCTGACGACCGTGGCCAGGGCGATCATCCGGCCGTGGCGCCTGCTCGTCCTCGACGAGGCGACGTCGGCGCTCGACCACCACCAGCGCGACCGGCTGTTCGACTACCTCAGGCTCGCCAAGTCAGAAGGGAAGTCGGTGCTGTTCACCTCGCACCGGATGGACGAGGTGCTCGGGCTGGCGGACCAGATCACCGTCCTGCGGCAGGGCGCGACCGTCGCCGCGATGCCCGTGAGCGAAGCCTCGCGGGTCGGCATCCTCGGCCACATGTCTGGCCGGGCCGACGTCGCCGATGTCGTCAGCGCCGAGCCCGCGCCGCGCGGTGGCGGCGCGGCGGAGCGGGGCACGCCGTCGCGGCCGGTGCTGCGCGTCGAGGAACTGACCCTGCGGGCCACGTCCAAGCCGATCTCGGTGGAAGTCGCGGCCGGGCAGATTCTCGGACTCGCCGGGCTCGAGGGCCAGGGCCAGGTCGAGCTCGTGGAGTGCCTGTCCGGGCTCAGGCGGCCCGTGTCCGGCCAGGTGCTGGCGCTCGGCGAGGGCGGCGAGTCCCGCGCCGTCCGCAGCTACCGGGGCGCGAACCGGCTGGGCATCAGGTACGTGCCGCGCGATCGCCGACACGAGGGCCTGTTCGGCCCGTTGTCGGTGTTCGACAACTTCGCGATCACGCTGTGGACCGACCTCAACTGGCTGGGGGTGCTGCGACGGCAGCGCGCCAGGAAGAGATTCGACGAGTTCGCCGGATCGTCGCGGCTGGTCAGCGCGTCGCCCGGCTCCCCCATCAGCACGCTCAGCGGGGGAAACCAGCAGAAGGTCCTGCTGGGGCGCTGGATCGCGATGCGCCCTCGCGTCCTGGTCGTCAACGACCCGCTCCGCGGCGTGGACGTCAACACCAAGCAAGAGCTGTACGGCCTGTTCCGGCGGCTGGCCGCCGACGGAGTGGCGATCATCTACCTCTCGACGGAAATCGTCGAGCTGCTCACGCTCACCGATCAGATCGCGGTGTTCCATGAAGGAAGTCTCGTAGCGATGCTGCCGACCGAGATGTCATCGGATACCGACGTCGTGTCCGCGATGTTCGGCGACGATTCCCGCGGCGGTGCCGATGGCTAGCGCCGTCTCCGACCGGGCGCGGTCGCCGGCGGTGTCCGTGCCGGTGGTCCGGCAGATCCTGCGCCGCAACAGCTACGCCGCCGTGCCGCTCGCCCTGCTCATCCTGCTGTTCATCGTGAACGCCGCGGTCCAGCCGCAGTTCGTGGCGCAGGAGAACTGGGCGTCGTCCATGGCGGTGCTGTGCCCGACGGTGCTGACCGCGATGGCCGTGACGCTGCCCGTCATGTCAGGCAACGGCGGAATCGACCTGTCGGTCGGCCCGCTGGCCGGATTCATGACCGTGCTGATCGCGGCGGTGCTCGTGCCGGCGGGCATCACGTCGCCGGTGCTGATCGTTCCGATCGTCATCATCTTCGGGCTGCTGTCCGGCGCCATCAACGGGCTGCTCGTCGCCTACGTCCGGGTGCCCGCGATCATCGCCACGCTGGGCATGTACCTCTTCTACCAGGGACTGGGCACCGAGGTGCTGCCGGAAGCCGGCGGCGACGTCCCGGTCTGGCTGGTGAAGCTCAACGGTTCGCTCGGGCCGATCCCGGCCGTCTGGGTCGTCTTCGCGGTCATCGCGCTCGTCTGGACGGTCGTGTCGCGGGGCTCCTACCCGCGCAACCTGCTGGCCGTCGGCGGCGACGAGCGAGCCGCGTTCACGGCCGGCGTGAACGTGGCGAGGCTGCGGCTGGTCACCTACGCCATCGGCGGGGTATTCGCCTGCCTCGCGGGCCTGATGCTGACCGGCCTCATCCAGTCGGGTGACGGCACGGTCGGGGCGCCCTACACGATCAGCGCGCTCACGGCGGTGGCCCTCGGCGGCGTCAGCCTGGCCGGCGGCCGCGGCGGGCTGCTCGGCGGCGCGCTCGGCGGGGGAGTCCTGTTCCTGATCCAGGAACTGCTGACCGACGCGCACGTGTCGGTGTACTCGGTCAGCGTCGTCGACGGGATCATCCTGATCCTCGCGCTGGCCCTGAACGGCACTGTCGAACATCTGCGCAGGCGGTCGGCCGCGTCGCGGCGCGGCTGAGCCGCCAGCCTACGACCCGATTGGGGGCGGTATCCAGATGGACAACGGCCAGCCGCGGCTGCCGGAGCTGTTCTCGCTGTCCGGGAAGGTGGCGCTGGTGACAGGCTCCCGGGCGGGGCTTGGCCGGGCGATGGCGACCGGCCTCGCGCAGGCCGGCGCGGAGGTCGTGCTGCACGGCCACCACGACGACCTCGCCGAGACGGAGGCGCAGATCGCCGAGACGGGCGGGAAGTCGCGCCGCTGGATCGCTGACCTGCTGGAGATCGACGCGCTCGGCGCGCGCATCGATGACCTGCTGGCCCAGACGCACGTCGACATTCTCGTCAATAACGCGGCGACGTTCATCAGGTCATCCGCGCTCGAGCTGAGCTTCGAGCGCTGGCGCGAGGTCCAGACGGTGAACCTGGACGCGGTGTGGCTGCTCTGCCAGCGCATCGGCGCGGGAATGGTCGAGCGCGGCACGGGCAAGATCATCAACATCGGATCCCTGGCTGCGGTGCAGGGCCCGCTGAACCGGAGCGCCTACACGGCCGCCAAGCACGCGCTGATCGGCATCACGCGGGCGCTGTCGAACGAGTGGGCGGGCCACGGTGTGCAGGTCAACACCCTGCTGCCCGGCTACTTCAAGACGGGCCGCCAGAGCCCGGCCTACACCGATCCCGTCGTGCAGGCGCGCATCCCGGCCGGCCGCTTCGGCGAGCCTGCGGACATCGTCGGGAGCGTGGTCTACCTCGCTTCTCGCGCGTCGGACTACGTCACCGGTCACCAGCTGATCGTCGACGGCGGCTGGTACTCGCGCTAGAGTGAACGTATAACCGTCATACAATCAATCCCGGCTACGAGCGGATGGTGCGGTGCGGACAAGCGATCAGATAGCCGACATGCTCGCTGCGTACGGCGTGAGCCATTTCTTCTTCGTCCCCGTCATCCTGCCGGAGACGGTCAAGCGGATGAGCGAGCGCGGCATCCTGCCGGTCATGACGCACGGGGAGAAGTCGGCCGCCTACATGGCCGACGGCTACGCCAGGATCAGCCGCAAGGTCGGGGTATGCGGCGCGCAGGCGATCGGGTCGACGAACCTGGCCGCGGGCCTGCGCGACGCCTACATGGCCAGGACGCCGGTCGTCGCCCTGTCCGGCGAGCCGGACGCGCGGAACTCCTACCGCAACCTCTACCAGGACGTGGACGACCACGGCGCCTTCGAGGGCGTGACGAAATGGAACGCGCACGTGCCGGGCCCGGGCCGCTTCCCTGACCTGCTGCGGCAGGCGTTCCGCGCGGCCAGCTCAGGTGTGCCCAGGCCGGTGCACCTCGGCCTTGTCGGCCGGACCGGCAACCCGGGTGACACACCCGCCGAGGGCGTCACCCGCGCGGAACCGCGCTACGGGACGTCGCCGAGCGACCGCCCGATGGCCGCGAGCTCTTCGGTCGCCGCGGCGGCGGAGCTGCTCGCGCGGGCTCGCCGGCCGGTCATCCTGGCCGGGAACGGCGTGGCCCGCTCGGGTGCCGCGCGCGAGCTGGTCGCGCTGGCCGAGCAGCTCGTGATCCCCGTCGTGCTGACGCTGAACGGGCTCGCGACCATGGCCTTCGACCATCCGCTCTACGGCGGGGTCGCCGGGGAGTACGGGGCGGACTGCGCCAACGAGATCCTGCTGCGCGCCGACGTGGTGCTGGTCGCGGGCTCCTCGCTGGGCAGCATGACGACCAGGAGCTGGAGTCTCATCCCGGCGGACGCGCAGCTCATCCAGGTGGACATCGACGGCGCCGAGATCGGCAGAAACTTCGAGTGCGCGGTGCCGCTCGTCGGTGACGTGGGCGCGGTCCTCGGCCAGCTGGCCGCCGCCGCGAGCTGCCAGGCGCCGCCGGAGTGGGCCGCGGAGATCGCGGGCATCAGGGCCGGCTGGCGGGACGCGGTGCGAGAGAACGAGACGTCCGCCGCCAGGCCGATCCGGCCCGAGCGGCTGTTCCGCATGCTCGGCGAGGAGATGGCGGCGGACGGGGTCATCGTCGGCGACACCGGCCACACCGCCGCCTGGACCGCCCGCCACCTGCGGCTGTCCGGCCGGCAGTCCGCCGTCCGCGCGGCCGGCTCGCTGGGCTGGGGCCTGCCCGCCTCGCTGGGCGTGAAGTGCGCGTGCCCCGATCGCGAGGTCATCTGCGTGACCGGGGACGCCGGGTTCTTCTACCATCTCAGCGAGCTGGAGACCGCCAGGCGGTACGGGCTGAACGTGATCGTCGTGGTCAACAACAACACGTCGATGAACCAGGAGGCCTTCTTCTGGGATGAGGGCTCGGCCGACCAGGAAAAGAACTGGCAGTTCCACGACGCCGACCTGGCCGGGATCGCGCGGGGCTTCGGCTGCCACGGCGCGCGGGTAGACGATCCGGCCGACTTCCCCGCAGCATTGGATAAGGCCCGGGCAGCCGGGCGGCCGGCGGTGATCGACGTCAGGACCGATATCGCGGTCGCGGCGCCGCAGAGCTTCGGGCCGGCACTGTAGGCGAGGAGTGACGATGACGCAGAAGGCGACCGGAGCCGGCGTGCTGGCGGGCATCAAGGTGGTTGACTTCGGTCATTTCGTGGCCGGGCCGCTGACGGCCGTGATGCTGGCCGACCAGGGCGCCGAGGTCACCCGCGTGGACCGCCCTGGCGCCGGGCTCGCCGAAGCGGACGCGTTCCTGAACCGGAACAAGCGCCGGGTCACCCTCGACCTGAAGGACCCGGCGGACGCGGCGGTCGCGGCGCGACTCGCGGCCGGCGCCGACGTCGTCATCGAGAACTTCCGGCCCGGCGTCATGGACCGCCACGGGCTCGGCTGGCAGCAGCTCGCGCCGGCGTCGCCGCGGCTGATCTACTGCTCGATGCCCGGCTTCGGCCGGGACGACCCCCGCGCGCAGGTGCCCGGCTGGGAGGGCGTGGTGGCCGCGGCCACCGCGAACTGCTCGATCAGGGTCGGCCAGGAGCCGCCCGGCTGGGACACCACCAGGCCCACCTACAGCGCGGTCCCGCTGGCCTCGAACTTCGCCGCGTTCCTGGCCGCCACCGCGATCGTGGCGGCGCTCACGTTCCGGCATCGCACCGGCCGGGGCCAGCTGATCGAAGTGCCGCTCTTCCACGCGATGTTCGAGCTGATCGGCAAGGCGGGCTCTTTCGTGGAAGCGGACGGGCTGGCGCCGCCCAAGCCGCACAGCGGCAACGGCAGCGGCACGTACGAGTGCGCCGACGGCCGGTACGTCCGGCTGGACCCGATCGGCGGCAGCGCCCGGTTCCTGCGCTGGCTGCTGGACGCCGCCGGCGCGGAGTCCTGGGCGGTGGACGGCCTGACCGACGGGGTGCGGCTGGCCAGGCACAAGGACATGGAAGAGCAGTTGAAGGAGCGGCTGCGCGGCATGTTCCTGACGCGCAAGGCCGAGGAATGGGGCGAACTGGCCGGCGACGCCGGCGTCCCGCTGGCCTTCATCCGCACCTGCCGGGAATGGCTCAGGACGGACCACGCGCGGGCGGCCAGGCACGTCGTGCCCGTCACCGACCCGCTGTTGGGCGAGACCTGGATGCCGGGCCTGCCGGTGCACACGGCCGCGTCGTCCGGCTGGGCGCCGCGGCCGCGCCGGCTGCCGGACGCGGACCGCGACGCGGTCCTCGCCGAAGCCAGCCAGCCGGCCGCGACGACCGTCCCTGGGCCGGCGGAGAGCATCACCCGGGCGTTCGAGGGACTGCGGGTCCTCGACCTCACGGAGATCCTGGCCGGCCCGAGCAGCGGCCGGATCCTCGGCGAGTACGGCGCGGACGTGGTCAAGATCAACGCGCCGAACAGCCCGGTGAACGCGCACGGCATCGTCAACAGGGGCAAGCGGAGCATGCTGCTCAACGTCGAGGCGGAGCGCGGCCAGGCCGTCTTCTGGGAGCTCGCCGCGCGCAGCGACGTGATCATCCAGAACTACCCCGAGGGCACGGCGGACCGGTACGGCATCGGGTACCGGCACGTGAAGGCCCGCTTCCCGGACGCGGTCTACGTGTCGGTGACGTGCTACGGCGAAGGCGGCCTGTGGGGCGCCAGGCGCGGGTACGAGACGCAGGGCCAGGCGGTCACCGGCATGATGGAGCGGGCAGGCGGTGACCACCACGTGCCCGAGGTGCTGGGGCCGTACAACGTCGTCGACTTTGGCTCCGGCGTCATGGCCGCGTTCGCGGCGTCGCTTGGCATCTTCCACCGCACCGCGACCGGTGCGGGCGGGCGGGTCACCGCCTCGCTCGCGCAGACCGCCACCTACCACCAGGCGACGTTCATGCTCGACTACGCGGGCAGGCAGGAGCACGCCGAGCCGCGCGGACCCGAGGCGCTCGGCGCCGGGCCGTTCCAGCGGTACTACCAGGTGCGCGACGGCTGGATCTTCCTCGGCATGAAGCCGTCGCAGCTGCCGTCGCTGCGGTCGGTGCCCTGGCTGGCGGCTGCCGCCGGACTCAGCGCGGCGGACACCACGGCCGTGACGGAGGCGCTGAGCGCCGCGCTCGCCGAGCAGTCCGCGGCGGGCGCCGTCCGGGCGCTGCGGGAGGCTGGCGCCGGCGCCCACCAGGTGCTGACCACCGAGCAGGTGATGACCACGGAGCCGGCCAGGGCGCTCGGCCTCAGCCTGATCCAGCGGTCGGAGGAGTTCGGCCCCGTCGTGATGCCCGGGCTCACCGTGCGGCTGTCAGAGTCGCCGCTGGTGCTCGGCAGCCCCGCGGGCCGGGCCGGATCGGACGCGGAGAGCATCCTGACGGAGCTCGGCCTGGCCGACCGGATGACGGAACTGTCGCGGTACTGGGTGCTGCGCACCGACAACCTGCCGCCCGCCTGGTAGCCGCCCGGCGGCCGCTCAGGAGACCGCCAGCGGCGCGGTCACGTCGATGTCGGTGCGCACGTCGATGACCGCGGGCCGGTCGGCCTCCAGCGCGCGCTCCAGGCTCGGCCGGAGGTCACCGGGCTTGTCCACGCGGATGCCGAGCGCCCCCATGTCCGTTGCCAGCCGGGCCAGGTCCACGTCGGCGTAGGTCCACATCCGCCGTGATCGCGGCGTCGACTCGCCGCCGTAGGCGCGGTCGAACCCGCGCTTGCTCTGATTACCCCCGGCGTTGTCGTTGACGATGGTGACGGAGCTGACGTTCCAGCGGACCGCCGTCTCGATCTCGCCCAGGTGGTAATAGAGGCCCGCGTCTCCGGTGAACGCGATGACGGGCCTGTCACCGGCGGCGCACTTGGCGCCGATGCCGGCCGAGAAGGCCCAGCCGAGGTGACCGCAGCTGCGCAGGTAGTCCTGCCCTGGCTGGGTCAGGTCGAAGTACTGGGACATCCACATGCCGGCGTGCCCGGTGTCCACCAGGACGATCGCGTCGTCGGGCATCATCCAGGTCAGGTCGGCGCACAGCCGCTCGGGCCGGATCGGCAGGTCATCACTGGTCATGACGCTGTTGTGCCGTGCCCGCCAGGACGCCTTGAGGTCGTCGGCCTCAGCCAGCCACGGACCGCGCCGCGCGGCGGTCGCCGGGTCGGCCAGCTCCCGCATCCGGCTGAGCACCAGCCGGGCGTCACCGAGCACCCGCGCCTGCAGCGGATAGTTTCTGCCGAGCGTGACCGGGTCGATGTCGATCTGGATGGCGGGTGTGCCGATCGGCGGCACCGCCCAGAAATGCGTCGTCATGCCGCCCGTCTGCGTGCCGATGAAGCAGACGAGGTCGGCCCTGTTGACGATCTGGTTCGCGCACTCGCGCGAGTAGGTCCCGACCACGCCCGCGCTCAGCCGGTGGGTACCGGCGATGCTGGCCCGGCCGTTCGCCGACGTCGCCACCGGGATCCCGAGAGCCTCCGCCAGCGCGACGAGCTCGGCGGCCGCGCCGGACCAGTGAATCCCGCCGCCGGCCACGATCACCGGCCGGTCCGCGGCTTCGAGCAGGCTCAGGGCGGCGCGCACCGCGTCGTCGTCGGGTCGCGGCCGAAATGGCGGTATCGCCGCGAACTCGGGCTCGACGATGTCATCGAGCACTCCTGTTTCCCGGTCGAGCTGCCCCTCGTTCCCCTGCACCTGAATGTGCACCGGGCCCGGCGAGCCGGTCGTCGCCGCCCGGAACGCGTACCGCAGCATGTCGGGCAGCCTGGTGACGTCGTCGACCACGCCGTTGAACTTGGTGACCTGGTCGAACGCGGGCAGGTCGTCCGCCTCCTGGTAGACCTGCCGGAACTTCGTGGCGGGGAGCCGGCCGCCGGTCAGCGCCACCACCGGCGACCTGGCGAGGAACGGCTCGCGCAGGCCGGCCGCCAGGTTGAGGGCGCCGATCGCCTGCGCCGCGCAGACGCCTGGCCGGTGTCCCGCACGCGCGTACCCGTCGGCCATGTAGACCGCCGCCTTCTCCCCGTGCGTGGTAACCGGGGAGATCTCCGGGTACAGGCGCTCCAGCTCGGCGAAGGTCCTGCGCATGATGGCAGGCACGCTGAACAGGTGCGTGACGCCGTAGCCGTGCAGCATCTCCGCGACCGCGGTCGCGCCTTCTTGCTCAGTTCCGTGCGCGGTGTTCACCAGGCGGCTCCTTGCAGACGTATGACTATCATACAATAAGCCTGCCGACGCGCTCCGGCTAGGGACTCCGGGCTGCCGGGCTGGCGGCCTAGCTGGCCGCTTCCTGGGCGAGGGCGCTGAACGCGGCCAGGCCCGCGGCCTCCACGTGCTGACTGCACGCTTTCGCGGCCGCGTCGGCGTCGTTGGCCGCGACCGCGGCGACGATCTCGGCGAGCTCGGCCATGCTCTCGCCGGCCCGCCCCGGCCTGGTCAGCGACAGCGACCTGAGCAGGTTGATGCGGGCGTGCAGCGTGCTGGCGATGGACCGCAGCGCCTCGTTGCCGCCGCCCTCGAACAGCACGTCGTAGAACTTGTCCTTCGCGGCGAGCCAGACCGTCGGGTCCTTGGAGGCCGCTCGCTCCACGGCGCGGAACGCGCCGGCGAGCGCCTTCCGCTGCGCGTCGGTGGCGTTCTCGACGAAGAGCCGGCCGGCCAGCGCCTCGAGCGCCGATCGCACCTGGTAGAGCTGCCGTGCCTCTTCGATCGTGACCTGGGCGACGATGGTTCCCTTGTTGGGGATGGTGGTGACGAGCCCCTCCGCCGCCAGCTCCCGCAGGGCCTCACGGATGCTGGTCCGGGAGACGCCGGTCGCCTCGACGAGCTCGCGCTCGATGAGCCGCTGGCCGGGAGCCAGCTGGCGGTCGAGAATGGCCTGCCGGAGATTGTCGAGGACACGAGAACGGATGGGCGCCGGCGCGCGCTCCACCCGCAGGGTTTCCGCTATCCCCATGTCAGCGCCCTCACAATCTAGGCTCAGGAAGCCACCTCAGCCGTGCAACAAAGGAAGCACGATTGAATGACCGTCCGGCAACTTATTCTATCGGTTCACGTCCCTTTCTAGCAGCAGGTATCCGTCAGGATGCCTGACGACCCCGGATATTGACGGGGTACCTGGGCCGCCCCTAGGCTACGTATCGAGTTTCATACTGTCTGTCAGTCCTACAAAACGCGTCGCGTGCCAGGTGAGCGCCGGTTTGCCGCCCCGCCGAGGACAGGAGGACGTCGTGAGCTATCAGCTCATCCTGAAGAATGGTCACGTGCTGGACCCGGGCCAGGGCATCGACCGGCGAGCTGATATCGGGATCTCGGACGGCCGCGTATCCGCGATCGAGGACCACATCCCGGACGCTAATGGCGCTCAGGTGATCGACGTGAGCGGCGACGGCCGGTACGTGGTGCCCGGGCTCGTCGACCTGCACGCGCACGTCGCCCGCGGTGGCACGACTCCTGGCGTCGGGATGGGCTGCTGCGACGCCGACGAGATCGGCATCCGCTCGGGCGTGACCACGGTGCTCGACGCTGGCTCGGTGGGGATCGCGAACGCGGGCGTCTTCCCCGCTTACATCCTCCCCGGCGCGCGGACGCGGGTGCTGTTCTACCTCAACGTGGGCACGTTCGCGCACAGCACCAAGGACCACGCGGACGTCCGCGGCATGGACGACATCGACGCCGAGGGCATCGCCAGCTGCCTCGAGAGCAATCCAGGCGTGGTCTCCGGCATGAAGCTCCGGCTGGTCGGCCCGTTCGTGGCCAAAGCGGGCGAGCAGGTCATCGACGCGGCCACAGCTGCCGCCAGGCGAGCGGGACTGCCGCTGATGGTGCACATCGGCGACCTGTTCGCGGCGCAGGACCCGGACCTGGACAGGCGCATGCTGGCCGTCACCGAGTACCTGATCGGCGAGCTGGCGGCCGGCGACATCCTGACCCACCTGTGCACGCCGAGCGTCGGCGGCGTGGGCAGGTCGGGCGGGCAGCTCGATCCGCTGCTCAAGGCCGCGCGGGACCGCGGCGTCGTCCTGGACTCCGCGCTCGGCATGGGCAACTTCGGCTACCAGGTCGCCAGGGAGCAGTATGACCGCGGCCTGGTGCCCGACACGATCAGCAGCGACCTCACGCTGGGCGGCCAGTCGTTCCACAGCCTGATGGAGTGCATGGCGAAGTTCATGGCGATCGGCTACAGCCTCGCCGACGTCGTGCGGATGACGACCGCGAACGCGGCCGCCGCGGCGGGCCTGGCGGACACGGCGGGAGCCCTCGCGGTCGGGCGGACCGCCGACATCACGATCCTGGACGTGGCCGAGGGCGACTTCAGCTTCACCGACACCCGCAAGGAGACGTTCTCCGGCCGGTACGGCATCACCCCCGTGCAGACGGTGCGGGCCGGCGAGCTCGTCGCGCCGCGCTGGGGCACCCATCCGTGGGGCTGGCTGCCAGCCAGCGCGTCCGCGGGGACGGCGGCCTCATGACCCGCCTCGAGCAGCCCGCCTGGCTGGCCGACCTGCACTGGGAGCAGCGCCCCGCGGACATCAGCCACCGCGACGTGGCCGGCGTGGCCGTCGACGCCGCGGATCAGGTCTACCTGTTCACCAGGTACGACCATCAGGTGCTCGTGTACACCGCGGCGGGCCAGTTCGTCAGGGCGTGGGGCGCCGGGACCTTCACCAACGCGCACAGCATCAGGGTCGGCCCCGACGGCGCGGTGTACTGCGTCGACAACGGCGACCACTCCGTCAGGAAGTTCAGCCCGGACGGCGAGCTGCTGCTGACCCTGGGCGTGCCGGGCACCCGCTCGGACACCGGGTACCGGACCGACCTGCCGGTGCTCATCCACAACGTCGAGACGGTCGCCAGGCCGGCCGGGCCGTTCAACGGCTGCACGGACATCGCGATCGGTGCCGGCGGCGACATCTTCGTCTCCGACGGCTACGGGAACTGCCGGGTGCACCACTTCAGCGCGGACGGGACGCTGTTGCACAGCTGGGGTGAGGTCGGCTCGGGGCCCGGCCAGTTCCGGCTGCCGCACGGCATCTGCCTGACCCCGGACGGCCGGCTGCTCGTCGCCGACCGGGAGAACGACAGGATCCAGATCTTCCGCACCGACGGCAGCTACCTGGGGGAGTGGGACGACATCCAGCGGCCGTGCAGCCTCGCACTCACCGGCCGCGGCGACGTGGTCGTCGCCGAACTGTGGCGGCCGGCCGACAACCGCTCGTTCGTCACCGACACGACCGGAACCGACGAGCCAGGGCGCATTTCGCTGCTGAGCCTGGACGGCGAGGTCATCGACCGCTGGGGTGCCTCCGGCACCGACAGGGCGGCCGAAGGCAACGTGATCGCGCCGCACTCGGTGGCGGTCGACTCCACGGGCAGCGTGTACGTCGGCGAGGTCACCTACACCTACGGGATCAAGACGGGCCGGGTTCCCGAGGATCACGCACCGCACCAGGTCCAGAAGTTCACCGCACCCCGAACGGAAGGCTAGGGCAAGCACGGATGGCCATGTGGCGCAGCACGGACCGGATCCTCACGACCCACGGCGGCAACCTGCCCCGGCCCGCCGACCTGGACGGCCTGATCGCCGACTGGCGGGACCACCAGCCGGAGATCGAGGAGCGGCTGCCGGGCGCGATCAAGGAAGTCGTCGACCGGCAGCTGGAGTGCGGTGTCACGATCCTGAACGAGGGCGAGTACGTCAAGGCGGCCAGCGGTGCCGATTACGTCGGCTACATCCATTCGCGGGTCACCGGCTGGGAGACGCGCCCGGTCGACCCGGCGGTCCCGCCGAAGCGCGGCGGCGTGGCGGAACGTGACCGCCGCCAGTTCCCCGGCTTCTACGAGTCAGGGCTCTGGCTGCAGGGCTCTGGCGGCCCGGTGCGGCCAGGCTTCTTCACGCCGGGCGTGCCGCCGGCCCCCACTATGGAACGCGTCTGCACGTCGCCGGTCAGGTACACCGGCTACGACGCGATCGGCCGGGACGTCACCGAGCTCGTGGCGGCCGTCAAAGGCCGCGACGCCCAGGGCTTCATCGCGTCGCTCGGCCCGCTCAGCCTCGGCGCGGGCGCCCGGAACGAGTACTACCCGGACGAAGAGTCCTACATGATGGCCGTCGCGGAGGTGATGCGCGAGGAGTACAAGGCCGTCACCGACGCCGGGCTCGTGCTGCAAGTCGACGAGCCCGAGTTCGCCACGACATGGATGTTCTATCCGGACTGGAGCGTCGAGGACTACCGGCGGTACCTGTCGTTCGCCGTCGAGGTGATCAACCACGCGATCGCGGGCCTGCCAGCGGACCAGATCCGCTTCCACGTCTGCTGGGGGAGCGGGCACCGCCCGCACGTCAACGACGTGCCGCTGAAGGACATCGCGGACCTGCTGGTCAAGATCAACGCCACCGCGTACTCCGTCGAGGCCGGGAACGTGCGCCACTCGCACGAATGGCGGGTATGGGAGGACGTGAAGCTGCCTGACGGCAAGACCCTCGTGCCCGGCGTCGTCAGTCACGCGACGGACCTCATCGAGCATCCCGAGCTCGTGGCGGACCGGCTGATGAATTTCGCCAGCGTCGTGGGCCGGGAGAACGTGCAGGCGGGGACCGACTGCGGCATCGGCTCGCGGGTCGGCCATGCCGAGATCGCCTGGGCGAAGCTAGCCGCCATGTCCGAGGGAGCAGCGCTTGCCAGCAAGCGGCTGTGGAAGTAAGAGCGCCGCAGGCGAGGAGGACTGTTCGTGATCATCTGCCGGAACGGAAACCCCGGGGCCCCGACTCAGCAGCGGACCGGGACCTTTACCGGTCTCGTGTTCGCCGACCCGGTGCTCGCGGGCACCGACGGCATCGTGGTCAACAACATCTTCTTCAGCCCTGGCGCGCGGACGTACTGGCATTCGCATGAGCACGGCCAGATCCTGATCGTGATCAGCGGCAGCGGGCTGATCTGCCAGGCCGGCGGTGACATCCAGGCGCTGACCGCGGGGGATCTCGCCTGGTCGGCGCCCGGCGAGCTGCACTGGCACGGCGCCGCGCCGGCGACCAGCATCCTGCACCGGGCGATATCCCTCGGCCAGACCACCTGGGCGGCCGGCGTCACCGACGCGGAGTACGGGGCGGAGGCAGCCGCGATCGCCCAGGTCTTGTGATGGCCGCGCAGTCGATCTGGCTCGTCGAGTACGGGTACGTGGACCGGTTCCCGGCGAGCAACCTGTTCGCCGCCCAGCCGAACGAGGGCTTCCGCCGCATGCCGTACTGTTTCGGCGTCATCAGGACGGCGGACGAGTGCGTGTTGGTAGACGCCGGGTTCTGGGATACCGCGATCCACGATCGCCTGACCGCGAAGTACGGCGAGACCCGGTGGAAGCCGCCGGCCGAGGTGCTGGGCCGCACCGGGATGCGGCCGGATGACATCACCGCCCTGCTGCTGACGCACAATCACTTCGATCACGCCGGCTGCGCGGGGGAGTTCCCGGCGGCGCACGTCCGCATCCAGCGCGAGGAGATCGACAGGTACCGGGCGGCGCTGCGGCTGCCGCCGCGCTTTGAGTTCCTGACCCGCAACTGCGAGCCGGAACTGCTTGAGGTGCTCGCCGAACGCGAGAAGAAAGGCCTGCTGACGCTGGCCGACGGCCGGCATGTGGTGACCGGTGACATCAGCTTGCTGCCGGCGTTCGACACGCACACCGCGGGCTCGCAGTACGTCCTGGTGGACGACGACGCCTCCGGCCCGTGGCTGTTCGCCGGGGACAACGTCTATGTCTACGAGAACATCGAGGGCCTGCGCGGCGACGGCGTGTACGCCCCGATCTCGATGGCGACCGGCAGCCCGTCCACCTGGCTCACCGTCACCGACGACGTGCTGCGGTCCGTCGGCGGCGCCACCGGCCGGGTGCTCCCGTTCCACGACAACGCGGTCTGGCAGCGGTTCCCCTCACGCGAGTACAGCGACGGCCTGCACGTCGCCGAGGTAGCGCTCGCGCCAGGCCACGCCAGCATCCTGGCGAACGGCCCCGCATGAACAGCGACACGACCAGCGACCCGGCCAGCCAGCCGCAGGAAGCGTCCTGGACCGCCGCCCTGCCCGATGACTTCGGCGCGCTGCTGCGCGACGCCATCGACCTGCACGTGCACGGCCAGCCCGACGTCTCCCGCCGGTTCGCCAACCGCGGCGCCGACATCGAGGTCGCCAGGCTCGCGCACGCCTACGGGCTGCGCGGCTGGGTGCTGAAGTCCCACCTGTGGCCCACGATGGACCGGGCCGGACTGATCCGCGACGCGCTGACGGACATCGACTTCGACGTCTACGGCAGCATCACGCTGAACCCGCCCGCCGGCGGGGTGTCGGTGACCGTCGTCGAACTGGCGGCAAGCCACGACGCGAAGGTCGTCTTCCTGCCAACGTGGGGCAACGCCGCCGACGTCGCCCGCGGCGGTTACATCCCCGACCGGCTGACGCTGACCGCGCCGTCGTTCCCGGGCTACGCCCCGGCGCACGCCATCAGCCTGACCGACGCGAACGGCGCGCTGACCGGCGCGGTCAGGGAAGTGCTGGACGCGTGTCGTGCCCTGGACCTGAGCGTGGCCACCGGGCACGCCGCGCTGAGCGAGAGCCTGGCCGTCGCCGAGTACTGCGTCGGCATCGGCGCCCGGGTGCTGATCACCCATCCGCTGCACTACATCGAGGAACCGGGTCAGCTCACCAGGTTCACCGACCTGGGCGCGTTCGTCGAGTTCTGCAACGCGCCGCTGCTGCACCCCGACGGGCATCTCACGATCCGCGACGTCTACGCGGGGCTGGCGGCCATCGGCCCGCGGCAGGCGGTGCTCACCACGGACATCTTCTCCCGCTGGGTCCCGCCGGAGCCGGAGTGCCTCCGCATGTTCGCAGAACAGCTCGGCTACCTCGGCCTCCCAGCCGCCGACCTCCGCCAGATGCTCGTGACCAACCCCCACCGCTTCCTGGGCCTCCCGGCCTAGGACTAGGCCCCGGCCCAACTCCCTGCGCACTCCCACCTCCCTGCACACTCCCACCTCCCTAAGCACTCACCTTCAGCGTCACTTGAATCACAGCGGTCACAATTCCGCCCTTGAGCCTCACAACTCACGCGGTCCCGGCTTCCGCGGCCGAGCGCGAAATTATCGTGTGGAGTTTGACGTCGAATACCGGGTCAAACTTCACACGATAATCAGGCCCGATGCAGTTGGCGGCCCCCTGCGGCTCCCGCGTCACGCTCTCCCCAGCAACCCGGCCCCGGCATCGCACGCCGCCGACCGCCGCCTTACGTTCCGGTTCTCGGCTCTGGCAGGGTGTTGGGCATGGAGACACCTACCTACGGCATGCTGCCCTCGGACGTCTACCGGCTAACCGGGGTCGCGGAACCGCACATCTCACCGGACGGGACGCGAGTCGCCTACCAGGTCTGGTGGGTCGATAAGGAGGAGAACTCGTACCGGGGCGCGATCTGGTCCGCGCCGCTAGACGGCGCCACAGAGCCCCGCCGACTCACCTGGGGTGAGCGCAGGGACGCGGCGCCGCGCTGGTCTCCCGACGGGAAATGGCTCGCGTTCACCTCCAGCAGGGGTGAGCAGGACGGCAAGAAGGCACCGCAGCAGCTGTACGTGCTGCCCGCCGACGGCGGCGAGGCACGCCGGGTGACCGACGGCAGCGACGACGTCGCGCAGTTCGCGTGGTCGCCGGACTCGACGCGGATCGCGTTCGTCAAGCGGGTACCCGACGACCCGGAGGAGGACGAGCGCAAGCGCGCGCCGCGGCGGGTGCGGCGGCTGTTCTACAAGCTCGACGGCGCGGGCTGGCTGACCGACCGCCGCGCGCACATCTTCATCGCGAGCCTGGAACGCGGCGACGGCGGCGGCGTCCGCCAGCTGACCGACGGCGACTGCGAGGACAGCCAGCCCGCCTGGTCGCCAGACGGCAAGCAGATCGCGTTCAGCTCGATGCGCGGTGAGCGCTGGGACATCGAGCTGCGGGACCGCATCTACCTGGTCAGTGCCGATGGCGGCGAGCCAGTGGCGCTGACCGGCACCGACGGGTCGTGCACCGGCGCCTCCTTCTCGCCGGACGGCGCGCGGATCGCGCACTACTTCGACCTCGATGACGGCACCGAACCGCATAACACCCAGGTGGCCGTCATCGCCGCGGACGGCTCAGACCACCGGCTGCTCACGGCCAAGCTGGACCGGCACTGCCATCCGATGTCGGATGCGATGCGGCTGTGCTGGGACGACGGCAGGATCGTATTCACGGCCGAGGATCACGGCAGCAGGCACGCGTACGCCGTGGCCCCCGACGGCTCGGCGGAACCCGAGCTGCTCGTCGGCGGCGAGCAGATCATCGCGGCTTTCGACGCGCGTGACGGCCGCCTGGCCTACGTGGCCTCCACCAGTACCACGTTCCCGGAGCTGCACGTCACCGGCACACGTCCAGAGGTGGCGGCCGGGCAGCGGCTCACCAGCGTCGGCACCGCCTTCGCGGAAGACCGCGAACTGGCCGAACCAGAGCGGTTCACCGTCGAGCCGACGGATAACACGTCACCGGAGGAAGCCGGGGTGGATGCCTGGCTGGTGCGCCCCGCGGGATTCACGCCTGACGGGCATTACCCGGTCCTGCTGTCGATACACGGCGGCCCGTTCACCCAGTACACCACGGGATTCTTCGACGAGTTCCAGATGTACGCCGCGGCCGGCTACGCGGTGCTGTTCGCGAACCCGCGCGGCGGCTCAGGCCGGTCCGAGGAGTGGGGACGCGCGATCCGCGGACCGGTCAACGGCGCCGGCCCTGGCTGGGGCACGGTCGACTTCCAGGACCTGATGAACGTGGTGGACACCGCGCTGCGCAAGTACCCGTTCCTGGACGCCGACCGGATGGGCGTGCTCGGCGGCTCCTACGGCGGCTTCATGACGTCGTGGATCGTCTCGCACACCGACCGCTTCAAGGCCGCCATCGCCGAACGCGGGGTCAGCAACATGGTCAGCCTGTTCGGGTCGAGCGACATCTTCTGGGACTTCCAGCGGGCCTTCGGCGGGTCGATGTGGGAGTACCCCGACGCCTGGCGGGCCATGTCCCCCGCCACCTACGCGGACCGCATCAGCACCCCGCTGCTGATCATGCACTCAGAACAGGACCTGCGCTGCCCCATCGAGCAGGGCGAGCACCTGTTCACGCTGCTGCGCCTGCTGGGCAAGGAGACGGAAATGCTCAGGTTCCCCGCCGAAGGCCACGAGCTGAGCCGCAGTGGCTCGCCGCGTCACCGCGAGCAGCGGTTCGAGGCGATCATCGAGTGGTTCGGCCGCTACCTCAAGTAGCCGAAGCCCAACGCCCTACAGGTCCGACGCCAGCGACCGCAGCAGGGCGTGCTGGCGGCGGACCTGCTCGCGGCCCCGGTAGGGTTCGCGGCGCCCTTCGTACTCGCTGGACAGCCAGCCGGTGTAGCCGCCGTCGCGCAGCGTGCGCAGGATGGCGTCCCAGGGGATGTGCAGGTCGGAGAGGGTCTCGTCGATCTCGAAGAACTTCGCCTGGATGAACCCGACATACGGCAGCGCCTCGGCCAGGTCGCCCATCGGTACCTTCAGCGGCTGCAGGAACGGCGGCACCTCGTCTTCGTCGAAGCCGGGATGCCCGTCGTTCACCACGGCAGTCTGGAAGATCCCGGTGTCGATCATCAGCTTGAAGTGCCCGGTGCCGGTCCGCTCGATGAACTCGATATAGTTCTGCGTGACCGGGTGCTTGATCGGGGTCGGGCTGTGGATCTCCGGGCAGATCACGACGTTGAGCGAGGCCGCCAGGTCCAGCGTGCGCAGCACCGTCTCTTCCCAGGTGGGGTGGGGGTCAAGCTCGGGGGAGACGACGCCGAACTTCGGCCGGATGAACCCGAAGCCGAGCCGGTGCGCCAGCCGGACGTCCCTGGCGAGCTGCGCGGCAGCCTCCGCCGCCGTCAGGTCGCGGTCGGTCCACATCTGGTTGTCGACCCAGGAGCAGATGTTCGTCGGCGTCAGCCGGTAGGTCTCCAGCAGCCGCTGCCACTCGTCGGTCCAGGCCGCGGCCGGCTCGGGGTACCCGAGAACGGTGCTCTGGGTGAGGATCTCGATGCCGGTGGCGCCGAGGTCGGCGATGTCGGCCATCGCGTCCTCGAGCGTCATGACCGTGTTCATGTCCCCGGTGAAGCTGTACAGCGAGACGCCATACCGGAAGCCGGCCTCCTCGCCCTGGCCGCCGGACGGGACCAGCGTGCACTCCCGGCGCGCGTCGAACCGCAGCGGCAGCACGAACGCCGGGATGTACGGCGAGCGCAGGTAAATCGTCACCGCGACGTCATGCACGCCCGGGCGCAGGCCGCCCTCCAGCGGCACGGTGAGAGTGGCGAGCTCAGCCAGATCCCAGTGCACGCCGGCCGAGCGCCGCAGCTCGTCGAGGGAGAACGTGCGGCCGCGCAGCGTCCACCGCGTCACGTCGCGCGAGAAAGGGCGGCCGTCGACGGTGACGTCCGCGCCGTCGATGAGGCTTGCCCAGGCGCCCCGGTAGTTGGGCATCCGGACCAGCAGCTGGAAGCCGGTGACCCGGCCGCCCTCGGTGACGTTCGCGAACCCGCGCGTCTGGATAATGCCGTACTCGAGCACGGTGCCCCCTCACGCGTCCGCGGCGGCAGACCTGATGAGCCGCAGCGACTCGCCGGACTCCACGGTGGGGAAGTACTCGAGCCCGATCGGCCCGGCGTAGCCCGCCGCCCGCAGCACGGCCAGGCTGCCCGGCCAGTCGATGCGGCCGCTGCCCGGCTGCCCCCGCCCCGGCGCGTCGGCGATCTGCACGTAGTCCACGAGGTCCCCGGCAGCAGCAAGCTCGGCCGCGGTGTCCTCGCTCTCCGTCACCGAGTGGTACATGTCATACAGGATTCGAAACGATCCCGAGCCGACTCCCCGGGCAACAGCGACTGCGTCGGCCGTCCTGTCGAGCAGCGCACCCGGATGGTCGACCCGGGTGTTGACCGCCTCGAGGACGAGCGTCACGCCGGAGCCCGCGGTCCGCTCGACGGCCTGCGAGAAGGTCTCGACCAGCCGGTCCAGGTTCTGCGCCCGCTTCGCACCGGGGAAGCCGATCCCTGAGCCAACCGCGATGCGCGGCGCGCCGAGCAGCCGGGCGTTTTCGACGCCGCGCTGCAGGCCGTCGAAGAACGGCCCGAGATCGGTGCCGGGAAGCGTGAAGTTGGTCCGCGGCTCGGCTAGCACGGACGTCAGGGCCACGCCGCTGTCGGACAGCGCCTTGGCCAGGGCGGGGACGTCCTTGTCCAGGGTGCCCCAGATCTCGACGGCGTCGAAGCCCGCCGTGGCCGCGGCGCGCACCCGGGCGGCGTAATCCGGCCCGGCCTCGGTGAAGAGCAGTTCGATATTCGGGGACAGCTGATACATCGTTTCTCCTAGTTCGGAGGCCGGCCGTGCGGCTGGGCGGGTCAGAGCAGCGGGTGGTCGTTCCGCGCGGTTTCCGGGATCGGCTGGATCACGTCCCAGTGCTCGGCGATCTTTCCGTCGTCGACGCGGTACAGGTCCATGACGGCCCCGCCGCGCTGGTCACCGCGGTAGCCGTGCAGGTGGATCACGCCGTAGTCGCCGTCGGCGAGCACCCGCTTGAGGTCGGCGTGAAAGTCGGGGTCGGCGAACATGGGGACCAGCGCCGCGACCGCGGCGTCGCGGCCATCGGTTATCCCCGGGTTGTGCTGGATGTAGTCCGGCGCGACGAACGTCTCGAACGCCGCGCGGACGTCTCGTTCCAGGTAAAACAGGCGGGCAAACTCGGTAATGATCGCGCGGGTCGCCGCGGTGCGAGCA
>Ga0335075_10003358_pt1 | contig 25460 bp, 21 predicted proteins | sample Lox_Sample_24_FD_206723 | JGI IMG/M metagenome (GOLD analysis project Ga0335075, IMG submission 206723) | Soil microbial communities from Loxahatchee National Wildlife Refuge, Florida, United States - Lox_Sample_2.4 | ecosystem: Environmental > Terrestrial > Soil > Wetlands | place: USA...
CGGCATGTCCGGGTAGAAGTAGTTCTTCCGCGCGAACCTGCACCAGGTCGCGATCGAGCAGTTCAGCGCGAGCCCGATCCTGATCGTGTACTCGATCGCCGCGCGGTTTGCCACCGGGAGCGAGCCGGGGAGTCCGAGGCAGACAGGACAGACCGCGGAGTTCGGCTCCAGGCCGAAGGTGGTCGGGCAGCCACAGAACATTTTCGTCGTCGTGCCGAGCTCGACATGCGTCTCGAGCCCGATGACCGGCTCGTACCTGGAGAGCGCCTCGTCGTAAGGCACCAGTTGTGCTAGGTCGGTCACCGGCTCTCTCCCCCGTGCTCGCGAAGTTCTTTCGCCTGGGCTAGCAGCGGTCCGCCCCAGCGCTGCTCCAGGGCTGCCTCTACCGCCGCACCGACTCGGTAGGCGCGATCATCAGCCAGGGCAGGGGCCATGATTTGCAGTCCGACCGGCAACCCGTCTTCGGGCGCCAGCCCGCAGGGCACCGATAGGGCGGCGTTCCCGGCCAGGTCTGACGGGATCGTGAACAGGTCGGCAAGGTACATGGCCATCGGATCGTCGACGCGTTCCCCGATCGGGAACGCGGTCGTCGGCGTTGTCGGGGACACCAGCACATCTACCTGCTCGAAGGCAGCCTCGAAGTCCTGGGTGATGAGCGTTCGCACCTGCTGGGCCTTGCCGTAGTAGGCGTCGTAGTACCCGCTGGACAGGGCGTAGGTGCCGAGCATGATCCGCCGCTTGACCTCGGGCCCGAATCCGGCCTCCCTGGTCAGTGACATCACCTCGTCGGCGCTTCGGGTGCCGTCGTCGCCGACCCGCAGCCCGTAGCGCATCGCGTCGAACCTGGCCAGGTTGGACGAGCACTCGCTGGGCGCGATCAGGTAGTACGCCGGCAGCGCGTAAGTGAAGTGCGGGCAGGACACCTCGACGACCTTGGCGCCTAGCGACTCGAGCAGTTCCACCGCCTCGGTGAATCTGGCCTGCACTCCGGTCTGAGAGCCGCCACCGCTGAACTCTGTCACCACGCCGACCCTGAGGCCGGAGACGTCCGCCTGCCTGGCCGCCGCAACGACGGGCGGGACGGGCGCGTCGACCGAGGTCGAGTCGCACGGGTCGTGCCCCGACATGACCTCGTGCAGCAGCGCGGCGTCCAGGACGGTGCGCGCCAGCGGGCCCGGCGTGTCGAGCGACGACGCGAACGCGACGAGTCCGTACCGCGACGAGCCGCCATAGGTCGGCTTCATGCCAACGATCCCGCATACCGCGGCTGGCTGACGGACGGACCCGCCGGTGTCGGTACCGATCGCGAGCGGTGCCTCGTATGCGGCGACGGCGGCCGACGAGCCGCCCGACGAGCCGCCAGGAATCCTGGTGAGGTCCCAAGGGTTGTGCGACGGCCCGTATGCGGAGTTCTCAGTCGAGGAACCCATGGCGAATTCGTCCATGTTGGTCTTGCCGAGGATGACGACGCCAGCATCACGCAACCGCCTGGTGACGGTGGCGTCATAAGGCGGCCGCCAGCCCTCCAGTATCTTCGAGCCGCAGGTAGTCGGCATGTCCGCGGTCGTCATGACATCTTTCAGCGCCAGCGGAACTCCCGCCAGCGGCCCCAGCGGCTCACCGGCCGCGCGCTTGCGGTCGACGCCCTCCGCCGAGGCCAGCGCGCCGATGCCCGCCACGTGCAGGAACGCGTGCACGTCAGGATCGACAGCCACGATCCGGTCCAGATGAGCTCGAGTGACCTCGACCGCCGACACGTCTCCCGACGCAACGAGCGCGGCGATCTCCGCGGCGCTCAGCCGGGTCAGGTCGCTCCCCGCCCCGGCATCACCAGCAGCCATGTCAGTCCTCCGTCAGGATGCGCGGAACCCGGAACCTGCTTTGCTCGGCAGCTGGCGCGCCAGACAGTGCCTGCTCCGGTGTCAGGCATGGGACTTCGACGTCGTCGCGGAACACGTTCACGACCGGAACCGCGTGCGTCATCGGCGGAATCGCCTCGGCCGCAACCTCCTGCACACGGGCGACAGCGCCGATGATCTGGTCAAGCTGGCCGGCGAAATGATCGAGTTCGGCGTCCGTCAGGGCCAGCCTGGACAGCCTGGCCAGGTGCGCCACCTCGTCCCTGGTGATGGACATGACCGCCATCTTATTGGGCCGGCCGTGCTCGGACCGAAGGCATTAACCCCGGAGCGGTGACTACGAGCGGTTCAGTGACGACTCAGAAGGAACGCTCTCCCGACATAGCATCCATTCGAGCCTTCTATGTAAAAGTTATCCGATGTTATGCCCGATTCGTGACAACACAGACCGATGCTATGTCGAGGCTCGGCGAGTTTGAGTTGCGGAGAACAGGATAATTCGAACAGGACCTAGCTGGTCGCCGGAGGCCGCAGGCTCACCAGCCGGACGGCGGCACCCTCTCCTGTGAACCCGCAGGCTGCGACACCGCTGGTTGCGACACCGCTGGTTGCGACACAGCTGGTTGCGACACCGCCGTCTGTGACACGGCGGCCTGCAGCTGGGACCCGAGCGAGCCGGCCGCGATACGCGTGCCGGACTGAGGCCGGTCACCGGTCCTGCTGTGCTTGGTCAGCCAGGCGGTTGCCGCGACGGCCTTCAGCGGCTTGGCGAAGTAACAGCCCTGCGCCGCTACGCAGCCCATGCCAAGTAGTGCTGCCGCCACGTCATCAGACTCCACGCCCTCGGCGACCGAGCGAATACCGAGAGCCGCGGCCAGGTCGAGGATGGACTTGACGACCACCTCGTCGTCGGATGACTCAAGGAGCCGTCCGACGAACGACGAGTCGATCTTGACCTCACAAATCGGAAGCCGTTTCAGCCTGACGAGGTTCGAGTAGCCGGTACCGAAGTCATCCAGACTGAGGCCGACGCCAAGAGCGGCCAGCGATTCGGCCGTCGCAACCGAGTGAGCGGGCTCACTGGTCAGCACCCGCTCGTCGATCTCGATCAGTAGCGCCGCGGGCGGCAGCCGGTGCCTGGCCAGGCCCTGCCCGACCAGATCAGCGAGCCCGGAGTCGAGCAAGTCTCGGCCGGAAACGTTGACTGACACCTGCACGTCCAGCCCGGCCTGCCACCACAGCGCCGCCTGAGCGAGCGCGGCCTCGATCACGTAGGCAGTCACTTCGCGCATCAGGTAGGACTGCTGGACGACCGGGATGAAATCCTCCGGCGTCAGCATGCCCCGGACCGGGTGCCGCCAGCGGACCAGTGCCTCCACGCCGACCGGCTGCCCGTCGGTCAGGTGGACTTTCGGCTGATAATGCAGCTCCAGCTCGCCCCGGTCCAGGCCGCGCCGCAGCTCCCCGAACAGGGCGAGCCGGGCGGGTGAATTCCGGTCCAGGTCCGGCACGTACCGCTCGACGCCGCTGCGCCGTTGCTTTGCCAGGTACATCGCGACATCCGCGCGTTGCATCAGCAACTCGCCGCTGGTCGCATCGTCAGGGAACATCGCGATCCCGATGCTCACCTCGATCACGAACGACATGCCTTCAAGGCGGATCGGCTCTGCCACTGCCGCACGCAGCCGCGCCGCGACCTCACGTGCCGCGGCAGCCTCCTTGACGGACGGCAACAGCACCGCGAACTCGTCGCCGCCGAGACGAGCGACCAGATCTCCGGGCCGGATGCTGTGCGTGAGCCGGTGCGCCACCAGTCGGAGCAGGCGGTCCCCTACCGCGTGCCCGAGCGTGTCGTTGACTTCCTTGAGGCCGCGATCCAGGTCGAGCAGCAGGAACCCTGCCTTGCGCCCGGAGCTGGTGGCCTGAGCAAGCGTGCTGTCGAGCCTGAGCATCAGCAGCTTGCGGTTGGCGAGGCCGGTCAGCTCGTCGTGATGCGCCTGGTGCTCGCGCTGTATCGAGACGGCCGCGCTTGCATAGATCGCGCCGAGCGGGAAGATGAACAGCAGCATCATGAACGCCGACCTCGTCCCGATGACCACTGCCACCAGTGGCGCCGTCGCGAACAGGACCACGTTGACAGTGGCCTCGTACGGCAGAAGCTTGACCAGCGTCGGCAGCACCGGCTCACGCGAGTGCAACGCTATCGCGATGGCGACAACTACGTGGCTGACAGCGAAGCTAGCGGCGCCGGCCAGCAGGATCCGCCAGACATCACCGTTTCTCGGTGACCATGGGCTAGCCGGCGACGCGAGGTGGCCACACAGCGCGTACAGCGTGCCGCCGCCCACGGCCATCGCTAGCGTCACATCTGCCGCGTTGAAAGCCGCGCGGTGCGGTGCCTTGCCCCGCAGGAGCTGCGTTACCACCGTCGATGTACCGCCCAGCAGGACGGCGACATACGGCCCCCACGCGACCAGAGCGCCGAAGCAGAACGTGACGGACGCGACCGGTGCCTGCATGCTTGAGCGGCCGGGCGTAACGATTGGCCACAGGTCGCCGGCCAGGACCAGAGCTGCGAGCACCCAGAACATCGGATGCCCCGTGAGACGCGACAGTCCCGACAGCCTCGAGATGGAGAAGCTGAAGATCACAACGCCCGCAAGAGTCACCAAGGCTAGGTGAATCCACAACGGGGAGCCGACGCGCGGGCCGATGTCCCTGGTGTCGGTCGGGTCCTTCATGACTCCTCATCGGCCAGCCGTCGCGCAGTGTGCAGCAGTCGGCGCTTTCCGTGAATCCTACGGGAGGATACACACTTCCCGAAGCCAATCGCATACTATCCGTTACAGCCCGAGATCATGACTCATCCGGCCGAAACCGCCGGCTTGGCCGACAGCCCCTGGATCAGCCTGGAACGAGCGCCCTAGCCGCGTCCGGTCCCTGCAAGAGCAGCACATCAAGGCCCGCCTCGTCCAGTACCGGCACACCGAGTGACTCAGCCTTGCTGAGTTTCGAGCCCGCGTTCTGCCCCGCGACGACGAACCCGGTCTTCTTCGACACCGAACCGGATACCTTCCCGCCGAGTTCCTCGATCGCCGCCGCAGCCTCCTCGCGAGTGCGGGCCTCGAGCGTCCCGGTCAGCACCACGGTGACTCCTGCCAGCAGACCCGTCGCGCCGGGGGCCGCCGCCGCTTCGCCACGCGGCGGCGCGACGAAGCCAGGGGTCTCCAGCTGCACTCCGGCCGCCCGCCACTTCGTCACGATGGCCGCGTGCCAGTCGACCTCGAACCACTCTTTCAGCGATCGCGCGATGGTCGGCCCCACGTCACTGACCGTCACCAGCTCCGTTTCTGGCGCCGTCGCAATCGCGTCGACCGACCCGAACGCCGCCGCCAGCGCTCTGGCCGCAGTCGGGCCGATGTGCCGGATCGACAGCGCGACCAGGATCCGCCAGAGCGGCCGCTGCCGGGCGTCCTCCAGGTTGGCGAGCAGCCTGGTCGCGTTCGCGGTAAGGGCTCCGCTCTTGGTGACGAAGAACGGTACTTTGGCTAGCTGCTCGGCGGTCAGCCCGAACAGATCGCCCTCGTCGGTCAGCAGCCCCGAATCCAGCAGCGCCACGGCTGCCTCGTAGCCGAGCACTTCGATGTCCAGTGCGCCCCGGCTGGCCAGGTGGAACAACCGCTCCCGCAACTGCGCCGGACATGACCGGGCGTTCGGGCAGCGCCAGTCGACACCGCCATCCTCCCTGACCAGACCGGTGCCGCATGCCGGGCAGCTCGCAGGGAACTCGAAGGCCCGCTCGTCGCCGGTCCGCAGGTCAGCCACCGGCCCGACGACTTCAGGGATGACATCGCCTGCTTTGCGCAGCACCACAACGTCGCCGATCAGCACGCTCTTTCTGACGATCTCGTCGGCGTTGTGCAGGGTCGCGTTCTCGACTGTGGATCCGCTGACCTTGACCGGCTCCATCACCGCGAACGGCGTCACCCGGCCGGTGCGGCCCACGTTCACCCGGATGTCCAGCAGCCGGGTGTTGACCTCTTCGGGCGGGTACTTGTACGCGATCGCCCAGCGGGGCGCACGGCTGGTCGAGCCGAGCCGGCGCTGGACCTCCACCGCGTCGATCTTCACCACGACGCCGTCGATCTCGTATGGCGGGTCGTGCCGGTGCTCTGCGTAATGCTGGATGTACTTACGCACGCCGTCGACTTCGGCCACCACCTGATACAGGTCGCTGACCGGCAGCCCCCATGACTTCAGCCGCTCGTACCAGCCAGACTGGCTCTGCGGCTGATCGTCCAGGCCTTCCACGACGCCAACGCCGTGCAGGATCATGTTGAGCGCGCGCGACGCGGTAATCCGCGGATCCTTCTGGCGCAGTGAGCCGGCCGCGGAGTTGCGCGGGTTGGCGAACGGCGGCTTCCCCGCCTCGGTCAGTTTCTCGTTCAGTTCCTCGAACGCCTTTACCGGCAGGAATACCTCGCCGCGGACCTCAAGGACGTCCGGCCAGTCAGAGCCGGACAGCTTGCCCGGCACTGCGGCGATGGTCTTGACGTTCGGCGTCACGTCCTCGCCGGTAACTCCGTCGCCCCTGGTCGCAGCGCGTTGCAGGCGGCCGTTGCGGTAGACCAGCGCGACCGCGAGGCCATCGATCTTCAGCTCGCAGACGTAGGGGCCGGCGCCACCGAGCCGTGCCGCCCTGGCCACCCAGCTATCGAGATCTTCGGACGAGAAGACGTTGTCCAGGCTCTGCAGTTGCTGCAAGTGCTGCACCGGGGCGAAGTCGGTGGCGAACATCCCGCCGACGCGCTGGCTGGGTGAGTCCGGCGTCCGCAGCTCGGGTATCTGCTCCTCGATGCTCTCCAGCTCGCGCAGCATCGTGTCGTAGTCGTAGTCCGAGATCAGCGGCGAGTCGAGCACGTAGTACCGGTACTGGTGCTCTTGCAGCTCGGCGGCAAGCTCCGCATGCCGCTGGCGCGGATCCTGCTCCGTCATCTGACCACTCCTTGATCAGCTCGGCTCGATCATCTCGGGCGCGATCCGCGCCGCGTCCTGGCAGTGCGCAAGCGCCGCCCGCGCTGCCGCCGGGGACGATCCCGCCAGCCCGCAGGCCGGCGTGATGACGACCTGCCGCGCCAGCAGGCCAGGCGCCAGACCGGTCCGGCGCCACAACGTCACTACCGACTCGGCGGTCTGCCGCGGCAGCAGCGGCGGTCCGCTGACCAGCCGCTCGACACTGCTCGTCGGCAGCGCCCCGACGAACAGCCCGATGCCGTCCTCAGCCAGCTCCGCGACCTGATCGACATCGGCGTTCCGGAGCTGGCCGAGATCGAAGCTCACGGCTGATGCGCCAGCGCGTTTTATTTCAGGGAACGGGGCTGGCTTGCCGCAGCAGTGCACGACGGTGAATGCCGACGGCGCGGACAGCACAGTTGCCAGGCGCTGGGTGGCAACCGCCTGGTCGATTGCCGGCACCACGTTCAGGCCACTGGCGGTGGGGACACGTCCGGCCAGCGCGGCCGGCAAGGCCGGCTCGTCCAGTTGCACGATGAGGCTCGCGCCGGGGACCCGCTTGCGCACGTCGGCAGCATGCCCGGCCAGCCCTTCAGCCAGCGAGGCAGTCAGGTCGGCAACGGCGCCGGGGTCAGCGAGCGCCGGGTTGACTGAGTGGCTGAGCTCAAGAGTGGCGGCCAGCGTCCACGGCCCGCATACCGCGATCTTCAGCGGGCCTTGATAGCCGCCGGCTATCTCCTCTAGCGTGTCGAGATCCCTGGACAAGTAGCCGGCCGCTCTGCTGGCGTCCCGGCCCGGCCTGTCGGTCAGCTTCCACCCGCGTGATGTCGTCTGCACGGGCAGGTCGACTAGCAGCATGGCGGTCCGGCCGGTGATATCGGCGCCTGGCCCACGGCCGGGCAGCTCGGGCAGATAGGGCAGGTCCGGTACCTCGCCGAAGACGACCCGGCACGCCTCGGCCGGATCGGCGCCCGGCATCGACCCGATCCCGGTCGCGCTCCCGGCTGACCACGGGAACTGCGGACTCTCGCTCACGCTCAGAGCCTAGTGGTGCCTGCCGACATCGCACGCGCAGTCGCTGGCGGCGAATCGTCGGCGGTGTCGCAGGCGATTTGACCCGTTTGCCGGCCCGACGCCCAGCTCGCAGCTCACATTTCACGAATTCGGTACAGCCATATCGGACAAATGAGGGCACGGAAGCGTACCTCAGCCGCGAAATGTGGGCGTGGCCACGCCAGACGTGACCGCTTTGCACGCTATAGGCGCTTGCTGGCCGCGGCGCCCGCGCCGGCGCGGGCCCAGGTCAGCCGTTTCGCGTCTGCTGAGCTGCCTGGCTCGATTCAGGCGGTTTGGCTGATGGTTGCGCTGCCGAGTACTGCGTCACCGTCGTAGAAAACGGCAGCCTGGCCAGGCGCGATGCCGCGGGCAGGTGCACGCAGGCTGATCCGGATACCACCCGGGGCCGGCTCGCAGACGGCAGCGTGGACTTCGCCATGGGCACGCAACTGCACGAGGCAGTCGACCGGGCCGGATGGCGGCACGCAGCCGGACCACACCGGCTTGCTTGCCTCGATCTGCCGAACATCCAGTGCCTCGGCCGGGCCCACCGTGACAGTGCGCGACACCGGCTCGATGCTCAGCACGAACCGCGGCTTGCCATCGGCGGCCGGGCGGCCCAGGTGCAGGCCCTTACGCTGGCCGATGGTGAACCCGTAACTCCCGTCATGGCTGCCAACCACGGTGCCGTCCGGTTCGACTATGTCACCAGGCGCGCTGCCGAGTTGCCGCTGCAAGAAGCCCTTGGTGTCCCCGTCGGCGATGAAGCAGACGTCATGGCTATCCGGCTTGTCGGCAACTGCCAGTCCCCGCTCAGCCGCCTCCCTGCGGACCTGATCCTTGGTGGTGTCGCCGAGCGGGAACATGGCCCGGCTGAGCTGGTCACTGGTGAGCACCGCAAGTACATACGACTGATCCTTCGCGGGATCAACACTGCGCACGAGCCGGGTCAGCCCGTCACTGCCGGGCACCGGCTCCAGTCGCGCGTGGTGACCTGTGCAGACCGCATCGAAGCCAAGGGCGACCGCGCGGTCAAGCACTGCTGCGAACTTGATCTTCTCGTTGCAGCGCAGGCACGGGTTCGGCGTGTTCCCGCGCGCATATTCGTCGACGAAGTCCTGGACGACATCGGCGTGGAACCGCTCGGCCATATCCCAGACGTAGAACGGAATGCCGATCACGTCTGCTGCGCGCCGGGCATCGCGGGCGTCTTCCAGCGTGCAGCAGCCCCGTGCCCCAGTCCGGTAGGAACTGGGGTTGCTTGACAGCGCCAGGTGCACGCCAGTGACGTCGTGACCCGCCTCAGCGGCCCTGGCAGCGGCCACCGCTGAGTCGACGCCGCCCGACATGGCGGCGAGCACGCGCAGGCTACTCATCTAGGTCAGGATATGCGGGCTACCTGGCGGCGCGGCGAGCCCGCTCCACGACCTCGCCGATCACGCTGCCGAGGGCGTCTACCTCGGACTGCTCGGAAGAGTGTCCGAGCGAGAACCGGAGCGAGCCGCGGGCACGGGCCTCGTCGGCGCCCATGGCGAGCAGCACGTGGCTTGGCTGCGCCACGCCCGCGGTGCAGGCCGAGCCCGTCGAGCAGGCGATGCCGCGGGCATCGAGCAACATCAGGAGCGCGTCGCCCTCGCAGCCGGGGAACGAGAAATGCGCATTGCCAGGGAGCCGGCCGGCTCCGGGCGCTGCCCCGTTCAGGATGGCGTCCGGCACTGCCGCCATCACCTGCCCGATGAGGTCGTCTCGCAGCGAGGCCAACCGCTTTGCCTCGTCGGTCCGGCGCTCGGTGGCCAGTTGCACCGCAACCGCGAACGCGCGGATCGCCGGGACGTCGAGCGTGCCCGACCTGACGTCGCGCTCCTGGCCGCCGCCGTGCAGTACCGGCACCGGCTGAGCACCCTTGGCCAGCAGCAGCGCGCCAACGCCCACCGGACCGCCGATCTTGTGTGCGGTGATGGTGAGCGCGGCGGCTCCGCTTGCCGCCAGGCTCACCGGAAGCTGTCCCGCCGCCTGCACCGCGTCACTATGGAACGGGATCTGGTGCTCGGCCGCCACCTCAGCCAGTAGAGCGATTGGCTGCACAGTGCCGACCTCGTTGTTCGCCCACATCACGCTAACCACCGCGACACTGGCCGGATCCTGTTCGATGGCCGCCGCAAGCGTCTCCGGGCTGACCACGCCGGTCGGTCCGACTGCCAGCCAGTCCGCCTCGGCGGCCTCGTGCTCGGCCAGCCACCGCACGCTGTCGAGCACGGCATGGTGCTCGGTCGCTGCGGCCAGCACGCGCCGCCGCCTCCGGTCTGCGGCTGTCGCGGCCCAGTACAGGCCCTTGACGGCCAGGTTGTCGGCCTCAGTACCGCCGCTGGTGAAGACAACCTCGCTTGGCCTGGCACCGTAGGCCTCGGCGATCAGCTCCCTGGACTCCTCCACCACGCGCCGCGCCCGGCGGCCTGCGTTGTGCAGCGAGGAGGGGTTGCCGAGCTGGGCAAGTTCCTCGGTCATCGCCGCCAGGGCAGCGGGCAGCATCGGTGTCGTGGCAGCGTGGTCAAGGTACGCCGAGACCGCGGAGGCTGCCTTAGCCTCCGCCGTCGATGCGGGACTCGGCCCGGCGGCACTGGTGTTTGACATGATGCGCTCAGCCTAACGGCCTTCAGGCCGGGATGCCCGGCGTGGATCCGAGGGCCGGCCGTCAGCGAATGGTTGCCGTCAGCCCTCGGATCGCTTGCCGATCTCCTCGACTAGCTGCGGGACGACTTTGAACAGGTCGCCCACGACGCCGAAGTCGGCCAGTTCGAAAATCGGCGCCTCCGGATCCTTGTTGACAACCATGATCGTCTTGGAAGTCTGCATTCCGGCCCGGTGCTGAATCGCGCCGGAGATGCCGATGGCCACGTAGAGCTGCGGTGAGACTGTCTTGCCGGTCTGGCCGACCTGGAACTGATGCGGGTACCAGCCAGCGTCGGTCGCCGCACGGGAGGCACCAACAGCGGCGCCAAGGGAATCCGCGAGCTGCTCAATCAGCGCGAAGTGCTCGCCAGAGCCGAGCCCTCGGCCGCCGGACACCACGATCGAGGCCTCGGTCAATTCCGGGCGCTCGCCGCGTTCGGCCACGACCCTGCCGGTCACCCGCGCGGTCTTGGCGTCGTCAGAGATATCCACACCCACTGGCTCGATCTCCGCCGCGCCAGCAGCTGCCTCGGGCGTGACAGCGTTCGGCCGGACCGCGATGACCGGCGTACCGGTTCGCACCCTGGACTGGACCGTGATCGCACCACCGAAGATCGACTGCTCGCCCACCAGCCCGCCACCGTCGCCGGCAGCCAGGGCGGTGACGTCGGTGAGCACGCCCGAGCCGGTCTTCACCGCCAGCCGCCCGGCCACCTCACGGCCTTCGGACGTCGCCGCGACGAGCACCGCCGCGGGCGCCTTCTGCGCGACCAGGTACGCCAGCAGCTCGGCTTTGGGTGCGACCACGTAATCGGCGTAATCAGGACTGTCGGCCACGTACACCTTGGCGGCGCCGAATTCCGCCAGTCTGGCCCGGCCGCCCTCGGCGCCTTCTCCTGTCCACACCACCGACGGCTCGCCGTGCGCGCGGGCCAGCGTGAGCAACTCCGTCGTGACCTTCTTGACGGTCTCGCCATCGTGCTCGGCAAGTACCAGGATCTCACCCATGTATGAAGCCTTCCGCGTCAGCCGGTGGATGCTCAGATGAACTTGCGCGAAGCCAGGAACTCGGCAGCCTTCGTCCCGCCGTCACCGTCGTCAGTGACGACGGTGCCAGCCGCGCGCGGCGGCCGGTTAGCGAAACTGACCACCTCGGTGGCGCTCGCGGTCAGGCCAGCCTGGCTGGCATCCATCCCGAGGTCGGCCAGGCTCAGCGTCTCAACCGGCTTCTTTTTCGCCGCCATGATGCCCTTGAACGACGGGTACCGCGGCTCGTTGATCTTCTCGACCACGCTGACTACCGCCGGCAATGTTCCCTCGACGGTGTCGTAGCCGTAGTCAGCCTGACGGCGGATGCTGATCTTGGATCCGTCGGTCTCCACCTTGCTGGCGAACGACATCTGCGGCACGCCGAGCCGCTCGGCCAGCATCGCTGCCAGCGTGCCCATCCGTGCGTCAGTCGACTCCGAACCGAGAATGACCAGGTCGAAGCTGGTACGGCGGAGCACGTTCGCCAGTACGGCCGACGTCACCAGGCCGTCCGAGCCGCGCAGCGCCTCGTCGGTCACGTGCACGGCCTTGTCAGCGCCCATCGACAGCGCCTTGCGGATCGCGTCCGCCGCTTTGTCCGGCCCCATGGAGACGATCGTGACCTCGCCGCCGTGCGCCTCGGCCAGCCTCAGCCCTTCCTCAATCGCGTAGTCATCAAGCTCGTTGATCACAGCGTCGGCCGCGTCCCGGTCCAGAGTGCTGTCATCGGCTCGCAGCTTGCGCTCGGACCAGGTGTCGGGTACCTGCTTTACCAAGACGACGATGTTCATGACGGGCTGCTGACCTTCCGTTTATGTCCTGCCGTGAGCTTATGTTACTGGCGAGTTAAGCAACTAACCGGACCGGCCGCCCGCTGCTTGCCACTCGGCGGCCTCAACCACGTTAGCCAGCAGCATGGCCCGCGTCATCGGGCCGACGCCGCCCGGCATCGGCGCGAGGTATCCGGCCGCCTCTGCGACACCGGGGTCCACGTCACCGACCAGGCCAGCCTCGGTCCTGGTGATCCCGACATCAAGCACGGCAGCGCCCGGCTTGACCATGTCAGCAGTGAGCAGTCCCGGCTTGCCCGCGGCCACCACGACGATGTCGGCACCGCGCGTGTGCGCAGCCAGGTCCCTGGTGCCGGTGTGGCACTGCGTCACTGTGGCGTTCTCGCTGCGTCGGGTCAGGAGCAGTCCGAGGGCGCGCCCCACGGTGATGCCGCGGCCGATCACGGTCACGTCGGCGCCGGCGATCGGGACGTCATACCGGCGGAGAAGCTCAACGATGCCTTTGGGAGTGCAGGGCAGCGGGCCTCGCTCGCCGAGCACGAGCTTGCCCAGGTTAACCGGCTGCAGCCCGTCGGCATCCTTGGCCGGATCGATCAAGCCAAGCACACGCTGGGCGTCCAGACCGGGCGGCAACGGCAGTTGCACGATATATCCGGTGCACGCCGGATCGGCGTTCAGCTCGGCAATGACATCCTCGACCTGCTGCTGACTGGCGCTGGCCGGCAAGTCCCTGCGGATGCTGACGATCCCGACTTGCGCGCAATCGCGGTGCTTTCCAGCCACATAGGAATGACTGCCAGGGTCGTCGCCAACCAGCACAGTGCCGAGGCCAGGCGTGCGGCCTGCTTCCGTCAGCTTTGCTACCCGCCCGGCCAGCTCTTCACGGATCGCCGCGGCAGTTGCCTTACCGTCCAGAATGGTCGCAGTCATCGAGCGCTTATTCTGCCTGATGCGCGGCACTGCGCAGTACCCGAGGCAGGTTAACCAGACCCTGGCATGACCTCGCCCTGGCTGCGGACGTGCGGGGAACCGAGTGCGGCCAGAGCCCGTTCCCGGTGTGGAAACCGGAAGCCGGCCTGTGGTGCGGCGGGCCGGCCGGCTGGCGGGCAGGTCAGTGGTAGAAGTGCCGGACGCCGGTGAAGTAAAGCGCTACGCCGACCGCCTGTGCCGCCGCGATGACCTCGTCGTCCCTGACCGAGCCGCCCGGCTCGGCGATCGCCTGGACCCCGGCCTCGGTGAGGATCTGCAGGCCGTCGGCGAACGGGAAGAACGCGTCGCTGGCGGCGACAGAACCGACTGCCCGGTCCCCCGCCCTGGTCACCGCAAGGCGGCACGAATCGACGCGGTTGACCTGGCCCATGCCGATTCCGACGCTGGCCAGCCTGGCGGCGAGCAAGATCGCATTGGACTTGACCGCGCGGCAGGCCCGCCAGGCGAACTCCAGGTCGGCGAGCACGGCCACCTCGGCCGGGCGGCCGGCCACGAGCTTCCAGCTAGCCGCCGAGTCACCCGCCTCCGTGCCGGTGTCACGGGTTTGCATCAGCATGCCGCCACTGACTTGCCGCCAGTCCAGCCCGGCCGGGCTGCTTGGCCCGTTCAGCGCGCCGGTCACGCCCGGCGCGGGTGCGGCGCAGCGCAGCAGCCGCTGGTTCTTCTTCGCGGTGAGGATCTTCAGCGCGGCGGGCTCGAAGTCCGGGGCAATGATGACCTCGGTGAAAATCTCCGCGACCTGGGCGGCCATCTCCTCGGTCACGGTGCCGTTGGTCGCGATAACCCCGCCGAACGCCGACACCGGGTCGCACGCATGCGCCTTGCGGTGCGCCTCCGCCATGTCCGCGCCGAGCGCGATGCCGCACGGGTTGGCATGCTTCATGATCGCGACGCAGGGCTGGGAGAATCCGAACGCCGCCCGCCGGGCCGCGTCGGCGTCCACGTAGTTGTTGTACGACATGGCCTTGCCGTGCAGCACTTCGGCGTTGGCGATCCCGGCCTCGGCGGCAGTTCCGCCAGCGCCGCCTGACGATCGCAGGTATAGCGCGGCGCGCTGATGCGGGTTCTCCCCGTACCTGAGCACGTCCTTACGGGTCCACACCGTGCCCGCCACGTCCGGCCAGCCGGTCTCCTCTGCGACCGGGTCGGGCGCGTAGGCGGCAGCGAACCATGACGAGACTGCCGCGTCGTAAGCGGCTGTGTGCGCGTAGGCCTGCGCGGCCAGCCGCCGCCGTTGCTCCAGCGTGAACCCGCCCGCCGCGATCGCGGCGATGACGTCGGGATAGCTCTTCGGGCTGGTTATCACCGCGACGGTGCCGTGATTCTTGGCGGCCGCCCTGACCATCGCGGGGCCGCCGATGTCGATCTGCTCAACGCTCTGGGCCGGGCTGGCGCCGCTCGCGACAGTCTGCTCAAACGGGTAGAGGTTCGACACCAGCAACTCGAACGGCGCGATGCCGAGGCTCGCCAGCTGCTCCCGGTGACTGCTGCTGGCCATGTCGGCGAGCAACCCCGCGTGCACTGCCGGGTGCAGCGTCTTGACCCTGCCGTCCAGGCACTCGGGGAAGCCGGTGAGCTCTTCCACCGGCGTCACCGGCACCCCGGCGCCAGCGATGACGGACGCTGTCGTGCCCGTTGACACGACCTGCACGCCGGCCTCGTGCAGCGCTGCGGCGAGCGCGGCAATCCCGTCCTTGTCGTAGACGCTGAGCAGCGCCCGCTTAATCGGCACCCTGGTCAACTGCCTATCCTCACTCTCCGGCCCTGGACCGACCAGCCTTGGCGGACCATCCGGCCTACGGTCGCCACCACGAGCGATCGCTCGGCCACCTTGATGCGCTCATGCAGCGATTCCTCGTCGTCATCGTCGAGGACTGGCACGGCCGCCTGCGCCGCGATCGGGCCGCTGTCGATTCCCTGGTCGACCAGGATCACGCTGCAGCCGGTCACCTTGACGCCGTGCTCCAATGCGTCGCGGACACTGTGAATGCCAGGGAACGACGGCAGCAGCGCCGGATGCGTGTTGATCATGCGGCCGCCGAACCTGCCGAGGAACTCGGTGCCGACCAGCTTGAGGAAGCCGGCCGCGATGATCAGATCGGGGTGGAACGCCGCGCAGTCCGCGGTGAGCGCCTTGTCCCAGGCGAAGCGGTCGGGCGAGTCTTGCACCCGCCGCACGAAGGCGGGAATTCCCGCCGAGGCTGCCCTGGCAGCGCCGCCGGTGCCGGCACGGTCCGCGCCCACCGCGACAATCTGCGCGCCGAAGCCCGGATCGGCACAGGCGTCGATCAGCGCTTGCAGGATGGTGCCTGTGCCCGAGACGAGCACGAGCAGTCGTGACTGGCTGACGGCGAGCTCCTTTGCCGGCCTGACTCGCGGGCTACCTTTTTCCCCGCGAGCAGGCGAATCCCCGAGGCATCAGGGTACCCCGCGGGCAGCCGGCCGCTTTCGGGTTGGCCGGAACAGCAAAGCACAGCTAGGGCGGAGCGCAGTCAGGGCAGCTGCGACGGGCCGGACCGAGGACGGCGCTGGCTGCGCGGCGGGTCACCGGCCCACGGATCCAGGTAGATGAAATGCCCGTCGCCGGCCCTGGCGGCCGGATCCGGCACTGGCGCCGCTGCCGGCAGCCGGGCGGCGGCGCGCGGCCCGGCCAGCGCCCCGGTCATGCGCAGGGAGCGGTAGTTCGCCAGGCCTGCGGTCACCGCTGCGCCGACGCCGATCTCCAGCGCGGATACGACGCCGACCTGCCAGGCGGACGGCCCGACGGCAGCCAGCCGCCCGTCGCCAAGCGGGCCGCCGGAGACCGCCGCGAGCAGTCCTAGCAGAATGCCTGCCACCACGCCGCACGCAAGGCCCAGCAGCGGCGCACTGTCCAGGGACAGTGCCGGCGCGGCCCGCACCAGCAGAACCCCTGCGAGCACGCCGGCCAGGTACGGCATTGCCAGGACGGCCGGACCGATCCAGCCGGGCATCGCCGCGTGCACTCCCGGTGGCAGCGCGGCCAGCATCGGGAACGCTGGCAGCTGCGCTAGCGCCGAGCCAGTGGGCCCGACCACCGTGCCGGAACCGAACGCGAACCCCGGGCCGAGCGAGAACGCGATCGCCCAGATCACCGCATTCGGCAGGTAGCCGAGTTCCAGGAGGCACAGCAAGACAGTGCCGATGAAGCCCGGACCGAGATCCCGCTCTAGTACCGCAGCCTCATGTACGTGCACGGCCAGTGATATCCCGGCGATCAGCGCTCCGGCGGCGGCCAGGGTGGCGAGCGCGCCCGCGACGCCGACCACCACCGATCTCGGCCGGGCTGGCAACAGGCGTACCAGTTGAGGCCACGGGGCCAGCGCTCGCGCGCCGCCAAGCCCGCCAGCGGCGAGCGCCAGCAGCAGCCCCCAGCCCACCGACTGAAGCAGCGAGGACGACTCCAGCGCTGACCTGCTGGCCAGAGCTAGCGCGCCGGTCAGCAACGCGTACGGCGCCGCTAGCGCCACCGCCGCATAGCCGACATGGCGCAGCCGACGCACCTGCGCCGCCCTGACAACCCACTGGCCCGCCCGCCACAGCAACGCGCCCGGCAGCACGACAAGTCCGAGCGGAAGCAGGCCGATCCTGCCCGCGCCGCGAAACGTGAAGCCAACATGCTGGCCCACCAGCCAGAGCGCGGCCGACATCCGCAGGACATCAGGCAAGCCGACACCCTCGTGCGGCGCCGCGATCCAGCCGATCAAAGCCAGCAAGGCAAGAACCGCAACACCGGTCGCCGTGACCGCGAGCGCAGCTAGCAGACCTGCGACGAGCAGCGACCGCTCGCCTGATCTGAATCCGTTCCTCGCGGAGCCGCCACCGTGTCCGGGAGCACTGTTTCCGGGAGCACTGTTTCCGTCAGCGCTACCCCGGTGACCGCTGCCCCGCCGCCCGTCGCCGGCTGGCCCGCCGCCAGGCCGCCCGCCGGGCTGGGCGCGCTTGGCGGCCTGGCCGGCACCCACGGCGAAAGCAGTCACAATGCTCAAGCCTGGCAATCCAGCGCGGCCTAACGGCGGAGGCGCGCCGGAGTGCCGGGAACGAGCGCCTCCGCGCGGCCCGGACCGAACATCGCGGCAGAGGCCTGTCAGGACGTCCCTGGTCCGCAGCCACCGGGCCAGCCGGAGCGGGCGGGCGACCCGGCATGGACTATCCGGCCTGCATGACCTCGCGAACCAGAGCAGCCGTCTCACTCGGAGTCCGGCCGACCCGGACGCCGACCTTTTCGAGCGCCTCCTTCTTGGCCTGCGCGGTGCCGGCCGAGCCGGAGATAATCGCGCCAGCGTGACCCATCGTCTTGCCCTCCGGGGCCGTGAATCCGGCCACGTAAGCGACGACGGGCTTGGTCACGCTCTTCTCGATAAACGCAGCCGCCCGCTCCTCGGCGTCCCCGCCGATCTCGCCGATCATGACGATCGCGTCCGTCTCCGGATCATCCTGGAACGCCTTCAGGCAGTCGATGTGCGTCGTGCCGATGATCGGGTCGCCGCCAATGCCTACCGCAGTCGAGAAGCCGATGTCCCGCAGCTCGTACATCATCTGATAGGTCAGCGTGCCGGACTTCGAGACAAGTCCGATCCGGCCCTCAGAGGTGATGTCGGCCGGGATGATGCCAGCGTTGGACTTGCCAGGCGAGGCGACGCCAGGACAGTTCGGGCCGACGATCCTGGTCACGTTCCCGGTGGCGACCGCGTGAGCCCAGAACGCGGCGGTGTCGTGCACTGGCACGCCCTCGGTGATCACGATGACGAGCGGGATACGCGCGTCGATCGCCTCGATGACAGCGTCTTTAGTCCCAGCCGGGGGCACGAAGACCACAGAGACGTTGGCGCCGGTAGCCTCCATCGCCGCGCCGACGCTGGCGAAGACCGGCACTTCCCGGCCTGACAGCTCGACGCTCTGGCCCGCCTTCCGCGGGTTCGTGCCGCCAACGACATTGGTGCCGGCCGCGATCATCCGCGCACCGTGCTTGCGGCCTTCCGACCCGGTGATGCCCTGCACGATGACGCGGCTGTCGGCGTTCAGGAAGATCGCCATGTCATGCTCCGTTCACGGCCGCGGCGGCCAGCTCGGCGGCGCGGCGCGCCGCATCGTCCATGGTGGCGACCTGCTCGACGACCGGCAGGGCAGCCTCGGCCAGGATCCGGCGCCCCTCGGCGGCGTTGTTGCCATCGAGCCGGACCACGATCGGGTGCCGGACCGGCTCGCCGCGCTCGGCCAGCAGCGCCATCGCGGACACGATTCCGTTGGCTACCTCGTCGCAGGAGGTGATGCCGCCGAACACGTTGACGAGGACGCTGCGCACATCCGGGTCGGACAGCACGATGTCCAGTCCGTTGGCCATGACTTCCGCCGAGGCGCCACCGCCGATGTCGAGGAAATTGGCTGGCCGTACACCGCCGAATGCCTCGCCGGCGTAAGCGACGACGTCCAGGGTCGACATCACCAGGCCCGCGCCGTTACCGATGATCCCGACAGATCCGTCGAGCTTCACGTAGTTCAGGTGCTTGGCCTTGGCGCGCGCCTCGATCGGGTCGACTGCGGTCGGGTCGGCGAAGGATGCCCAGTCCTGCCGGAAGGCAGCGTTGTCGTCGAGGGTGACCTTAGCGTCGAGCGCGACGACCCGGCCGTCGCCGGTATAGACGAGCGGATTGACCTCGACGAGGGTCGCGTCTTCGTCTGTAAAGACAGCCCAGAGCCGCTCAGCGAGCTGCGCGGCGCCTTCTTGCGCTTCCACCGGCAGACCCCCGGCCCGGACGATCTCCAGCGCCTTGGCGCGGTCAACGCCCGTGAGCGGGCTGACCGGGATCTTGGCGAGCGCCTCCGGGTGAGTTCTGGCCACTTCCTCGATTTCGACGCCGCCCTCGACCGAGCACATCGACAGGAACGTGCGTTCGGCGCGGTCGACCAGGAAGGACAGGTAGTACTCCTGGGCGATGTCGGTGTCCTCAGCCACCAGGACGGTGTGCACGGTGTGGCCCTTGATGTCCATGCCCAGGATGGCCGCGGCCTTGTCCCTGGCCTCGTCCGGGCTGTCGGCCAGCTTCACCCCGCCGGCCTTGCCCCGGCCGCCTGTCTTCACCTGGGCCTTGATCACAACGAGGGGCTTCGCATCGCCCTTCTCGGCTGCGACCTCCTCGGCAATCTGCTGAGCCTCATCCGCGGTGCCGGCCACTTTGCCGTGCGGAATCGGGACACCGTATTCGGCGAATAGCTCCTTCGCCTGATACTCGAACAGGTCCACTCGGGTCCGTCCTTCGTGCTCGGGGGATCAGTGCGGCGCGTCCGCCACCCTGCGGCTGGAAGCCTAGTGCCGGCCGGCCTTGCGCCGGGCAACCGGGTAGCGGGCCAGCCCACGCGGGCAGCGGGCGGCTGGGCCGCTAGCCGACGGGTTCTGCGCTGCCGAGCTCCGACCGGACCCAGTCCACGATCTCGGTCGTGGTCGCACCGGGAGTGAAGATCTTCGCCACGCCCATCTGCTCGAGCTCAGCGATGTCAGCATCCGGGATGATGCCACCACCGAAAACTGTGATATCGGTCGCGTCTTTCTCCGCCAGCAGGTCAAGGACGCGGCGGAACTGCGTCATATGCGCTCCGGACAACACCGACAGGCCGATCGCATCTGCGTCTTCCTGAAGGGCCGCGGAGACAATCTGCTCCGGGGTCTGGTGCAGCCCGGTGTAGATGACCTCGACCCCGGCATCGCGCAGTGCCCGTGCCACCACCTTCGCCCCGCGATCGTGACCGTCCAGGCCGGGCTTGGCGATGATCACCCGGATACTGCTCATGGAACCCTCCGACCAGCCTTGGCGCTGCCGACATGACGGCAGACGATTCAGCGTAACCGGCGTGAGGGTACTGGCCGGCCGGCTGGCTCGGTAACGCTTCGCCGGCTCACCCGTCAGGGGGCCAGCGCGCTGGTCAGTCCTTCCAGATACCGGTCCAGCAGGCTGCCATCCGGATCGTAGGTCGGGTTCACCTCGGTGAGAACCAGCGCGGCGCAGGACGGATCGCGCAGCAACACGCGCAGGCAGCGCGCCACATGCCCGAGCTTTACTCCCGAGTTGTAATGCGGGAAATTGCCGAGCGGCAGATCGCCGGAGTCGACGACGTCGATGTCGAAATGGACGATCATCGGCCCGCCACCAGCCAGTGCGGTCAGCGCCTTGCGCGCTGCTGCCTCCGGGTCCGCCATCAACTCGGGCCCCTCGGTATAGCTCACGCCACTGTCAGCCAGGAGCCTGCGGCCATCGTCGCTCACCTCGCGCGGATCACAGCCCACTATCGCCAGCCGCGACGCCTGGAGAAGCGGCGGCTGGCCGCCAAGCCCGGAGAGTTCAGGCTCACCGTAGCCGAGTAGATGCGCGATGCCGGTAGCGTCCAGGATCCCGGACCGCTCTAGCGACAAACTCCCGAGGTCCGCGTCACCGTCGACGTAAGCGAGTCCGACGTCGGGATAGACGCGCCTGAAGCCTGCGACGACGCCGAGTGTGATCGTGCAGTCGCCGCCGACGATCAGCGGACGCTGACCGCGCCGAACCTGGCCGGCCACTGCGTCCGCAACCTCGCGCGCGACCTTGACAACGGCGTTCAGGTTGCGCGCCTGCGGATGAGCGTGGTCGACAGCGAAGACTGAGCCGGCCAGGTCGCCCTCGTCAGTAACGCTGATCCCGGCGCCCCGGAACCGGTCGACAAGGCCACCCGCCCGGATCGCGGCTGGTGCCTTGTCCTGCCCGGCGTGATGTGCCCCGGCGCTGGTCGGTACGCCGGTCAGCGTCCAGTCGTTTCTTATCTCGCTGGTCCTCATGCCGCCTCTCCTGTCCAGGTTCCGACTCGGTGGATACCCACGCGACCGTCACCATCATTTGGCTTTTGCTGGTAGCTACGCTACAGGGCCGGGGATGCGTCACGCAACCAGCAGAAGTAGAATGGTGGTGGCGATCTGACGATTAAGACAGCACCACGGAGGCGGCTGATGACGGCCACACCGGGTCGGGCAGCCGGAAGCGACCCGCACATCGGCCAGGCTCCTGGCCGTCTGGCACTGCTTCAGGGATTCGTTAACACGCTCGACATCGAGCAGGCGACGGACGACCTCGGCACTCCGGCAGCGCTCGACGCCTGGCTGCGGTCAGCTGGCCTCGGCGCTGAGCGGGCCTGCCAGGCAGGGCCGGCCGATCTGACGCTGGCCGTGGAATTGAGAGAAACCCTCCGCGGCGTCCTGCGGTCCCACGTGGCGCGTCAGCCCGCTGCCGCAGCCGGCCCGGCCGCCAGGATGGCCGAGATCGCCGCGGCGATGCCCGCCAGAATCAGCGCGGCTGCCGACGGGAGCCTCCACGTCGTCGCCGACGAGCAGGGCAGCCGGGCGGCATTCGCTGAGCTGCTGCTGATCGCTGCCGAGGCACAAACTCTCGGCACCTGGAGCCGGCTGAAGGTGTGCAGCGCGGACGACTGTCAGTGGGCCTTCTACGACCGCTCGCCCACCCGCAGCGGCTGCTGGTGCAGCATGCAGCTATGCGGATCGCGGGCGAAGTCGCGTGCCTACCGCGAGCGGTCGGCCGGGCGGGCAGCCCGCGTGCTAGAACGGTGAGCGTGGCTGACTATGTGGTGACACCGCCCGGTGGCGGAGAGCAGCTAGCCGTCCGGGGCAGCAGCCTGGCGTTCAAGGCCGGCGCGGACGCCACTGGCGGCGCCTTCTCACTGCACGAGCGGCTGATCCCGGCCGGCGGGCGCCGGCCTCCCCCGCATGTGCATCCCGACCGGGCCGAGGCGTTCTGGGTACTCGATGGCCAGGCCGAGTTCGAACTCGACGGCGAGGTCATCCGGGCGGAGGCGGGAAGTTTTGTGCTGGTACCGGGCGGCGTGGCGCACACATTCGGGGCTGCGCCCGACACCGCGGCCCGCGTGCTCGTCCTGCACGCGCCAGCGCTCGACAGCTACTTCCGCGAACTGGCTGCACTCTGGGCCAGCGCCGAACCGCCGGACCGGGAGGCCGAGCTTGCCCTCATGCGCAAGCACGGGATGCGCCCCGTCTGAGGATGCCGGGCTGACCCCCGGACACTGGAGCTGCGTCAGAGCTTCTCGATCGGCGCGTACCGCAGCACCAGGTGCTTGATGCCATAGTCGCCGCCAAAATCGATCTTGGCCTCCGGGTCGTCGCCCCGCCCCTCGACCGACAGGACCGTGCCGAGCCCGTAGGAGTCGTGGTTCACCCGGTCGCCCGGCTGCAGCGATGGCACCGGCCGGTTGCCGACGGCGCGAACGCCGGGCCGCCTGGCCAGCCGCTCCGAAGCCGGCTGGGTGGCGGCCGACTCGTCCCGGCGCCACTCGACGAGGCCAGCGGGGATCTCGGTCAGGAACCTTGACTGGCGGTGATAACCGGGGCGACCGAACCAGGTACGCGTCGCCGCCCTGGTCACGTAGAGCCGCTGCATCGCCCTCGTGATGCCGACGTAGGCCAGTCGCCGCTCCTCGGCCAGCTCCCGCTCGTCGCCCATAGACCGCTCGTGCGGGAAGACGTTCTCCTCCAGGCCGGTCAGGAACACGACGGGGAACTCCAGGCCCTTCGCGGTATGCAGCGTCATCAGGGTCACCATGCCGCCGTGCTGCTCACCTTCCGGGATCTCGTCCGCGTCAGCAACCAGCGAGACCTGCTCAAGGAACTCGGCCAGCGTCCCGCCGGGGTTACGGGCGTCGAACTCGCGCGCAACGGAGACCAGCTCGGTCAGGTTCTCGATCCGGCTTGCGTCCTGCAAGTCGGAGGAAGCCTGCAGCTCGGCCACGTAACCAGTCCGCTCGAGCACGGCCTCGGTCACGTCGCCAACCGGGGTGCCCGCCGCTGAAAGGTCCCGCAGCCCGGTCATCAGGTCGTTGAAGCCCTCGATGGCACGCGCGGACCTGGTCGCCAGGCCCGGGACGTCGTCAGGCCGAGTCAGCGCCGCCGCGAAGCTGATCTTGTCCCGGCTCGCCAGCGCGGCCACGTACTCCTCTGCCCGGTCGCCGATACCGCGCCGAGGCGTGTTCAGCACCCGGCGCAGCGACACCTCGTCGCCTGGGTTGGCGATCAGGCGCAAGTAGGCAAGCAAGTCGCGGACTTCCCTGCGCTCGTAGAAGCGCACGCCGCCAACGACCTTGTACGGCAGCCCGGACCTGATGAAGACTTCCTCGAAAACACGGGACTGCGCGTTCGTCCGGTAGAAGACGGCAACTTCACCCGGTGCCGCCTCGCCCGCGTCGGACAGCTTGTCGACTTCCTCGGCGACGAACGCCGCCTCGTCGTGCTCACTGTCGGCGACGTATCCCGTGATCGGCGGCCCGTCGCCCGCCTCGGACCACAGATTCTTCGGGATCCGGCCCGGATTGCGGGAAACCACGGCGTTGGCTGCGGCCAGGATGTTCTGCGTCGAGCGGTAGTTCTGCTCGAGCAGGATCACCCTCGCCCCGGCGAAGTCCCGCTCGAACTCCTCGATGTTCCTGATTGTCGCGCCGCGGAACGCGTAGATCGACTGGTCAGCATCACCGACGACGACAAGTTCTGCGGGCGACTCGCCGCCTGATCCGGCCAGCTCGCGGACCAGCACGTATTGCGCGTGATTCGTGTCCTGGTACTCGTCGACTAGGACGTGCCGGAACCTCTCCCGGTACTCGGCAGCGAGGTCAGGGAACGCCTGCAGCAAGTTGACGGTCACCATGATCAGGTCGTCGAAGTCCATCGCGCCAGCCGCGACCAGCCTGCGCTGGTACTCCGCGTATGCCTCGCCGAGTGCCTTCTCCCGGTAGCCGCTGGCCCGCGCCAGGACCGTTTCGTAGTCGACCAGCTCGTTCTTCAGGTTCGAGACCTGGTTGATCATGCCTTTCGGCGGGAAGAACTTGGCGTCCAGCTCGAGCTCACGGCAGACCATGGCCATCAGCCGCTGCGAATCGGCCTGGTCGTAGATAGAGAAACTGGACGGATAGCCGAACCGCCTGGCCTCCCGGCGCAGGATCCGCACGCAGGCTGAATGGAAGGTCATCAGCCACATTGATCGCGCCCGCGCGCCGGTGAGCGAAGCCGCCCTGGCAGCCATCTCCCCGGCTGCCTTGTTCGTGAAGGTAATGGCGAGGATCTGGCTCGGCGTCACGTCGCGCTCGGCCAGCAGGTAGGCGATCCGGTGAGTAAGCACCCGGGTCTTGCCCGAGCCGGCACCGGCCACGATCAGCAGGGGGCTGCCCTCGTGCAGGACAGCGGCACGCTGTTGCGGGTTCAGCCCGTCCAGCAGGGAGTCGACAACCATCGCGGTCACCTGCCTAAGCCTAGGCGGAACCGCCGACAGCCGCGCGGCCACGCGCGAGGCCCGATGGCGGCAGTCCGCGATTCAGATCCGCCAGCGCGCGGTAACCAGCGCAGCGGGCACGATCTCCACCGGGAACGGGGTGGTCGTGGCGAACTGATGCGCTCCGGCCGCGCAGCCGACCTCGGTGTATGTGTCCCTCGTCAGCGCGTACGCGGTCAGCGACGGCTGGTCTGGATCTGGCACCACGATCCAGTAGGCAGGAATGCCGAATTCCGCATAAACGGCCTTCTTCCGACCCCGGTCGTAGTGCGCCGTACTGGGCGACGCGATCTCGACCACCAGCTCTGGCGGGCGGGTCACGTTCTTACCAGTAACACCAAGGAACGCGGAGCTGACCACGACCTGGTCCGGAACACGGTACTGGATCGCGCTGATCTCCACGCCTGGCCCCGGCAGCAGCTCGAACTCAGGCGGGCAAGCGGCATCCAGCAGCACTTGGAGCCGGTGCAGAACGCGGTGGTGGATAGTTACCGGGGCGGGCGACACGACGAGAACCCCGTCATCCAGCTCGTAACGGCAGCCGTCGTCGGGCGTGAGATCCAGGTCGGCCACTGTCAGCGGCCGATCGGCTGGCAGCACGAACTGCGGGGCAGTCACGACACTCATGGTCTCTCCGATCGGTCATGGCCGCCACCTTGCCCGCCGCCGCCGACAAATCCAGGCCAGACCCGCCAAATCCAGGCCAGACCCGCAGGAATGCG
>Ga0335075_10003359_pt1 | contig 25458 bp, 23 predicted proteins | sample Lox_Sample_24_FD_206723 | JGI IMG/M metagenome (GOLD analysis project Ga0335075, IMG submission 206723) | Soil microbial communities from Loxahatchee National Wildlife Refuge, Florida, United States - Lox_Sample_2.4 | ecosystem: Environmental > Terrestrial > Soil > Wetlands | place: USA...
GCCAGCACACTGTGACTCTTAACGTCAAAATCACGCCCTGAATTGCGGCTTTTGCCCCCGCCGAACCGAAGAGTCACGGTAACGCTGGAAGAGTCACGGTAGCGCTGGACGGGTCACGGTAGGACTGGACGGGTCACCATCGCGCTGGAAGGTTCCCTGGACCGGCAGACGTCGGCCAGCAGCTGGGAGCGAACACTCGCCATCACTCCCCGAGAACGGTTTTCACTCGCCGCGGGTGATGCCGCACCCGGCGTGCCAGGGAATCTCCAACTCGACTCGGTAAGCAACCGCCGCTAACTAGCCCGCGCGTTACGCAAGGGTGAGCCGCCGGCGTCACGTAAGGGTGAGAAGGAGAAGAAATGGCACTGGCGGCCTCGGCGTCGTCCTATCCGCTCTTGAACGTCTTCTGGACGATCCTTCTGTTCTTCCTGTGGGTCATGTGGTTCTGGATATTGATCTCGGTGTTCATCGATATCTTCCGCAGCCACGACCTGAACGGCTGGGGCAAAGCGCTCTGGTTCCTGTTCGTCCTGCTCATTCCGCTACTCGGGGTGCTGGTCTACCTCATCGTGCGCGGCGGCTCCATGCACGAGCGAGCGCTGCGGCAGGCTCAGCAGCAAGACCAGGCGTTCCGTGAGTATGTGCAGACCACCGCACAGACATCGGCCAGCCCCGCGGATCAGCTAGAAAAGCTCGCTGGCCTGCGCGATCGTGGAGTCATCACCCCGGAGGAGTTCGACCGCGAGAAGGCTAAGGTCCTGACCTCGGTTTAGGCCGCACGCCAGGGGCGGACGGCCCCTCGAGCAGGCAGCCCCTCGAGCAGGCAGCCCCTCGAGCAGGCAGCCCCTCGAGCAGGCAGCCCCTCGAGCAGGCAGCCCCTCGAGCAGGCGCCTGGCACCACCGCGGCGCGGACCGCCGCTTCGATGCCCGCCGACAAGCTGCTCCAGCGGAAAGCTCACGCCGCGAGGTTGAGGATCGCGTTCGCCTCATCGTTCGTCAGCTGCAGCGACGCGGCGGCAACGTTCTGCGCCACGTGCTCCGCAGAACCGGAACCCGGAATCGGCAGGATCTGCGCCGACCTGTTCAGCAGCCAGGCGAGCGCGATCTGGCGCGTGCTCACGTCGTGCCGCTCGGCTGCGGTCCGAACGGGCACCAGCTTGTCCGAATCCTGGATCGGCGCCCAAGGCAGGAAGACGATGCCCTCCTGGTCGCACAGGTCAACCATGGCCTCTGATGACCTGTCATGGAGGTTGTATCGGTTCTGCACCGAAACGATGGGAGTGAGCTCCTGCGCCTGAAGCACCTGCGCCTCGGACACGTTCGAAATGCCAATGTGCCGGATCTTGCCCTCCGCCCTGAGCTCGACCAGCGCGCCGATGGACTCGGCCAACGGAACCTTCGGGTCGGGCCGGTGGAACTGGTACAGCGGGATCTGATCCAGCTTCAGCCGGCGCAAGCTACCTTCGCACACCTTTCGCAGGTGCTCAGGCCGTCCGTCGGGATCCCAGCGGCCAGGACCGGGCCGAAGCAGGCCGCCCTTCGTGGCGATCACGAGATCGTCGGGATACGGATAAAGCGCCTCCGCGATCAGTTCCTCGCTCACGTCCGGACCGTAGGAGTCGGCAGTGTCGATGAAGTTCACCCCTAGCTCGACCGCCGTGCGCAGCGCCTCCTTCGCCCGTTGCGGATCCTTCGGTGGTCCCCAGATGCCATCACCCGTGACGCGCATCGCACCGAAGCCCATCCGGTTGACTGTGAGGTCGCCGCCGATGCTGATCGTCCCTGCTGCCGCTGCGGTCAGTTTGTCGCTCATGAGATCCTCTTCTGCCTGAGGCCGAGACCTGCGCACGTCGGACCGAGAACCAGGACGGCACCTACTCGCGAGCCGCTAACACCACCCTAGATCACCCGGCAGAAGATCCACGGGACAGCACCAGCGACGCCGGCGAGGCCAGCTCCGCGCAGCCGCGGCCACGCTACGAACCGCCGCTCAGGCCTGCCAGCAGCTGCTGGATCTGCGCGGCGAGCTCACTGCTCGGCGGCAGGCCGGGAACCTCCAGGTCCAGATCCGGGTTGCGGCCCGCGGCGACACTCTGCCAGCGACGGGCGGCAGTATCGACAAACTCCTGGCTGGTGAAAATCCAGAACCGCCCGGCGGCAACCGCATCGGCCACTAGCTCGGCGACAGCAGCCGGCGCCATCCCCTCGTCGATCACGCGCCTCAGGTGCGGAAGCGTCACTTCGGTGGTGAATGCACGCGGCGGAACCTCGCCCAGATCGGCGGGCCAGTTGCGGTCAGCGTCGAGGACACTGGTGTTAACCCAGCCCGGGCACAAGACACTGACCCCGACGGGCAGCGTGGCCAGCCGCATGGCTCGGTACAAGTCTTCGGAGATGGCCACGACGGCGTGCTTCGTCGCGTCATAACGGGGATCAAGTCCGGGAAGCAGCCCCGCGATGCTGGCCGTGTTCACGATGTGGCTCTCGGTCTGCGCGGCCAGCGTCGGAAGGAATGCGCGGACCCCGTGGATGACGCCCCAGAGGTTGACCCCGAGGACCCAGCTCCATGACGCGACCGGGCCGAACCAGGGATCAGCGGTACTGACCACGCCGGCGTTGTTGCACAGCAGGTGCACTGCGCCGAACCGGTCAACCGCAGCGGCCGCCAGCGCTTGCACCGCAGCTTCATTACTGACGTCAGTCGGCACGGCGAGCGTCTTGACACCCAACGCAGCGATCTTCTGCTCAGCCGCTTCTAGCGCGGGCCGTTCGATGTCGGCCAGGACGACGTCAAGCCCCGCACGAGCGAAACGTTCGGCTAGCGCCAATCCGATGCCACTGGCGGCACCAGTGACGACGGCAACCTTTCCCGCGGTTAGTTCCATTGCATTCCCCTACGCGCTCGGGCTTCGCCTGTATTGGGGAACGTACAGCTTGCGATGCGGATCGACTAGCTGCACGGCGCACCAGCGGAAGCCAGCCCGAGCTAACCGGGCAGCCCCGCCAGGGCGGCTAACCTCGAAAACATGCCAGAGATCGAGTACTTCTGCACCCAGAGTGCGCACAACCCCGAATCACTGACGGTCCACATGAACAAGATGGCGCACGACGGCTGGGAGCTGCTGACCGTTGACTTCGCCCATAGAGGCGAGACCGGATATCACACGTTCTTCTGGCGGCGGCCGCTGCCCAGGTTGACGCCCTCACCCTGACTGTCCTGACAGGATGACGGTCACGTCTGGCCATCGGGCACTAATGCGCTGGCGGGCAAGCCGGGCAAGCGAGACCGCAGTCGTTACCCGGACCGGATTAGGTCGCCACACACCGCCCAGGAGATCATCGAGCCCGAGCGGTGCGCATACTTCAAGCCCCTCTGCTGCCTTGCGCACTGCCACGCACGTGGCCGTCTCCGGCCAGGTCGCGACCGCATCGTGCACGCTGCTAAACGCCTCCACTGGGGCGCCGCCGAAGTACTGGTGATACCAGGTGTGTACAGCCGCCTGATTGGTCGCCTCCCAGGGCAGGTCCGCTAGCTCACCGAGGATGTCCTGGGCGGCCTGATCTCGCTCCGGTCCGAGGTTGCCCGAGTCGAAGTAGGCGACGTCGACGTCGCGCACTGCGTCGGGGGTGAAGCGAGCGTAAAGCTGGCCCCAGATGACATCGCGGATTGCGCCCGCTCCTATCCAGGCGTCGGGGAGCCCGCTAGCTGCGACTGCCTCAAGCGCCCGGACGATCCAAGGTTCGCTGGTCAGCATCCCGGTCAGCCGGGCCGCTGCGGCGGGCGCCGGTCCTGGGCAGCGATGGCGGTACTCACTCATTGTCACGCTCCCGATATCCAGGTGACTCGCCCGGCCAGCGCCACTAGCCTCGCAGCTATGCAGACCATGCTGGCCGCTGGTGCCGACAAAATCTGGGCCGAGGACTCGGGCGGTTCCGGTCCCATCCTGGTTCTCCTGCACGAGGGCGTCGGGGACGCAAGGATGTGGGATCCGATCTGGGCGGAGCTGACGGCGAGCTTCCGGGCGATCCGCTACGACGTCCGCGGCTTTGGTCGTTCGCCGGCCGCAACCGAGGAATTCACGCTGCTTGGAGACCTGCGTTTGGTACTCGAGCAGTTCGGCGTCCCCAGCGCTCACCTCGTCGGCTGCAGCATGGGCGGCGGCACCGCACTCGAGTTCGCGCTAGCCGAGCCCGACCGGGTGAAGAGCCTGGTGCTGCTGTGCCCCGGCATCGGCGGCTACCCCTATCCCGAGACTGCCGAGCTGGATGCCGAGTGCGAAGCCCTGGCCGCTGCCGGGGACGAGGATGGACTGCTGCGAGTGCTGCTCGGAGTCTGGGGCGCGGCTGGCCCCGATCCCCTGGTGACCGACCTCATGCGATCCGCCCTGCGTGCCTGGGACGGCGAGGAGCAGTTCGAGAAGCCTGGCGAGCCGGCCTTCGACCGGCTCGGCGAGCTGCGGGTGCCAGCCGTGCTAATGGTTGGCGACAAGGACGAGCCCGGGCTCATCGCCAGTAACGAGGCCGCCGCCGCGCGAATCCCCGGCTGCGAGCTGATTCGGATGCCCGGCGTAGACCACTACCCCACGGTTCGGGTGCCGAAGCTAGTCGCCGAGACGATTCTGCGGCGTTGCGCGACCTAGGCGAGCGCCGGTTATCCTTGCGGTCAGTCTCCTCGCGGGAAGCCCGTAAGACGAGCTGACTGGGGAAGTGTTGGCAACGGTCGGCTACACGCAGATCCGAGCGTCAGCCACGGACAAAGACCGCACGATCGACGTACTGAAGTCAGCCTTTATCGAGGGCAGGCTTACCAAGCAGGAGCTGGACGAGCGAGTCGGGAATGCGCTCGGCCAGCGGTATTTCGCTGACCTCATTGCCCTCATCGACGACCTGCCAGCCGGAGTATTCGCGAGGCTGCCAGCGCACCGGGCGACGCCGGCGTTTCGGCGGACTAGGCGACCAGCGCTCGTCCTCGTGAGCGCGCTCGCCGCGGTCCGGCTGTTTCCCCGTGGATAAGGGCGCTAGCGGCAGGTGCCTGACTGCAGGACGACCGCTCCGGCAGCTCCGACCAGCGCCGCGCCGCCGGCCGACGCCACGACGAGCCACCGGCTTCGCCGCGGCAGCTCACCCCACGAGGCCAGGCTCGCGGTAACGTCCAGGGCATCGGACAGAGCGCCCGCAGCAACCCAGGCGCTCGCGGACTCACGCCCGCCGGCAGCGCCAAACAGCGCGCTCAGTGCGCCCAGCCCGAGGGCAAGGTCACGTGCTCCCAGAGCGCGCCCGAACACTCGCGCTGGGACACTGTCGGCCGCTGCGCCAACCCACGGTCGAGACGGCACGGAAGGCCAGGCCACGGCAGCGAGGCCCAGCGCCACCCGCCCGGCCGCCACGCCCCAAGCGCCGCGCACCACGAGTCCTGGGAAATCGGACGACTTCATCAGTGCCCTCCCCTGCATCCGGCTTACCCGTTTCCCACGTCCATCACCCAGTACGAAAACCGCTGGATGCCTCGGCGGGTTCGACCTGGAGAGCAGGCACGCGGACTGGTCAGGTTCGGAGTTCACCGCGGACTCGCGTTCGCACGTCTCGGTCTACCGACTACCCGGCTGAGACCTCAGGCTGGCGCCCGACTCGGGCAGGGGTCTTGCGCCATCGTGACGTCAGCCGATACTGGCAGTGTGACAACGGGGTTCGGGAACGAACAGGCGAAAGACGCTGTCCGCCGCACGTTAGCGGGCGGAAGCTCGGGCCGCGCCGCGGTCTTCCTCATCGCGGCTGCCTTCCTTGCGCTGGGAATTTACGGCGGCAGCCTGCTTCTCTCGGTGCCATTCGGCGTGGTGACGCTGCTCGCGGCCGGAGCACTCGTCCGGGCGCTGCGGGCTGACCGGGCGGCGCGCCGCCTCGGGCGGCGACCAGACTCTGTCGCGCGCCGGATGTAGTCGGCGGCGGGTACCTGGTTCGCTCGCGCGCGGGCGGCCCCGGTTCGCCCGCGCGCGGCATGCCTACAGCAGCATCGAGAGCCCAAGGGCCAGCTGACGCCAGTCCGTGGGCGTCCGTGCATGGCTACTGCTGCTATAGCCGCAGCAACCACACACGGACCAGCGACCGTCGGTGTTCAGTGCAGCGCCAGGTCCGAGAGTGACGGCACAGCGTTCGCCCTGACTACCTCGGAGTAGAACTGTGCGCTGGCTTTCGGGATCCGCCGCTGGGTCTCGAAGTCAACGAATACGATCCCGAAGCGCCGCTGGTAGCCCCAGCCCCACTCGAAGTTGTCGAGCAGTGACCAGACGTAATAGCCGGCCAGGTTCACTCCGGCCTTGATCGCCCGCGCGGCCGCCTCCAGATGCTGGTGGAGATAGCTGATGCGCTCGAGATCCTTCACCTCGCCGAGCGGATCAACGTAGTCCTCGGCGGCGCACCCGTTCTCGGTGATGTACAGCGGGACGCCCGGCGCCTGACCCGAGACCTGCAGCAGCAGATCGTAGAGGCCATCTGCGTCAACCAGCCATCCCATCGTCGTTCGGTCGAGCTCCGCCGGGCGGTACTCGACAACGCCCGGAAGCTCGCAGCGCGCCAGCTCCTCATTGACCCGCAGGTCGCTCGGATCCCCGGCCCGCAGGAACACCGGCGCGTAGTAGTTGACGCCGAGAAAATCGACGGGCTGCCGGATCGTATCCATGTCGCCGTCGGCGATCACCGACGAGTCGGGCAGCAGGACAGCTCTGGCATTCGCAGGGTAGTGGCCATGCAGCACGGGCTCGAGGAACAGCCCGTTCAGCTCGGCATCGGTGGCCAGCCACGCCTTCTCGACGAACTCTGGCTGAGTCCCGTCGGGCAGCTTGACCGGATGCATATCGAGGGTGATGCCGACCGGGGTGGCCGGATCCACGCTGCGCAGTGCCTGACTGGCCAGCCCGTGCGCTAGCAGAAGGTGATGGGTTGCCGCGGCCGCCGCGGCGCAGTCCGTTACGCCCGGCGCGTGCACCCCGTCACGGTAGCCGTGGCTCGCCACAACCTGAGGCTCGTTGAGGGTGATCCAGCGCGATACCCGGTCGCCGAGCTGCTCGGCGACGATCAGCGCGTAGTCAGCGAATCGCTCAGCGGTGTCGCGCACGGCCCAGCCGCCGGAGTCCTGCAGCTCTTGCGGCAAGTCCCAGTGATAGAGCGTGACCGCGGCGGAGATGTCGTGCTTGGCCAGCTCGTCAAGTAGGGCGCGGTAGTAGTCCACGCCCTTCTGATTGACCACTCCGGATCCGCCTGGCTGGATCCGCGGCCACGAGATCGAGAATCGGTAATCGCTCAGTCCCAGCGAGGCCACCAGTGCAACATCCTCCCGGTAACGGTGGTAGGAGTCGCAGGCGATATCGCCCGTGTCGCCTCTGCGCACCTTGCCAGGGAGGTGGCTGAAGGTGTCCCAGATGGACACTCCGCGCCCGTCCGCAGTCGTTGCTCCCTCGATCTGGTAGGCGGCTGTCGCCGCACCCCAGCTAAAGCCCTCCGGGAAAGAAAGGGCACCGTTGGAGCCCGTTCCCGCTACGGTCATCTGGCACTCCTTGTGTTACCGGAACGTTGCGTCCTGCTTAATTCGAAGCCTTGACGGCCCCAGAAGCGAGTCCTAGTGTAAGCGCTTAGATCAGGCAATGTAAGCGCTTAGATCTGGTGATGTAGGTACTTTTAGCCCACGGCCATTTGGGGTGAGTGCGTGGCCCGAGACCCAGGCAGTCTGCGCCGGTGCGGTGTGGCGTGAGCACGTCTGACATGCGGGAAAGCGACCCGTCAGACGTGCGCGCGCCAGGCCGCACTGAGGTGCCTGAGCCTCGCTCGTCCGGCTTGCGGGAACCGGACGCGGGCGGCGGGCCGGAAGCCGGATACACCTCCGGCCCGCACGCCGGCGACACGCGGACGGGCGAGACCCTCCCCGGGGATACTCAGGCGGGAGGCCCGGCCGACGAGACGACTGCCGGCCGCCCCTTGCCTGACATGCTGCTGATCCCGCAAGCGCACCCAGCCGCCTCGAGCCGCATGCCGACGAACCCGGTCACCCTGTATGACGTCGCGCGCCTGGCCGGCGTGTCCACCGCCACAGTGTCGCGCGTCGTGCATGGCCAGGACCGGGTTGCCGAAGCCACCAGGGCCCGCGTCCGCGAGATCATCGACCAGCTGGGATACGTGCCCGACGGGGCAGCTCAGAGCCTGTCTCGTCGGCAGAAGAACGTGATCGGACTGGTCGGCGTCGAGCGACTCGCGCCGCTTCAGTACGACATCGAGAGCATGAGCCTGCTTTTCTACGACGAGATCCTGCGCGGTGTCGAGCAGCGCATCCGCTATCACAACTGGTCGCTGCTCATCACTTACCTGCGTGAGGAGAGCAGCGACGACCTGCGCCGTCTGCAAGCGCTCTCCGGCAAGGTAGACGGCCTGCTGATCGGCGAGGGCATTGTGCCGTCCGATGAACTCGCCCGGCTGGCAGAGCGGCTCCCGGTCGTCGTCGTGGCCGGCGACCCGGCCGAGCACGCAGCCGACGTGGTCACCGCCGACAACCGGTCGGGCTCAGCCGCGCTCGTCACCCACCTGGTTGAAGTCCACGGCAGATCGCGACTCTTCCACGTCGACGGACCGCCGAGCGCTCCGGACGCGATGGAACGCAGGATCGCCCTTTCCGAGGTCGTACAGGCCCACCCTGGCGTGGAGCTCGTGGGCTCTCATAGCGGGAGATTCAGCGTGCAGAGCGGCGAGGAAGCCGGGGAAAAGCTGCTTGCCGATCGCAGTGCCATGCCGGACGCCGTCGTCTGCGCGAACGATCAGATGGCCATCGGCGTTCTGCAGGCACTGGCCAGCGGCGGCGTCCGGGTGCCGGAGGAACTGTCGGTGACCGGGTTTGACGACATCTTCCCCGGCAGCCTCTTCGAGCCTGCGCTCACGACGGTGCACCAGCCGATGCGGCTGCTCGGCGAGCGAGCCTGCGCCCGGCTGCTCGACCGGATCGCCCAGCCCGGCCTGCCGACGCAGGTGGAACTGCTGCCAACCGAGCTCGTGCTGCGCAAGAGCTGCGGCTGCCCGCCAGGCAGCGCGGCGCGCACGATGGCCATCCAGCCTCATGGCACCGGCCGGGACGCGGTACGGCCCGGCGCGCGGGGCCGCCGCCATTCCCACCACCCCGCCGCCGAGAGTTAGGACGCACCAGATGCCCTTTATCCTCCGGCGCATTGCGTTCTACATCGTGGCCGCCTGGGCCGCGCTGACCGCGAATTTCTTCCTGCCCCGGCTCATGCCGGGAAACGCGGTCGAAGCAATCATGTCGAAATTCCCCAACCTGACGCCGTCGACGTACCACGCGCTCGAGGCCATGCTCGGCGTTGGTCATCCGGGCTCGCTCTGGGATCAGTACGGGAGCTACCTGAACGACGTGGTGCACTTCAACTTCGGCATCTCGGTGTCGAACTACCCGGCCCCGGTGTCGACGCTGCTCGCCCAGACGATCCCGTGGACTCTCGCGCTCGTCGGCAGCGCGACCGTGATCGCATTCTTTCTCGGCACCGTGTTCGGCATCTTTGCCGGCTGGCGGAACGGCGGCTGGCTCGACCGGCTGCTGCCTGGCCTGATGTTTGTGCAGGCCATGCCATACTTCTTCCTCGCTCTAGTGCTCTTGTGGCTGCTTGCTGTGCACGTGCTGCACATCTTCCCCATCGCCCAGGGCTATGCCGGGGGGCTCGTGCCGGGCTGGGACTGGACCTTCATCAGCAGCGCGATTGGCCACTCGATCCTTCCGGCCTTCACCATCGTCATCACATCCCTGGCCGGCTGGATGCTGCAGATGCGCAACGTCATGATCACTACCATCGGCGAGGACTATGTGCTGGCCGGCCAGGCCAAGGGGCTGCCGAGCCGCCGCGTCATCTTCAACTACGCCGCCCGCAATGCCTTCCTCCCACAGCTGCAGGGGTTCGGGCTTGCGCTGGGGTTCGTGGTGTCTGGCGCGATCGTCATGGAGATCGTCTTCTCCTATCCCGGTATCGGGCTGCTGCTGCTCGGCGCCGTCCAGTCGAATGACTACCCGCTCATGCAGGCGATCTTCCTCGTGATCACCTTCGCCGTCCTGATCGCCAACCTGATCGTCGACCTCGTGATCGTCGCCTTCGATCCGCGCGTCCGAACGAGAGAGGCAGCCTGATGACCCTCGGCTCCGGCGTGCTGCCGATCAGCAGAGACCTGACCGCGCCCGGTCCACCGCCGCGCCAGCTTGGCCGGTGGCGGCGGCTGCCGCCGAAGGCGAAGGCGGGAGCCATCCTGCTCGGACTGTTTGTGCTGGTCGCCATCATCGGGCCGATGGTCGCGCCTTACAACCCAAGCTTCCAGAGCCCGAACCCGGCTCTCTCGATGAACGCACCGAGCGCGGCTCATTTGCTCGGCACCACGCAGAGCGGCGAGGACGTGCTGTCGCAGCTGCTGTCCGGCATCCGGCTGACCCTGGAGCTCGGCGTTCTCGTCGGGCTGATTGCCACCGCACTATCGGTGCTGGTCGGCGTGACCGCGGCGTACCTCGGCGGCCTCTGGGACGAGCTGCTGATGCTGGTCAGCAACGTGTTCCTGGTGATCCCTGCGCTGCCGCTGCTGATAATCCTGCTTGGCTACCTGCCGCGCACCGGGCAGACCGCGACGATCCTGGTGCTGGCCGCACTCGGCTGGCCCTGGGGGGCACGGGTGATCCGCGCCCAGACGCTCTCCATCCGCAACCGTGACTTCGTCGCCGCCGCCCGCGAGACCGGCGAGAGCGGCTGGCGGATCATCGCGTTCGAGATCGTGCCCAACGAGGTCAGCCTGATCGCGGCGAACTTCGTCAACACCGTCCTCTACGCTATCGGCGCATCGGTTGCGCTGGCCTTCATCGGCCTCACGAACACCTCTACCTGGAGCCTCGGCACCATCATGTACTGGGCGCAGAGCCAGGAGGCGCTGCAGCTCGGCGCCTGGTGGTGGTTCGTCCCGCCCGGACTCGCAGTGGCCCTGATGGGCACAGCACTGGTCCTGCTCAATACCGGCATCGACGAGCTCGGCAATCCGCGCCTGCGCGACGCGAACCGGCGGGCAAAGGTCGACGGCCACCGGCTTCAGCCCACCGCCCCGACGCCGGTGCAGCACGCGGCCCTGCCGCAGCGCACCAGCCCGCTGACCGCCTTCATGCGCTCGTTCTCCCGCACCGCCTACCTAGAGGATCGGGCGCAGCGCGTCCGCGCAGCCAGGGCGAGCGAGGGCCAGCGATGACCACTGACCTAGGCAACCCCGTTCCCGCCGTGACAGAGCCAGGTGGCAGTCGGAGGCTATCCGGCGAGCCCGTGCTGTCGATACGCGATCTTTCGATCGTGTACCGCACGCTGGCCGGCGATGTCCGCGCGGTCGATAGCGTCAGCCTTGACCTGCACCCCGGCGAGGTGGTCGGCCTAGTCGGCGAAAGCGGCTCCGGCAAGTCGACGCTGGCCTACGGTGCCACCAGGCTGCTGCGGGCGCCGGCGGTGATCACCAGCGGCAGCGTCAGGTACGCCGGGCGCCGCCTGACCACGCCGACCGACGTTCTGCAGCTCACCACTGATCAGCTGACCAAGCTACGCTGGCGGGAGATCGCCATCGTGTTCCAGAGTGCGATGAACGCCCTGAACCCGGTGCTGAACGTCCACGACCAGCTCACCGACGTCATCCGCGCCCACCTCGAAGTGAGTCGGCGCGACGCCACTACCAAGGCGGCCGGTCTGCTTGACCTCGTCGGCATCCCGCGGACGCGACTGCGCAGCTACCCGCACGAACTGTCCGGAGGCATGCGCCAGCGGGTCATGATCGCGATGGCACTGGCCACCGACCCCGAAGTGGTCATCATGGACGAGCCGACGACTGCGCTTGACGTCGTCGTGCAGCGCGAGATCCTCGGCCAGATCCTCGACCTCAAGGACAGCCTTGGCTTCGCCATCCTGTTCATCACGCACGACCTGTCGCTGCTGCTCGAGCTGGCCGACCGGATCGCGGTGATGTACGCGGGTCAGCTCATGGAGGTCGGCACCGCCGTGGAGATTCACCACGAGCCTGCCCACCCCTACACCAAGCGGCTGCTGCGCTCCTTCCCGTCGTTGCGCGGCCCGCGCCGGGAGCTCAGCGGTATCCCGGGCACGCCACCTGACCTGCTTGACCCGCCGCCGGGCTGCCCGTTCCTGCCGCGGTGCACCGAGGGCACGGATGCCTGCGCGAAGATCGTGATCCGCCTCGCCGGGGTCCGCACGTCAGCGGATCCCGATCACCAGACTGCGTGCCCCTTCGTGCTGCCAGATCCGGAGTTGCCCGACGGCCGCGGAGTGTCCGGCGCGCAGCCGGCCGTCATCGCAGCCACCAGCCGGCCGAATGCCGAGGAGCTGAAGCAATGAGCAGCCAGGCAACGATCGAGTCCGCCGCTGCCGTGCGCGGGCCGCTCGCGCTGTCGGCCGAGGGCCTGGGCAAGGACTTCCGGCTCGGAGGGGGCCAGGTCCTGCATGCCGCACGGGACGTCTCCATCAGCCTCTACCGCGGCGCGGTCGTGGCGCTGGTGGGCGAGAGCGGCTCCGGCAAGTCGACGGTCGCCCGGCTGCTCGCCGGCCAGGAGCGTCCGACGGCGGGTACCATCCGGCTCGACGACAAGCCCGTGCATCTGTCCGGTCGGCGTGCGTTCCGGCGATACAAGAGCGAGGTCCAGCTCGTCTTCCAGGACCCGTTCGCTTCGCTGAATCCCGCGCACACAGTGCGCTACCACATCGAGCGCCCGCTGCATCTGCACCGGCACTCGCTATCAACGCAGCAGGTACACGAGCAGGCTGCGGCACTCATGGAGCAGGTGCGCCTGAGCCCGGCCGACAAGTACCTGGCGAAGTACCCGCACGAGCTGTCCGGCGGGCAACGGCAGCGGGTCTCGTTTGCCAGGGCGCTCGCTGCGGACCCCAGCGTGCTGCTGGCCGACGAGCCGGTCTCCATGCTCGATGTGTCGATCCGGCTCGAGATGCTGAGCCTGCTCGACGATCTGCGCACGCGGTTCCAGCTGGCGATGCTCTACATCACCCACGACATCGCATCGGCCCGGTACTTCGCGGATGAGGTGCTGGTCATGTACGCCGGGCAGATCGTGGAACGCGGCCCGGCCGAGAGCGTCACCCAGCAGCCCGCGCATCCGTATACGCAGCTTCTTGTCAGCTCCGCACCCGACCCCGACGACCTCGGCGGCGCGTTGCGCAACCGAGCACGGCGGACCGTTTCTAGCGGGAACGGAGCCGTCGGCGCCAGTGCAGGCTTGTCAACCGCGGTTGGCTGCTCATTCAGCCAGCGGTGCCCGTTCGCGGACGATCGCTGCCGCGCGGAAGCTCCCGCACTCCTTCAGGTCTCACCGTCCAGGGCCGCTGCCTGCTGGCGGCTGGACGTAGCAGCCCCTTCGGTCTATGCCGGGCGAGAAGGGGGTGGGGACGTTACGACCTAGCTCAGTGCAGACCCCTCATCAGACGGGACCACTATCACCAGCACGGGAAAGGTAAAAATGAGTGTTAATCAGCTAAGCGGTCGCGCGCTTGCGGCCGTCGCGGTGGCCGGGCTGCTGGCAGCCGGGCTTGGCGCGTGCGGGTCGAGCCCATCGAGCTCCTCCTCCTCGTCGTCGGCAAGCTCGAGCACGCTGACCATGGAGAGCTCGCCGGAAACGACCATCACCCAGGACTTCAACCCGTTCGTGTCGACCGCCGCGCCGCAGGGCATGGGCGCGACTGGCCTGATCTACGAACCGCTGCTGCAGTTCGACATCGCTGCACCGCCGAAGTACTACCCGTGGCTGGCGACGGGCTACAGCTGGTCCAACAGCGGCAAGGCGATCACCTTCACGATCCGGCAGGGCGTGAAGTGGAACAACGGCACGCCGATGACCCCGGCCGACGTCGCATTCACCTATAACTACATCGCGAAGAACGCGGCGATTAACCTGGCCGGGCTTCCCATCACGAGCGCGACTGCGTCGGGCAACGACGTCACGGTCAACTTCAAGACGCCGGAGTACCTCGATCTGCAGCAGATCGCCGGGGTGCCCATCCTGCCCAAGTCAGTCTGGGGCAGCGTGAGCAACCCAACCACGTTCACTGACTCCAAGCCCGTCGGCACCGGTCCGTACGTGCTGAAGACCTTCACCCCGCAGGGCTTCACGCTGACGAAGAACACCTCGTACTGGCAGGCGTCGATGGTGAAGATCCAGAACGTCTACTTCCCGGTCTATACCTCCAACACCGGCGCGCTGACCGCGCTGTACACCGGGAAGATCGACTGGACCGGTAACTTCATCCCCGGCCTGCAGAAGGAGTTCGTGGATACCGCGCCGCAGTACCACCACTTCTGGGAGGCACCGGGCAGCACCAACGCCCTGATGCCGAACCTGAACAAGTGGCCGACTAACCAGCCGGCGGTCCGGCAGGCCATCAGCCTGGCAGTCAACCGAAGCCTGCTGGCCTCCGAGGGCGAGGCAGGGCTGGAGAACCCGGTCACCAACACCAGCGGCATCACGCTCCCGACCTTCTCGGCCTGGGCTGGCCCGGCCGCTTCGGACACCGTCTCGGCTACCGGTAGCGCATCCGCGGCCGCTGCTGTGCTGGCGAAGGCCGGCTACAAGAAGGACTCCAGTGGCTACTACGCGCTGAACGGCAAGGAGGTCGTGGTGACGCTGATCGCCCCGTCCGCCTACACCGACTACGCGGCAGTCGGCACCATGGTCGCGACCGAGCTCAAGGCAGCAGGCATCAACGCCAGCTTCCAGGGCATCAGCGTGGACGCATGGAACGCCGACATGGCCGACGGCGACTTCTCGCTGGCCGAGCACTGGTCGAACAACGGCCTGACCCCGTTCAACCTGTATGACAACTGGCTGGACAGCTCACTGAACAACGGCAAGGCCAACACCGGCGACTACGAGGGGCTGAAGAGCGCGGCGATGGACAGCGACCTCGCCAAGCTGGCCGGCGACTCGACCGTGGCGCAGCAGACCACTGACCTCGCCCCGATCGAGGCTTACGTCGCCAAGAACCTGCCGGTCATCCCGATCACGACGGCGTCGGAGTGGTTCGAGTACAACTCGCAGAACTTCGTCGGCTGGCCAACCCAGCAGGACCCGTACGAGACCGGGCAGCCGACGGGCACCAACACTGGTGCTGGCGCTGGCACCGACGAGGTGGTGATTCTGCACCTCAGCCCGCGCAAGTAAGACAGGCTCGCGCAGCTAGCAGAGCGCACTAGCGGTGCGAGGCTAAGGCGGCCCGCCTCCAGGTCACTGGGGGCGGGCCGCATCATGTCGCCGCTGCGGCGCGGCACGGTCTGCCGGGCTCTACAGGCCGTGCTTATCGAGCCACTCCAAGCAGACGCCGGCGACGTCGCGCCAGCCGTGGTCGATGGTCAGCGAGTGCCCGCGGTCGGGGAACTCGATCAAGTCGTTGATAGCGCGAGAGTGCCGGTACTGCTTGAGTGTGGACTTGGTGATGGCTTCGGGCACCGTATGGTCCTGACCGCCCATGATGAGCAGCAGCGGGCCGCGCTGGTCGATGGTCGTGTTGACCTTGGCTGGTGAGTGCAGGGAGAAGTTGGCCGCTGCTGCTTCGAAGAGTGGCCGGCCTGGCGCCGGGATGGTCCATTGCTGATACAAGGCGTCGGATTCAACTGCGTCGATGGCGTTGCCGAAGCTGTAGCGGAACTGCTGGGCGGTCAGGGAGACCGCCAGGTGCTTGTTGGCGGGGTTGCGGAATACGGGCAGGGTGGATCGCAGCGACGACAGCGGCAGCGGGAGCACGCCTTTGATCTGGGCTGCATCGATGGCGATGGCTGCCGCAGCGAGATCCTGGCCCAGTAGCTTCTCAGCGATCATGCCTCCGAAGGAGTGGCCGACCAGGATGGGCTTTGCCGGCAGCTCGCTGATGATCGCCGCATAGTGGCTGGTGACGTCGTCGATCCCCTGGTCGGCAATCCCGTCCGGGTTGGCGCGCGAAGCCTCAACCGTGTCGGCCACGCCGGGCCAGCCGGGTGCCAGTGCTCGGTAGCCAGCGGCTTCGAACATGTCGGTCCAGCCGACCCAGGAAAGTGGATGCAGCCAGAGGCCGTGGATGAAGATGACCGGATTCGGCTGGTCAGCCATGGGCGTCTCCCGTCAGGTGGTGCCAGATGCAACCATCCTGGGCGGGCTCGCCGGCGTTCCGCTTCAGTCAGTTGACTGCGCGACTGACTCCAGGCGGGCAGCGAGCTGGGCACGAGACGTGATGTCCAGCTTCGGAAAGATGCGGTACAGGTGCGAGCCTACGGTTCGGTGCGAGAGGTAGAGGCACTGCCCGATCTCGCGATTGGTCAGCCCGTCGGCTGCCATCCGCGCGATCTGCAGCTCCTGCGCGGTGAGCTGATGGCATGCCCCGTGGATCCACGGACTGCTCTTCTCTCCGGTGGCACGGAGCTGCTGGCGCGCTCTCTGCGACCAGGGCAGCACACCAAGCGCGTCGAATGCCTCAATGGCGGCCCGCAGCGGCGTCCGTGCGGCCGCATCGCGACGATGCTGGTGAAGCCACTCCCCGTGGGCAAGTTGCACCCGGGCACGCTGGAAAGGCCCCACCATCATGCCCGACTGCAGCACAGCGCTGAACAGCTCGTCGGCTTGGCGGTCGGCAGCAAGCAGAGCGCGCGCATACCGCAAGCCGACGTGCAGCGACGGGGAGGGCGTCCGCTGTGCTGCCGCTTCCATCTCGTCCATGAACACCCCGATGTCTTGCAGTCTGCCACTGCGCAGTGCGGCTTCCGCGAGGTCGCCGATCGCTGCGGACCGGACGGCGCAGTGGTAGGCGGGATCAGTAGGGTCCTGGATGCGCCTCAGGTGCGCGACGGCATCTATGGGGCGGCCAGCGCCAAGGCAGGCCAGCCCACGGCCCAGTTGCGCTGCCGCGAGGACCGCGCTGGCCCGCAGCGGTACGCAGATCTGCTCGGCTTGTGCCGCAGCCGCTTCGGCAGCCTCGAACTCACCGCGCAGCGCCGCGAGAATCGCCTGGACCGCTCGTGCTGTAGCCACGATCAGCGGCTGTCTGGTCTCTTGTGCGAGCTGGTGCGCCTCTTCGGCGGCGCGGATCGCCAAGCCAAGGTCCCCGACATGTACCGCGCTCCAGGCCTGCAGGGCAAGCGCCCGAGCCAGCAGCCCGAGGCGGCCCTGCGCCCGAAGGCCGACGGCCGCGGCCGCGAGAAGCCCTGCGGCCATGTCGAACGCGCCCACCGCCATGGCGGCGTTGCCAGCCAGCCGCATGGCAGCTGCATCGGACCTGGCGGCTGGCGGGAGCTGACCCAGCCGCTCAATAACCACCGCGCCCTGCCCGATCGGGTCGGCGAACGCGAGAACCACCAGCAGTCGCGGATCGCTCCGGCCGACATCGAGCCGCTCAGCCGCGGCTACGACCTGACGGCGGACCGCCTCGCCCGGGTCGGCCCACCAACACCGAAGGCCCGCACCATAGAGGAGCTTGAGCGCGAGATCAGTGTCCCCGTCAGCGGCTGCCTGGCCTGCGACAGCGGCCAGCATCTGCGCCTGGGCCGCATCACCGGGGATGCCGTCGGTGAAGCTTTCCCTGATCCACGTCAATCGGGCTTGCTCTCGCGATGGCAGGCCGAGCGCTTCGGCATCTGCCACCAAGCCCAGCACCAGGTCCTCGCGGCCCAGCTCGAACCCGAGCTCGGCCGCTTGAAGGAGCCGCCTGGCTCGGTGATGCCTATCGCCGAGGTCTGCGGCGCGCTGCAGCGCGGCCACCGCCACGGCCGTTCCCCCACGGCGCCGGGCTTCCCTCGCGGCCGTCTCCAGCTCGCCGGCGACTGCCTCATCGGGACCGAGAATCGACGCCGCCCGGTGCCAGACGGCACGGTCAGGCTGTTCGCGCAGGACCTCGGCGAGCGCGGCGTGCGCGGCCTGCCGCTGCGGGATACTCGCTGCCTGGCGGATCGCGGTGCGCATCAGCGGGTGGCGGAACCGAAATTCGCTGCCGCTGATCTCGAGCAACCGGGCGGTGACAGCGGGGGTCACATCGCTCGTCCCGATGGCGCGGACCAACAGGGCAGCGGCGTCCAAGACTTCGCTCAGCTGATGACCGTCATCCACGGCGGCCACCAGCAGCGCGCTGCGCGTGGCAGCGGGCAGCTCGAACGCCCGGGCGGCAAAGGCTCGTTCGAGCCGGGCTGTCAGCGGCATGGGAGCCTGCGCGTAGTCCAGCCCTGGCGTAGCGGCGGCATGCCAGGTCACCGGCAGCTCGACCAGAGCGAGGGGGTTACCGAGCGCCTCTGAGAGGATCCGCCCCTGGTCAGCGGCGCTGAGCCCGGCGGAATGCGCGGCCAGGACCTCCCTGGCGGACGAGTCGTCTAGGCCCGCAATGTCCAGCTGGGGCAGACCAGCCGTGACGAAGGGTCCAGGGTGGCCCGCACGCACCGCGGCGACGACGGCTATCGCATCCCTGCTCGTGCGGCGGGCGAGGAACGCCAGCGCCTCCTGGGTGGGATGATCCAGCCACTGCACGTCGTCGGCCGCGACCAGGACCGTCCGCCGCGATGCGACCTCGGCCAGCAACTTCAGCGCAGCCAGCGCGACGAAGAACGGCTCAGGTGCTGCCTCGTCGTCCTCGCCAAAAGCCGTCAGCAGGGCGCGCCGCAGCGGCGTCGGCAGGACGCCTGCGTTGCTCAGTATCGGGCGCAGCAACTGATGCAGGCCGGCGTACGGCAGCAGCGCCTCAGTTTCCACACCGGCAGTTTCAAGAACGGTGCATCCAGCCTGTTGCGCCCAGGCAGCGGCGGCGCGCAACAGTGAAGTCTTTCCGATGCCCGGGTCGCCAAGCAGCACGATCGCGCTTCCGCCGCCGGGAGCCTGGCGGATCAGCTCTGCGAGCAGCGCCAGCTCGGCATCCCGGCCTACGAGCCTGTGGCGCATTGTCCGCCCCATCGCCGCCTCAGTAGATATGCCAGGGGTCGGCTGAGGAGCCGTCCCGCCTCGGACGAATGTGTACCGAACGTTCTACCTACATCAACGGTAGCGTGGGGGGTGCAGGCCCGCAAGGGCGGTCGGGAAAGGTGAGGTGAGCTCATGCCACCGAGCAAGGCTGGCACCAGGGATGCGCCTGTAGGTGGGGCCCGCAGGTCGGCTGCACGCGACCGGATCATGGCGGCCGCCGACCGCTTGTTCTACAGCGAGGGAATCCACTCGGTCGGGGTTCACCGGCTCATCGAGGAATCGGCCGTCACACGCGTCACCTTCTACCGGCACTTCCCGTCCAAAGACGCCCTCATCGCCGGCTACCTGGAAGACCGCGGCCGCCGCGCCCGCCGCAGGATGACTCAGGTAATCGAGGACAGCAACGGCGACGCCCGTGCCGCGCTCAGGGAACTCGGCCGAGTGTTCAGCAGCGAGACCTTTACGGCCGAGTACCGCGGGTGCCCGTTCATCAACGCGGCGGCAGAGTTCGCCGCGCCCGGCCACCCGGCACGCGTACTCGCAGCCGCGCAGCGCGCATGGATCGCGGATGCCGTTGAGCGGCTGCTGCGCGACATGGGCCACCAGGCGCCTGCACAGACCGCCCGCCAGCTGCTCATGCTCCAGACCGGGGCCATCTTCGGCGTCGCCATCGACGACACCCCCGGACTGGACACCATCTTCCTCGAAGCCTGGGACCGGCTCATCGGCTCATAGCTGCCGGTGACCAGCTGATGTAGTGCACGCATGGGATATCAGTCAGGTGACACAAGCGCGGGCAGCACGGCGCGGGAAAACCTTGACGGGTATCTGTCAGGTCCACCCACGAAGGCACGAGGAGAAGTCATGACGAGCATGGCCGAACCGGAAACCAGCGAGCGGTACATGCAGATTGCCCGGCGCTGGTTCACCGAGGGATGGACGGGCAATCTTGCGCTGGCCGAAGACATGTTCAGCGAGGAACTGCGGACCAACGGGGTCCATGTCGGCGTGGCCGGGCCGGTCGGCAGGATCCGCGACCGGCTGACGGGCTTCCCTGATCTGAGCACAAGCATCGAGGACATGTTCGTCTCGGGAAACAAGCTCGCCGTCACTCTTATCTGGCAGGGAACCCAGGCCGGCGACTACGGCGGCGTACCTGCGACCGGCAAGCGCGTCCAGGTGCGCGACACAGCGATCTGGCACTTCCGGGATGGCAAGGTGGTCGAGATCCTGACGCTGCAGGACCAGTTTGCGCTCCTGAAGCAGGTCGGTTACCTGCCCGACAGCGTCTACGCAGCCTGACAGCGCCAGCGCGTCAGCTACAAGGTCGGCACAAGACCGCCATCGATGATGAAATCAGACCCGGTGACGTTAGCTGCCCGGTCGCTGGCCAGGAACAGGATCAGGTCAGCGACCTCACCGGGCTGGCTGAACCGGCCGGTGACTGAGCCATCGGCGGCCTGCCTTTCGACGTCGCCCGACTTGGCCCCGGTGGCCTGGCTGATGGTTGCGGCGACGCCGTCGCTACCCAGCCACAAGTCGGTGGCAACTGGGCCCGGGCTGACCGTGTTGACCCGGATCCCGTGCGGGCCGACTTCCTTGGACAGCGCTTTGGTGAACCCGGCAAGGGCGGCCTTAGCAGCGCTGTAGTCGAGTACGGCTGGGTCGGGCAAGCGGGCATTGACCGAGCAGGTCGTGACGATGGCGCCGGCGCCGGCGGCCAGCATTCCCGGTAGCACCGCCCGGGTAGCGCGGACCGCGGCCATCAGGTTCAGGGTCAAGCTCGCGGCCCAGTCATCGTCGGTGATCGACAGGAAGCCGCCGGGGCGGGCTCGGGCTGCGCCGACATTATTGACCAGGATGTCGACCCGGTCTCCGGCCATCGCGACCAGCTGGGCGGGACCACCGGGGTCGGCCAGGTCGACCTCGGCGAAAACCACCTGCTTCTCCTGGGCGAGCGCCTCGATCTCTTCAGACGCGCTCCTGGCACCAGCGATCACCCGGGCGCCGCTGGCAGCCAGCCGACCGACGACCGCCAGCCCGATCCCTTTGCTCCCCCCGGTGACCACGGCGGTTCGCCCGGCCAGGTTGATGTCCATGCCGTTTCTCCAGTCAAGCGCGCACCTGTAGCTCCCGACGTTAGGTCAAGGCCACCCCCGGCACTTGAGTCAGGTGACTGATCCGCGCAACAGCCGATCGGCGATCGGCCGAAGCTGGCGAGCCACGGACGCTCGCGATAAATGCCATCACCACAGCACACTGCGCCCGGCTACCCGGTACTGAGCGTCGCGATGATCGTGTTGCGCAGCCAGCGTTGGGCGGGGTCGTTGTCCAGGCGCGGATGCCAGGACATCGCGTAGCTCATCGCGCCGATGTCGTCCGGCGCCGGGATGACTGACGTGATCCCCGCCGCCGCGTGCTGGACGGCGAGCCGCCGCGGTAGCGTCGCAACCAGCGAAGTTCCGGGAACTGCGGCCGCCGCCGCCGTGTGATACGGCACGGTCACGGTCGCCCGCCGCGACCTGCCCAGCGACTCCAGCCGGGTGTCCACATGCCCTTGCCGTCCATCGGTGACGTCGACCACGACGTGCGCACACTGCAGGTAGTCCTCAAGCGACACAGCACACCGCAGTGCCAGCGGATGGTGGCTGGATACCAGGCACGCATACCCCTCCTCATACAACACCCGCGAACGCAGCGGCGGCGGCGCCGAACCGCCGTGGATCAGCAGGTCCACCAGGCCATGCTCGGCATCACTGAACACCGTGTGATGCCAGCGCGAGAAGAGCACGGTTGACCCCGGTGACTGCGAGAACACCCGGCGTAGCAGCGCCCCGCTGAGCACGGAGACTGTGTAATCCGTCCCGGCTAGCCGGAATGCCCGCGCTGCGGTAGCCGGGTCGAACGGCTCCCCGGAGAAGACGTGCTCCAGTCGCGGCAGCGCGTGCTGCAGCTCAGCCTGAATCCGTTCCGCCCGCGGCGTCAGCTGGTATCCGCCCGACCCGCGTACCAGCAACTCGTCGCCGAGCGTGGCGCGCAATCGCTGTAGCGCCCGGCTCATCGACGGCTGGCTCATCCGCAGCCTGTCCGCCGCACGAGAGACGTGCCGTTCCTCGAGCAGCACGCGCAGCGGTCCCAGCAGGTTCAGGTCTACCGACTCTATACGTGGCACGCATATAGCGTATTGATGTTATGGCATTGCTGCATAATCTTCGGGTAGAGCAGGCTGGGCCCATGAGTAAAGAACAGCGCGAGGCGCTAGACACCCTGTTCCGCAACGGCCCGCTCGACATCGGCGCCGACTACCTCGAGCAGCGCGAGGTCTTCGTCCGCATGCTCACCTCCAGGCCACTGCCCGACGACGTAGTTCTCACCTCCCGCGCGCTCGGTGACATCCCAGTGCTGGAGATCGGCATTGATGGCGTTATCCCGGACACCACCCTGCTGTGGTTCCACGGCGGCGTCTACGTTCTCGGCTCGGCCCGCACTTCGGTCGGCCTGGCCTCGGAGGTCGCCCGCCGGACCCGGACGAAGGTGATCTCCGTCGACTACCGGCTGGCGCCCGAGCACCCGTACCCGGCCGCGCTTGACGACGCCCTGGCCGCCTACCGAGCCCTTCTTGCCGACACCGATTCGGCAGGGATCGCCGTCGCAGGCGAGTCCGCGGGCGCCGGCCTGGCCGTGGCGTTGCTGGTATCTGCGCGCCAGCAAAAGCTGCCGATGCCAGCCGCCGGCGTTCTGTTCTCGCCGTACGCCGACCTGACGCTGAGCGGGCAGAGCATGGCGGCTAAGGCCACCGCCGATCCAGCGTTCGGTCCGGATGGTTTCGGAATGCGCGTAACGGATTACGTCGGAACCGCCGATCCGGCGGATCCGCTGATCAGCCCGGTGTTCGCCGACCTGCATGGCCTGCCGCCGCTGCTGATCCAGGCGGGGTCGAACGAGCTCCTACTCGACGACGCCGTCAGGCTTGCAGCGCGGGCGGCCGCCGACGACGTGCGGGTCACGCTAGAAGTCACACCGGGCGTTCCGCACGTGTTCCAGGCCTTCGCTGCGATGCTGGACGAAGGGGACGCTGCGCTGAACCGGGTGGCTGAGTTCCTGGAGTTGGCGGTCCGGGACGTTCGGTCTCAGTCGTAGCTGGCCTCGATCAGCCAGCGCCCGTCCTGCAGGGCGGCCAGCCAGGCAGTCCCGTCCTCGGTCACAAGCTGGAACCTGGCCTGACGGCGGGCATGTACCCGATCCCACCACCGCTCAGTGATCGGCCAGGGCCCGGCCCAGGCGGTCACTGCCCTGGCCGATCCGCCGGCCGCCGATAGCCAGGCCGGCGCCGCGGACAGCTGAGCCCGCCCGCTGACAGTCACCGGCTGACCGGAGTTATCGGTCACACTGGCCGCCAGCGGCACGCCGAACACAGTGGCCGGGGACGGTGCCGGGATCTGGTCCGGCCACGGGCGATCGGCCGGGCGCAGCGGGGTTTCCGCATCTCCAAACGGCACGAGCAGCACCTGATCGGTTGGCCTGCGGCCGCCCGCTAGTACCGGGCGGGTCACCTGGGCGTGACCGAGCATCGCCTGAACCCTGAGGGCGGCGCGGGCCACCCGGTCACTGGGCACCGCGTCGCCCCACAGTGCCAGCTGTCGTCCGGTGGCGCGGACTAGCTGGTCCGGGACCAGCCGCAGCAGCGTGATCCCGCCTGCGCCTGGCCAGCCATCCTGGTCCGGTCCGCGGTCCCCGCTGGCACCCCGCCAGCCGTCGAGCTGCCAGCGAACGCGCTCGGCCACCGCTAGCGCCGACAGCAGCCCGTCATGCCGCCATAGCCGGCTGAGTTCCTGCCCGTCTGAGAAACGCACCAGCACCTGGACCCGCACGCAGGCAAGTCCGGCTGCTGCCAGCCGGTCGTGCATCTGATCAGCCAGTGCCTTGGCCGCGAAGATCACCGGCTCAGATTGATCAGCGGGCGGGTCGAACTCCAGCTGCACGGACTCATCGGCAGCAGGCGGCCGCGGGATCAGCGGACGAGGATCGAGCCCACGGGACAGTCGGCTGGCCAGCTTGCCGGGTGGTCCGAACCGGCTGGCGGCCTCGGCCAACGGCAGCGCGGCGAGCTGGCCGAGCGTCTCGATACCCAGCCTGGGCAGCAGCTCGCAGAGCTCGGGCATGTCCAGCACGCCCACCGGCAGCCCGGCCAGGAATTCCGGTGTCTCCCCCGGCGGTACCAGAAGCCCGGTCGGCCCAGCGCGCGCAGCCAGCCCGGCAGCGAACAACCCGTCGGCAATACCGGCCTGACAGGCAATACCAGCCTGGGTGACAGCCTCGGCAAGCCCCGCGGCTAGCTGCGCCTCTCCGCCGAAAAAGCGCGCCGGGCCGCGGGTCGCGATGGCGCAGACACCCGGTTGCAGCACCTCAACCTGCGGGCAGAAGTTCTCGACAATAGCGACCACCGGCTCGAAGGCACGTGCCGCCGCACTCTTACTGCCTGCACTGTCACTGCCTCCGTAGTCACCACTGCCGTCATCATCGACCCAGTCCGGGCAGCGCAGCACGAGCACCCGGCGCGCGGCTGAGGTATCACTTTTCATGGCTAGGCCCCGTAGGTGCCGGTGCCGTCCTGCGCGCCGACGTCGGGCGTGCTGTCAGCCGCGACCGCCGTGACTCTGCCGTCCGGACCTGGCAGCCACAGCCATGCCGAACGCGGCCGCTCCCCCGCGCCGCGGCCGGACGCAACGAGGAGCGCCTTGCGAGCGCGCACCCGCCCGTGCCCTGTGCCGATCCCGGTCCACTCCGCGTCAGTCACCAGCAGCCGGGACTGCGCGCCAGGCCAGTCCCCGGCGACTAGGAGCACACTTCCGTAGCGGCGCGCTGCCGCTTCCAGCTTGTGCCGCAGCTGAGCCGACGGCTGCTCTGGCGGGCGCAGCAGCACGATGTCGAATCCATCCAACAGCGACGCCACTACCTGAGCCCAGCCAGGACCGGGCTCAGCGACCAGCAGCATCCGGTCCGGATCCAGCCCGGCCTCGACCGCCGCCCGCACGCCGACGGTCGGCACTCCGACGATCGCGCACCACGCTCCCTCAGACACCGCCTCCGCGGCTAGTGCCAGTGACAGCAGCCCCCAGTTCCCCGATGTCACCACCGAGCCGCGCTGCAACCCGCCGCCAGGCAACAGCTCTCGCAGCGCCGGCAGGACTGGCAGCAGACCCTCGCCGGTCAGCACGTCATCCCGGCGGCGCACCGGAGATAGCGAGATGACCTCCGCTACCCCCGTTCCCATCCCATCACTATCGAACAGATATTCGACCGATGTCAAGGCGCAGCGGCTACTGACAGCGAGCGCTGCCCTCCGGTCGGCTCAGGCTCTGAGCTCTCCTACGAGATCGCCCAGTGCCTTGCCGAGGTCGCGATCGTCGGCCGCAGGATCGCCATCCACCATGACTGCATGTCAACGTCTCTGGTGAACCGCGGCTCGACCCGTG
>Ga0335075_10003360_pt1 | contig 25448 bp, 25 predicted proteins | sample Lox_Sample_24_FD_206723 | JGI IMG/M metagenome (GOLD analysis project Ga0335075, IMG submission 206723) | Soil microbial communities from Loxahatchee National Wildlife Refuge, Florida, United States - Lox_Sample_2.4 | ecosystem: Environmental > Terrestrial > Soil > Wetlands | place: USA...
CCGATCATCAGATAGCTGCACGGTCCGCTACCGCTGTTCAGGAACGAGTGGCCGACCTTCTCGCCGGCCGGGAAAATCACATAGTCGCCAGGCTGCAGAGGAAAACGCTCTTCGCCGTAGAGCAGCGTCACCTCTCCCTCGAGGATCAGCGCATGTTCCTCCTCCAGCATGTGATAGTGCTTCGGGCAGAGGCGCGTACCCGGCACAGGAGACTCGATCAGCACGCCGACACGGTAGCCGGGTCCGACCGCCGCGTCGGTCAGGTGTCTTGAGCGGCCGCTGAAGCGCCCGTCGCCTTCCTGGCGCCACGCGACATCGTGTGACGAGATCGGCGGCTTCGCCGTCAATGCGGGATCGGCAGGATCGATGACGCCGACGCCGGGCGGCGTCGTGCCTTCGGGCAGGCCTGTGTCTTCACCATGCCAGTAACCGCGCAACGAGGTGAGATCGAGCAGAGCGCGTCCGCCGAGTGCACGCACCACCACCTTGTTGGAATCGGGATAGACCGCGACTTCATTGTTGTTGCGTTCGCCGATCATCACATAGCGGCACGCAGCAGCGCTCGCGTTGATGAGACAGTGACCGATCTTCTGACCGGCGGGGAAGCAGACATAGTCGCCTGATTTCAGCGCGAACGTCTCGCCGCCGAGCCTGACCGACATTTCGCCGTCGAGCACATAGACATGCTCCTCCTCAAAAATGTGGTAGTGGAACGGGTAGGCCTGCTTGCCGGGCGCCAGCTCCTCGATCGACACGCCGACACGATAATCGTCGCCCATAAGCGTCCAGGTGAGCGCACGATAACGAATGCCGAACCGCGGCACGTCGTTTGCCTCCCGCCAGGCGACGGCGTCCGAGGCGATGATTTTCGGCCGTGGTTTTCCCGCAGATACCTCCGCCATGACGCCTCCTCACTCCAGTCCGAGTTCCGCCTTTACGCGCTTCGGCAGCGCCACGGCGATCATGCGGTGGCTTGCGCGCAGATAATCCCGAAGCGCCTTGTCATCCATGCTCTCATCCGAGAAACGCTGGATCCACTTCATGCCGCGCGAGGCAAGATAGGGCGCGGGACGGCAGCCGGGCTGCTCGGAGAGAATGTCAAAGGCGAGCTCCGAAACCTTGAAGGTCACGAACAGCCCTTCGCCGTCATCCCAGCCGCCGATGGCGAACACTTTGCCGCCAACCTTCCAGACATGCGCACCGCCCCACTGCACCACATGCGTGGTGGCTGGCAGCGACGCGCAGAATCGATTGTAGGCGGCAAGTTTCATTCGGCAGCGTCCACTTTGTCTTTTCGATCATCACGGTTTTCCTGACTCGGAGGCCGAATGTCCATGCCAAGCAGGAAGCCCGCGAAACCCGGCGACGAGATTCCAAGCCCCTCAATGAACCCCCACGCCATCACATACAGGAAACAAATGTGTTCGCATGCCCGGCGCACCGTCTCTAGTGACACGCCACCGCCACAGTCGAGCGGCTCACCGTCGCGTGGTGCGATGTGGCAACTGCCCGACATGCGACAGATACGACGCTTGCATCGCTTCGGCGCGCCCTCGCCATCAAGAGTGAACCGTAGCGCCGGCTCCCACGCGTACTGGATGACATCGTTGTAAAACACGTTCCAGGGATCGGTTGCGTTCTCCTGCGCTTGATTATCGGGTGTTTGCGTATTGGGCGATTGAGTCTCGTGCGATCGGGGCATCGTGCAGTTCCTTCACTATGGGGTGATTGGGGGCACACCTTCCCGTTGCCACGCTCCGGAAATCCGGCCTGGCCATTGAAGGAAGGGTAGTTCGGGAAGCGGGGCGCGGGGCCGAGCCTTCCGAAACTAACTAAGCGGCGCGGTCTCCCGCGCCCCGCCGACGCTCTTTCCCTGGGCTTGGTGGGCCGGCCTTAGCATTCGCGCCGCCAGCGCTGACCGCCTCCAGGGACCGGGTCTTGGGGATCAACTCCCTAAGCCTAGCTACCGCAGCTAGGCCGGCCCGGACGCCATCTCCCTCCCCTGGTACCCGGTGCGCACCAGGGTCCCGATGAGGGCGACGAGCGAATTATCCCATGAGGCGGATACCCCGTGGACAGAATCGCGAAAAAGATTGCTGACAGCTCCTGACAGACGCGCCGGGAAACGCAGCCACGAAGAGTTCGCTTGACCTTCCAGCAGGTGGAGGCTCCATCTTTGGACGAATCTGCCGCTTGATCATCGCCTTCGGCAGCACCAACTCAAAATTCCCGAACAGCAGGAGGAGCACCGAGAAGCGAACGACACCGCGACGGCCGACTGGGCTTGGAAGGCCGCTTCAGACCATCCCCAAAAGAAACAGGACCAGCATGTCGCGACAATTTTTCCGCCTGACTGCGGCTATCGCAGTCATGGCACTCTCCTCCGTCGGCTCCGTCGGCGCGGACGAGGTTCAACTCACGCCAGAGCAGATGCGGAAGGATCTCACCTTCCTGAAGACCGAGTGGGCTCCGCTCGACAAAAGTTTTGGCCCCGAGCAGCGTCGCGAATTCGAACGCATCGTCGACGAGACCAGTGCGGCGGCCGATGAATTGGCTCCAGAAGAATTCGCGCTCGAACTGATGAAGGCCGTGGCGGTCGCGCACAACGGGCACACGAACGCCAATGTCGGCGCGTTCCTCGGCGACGATCTTCCCGTGCGAGTCTGGCAGTTCTCCGACGGACTTCACATCGTCAAGGCGCATCCCGATTTCGCGCGGCTGCTCGGCGCGCGCATCGACCGGATCGGCGCGTTGAGCGCCGAGGAAGCGCAGGAGCGGATCAAGGCCTATCTGCCCGGCACGGATCAGCGCATCCGTTTTCTTGCCCCCGGCTATCTGGTCACACCGGCCGTGCTGAAGCACATCGGCGCGACCGACGACACGGCCAAGGTGCCGCTGACCCTACAACTGGCCGACGGAACCACCGAGACGGTCGAGCTTCAGCCAACGAAGGACGCCGATCCCGGCGACGAGCGCCTGGCGAAGCTCAATCGGGGCTATTCCGTGCTCATCCCGGATGATGCCGGCCTGCCGGGACGCTGGCCGCACCTGCTCGATAGCCGGAACGACCTGCCGCCGGTCTACACCAAACGCGGCGACGTGCAGACGCAATATCTCGATGCGGACAAGAGCATTCTCTACATCCGCAACGATACGGCGCGGAGCCTCGACGATATCCCGCTGACGGACAAGTTCGCCGGCGTCGTCGTGCAGCAGATTTTGCCCGAGCGGCCGAAACACATCATCGTCGACCTGCGCTTGAACAATGGTGGCGACTTCTTCAACACGATCCTGTTCTCGCGCGCACTGCCACGGCTTGTGCCGCAGGACGGGCATGTCTTCGTGCTGGTCGGCAGAGCGACCTTCTCGGCCGGCATAACCACGGCGGCCATGCTGAAAGGCGAGGACAAAGACAAAGTTGTCCTGATCGGCGAAACGATGGGCGATGCCGGCCGGTTCTGGTCCGAAGGCAAATATGTCGAGCTGCCGAACTCGAAAATCGCGGTGCGCTACAGTCCCGAGTTTCACGACTACGAGACCGGCTGCTTCGAACTCGCCGAGTGCTACTGGGCGACGGTCGCCTTCGGCCCGCGTGGCATTTCCATCGCGCCGGAAACAACGGTCGAGCTGAGCTTCAAGGATTACGCAACGGGACGCGACCCGGTGCTGGAGACAGCACTGGAGCAAGCCGGGGTTAGCGCCGACTGACGGCGTCGAGCGGTTGAACGCAGCACCGAAATGCCGGTCAAGCGCGGGCCGCACCCCTCGCGCTTGACTTTCCGGCGGCGCGCCACCAAGTTCCATGCATGTTTGCTGAACGCCTCGCTCATCTTCTCAATCGGGTGTGCCCCATCGCGGGCCACTGACCCCCGGCTCGGTCGCGTCGCGCCCCGGCCGCGGGGCATAAGCAAACGTTCCGGTTGACCGGGACATCGAGCATCCAGCGACAAGAAATCCATCCGAAATCTGCCGCTCACGCAGCGCCACTGCGCGCGGGCGGCCGCATGTACAAGGAGGTCAAGATGACCCCTGCAAGGAAATCAACCCGCAAGCCCGCGATCGTCATGACGCGGTCGGATCACGGCAGCCTGACGCGGCTGGCGGAATCCTTCGCCAACCAGAACGCTGACCTCGCCGACGAGCTCTTCGCCGAACTCGACCGGGCGCGCGTGGTGGCCGACGCCGATCTGCGGCCCGACGTGGTCCGTATCGGATCGACGCTGCGCTTCACCAGCGACACCGGCGACGACCGGACCGTCACGCTTGTTTTCCCCGGCGAGGCCGACATCGCCGAAGGCAAGATCTCGATTCTCACGCCCATCGGCATCGCGCTGATCGGCCTCTCGGCCGGTCAAGCGATCGACTGGACGGGGCGGAACGGCCATGTCCACCGCCTCAGCGTCGAAAGCGTGGAGGCGCCAGGCGCCGCCATCGCCGCCGCGCGCGAACACGAGCTGCGGACGGCCTGACCATGCCTTCGCACCGGTTGCCGCTCTTCGGAGGCTGCATCATCGCAGGATCGTAACCCTGCGCTGCGCGTCGCGCAGTGCAGGGATTCTCCACCACTGTCTCAAACAGACCGCTCCCACGGTGGAGCGATGGAGAAGTTACGATGTCGAATGAGAGCTTTGTCCTCACCACGAAGGACTTCACAATCCTGGAAGTCATGTACGACCGGCGGCTGGGACGCGACGATCCACTGCTGCCGCTGTTGAAGCGCAAGCTGGACGCGGCCGTCGTCGTCTTCCGCGAGGACGTACCCGAAAGTGTCGCGACGCTGAACAGCCGGGTCGCCTTCAGCGTCAACGGCAAGGATACCGACACGCGCATCATCTCGCACGACCGCATGACATCGCCGATCGGGCTTTTCCTGCCGATCACCACGGCGCGCGGGCTGGCGCTGCTCGGCCTCGCGGAAGGCCAGGTGTTCTTCCACCCGGACCATGACGGGATGGAGGAACAGATCATGCTGGAAAAGGTGCTCTACCAGCCGGAAACGGCGCGCCGCGAGAAGGATGCGCTTGCCAGGCTCGCGCCGGCGCGCGGCAAGCCCAGCTTGACGCTCGTGCGCGGTTCGCTCGACGATCGGCCGGGACTTGCGCCCGTCGGTCCGGACGGTTTTGACGATCCAGGTCCCTCGGCCGCGTGAGACGCCGGCGGCTTTGCCGCCGGCTGGCGTTTCGGCAGCGGGAGGTCGAGCTTCAGCTCGCCCGCCCAAACAGACCTGCATAGCGCTGCAGGTAGAGCGGCCAGCCCTGATCGGCATCGACACCGTCGCGCACGCTCTCCCAGCCTGCGCCGTGACGTTCGAGCTTGCGGTGCTCGATCTCGACGTGGGTGCGGTTCGTCGTCTCGGCGATGAAGCGCACTTCCCATTCGCTGGTCTTGGTGGTGTCGGTCTCGAGGCGCCATTGCGGCGTTATGTTCCAACTGAGCAGCAGGCGGTTGGGCGGCTCATAGGCCAGCACCTTTGCCCAGCGGCATTCACTGCCGTCGGCGCCGCGGTCGTAAATGTGACCGCCGACGCGTGGCTCGAACACCGTCTCGGCGATCGGCACGGCAAGCAGATTGTGATCCCTGGGTTTGAACTTGCCAAAATCGCCGGTGAAGACCTCGAAGGCGCGCTCGACCGGCGCGTCGACGACGATCGAATGTCTGACGATCGTATCTGCCGCTTGCGTACGCATGGCTACTCCTTTGGCGTTTGCTCGACGACGTCCTTGTAGGCCGCCAGGGTTTTCATCCAGAACCGGTCGAGGTCCGCGCGCAGGGCCGCCAGCCCATCCGGGTCGACCTGGTAGATGCGGTGCTTGCCGGCTCGCATGTCGATGACGAGCCTCGCATCCTTCAGCACCTTGAGGTGCTGCGAGACAGCCGGCCTCGTGACCGGCAAGGCATCTGCCAGCGCAGTGACCGAACTTGGGCGCTCGACCAGCATCTCGAAGATCGTGCGCCTCGTCGGGTCGCCAAGCGCTGTCCAGCCGCTATTCACGTTAGTCTCCACTAACGCGTTACCATAGACTAACGCGTTCTCCTGTCAACCCTGACCTTCCTGGCCCTTGACCCTCCAGCGGCTGGAAGCTCCATCCCGTGTAAGCGGAATCAGTGGAGAAAGAGATGCCCGGCGAATACAGCGTGGTCATCGGAACGCCTGACGTCGAAACCTACCGGCGGCTGCGGCGCGTGTCGGGATTGAGCGAGAAGTCGCAGGAAGCCGCGGCGCGCGGCCTGCCGAACACGATCCATGCCGTCACGGTGCGCTACGGGAACGAAACGGTCGGCATGGGACGCGTCATCGGCGACGGCGGCTGCTTCTACCAGATCACCGACATCGCGGTTGAGCCCGCGCACCAAGGCAAGGGTCTCGGCAAAGCGATCATGCGTGCGTTGATGGACCAATTACGGGCAAGCGCGCCGAAAGGCGCCTATGTCAGCCTGATCGCCGACGGGCCGGCGAAGCACCTCTACGCGCAGTTCGGGTTCGAAGATACGGCGCCTGCTTCGATCGGCATGGCGCTGGTGGTGTAGCTGCCCGACTAACTGGAAATCACCGTGTTCGGTGAAGAACCCCCTCACCGTCTCGCCCTGCGGGCTCGCCACCTCTCCCCCACATTCGTGGGGGCGAGGAGTGCAGCTTCAACGATGGCGCCAACCCCGCGGACGGCACTCCTCTCCCCCGTCGATCGGGGGAGAGGTGGCCCGAAGGGCCGGTGAGGGGTCGACCTGTGCCCCCTACACCCTGACCGGCCGCTTGATCGCGCGGACCTTGGCGGTGTTGCCGCTGCCGGCGAAGAAGCGGTCGCGACCGTCGGATTCCAGACCGGAAATGTTCACGCCATCCGGCATTTCGATCGTATCCAGCACCTCGCCGGTCTCGGGACTGACGTGACGAATCTCGCTCGCCTCGTTTTCCCACGTCGCGTGCCACAGCTCGCCGTCCACCCAGGTGACGCCCGTGACGAAACGGTCGGATGCGATCGTGCTCTGGATCGCGCCGGTGTCCGGATCGATACGGTGGATCTTGCGCTCGCGATGTTGCCCGACCCAGAGCGAGCCTTCCGCCCACGCGAGACCTGAATCGGCACCGCCGCCAGGGGCGGGAATCGTCGCGACGACACTGCCGGTCTTCGGGTCGATCTTCTGGATGACGGCTTCCGCGATCTGGAAGAGATGCGTCCCGTCGAATGCGGTTCCGGCATGCGCTGCGACGTCGATGGAACGCACCGGCTTGCCGCTATCGGGATCGAGCGCATTGAGCTTGTCGCCCGAGGCGAACCAGACGTGGCTGCCATCGAAGGTCAGACCGTCAACGCGATCGATACCCGGAAAGGGTCCATATTCGCGGAGGATTTCGGCTTTGTGTTTCATCTGTCCATCCTTTGCCAATCGGTTGTCGATGAAACCAATCTAGTCGCCCGGCAGCGGACCTGGGAGTAACAAGCTTGTCGGGAAGCCGGGCACCGACGGCGTGACCCAGCGCAGCGCGCGTCCGCGGCCATAGGATTGCACCTTGCTTCGGCCGGACAGTTCTTCCAATGCCCGCTGTACGGTGCGCGCGCTTGTGCCAAGCGCAATCGCCAGCGCCGAGCTGGACCAGGATTCGCCATCAGCGAGCAGCGCCAGCACGTCGGCATGAACCTCCTCTGTCGGTGGCGTGATCACCGCTACATCGCGCGCGTCGTGCGGCTCAAGCAAAAAGCCGTCCTTTGTGGCGTTGATCTCCGCGATGTCCTTCAGTTCTGCACGCAGCCGGCCCATTTCGACACGCAGGCGTGCGCGATGCGACTCGTCCGCTTCCTTGCCACGAAAGGCGCGAGCGATAAGGACCTCGCGCGAAACGTCCCCCGGCCACACTTCGGCAAGCACACGCGCAAGCGCGAAGAGCACCGGCCGCGAGCCGAGCGCGATGATCGCACCGTTCGAGCGCACGACATTGCGGCAGGCGTCGACGACGAGCGCACCGGAAGCAAACAGCGCCGCAACCTGATCGAGAAGAAGCAGGCGCTGGCCGTCTTTCGCGATCAGCCGCGCCGCAGGTGCATCCATGACAAGTGCTGCACTCTTCACTTCCGCCATCAGCGCGGGAATGCGCGCGTGCAACGCGGCCTCACCGGCACGACCAAGCGCAGACCGCGCAGGCTTTGTCTGCAAGCGACGGATCGCGATGCCCGCAACTACAAGCTCATGCGCGGCACGCGCTGGGGGTGGCAGCAGCGCAGGGTCGACGCCGGCGAGTTTTTGTTCCGCCTCATCCAGTTCGCCGATGAGCAGCAGCCGGCGTGCCTCGAGGTTGCGTGCATGCGCGGCGTTGAAATGATCGCCGTGCGCCTCGAGCGCCTTGCGGGCACCATCCAGAGCCTTCACGGGCCACGTCAGATCGCGCGAGACGAGCGCGATCTCGGCCTCGGCAACGATGCAGCGCGCACGCGCCACCGCCTCGCGCCGGGAAAAAGCGCGCGCGGCGCTCTTCAGGAGGGTTTTGGCGCGGTCGAAATCGCCGAGTTGCGCCATGGCGATGCCGCGCAAGGCCAATGCCGGGGCGTCCTCCCGGAGCGCCACGCGCTTCAGCGCGCCGAGCGGATCGCCCGTTGCCAGTGCCCGCGCGGCTGCATTGATCAGCGAGTCCAAGACAATCCCGTCAAACTTGTCACTCCCGCCCCGAGACCATCCGGCACTACCCAGTCAACCACAACCACAACGATCACGTGGTGTCACGAGGAAACCGGAGGACGCCAGAAGGCGGCAAGGATCATGGCGAAAGAGCAAATACGCAGCGAGAGCTCCACGAAAGACGACACGCCCACCGAGATGACGCTTCGGCAACGCATGGTCGCGTTTCTGTTGCTTGGCACAGGCTTCATGCTCTCGGTCGATTTCTCGATCCTGAACGTCGCGCTGCCTCAAGTTGGCGCGGCGGTCGGCCTGGACCTGTCGAACCTACCCTGGGTGGCGACGGCTTACGCGTTGCCCGCGGCGGGTTTCACGCTGCTGTTCGGGCGGATCGCGGACCTTTACGGCCGACGCCGGATGTTCCTTATCGGCATAGGTCTGCTCGCGATCTCATCGCTGATTGGCGGATTCGCTCAAAGCCCCGAACTGCTTTTGATGGCCCGTGCCATGCAAGGCCTTGCCACCGCAATCGCCACTCCCGCCGCGCTGTCGCTGCTGATCACCTCTTTCAGTGACGAGAACCAGCGAGCTCGGGTGCTGGGCTTTAACGGCGCTTTGCTGTCGGGCGGATTCGCGGTCGGCGCACTTATCGGCGGCGCGCTCGTCGGCGTGCTGAGCTGGCGCTGGGCATTCCTGATCAACGTGCCGGTCGCGATGATCATCCTGGCGGTCACGCCGTTTGTGATTCCCGCGAGCAGCGCCCCGACCGGCGTGAAGCTCGACATACCGGGTGCTGTCACGGTGACGCTCGGCCTGCTGTCATTCGTCTTCGGCATCACCAATCAAAACATTTACGCCCTGATCGTCGGCGTGATTCTGCTAACGGCGTTCTGGATGATTGAGCTGCGCGTCAAGGAGCCGCTCGTCGCGTTGAACATTCTGCGGCGGCCCAAGGTGAAATGGGGCAACCTCGCCCTTCTCGTCGTTTTTTCGATGGAGCCAGCCATGATTTACCTGATGACGCTTTACCTGCAGGACGTGTTGCGCTTCGCACCGATGCAAACCGGGCTGATCTTCGGCGTGCCCGGCATGGCTTCGGTTGTCGCGGGCATCGTGGCCGGGCGCTTCATCGCCAGACATGGCGCGCGCAATGTGCTGACAGTTGGGCTGCTGGTGCAAGGCGCTTTCACCGCGCCGCTGATTCTGCTCGGCGCCGGCACGGCGTGGCTTTGGCTGCTGATCCCCGCACTGTTCGTCGGTTTCTTCGGCCATGTCACAGCAATTGTCGCCAGCATGGTAACCGCGACGTCGGATGTGGCTGACTCAGAGCAGGGGCTTGCGACAGGACTTGCAACGATGACGCAGCAGGTCGCCTTGACGGTCGGCATCCCAATCCTTGGGGCGATCATGGTGACGCGGGCAGACCTGCTGAGCGGTATTCATCTCGCCCTTGCCGTGAACGTCGGCCTGACCGCGATTGCAATCGCGCTGATCTGGATCGGGCTTCGGCCAGATTACGATGGAGACCAGCCAAACCAGCTCATTAAAGGGCCGGCGGGAGCGTAGCTCAAGTTTGGCCGTTCGCGGGCGCCCAGCGGCGCTCGCGAACGCACACGACTTTACTCGGCGCGCCAACAAATCCCGCCAGACTTGTAACTCCCACCCTCCGCGCGACCGGCGCTATCGATTGATCACGCTTCAAGCAAGCGGACAACACGAACGAACGTAAAGGAGAACGGACATGGTGGATATTCTGCACAAGGTAGGAATCAAGTCGCCGGCCCCGAGCGAGGTTTACAAGGCGCTGACTTCGATGGACGGCCTGTCGGGCTGGTGGACGACCGACACGACTGGCCAGAGCAAGATCGGCGAGAAGATTCACTTCCAGTTCGGAGAGCGCGGCTTCTTCGACATGAAGGTGCTGGAGCTCGAACCCGGAAAGCGCGTGCTGTGGCAGGTGGTCGATGGACCAGCCGAATGGATCGGAACCAGGATCAGCTTCGATCTGAGGCAAGAGGGCGACTACACGGTCGTGATGTTCAAGCATCAAGGCTGGAAGGAACCGGTGGACTTCATGCACCACTGCAGCACCAAGTGGGCGATATTCCTGATGAGCCTGAAGTCGCTGGTCGAGACGTCCAAGGGTCAGCCGTTCCCGAACGACGTGCTGGTCGAGGACGGGTACTGAGGCGTCCCTCCCCTTGAGGGGGGGGTGGACGGCTCGGCGGCGAAGCCGCCGTAGTCCGGCCGGGTGGGGTAAAAGCGGCAAAGCGCCGACCTCTTCCTGCCACGTGAAAGACGGGCGTGCGTTTCAGAGACGACCCCACCCGGCCAGCCTATGGCTGGCCACCCTCCCCTCAAGGGGGAGGGACCGACAAACTGTTTCGCGTCGTGACGGAATGTGACCGCAGCCTGGTCCTCATCAGGTTAAACACACCTCACAGCAAATCGCGCGGAGAGACCCGACGATGGCGGCGGAACGCCAGTCGACCTTGCGGCAGCGCCTGTTCGCCATCCTCGTCGCCGGCATCGGCGCGACGGCTGCAAGCGCGGCGTCGTTCGCAATGGCGGTATATGACGCGGCCAATCCCGAGCCGATCGCCGCCATCGACGCTGGCGTGCAGATCGATACGGGCAAATGGAATGTCATGCTGCGCGAAGCCTATCTCAGCCCAGCGCCACCCACGGGGATACAGCCGCCCACGCCAACAACATTCCTGACTGTCGAGTTCGATCTGGAGAACCGTTCGGCGGCCAGCGCCTATGCCTCGACAAAACTCTTCACGCTCGATCCGCCGGTCGAAGCCTTGCCGGATTTTTATCTGGAACGCGATTTGTGGGTCGCCGGTCCGCTGAACCCCGGCATGCGCGAACGGATGATCGCGACGTGGGAACTGCCCGCCGGGCAGACGCCACCACATGAGCTCAGCGTGATGGTCGGCAGCCAGATCTATAAACGCCGCGACAATCTCTACGGTGCATCCGGGTGGTTCGACCGCGAGCCGGCCGCGCGTGTAACGCTGCCAGTCGCGGCACGCAACGAGAGCATCGCGCCGTGACGGGTGCGATCAGGACGATCGTCGCCGTGCTGGCAGCCGCAGCCGCGCTCTACGCGATGCAGCGCACCACGCCGGTGTACAGCGAGATCACCTCGCCGGTACGCACCAACGGCCAGCAGGGCAAACGCGTCGAGACGCGCAACTTTGCGATCGGCATCGCCAAGGTGCACCTCGCGCGCAGCATCGACGCACCGAAATCAGGCCGGCCGCACAGCTATACGACATCGGGCGTCTGGGTGATCGTCGAGGCTGCCGTCCAGGCGACCAATGAAAGCCTTTCGCTGACTGCCGCCGAATGGCTCGGACCGGATGGAACACGCTACTCGATGAGCCAGCGGCTTTCGACGCTGCCGGGCACACCCGGTACGGAGCAACTGGAGCCCGGCGTGCCAAGGCCGATGCTCATGATCTTCGAGGTGCCGGAAAGCCAGCTCTCTGGCGCCACGCTGCTTGTCTCGCAATCGGCCTACACGCCACTGTCGGAGGAAGCGGCGGTGGCGATGACGGAGGTCCAGACGGACGACATCCGCCCCGTCATCACGATCAAGCGAGGGGGCGGGACCCTTCCCTGGGTGCTGGAGGCTGAATGACGACGATCGAAGCGTCGCCCCGCGGGCGGCGGGCATATTGGCTGAGCCTTGCAGTGCTTGTCGTTGCGCTGCCGGCGGCAATGTACGTTCATTCAGACGGCGGCGTCGTCGATCTGATCCAGGAAACGCAAGCGCCTCTTGAGGTGCAGCGAGGCGAGGCACAGACCTACTCCGGCGCGGAATGGCGCCTGACGGCGCTGACCCGCCTGCCCGGCGAACTGCCGGAAACCGAATTCGTGCTCGCGGAATTCGAAGCGGCGGTGAGCGATCCGGCGCAGTTTCAGGCGGCCATGCCCTGTCAGGTCAGGCTCACCGACGGCGAAGGCCGCCGCTGGGCGCCGGCATTTCTGGTCGAACGCGTCATTCGCGCCGCACGGCCGGATGTCTCGGAGAAGCCACGCTGCCTGAACTTCGCCGAGGCGCGAACGGGCGACACCATCGCCATGGCCGAGAGTTTCGTCGTGCCCAAGGAGGCGAAGGATTTGACGCTGTCGCTGTCGCTGAAGGGCGAGCAACCGGAGAGCCTGCTGTTTGATTAGGCGGTAGCGGCTGCTGTACGCCGCTGAGTCGAGACGGCGTATTCCAGCACCGCGGCGAGAAGCGCGATGCGCGCCGCATCGAGCAGGATGCCGCCGTCGAGGTCGCTCGGGCTGCCGATGAACAGGCTGATGAGGCTGGACAGCGGCTGCCATGTCTCCAGATCATATGGCCCGAGCGTGCGCGTCGCGCCATACCAGAGCCACGCGCCGAGCCAGTTCAGCGCGCGATAGGCAACGATGAAGGTGAGCAGCGTTCCAAGGCCGGCGCCCAGCGTGAGTCTCAGGCAATTCCAGACCGGGCGATAGCGCGTTCGATAACCGCCAAAGAAATGTGACGCGAAATCACGCAGCCATTTGCGCCATGTCAGCGCACGAGACGGCGGAGGCGCAGCGGGCGCCGGCGCGGCCGCGAAATCGTAACCATTGATGATCGCCGCCATGACCAGCCACACGAGCGGCAGCAGCGCATAGAAGAAGAGGTTTTGAGCCTGCTCGACGAAAGGCGCCGGCTGAAACTCGCGTGGCACGAAGGCCTCTGCCGCGTGCGCCGCCATCGACATCCATGCCGTGCCCGCTGCTTGCGCTTCAAGCACGGCTCCGGCGCCGATCCAGTTGATGAAATCGTCTTTCCACGTGTCGAGCGCGTAGAGGCCGATAAATATCCAGCTCGCATCGGCGGCGACGACGACGAGCCGCCACCAGGGCTGCTGCGAGCGCGCATTCATGCGCTTGGCGAACCAGCGCACGGCGAAGCAGACGAGGATCGCGGCGATGAGAGCGGGCGAGCGCAGGAACTCGAAGATCTGCACCGGCTCGCCAAAGCTGGCGCGATCCAGCGCCAGCCGCGAATATTCGCGCACCGTATCGCCGAGAAAACCCCACGCTGCGTAGTAAGCGAAGAACGGTAGGATGACCGCCGCAGTGATCGCCAGCGTACGATCGGCGCTTTGACGTGGCCGCGTCTCGCTGGTGCTGGCGGCTCCGTCCTCGCGCAATGCGGCCAGCGCGGGCAGGCCTGGCCGTAACGCGGCGAACATCGTGACGACGACCAGAAGCTTGACCAGCACGACCAGCGACAGCACCACCATGCCGCCGAGCGGATAGCGCAGGCCCGCCGTGACGGCCGCTTCGAGCAGCAGATCGCGCGCCACGACGCCGACGGCCGCGATGAGCACAAGCTGCGGCCAGAAGCGGAGGAGGAGTGATGCCGTCAGCGCGAGCGGCCGGACGATATCCTGAACCATCGTCATGCGGGGTGCATAACCGCAGGAGCCGCAAGGCTCAACCTTGCTCTGTGAGGCAATCGGGGAATGACCGGCGCGAACGCCGGTCTTCCCGTTCAATCTGCGTTACGCGCCGTAACGCTCGATCAGCTCCCGCAGCGGAATGTGGCCCTTGAACGCGCCGGTGCCTTTCGGCGTTTCGCCATTCTCCAGCGCGATGGCGAAGATCACGGCCGGATCGGCTTCGAGGCGCTTGCGAATCGCATCGAGTTTTGGCCAGCGGCCGCGCGGCGCGACATCGTGATATTCGAGCCAGCGCGCGATGCTGATGAAGAGCGCGTCGGCGAGCGTCGGTCTGTCGCCGACGAGATAAGGACCGTCGCCGGCCATGCCTCCAGTTTGTCATGCCGCTCGATGACGGCCGCCCTGCCCCATTCATTCAGCGATTGCTGCATCACAGGGTTGGCCGTCTCCATCTCCATCGCCGACCACAGCGGGCTGTAGGCGCCGGTGTAGCCGGTGTTGATGAAGCCCATCAGTTGATGCATGCGGTCGGCTTCCGGTGATTTTGGATCGAAGCTGATACGGCGCTCCGTGTCACGTGCCTCGAGCCAGGCGGCGATCGCCATGGTCTCGCTCACCGCCCGCCCATCATCGGTGACAAAGGCCGGCGTTTCGTGCCGCGCGTTGATGCGCCCGTAAGACGGCTCAAGCATTTCGCTGAGCATGTCGACCTGGGTCAGGCGGTAGGGCTTACCCAGCCATTCGAGCGCGGCGATGAAGGCCATAGAACTGCCGGCCGGGACGCCATAGATAAGGATCGGTTCCATCGTTGTTCTCCGTGATTTCTGATGATCACGCTGCGCAGCGTTGAACCTCTACTTAGTCATTGAAATCGCGAAGTAAATTACGCACCTTTTTGTAACCACGAGGATTGAAGCGCCGATGAAAGAGCTGGTTTCCCGCTGTCCGATCGAAGAGGTGATGCAGGTGCTGTCCGGCCGTTGGCCGGCGCTGCTCGTCTATTATCTGAAGGACGGCACCAAGCGCTTCAGCGATCTGCGCCGCGACAACCCGACCATCTCGCACAAGATGCTGACGCTGGAACTGCGCAAGCTGGAGGAGGCAGGAATCGTCGCGCGCACCGAGTTCGAAGGCTATCCGCTGCGCGTCGAATACGATCTGACGCCGGCCGGCAACAGGCTCGTGCCGCTGATCGACGCGCTGAGCGACTGGTGGGAGGAGACGGCGAGCGGCGACGAACGTCGCGCGCCTGGCCTCGCGACCGTCGGTGCACCGCACGCTACTGTCGCTCGCAGCGGATGAACCTCGTCACCCGCTGCAGGCTTGTCGCGTTGGGAGGACGCGATTATTCCGCCGGCACGACGCCGGGCCGCACGCCGCCGCTGATGCGGCCTGAGTGCTCGCGATCGGCGGCCGCAGCGTTGATCTTGGCGAGTACGCCTGCGCGGTTCACCGATCTGCGCTCCGAGTCGATGCGGTTGACGAGCAGATGCGCGCGCTCGACGCTGCCGAGGATCGCAAGGATCGCGCCACGCTCCAGCGGTGTAATGATTCCGGAGTTCAGCACCTTGGCGCGCATCTCCTCGACCGACAGAATTTGGACGTGACCGGCCGGCATCTTCGGGTGTTCGAGGCCATTGGTCGGCATGATCTGCCGCATCGAGTGTTCGAGGCTGAGCAGCGCCTGGTCGATGACCTCCTGCGCGGCTGAGCCGAACTTTTCACGCTTCACGCGGCGCGCCACCTGGTGCAGCGCCTCGGCGAGGCTGGCGGTGAAGTCCGCCTCCTCGATCAGGCTCGCCACCAGATCCTGCTGATCGTAAGGCATGTCCTGCCGGAACAGCGATGCCGAATAGGTGCGGATGTCGCGGTTGAGGATATCGACCGCCGCGAAATGCTCGCCGGGGTCCTTCGGCGCGTTCTTGTTGCCGCGTGCGATGTCGAGGAACACGGCGCCGGCCTGCAGATCGCGCAGCGTTTCCTGCTGCACGGCCGGCACGGCTTTCAACAGATCGCCGGAGAACGCACGGTCGAGGAATTTCGGCGTGGAATAGTCCTCGATATTGTCTGCTTCGGTATGACCGATCCGCGACAGATAGCGCTCGAACGTGCCTACGAAGGGAAAGAGCAGCAATGTGTTGAAGACGTTGAAGGCGGTGGAGTAGAGGCCGATCGCCACCGGCACTAGAGGATAGGTCTCCTTGCCGTCGATCATCACCGGCGCGCCGGGGTTGCCGCCAAACCATTGCATGGCGAATTCGAGCACCTGCATCGACAGGAAGAAGAGCGGCAGCATCACCGCCACGCCGATGAAGTTAAACGATATGTGAGCGTAGGCCGCTCGCTTGGCGTTCTTCGACAGGCTGAGCGAGGCCATCCACGAGGTGATCGTGGTGCCAAGGTCGGCACCGAGCGAGAAGCCGACCGCCGTCTGCCAGTCGAGAATGCCGGCGGCACCGAGACCCATCACGATGCCGATCGTCGCCGAGGACGAGTGGATGAGCGCGGTGATGATCGCCGCGGTGAACACGCAGGCGAGCAGGCCGAGGAAAGAGTCGGCGCGCAGGCTGGAGATCAGGCCCATGATCTCCGGCATGTTGCGCAGCGGCTTCAAACCGCCGGTCATCAGGTTGAGGCCGTAGAAGATCAGGCCGAAACCCATGCAGGCGAGCGCGATGTTGCGAACACGCTCATTCTTGGAGAACACGTAGAAAAGCGCGGCGATGCCGGCGAAGAACAGGCCGAGCGGCCCAAGCGGCAGCGCGATCAGGCCGTTGCCCAGCGTCGTGCCGATATTGGCACCCATGATGACGCTGATCGCGGGACGAAGCGCGACGACGCCGGCATTGACGAGGCCAACGACCATGACGGTCATCGCGGTCGAGGACTGGAGCACGCCGGTGATGACGGTGCCGGCCAGCACGCCCTTGACCGGTGTGCCGGCGAACTTCGCCAGCATGTCGCGCATGCGGTTGACGGCAAGCGCCTGGATGCCGTTCGCCATGAATTCGAGGCCAAGCAGGAAGATGCCGAGGCCGCCGATGACGGGCACGATGATCTCGCGGAAATAATCGACTTCCATAACTCAGTCCCCTCTTGGAGTGTGCCGGCGGTGGTCTCAGAGCCCGGCGGCGCCGGGCAGAACCTCGTGCCAATAAGTCTTCACCTTCTCGACCAGCGGCGCCGGCAGCGGCACGTAGCCGAGCAGCGCAGCGTCATCGCCGCCGCGCTTCAGTGCGTGCGAGAAGAAGAACAGCGTGCGGCGCGTGCGCGACGACGAGCGCTCGGTCTTGTGCATCAGCGCGAAGGTCGCGGCGGCAAGCGGATAGGCGTTCGGCGCATCGACGTCGGTGAGCTGCAGATAGAAGCCGTTCGCCGGATCCCAGTTGGCGCTGTTCGCCGTCTCGGCGAAGGCTTCCGGGCTCGGCATCACGAACGTGCCGGGCTTATTGCTCACCTGCGCGAAGATCATGTTTTCGCGAACGGCCTGGCCGTATTCGATGTAGCCGATGCTGCCCCTGGTTCCGCGCACGGCCCGCAGGATGCCTGATGTGCCTTCGGCGGCTGTGCCACCAGGCCAGTCGATGATGGTGTCCGCGCCCGGACCGTCTTTCCACTCGGCGTTGGATAGAGAGAGGTAGCGCGTCCACGTCAGCGTCGAGCCGGAGCCGTCGCTGCGGTGCACGACCTTGATCGCCTGATCGGGCAGAGTGAGTGACGGGTTGACCGCGACAATGGCCGGATCGTTCCACTTGGCGATCTGGCCGAGATACATTTTTGCGATGAGGTCGCCGGAAAGCTTCAACTCGCCTGATTTGATGCCTTCCAGATTGACGATCGGCACAAGCCCGCCGATGACGAAGGGAAACTGTGCGAGGCCGCGCTTCTGCAATTCATCCGGCGGGAGCGGGGCGTCGCTGGCGGCAAAATCCATCTCCGGCTGCGCCAGCCGCATGATGCCGCCGATCGAGCCGACGGGCTCATAGTCGACGCCGATGTCGTCAACGACGAAGTCCGAGCCGTCATTGCGGTATTTAAGGAAACTGATCGTCCAGGCGCGGATGATCGGGAAGGCGAAGGTGGATCCGGCACCTTGCACGCGGTCGGCCAAGGCGGGAACGGGTGTGGCGAGAAGCGCGGCCACCGCCAAGGCGGCAACAGCCGGTTGAGCCAGTTTACGCCAGCCTGAAAGCATACCCACGTCCCCTCGGGTTACTTCCAGACGCTAGGACGTGCGTGTGACACTCACGTGAAGGTTGCGTGGCAAAATCGCCGTGCTGAATACGGCGACGCCGTCCGCCAGCAATGGCATTGCCTTTCAACCTCGTCTCGGAGACGCTGTGATAGACAACAGAATGCCAAACAGGCCCGCATGAACGAACCATCGTATTTCGCCTGGGCGCTGTTTGCGCTGAACATCCTGATGCAGGCGATTTTCGTCGTCCGCGCTGTCCTGCGCCCGCATCGCGAACCTGCCTCGCGGCTTGGCTGGGTGGTCGTCATCATCGCCGCGCCAGTGTTTGGCATCATCGCCTACGTGCTGTTCGGCGGCACCAACATCGGCAGCCGCCGTATCGCGCGGGTCCGCGAAGCGCTGCGCCGCCTGCCCTCATTTGAGCAGACAAACGGCATCGAGGAATGCACCGGCATTGCCGAAGCCTATTTGCCGGTGTTCAAGGTCGGCATGTCGATCAGCGGCTACCCGCCTGTCGGCGGCAACCGCGCCCGGCTGCTGGAGAGTTCCGAAGCGACGATCGATGCCATGGTCGCCGACATCGACGCGGCCAGGCAACACGTCCATATCCTCTTCTACATCTGGCTGGCGGACGGCAGCGGCCTCAGAATGGTCGATGCGGTGAAGCGGGCGGCCGCGCGCGGCGTCACCTGCCGCGTCATGGTCGACGATCTGGGATCGCGCTCACTGATCCGCTCGCCGCATTGGGCCGATATGGCTGCCGCCGGCGTCAAGCTCGAGCGGGCATTGCCGATAGGCAATCCGCTGTCGCGGCCGTTCAAGGGGCGCATAGACATGCGCAACCACCGCAAGATCGTCGTCATCGACGGCCGCATCACCTATTGCGGCAGCCAGAACTGCGCCGACGCCGCTTTCGCGGTGAAAGCACTCTATGCGCCCTGGGTCGATGCCATGATGCGCTTCGAAGGTCCGATCGTGCGCCAGAACCAGCATCTATTCGCTTCCGACTGGATGGCGCATGTCAGCGAGGATCTGAGCGCGCTGCTGCGCGAACCCCTGCCCGACTTCAGCCCGAGTTTCGCCGCGCAGGTCATCGGCACCGGCGCCGCGGTGCGCTATTCAGCCATGCCCGAGATGTTCGCCACGCTGATGGGCGCGGCGCGGCGCGAACTGGTGATCACCACGCCTTATTACGTGCCGGATGAAGCGATCCAGGCGGCACTCTGCGCCAGTGCACGCCGCGGCGTGGCGACGACGGTCATCTTCCCGAAGCGGAACGATTCCTGGATCGTCGCGGCGGCCAGCCACAGCTATTACCGCGACATGCTCGACGCCGGCGTGACCATCTACGAATATGTCGGTGGCCTGCTGCACACGAAATCGCTGACCGTCGACGGCGAGCTGACGCTGATCGGCTCCGCCAACATGGACCGCCGCAGCTTCGAGCTGAACTTCGAGAACAACATCCTGCTCAGCGACGAGACGCTGACCGCCGCGATGCGCGCCCGGCAGCAGGTCTATATCGACCGCTCGGAAAAGGTCGACGATGCAGCCGTCACGGCGTGGAGCGGCGGCCGCCAATTCTGGAACAATGCGATCGCGATGCTGGGACCGGTGCTGTGAGACGCGGCAAGCTTAACAAAAAACGCGGCTTAGTGCGATCAACCTGAAAAAAGTGCTAAGATAAATAATGCAGTGCTAGTTGGGAAGGACAGTGTCTGAGAATCCATTCATCAAAGCTTTGACCGACGACTTCGCGCTGTGTCTACCGTTTGCTGGTATCGAACGCATTTCCGAGGCGATTTCTCTGGCGGAAGCAACTCTCGATTTGAAGCCGGACGATATCAAATCGGCGATCTTGCTGCATTTAGAACAGTTACAGGTAGTGGATTATTCGGCATTTCCGGATGTTCCGGCTCATCAACAGGAGTTTATACGGGGCTTACAAAAAATTGAGCCAATTCGGGCTGAAGAGATGGTGTTTCTTGCACTTCGCTCGATGGTTGCGTTCAGTTGGCCGGTACCCTCGTCAAATGCACACATCCTTAAAGCGGTTGAGTTTGAGGATGCTGTCAATCGATATCTAATACAAGCGGCGCTCGACATCGGACCTTCAGTTAAAGAGACAGCCTTTCGACTACCGTATTGGGGGCGACTTACATTTCTCCATGTTTTGTCAGTTTTCCCGGCTGAAAGCGTCGAGAAATTTGGTCTCCAAGACCTGTCCGTCGCACTGCTGAAAGCACCGGCTTTAAACGCTCGAACTTTCGCCTTGGAGAAGGGAGCCGTGCTAGGTTTGAACTATGCGTTGGAGCCAATCCTGACCTGCTTGAATCGCTATATCTATCACTTCATGCATACACAGCATTCAGCGGGCACTGATCGAGTGGCGCGCGCATGGCACGGTTTCCTACCGATCGTACTTCACTTCTGGAGCACCGTTCCGGCATTCGCGCTGAGTAACGCTGGGTGCACGATCTTTTTCGACGACAAGGCGCCGGCAGCAGCAATGACCGAAACGACCTATCAGTTGGAGTTCATACTTCTCCATGAGATCGCTCACTCGCTCCTAAACCACCCAAAAATTACCCTTGAATATACAGAGCCGTCTTCCGCCGTTCTAGCTCTGCGACATGAGTTCGAATTTGCTGCCGATGCGTTCGCACTAAGCTTTCTGAAATCGCAAACGTTCAATGCTCTGCGCTACACTTTGAACCCTGGAAGAAAGGCAGGAAACGACGAGGCTTCAGGTGCACCAACCCAACCCCTTTTACGCTACGTCGATGCAGTTGATGCGGTCGACTTGCTGTTCACCTATATGGATTTCATAGACGATGCTGGGCGGATGTTAAAAGCGCGTCTCGGCGGCAAAGTTAGGTTTCGAGACGAACTGGATTCTCATCCTGCAGCGCGGGATAGATGGAGCCGTTTGGAGCTTTCAAATGCTGGCGACATACCTTTCACTCGTTCCACCAGCAGGTATGCCAAGGGTCTTTTTGAGAACGTACTCGACTACGCAGCCAGATTGAACGATGACGAACTATTCGCTGCGGCAAGCCGAAGCCTTGTCAAATAGCTCGACAGTTCGAGGAAAAGAAAATTGCCGCCTCAGACCATCAACTTGAGGCATCCAGCTAAGCCCTATTTCTTCGTCCAGGTCTCGATCGACATCTTGTCGGCGCCGACATGCGTCCAGATGCCCTCCCAGGTGCCGCCCTTGGACGTCATCAGGCCGACGCCGAGCTCTTCGTCATCACCGTAGCCATAGGCGAGAAAACTGTCGTCGCCGACCGCCGAGCCCGTCTGCGTGGAACCATCCTCGAAGGTGTAGGTGAGTTGAAAAACGTCACCCACTTTCGCGATCTCCAGCGTCCCCTGATAGTTCGTGCCGTCGAGGTCGACGCCCTTGAAGTCGTAGGTGCCGGACGGATCGGCCCACGCGGCGAACGTGGCGAATAGCAAGCCCGCAAAGACATAGAAAATGCGTTTCATGATTTTCCCCGGAATTGGCTGCGGGCATCCCGCATCGCCTGACGTTACGGCAGCGTGCTGTCTACAGAAAGGCACCGGCCAGGCTTCGCGCGAGACTTTTTTTGGGTGGATTCCGGTCAGTCGCGAAAAGCCAAGACCAAAAAATGATGCGGACTGTCGAAAACCGCGCCGGCCGTTCGTCGTGTCGATGCAGGTGCGAGGACCGCGCGCTGCTCTAGGTAAAACAAAGCAATCACACGCAGGAGAGCGACATGACCGCGACCTACACATTCGACGTCTTCATGAGCCTCGACGGCTATGGCTCCGTCAGCCGCGGCTGGGGTGGCTACTGGGGCAAGCAAGGCCCCGAACTGCTCGCCCGCCGGCTCGCCCTGCACGAACAAGCGCAGCGGATGGTCTTCGGGGCCAATACCTATCGCGCCTTCGCGAAAATGATTGCCGCAAGCACCGAGGACTCTGATGCGCGCGATCCATGGGTCACGCGGATGAGAAACCTGCCGGCAACCGTCGTATCGAGTACACTGGAAGGCCCTCTCGACTGGCCGGACGCGACGCTGGCGAGCGGCGACGCTGTAAATGTCGTCGCCCGGCTCAAGCAGGAGTCCGATGTGCCGCTGCGCTCGCATGGCAGCCTGTCGATGAATCGCGCGCTGATGGCCGCCGGCTTAGTCGACTACGTCCAGGTTACGCTCTTTCCGGCCATCACCGGGCAGACCGGAACACAGCCGGTTTTCGGCGGCGCTGACTTCGACCTTGAGCTGGTCGAGCAAAGGACGCTCGACGGTCGCACCCAGGAACTCACCTATCGGCCCACCCTGCACGTGTGAGTACGGCGGCGCGCCCTCCGCGAGGCAGCGAAACCAAATCAGTCGGAGCCTTCCCATGATCCCCACGATCACCGCTTTTGAAGCATCGCCCGACGGTGGCATCGGTCTGGCGCGCGATATGCGGGTGCGGTGGGCGCTCGAGGAACTCGGCCTGCCGTATGACGTCCGACTCGTTTCGTTCAAGGCGATGAAGGAGCCGGCGCACCGCGCGCTGCAGCCGTTCGGCCAGATCCCGACCTATGAGGACGGTGACCTCGTGCTGTTCGAAACGGGCGCGATCATCCACCATCTGGCACAAAATCATCCGGGCCTGCTGCCGACGGAGCCGAATGCACGGGCGCGGGCGGTCATGTGGATGTTCGCCGCGCTGAACACGATCGAGCCGCCGATCGTCGAACGCGAACAGAATGAATATGCCGTGGGCGACAGGCCCTGGTTCGCGGAACTGCAGCGTACGTTTGACGACCGCATCCGCACGCGGCTGCGAGACCTGTCCAACCGGCTCGGCGATGCCGACTGGCTGGACGGCGACTTCAGCGCCGGCGATTTGATGATGGTGATGGTGCTGCGCCGGGCAGAGGGAATGGATCTTGTCGAAGAGTTCCCGAACCTAATCGCTTATGTCGAGCGGGGCAAAGCGCGGCCTGCCTATCAGCGAGCATACGATGCACAACACGCAGTGGCGCTGGCGGCGAAGAAGTAAGAGGCGATAGCGCGGCCCCTCACCGCCCTGCCGGGCACCTATCCCCGTGAAGACGGGGAGAGGAGAGCAGTTTCGATGTCAGCTTACGCCGCTTCGGCCTTCACCACGGTCGGCTTGGCGCGGAAGTTCAGCCGGTCAGAGCCGGCGGTGACCTTCACCGTCGAACCGTCGAGGATGTCGCCCATCAGTATCTTCTCCGCCAGCGGATCCTGCAGCTCTTTCTGGATGACGCGCTTCAACGGCCGTGCGCCGTAGGCGGGGTCATAACCCTTCTGTGCCAGCCACTGAACCGCGTCGTCATCGAGGTCGAGCGTGATCTTGCGGTCGGCGAGCAGCTTCTCCAGCCGCTTGAGCTGGATCTGCACGATCTTGCCCATCTCCTGCCGCTGCAAGCGATGGAACAGGATCACCTCGTCGACGCGGTTCAGGAACTCGGGCCGGAACGACGCCTTCACCACCGCCATGACCTCGTCGCGGACCTTGTCGACGTCTTCGCCGTCGGCGAGCGACACGAGGTATTCGGCGCCGAGGTTCGACGTCATGATGATCAGCGTGTTGCGGAAGTCGACCGTGCGGCCCTGGCCATCGGTCAGGCGACCCTCGTCCAGCACCTGCAACAGCACGTTGAACACATCCGGATGCGCCTTCTCGATCTCGTCGAAGAGCACGACCTGATACGGCCGGCGGCGGACGGCTTCGGTGAGCGCGCCGCCCTCCTCGTAACCGACATAGCCGGGAGGCGCACCGATCAGCCGGGCCACGGAGTGCTTCTCCATGAACTCCGACATGTCGATGCGCACCATCGCGTTCTCGTCGTCGAACAGGAAGTTCGCGAGCGCCTTGGTGAGCTCCGTCTTGCCGACGCCAGTCGGCCCGAGGAACATGAACGAGCCGAGCGGCCGGTTGGGATCCTGCAGGCCGGCGCGGGCGCGGCGGACCGCTTTCGACACGGCCTGCACCGCTTCGCCCTGGCCAACGACGCGCACGGCGAGTTCGTCTTCCATGCGCAACAGCTTCTCGCGCTCGCCTTCGAGCATCTTGTCGACCGGAATGCCGGTCCAGCGCGACACGATGTGCGCTACGTGCGAAGGCGTCACGACCTCTTCCACCATGCCGCCTTTGCCGTCCTGCGCCTCGGCTTCGACGAGCTTCTTCTCCAGCTCCGGGATCCTGCCGTAGGCAAGCTCGCCGGCCTTCTGGAATTCGCCGCGCCGCTGCGCGATGGCGAGCTCGTTGCGGGCATCGTCGATCTGCTTCTTCAGCTCGGCCGCAAGGCCAAGCTTCTGCTTCTCGGCCTGCCATTTGGCAGTGACCGCGGCGGACTCTTCCTCAAGCCCGGCCAGCTCTTTCTCCAGCCGCTCCAGACGGTCGCGTGACGCGTCGTCCTTCTCGAGTTTGAGTGCTTCGCGCTCGATCTTGAGCTGCATGATGCGGCGGTCGACTTCGTCCAAAGCTTCCGGCTTGGAATCGACCTGCATCCTGAGCCGCGACGCAGCCTCGTCGACCAGGTCGATCGCCTTGTCGGGGAGAAAACGATCGGTGATGTAACGGTTGGACAACGTCGCCGCCGACACCAATGCCGAGTCGGAGATGCGCACCTTGTGGTGCTGCTCGTACTTCTCCTTCAGGCCGCGCAGGATCGAGACGGTGTCCTCGACCGTCGGCTCGTTGACGAAGACAGGCTGGAAGCGGCGGGCAAGGGCCGCGTCCTTCTCGACATGCTTGCGGTATTCGTCGAGCGTGGTCGCGCCGACGCAGTGCAGCTCGCCGCGGGCGAGCGCAGGCTTTAACAGGTTCGACGCGTCCATCGCGCCGTCCGCCTTGCCGGCGCCGACCAGCGTGTGCATCTCGTCGATGAACAGGATGATGTTGCCGGCAGCCGCGGTGACCTCGTTGAGCACGGCCTTCAACCGCTCCTCGAACTCGCCGCGATATTTCGCGCCAGCGATCAGCGCGCCCATATCGAGCGCCATGAGCTGCTTGTCCTTCAAAGACTCAGGCACGTCGCCATTGACGATGCGCAGCGCGAGACCCTCGGCGATCGCCGTTTTGCCGACGCCGGGCTCGCCGATCAGCACCGGATTGTTCTTGGTGCGGCGGGACAGCACCTGGATGGTGCGGCGGATCTCGTCGTCGCGGCCAATGACCGGGTCGAGCTTGCCAGCGCGGGCGTCGGCGGTCAGGTC
>Ga0335075_10003361_pt1 | contig 25446 bp, 21 predicted proteins | sample Lox_Sample_24_FD_206723 | JGI IMG/M metagenome (GOLD analysis project Ga0335075, IMG submission 206723) | Soil microbial communities from Loxahatchee National Wildlife Refuge, Florida, United States - Lox_Sample_2.4 | ecosystem: Environmental > Terrestrial > Soil > Wetlands | place: USA...
CAGGCCCGCCGCGTCCCTCGGCCCCGCCGGCCACGGGGCCGCCGCGTCCCTTGGCCCCGTCCGTCACCTGCCCCCGCGTCCCCCGCCCGTCCGCCTACGCCCACCGGCCCGCGGCGTCCCGCGCCCGTCGGCCCCCGCGCCCTCGCCACGTCCCTTCCCCTCGAGCATCGAATAGTTTCCGCGGCATGAGCGACGCTGCCGAGGCCGCCACCGTCACCAGCTACGGCGTCGCCGAGGACGGCGTCGCGCTGATCCGGCTCGAACGACCGCGGGCGCGCAACGCGATCGACACCCAGATGCTGAGTGAGCTGCTCGAGCACCTCGCGGTGGCGCGGGGCGACGACGCGGTCAGGGTGCTCGTCTTCTCCTCCGCCGACCACATGGGCCTCTCCGCCGGCGCCGACGTGCGCGAGGAGCTCGACCACGAGGGACACGTGCGGCGGATGCAGATGTTCTCTGACCTCTACGACACGATCGTCGCCTTTCCGAAGCCGACCGTGGCCGCCTGTCACGGCGACGTGGTCGGCGGCGGCGCCGAGATCTCGATCGCCTGCGACCTTCGCGTCGGCGGCTCCAACCTGCGCATGCGCTTCCCGGGCGCGGCGCTGGGGATGCCCGTCGGCCCGGCCCGCCTCGTCACCCTCTGCGGCCTCGCCGCCGCCAAGTACCTGCTGCTCACCTCGCGCACCGTCGGCCCCGACGAGGCGCTCCGCCTCGGCCTGGTCAACCGCGTCGCCCCCGCCGCCGCGACCGAGGAGTCGGCCCTCGCCCTCGCCGCCTCGGTCGCCGCCCACCCGCCCGAGTCGGTGGCCCGCCTGAAGCGCATGCTGCACGAGTGGGACGACGTCGAGGGCCGCTCCGCCGCCGAGGGCGTCGGCCAGGTCGAGCACGTCCGCGGCGGCTCCGGCCTGCCTTTCGACTGAGTTCCGCCCGCCCCGAAGGCGCCCGGCCGGTCCCGGGCCGCGGGGGAAGTTGCCAAAAAGGCGGGCGATTTCATACGGTCCTCAGGGTGCCCCGTTCCCGTTCCTCCGCCGTGACCTCGCCCGAAGCCGTCGCCGACCTGCTTCGCATCGACGCCCGCAGGCCGGCGCTGCCGCCTGAGCCGTTCCTGATCGTCGGCCTCGGCCGCGCCGGGATCTCCGCCGGTCGCGCCCTGGTCGGCCGCCGCGGCGCCGACGCCGTGCGCGCCTGGGACGCCGCCGCCGACGCGGCCCAGCAGGCGCGCGCCGCCGAGCTGCGCCGCCTCGGCGTCCAGGTGCGACTCGGCGGTGACGGTCTTGAGCTGCTGGAGGGCGCCGCGACCCTGGTCAAGAGCCCCGGGGTAGGGCCCGAGATCCCGCTCGTGCAGGCGGCGCTCGCCCGCGGGCTCGAGGTCATCGACGAGTTCGAGATCGGTTGGCGGCTGATCGAGGCGCCGATCGTCGGGATCACCGGAACCAAGGGCAAGTCGACCGTCTCGTCCCTCTGCATGGCGATCTTCGCCGCGCACGGGCTCGGGCCGGCGCTCTGCGGCAACACCGACTTCGGCTCCGCGATCGGCGAACTCGTCGACGCGCAGCCGTCCTCGCTGGTCGCCGAGATATCCAGCTACCAGCTCGAGTTCAGCCAGAAGCTGGTCGTCGACGGCGCGATCCTCACCAACCTCAGCCCCGACCACCTGAACCGTCACCTGACGATGGCCGACTACGCCGCCGCCAAGCGCAAGCTCTTCGTCCGCGGCGACACCGCGGTGCCGCTCGCGGTGCTGAACGTCGACGACCAGTTCGGCGCCGGGCTCGTCGACGAGGTCTCCGACCGGGGCGGCCGGGTCCTCCGCTACGGCCGCGACAAGAGCGCCGACTACCGCATCGTCACCTGCCGCTGGGACCTCCGCGGGGCCGAGATCGAGCTGGAGACGCCCGCCGGCCGGGTCGAGCTGGAGACGCGTCTGCCCGGCCCCCACAACGCCCTCAACACGACCGCCGCGCTGGCCCTGGCCGACGGGCTCGGCCTGCCCCGCGAGCAGACCCTCGCCGCGCTCGCCGCCGCGTCGCCGGTGCGCGGGCGCTTCGAAGTCGCCGACATCGACGCGCCCTTCGACGTGATCATCGACCTCGGCGTCAGCCCGGCCGGCGTCGCGGCAGGGCTGGAAGCGGCGCGTCCGATCGCCACCGCGCGCGGCGGCCGGCTGATCGCCGTGCTCTCCTCGGTCGGCCGCTCGGCGGTCGAATCGGGGCCGCGGACCGGCGGCCTCGCGCGGGGGCTCACCGACCACCTGATCCTTGCCGGGTCCAGCTACCGCGGTGAGTCGCGGGTGCCGCCGATCGCCGCCCTCGCGCGCGGCGCCCGGGCCGCCTCCGGAGGCGAGCTCGAGATCGTGATCGACCGCCGTGAGGCGATCGCCCGCGCGATCCGCCTCGCCCGGCCCGGAGACGTCGTCATGCTGATCGGCCGCGGCCACATCGAGCGCGAAGCGACCGATGTCCGCGGCGGCTTCCTCGACCTCGCCGACCGCCGCTTCGCCGAAGACCTCGCGCGGAACTCATGAGGATCCTGATCACCCAGGCCCGGTTCCTCCTCGGGGGGACCGAGACCTACGCGGTCACCGTCGCCGAGCAGCTCGAGTGGCTCGGGCATCCGGTGAAGATCCACGCCGGGACCGCCTCCGACGCCGGCCGTGACCTGGTCGCCTCGCGCGGCATCGAGCTGAGCGTCGGCCCGGCGAGCAAGCTGGCGGGGATCGACGACGTCGACGCGGTGATCGCCCAGGACGCCGCCTGCGCCTACGCGCTGGCCTCGCGGCGCCCCGATCTGCCGCAGATCTTCGTCACCCACGGCTTCGCGCCGATCGAGCGCCCGGCGGCGGCGCTCGAGCCGGCGCCCAGCGTCGTCGTCCTCAACGACCGCGTCGGCGACCACATGGACGCGATCGCGGGTCGACCCCCGCTGGTGAGGCTGCGCCAGCCGATCGACATCGACCGCTTCCGGCCGGGGAACGCGAGCCGCCCGAAGGCGCGGCGGGTCCTGGTCCTCAGCAACTATCTCCCCGCCGACCGCCTGCGGATGCTCGAGGAGGTCTGCGCCGAGCTGGGTCTCGAAGTGAGCCGGCTCGGCGACGGCGCCGTGAAGACGATCGATCCTCGCCCCGAGCTCGACCGCGCCGACATCGTCGTCGGCTACGGCCGCTCGGCCCTGGAGGGCATGTCGATGGGCCGGGCCACCTACGTGTGGGATCGGGCCGGCGGCGACGGTTGGGTCACGCCGGAGACCTACGCGGCGATCGAGGCCGACGGCTTCAGCGGCGGGGCGACGGACCTCGTCATCGACCGCGAACGGCTCCGCGCCGATCTGGCGGGCTATCGCCCGGAACTGGGGACCCTGGGCTTCGACCTGGTGCGGAAACACCATTCCGCGCGCAGGCATGCCGAGGCCCTGGTCGAGCTGCTGCGCCAGGCGACCGAGCCGCGGCCCTCCGAGCACTACGAGACGATCGCGCTGCTCGTGCGGGCCGAGGCGCGCGCCGTCTCCCGCGCCGAAGGCGCCGAGTACGGCTCCCGCCTGCTCCTGGCCGAGCACGACCTGCAGCGCGACCGCGCGGAGCTGGCCGAGGTGGCGCGGGAAGAGGAGGTGGCGCGGCGGGAGGAGGAGACGGCACGGCGGGAAGCGGTCGAGGCGAAGCTCGCCGAGGTGTTCGGTTCCCGCTCCTGGCGCGCGATGGAGCCGCTGCGCCGACTCGGCGCGCGGGTGCGCGTCCGCTGACTTCTAATATCGGTGGCGACCCCGGATCACCCCGTCCGGGCGTTTTCGCTGCCCATGAGCCTCCGCCCACTCCTTGATCTAGCCGCCGAGAACGAGCGCGTCCACGCGCTCGCGAGCCGTGTGCTCGCCGCCGCCGACGGCGGCGAGAGCGTCAGCCTGCGCTCCTCCCAGACCCTGCGGCCGCTGCTGCTCGCCGCCCTGCTCGAGGACGATCGCGGGCTCGCCGGCCGCCCGGCGCTGCTGGTCGCCGCCGACGATCGCGCCGCGCGGGACCTCGCCGCCGACCTGCGCGCCTACCTGACCCCGCGCCGGGTGCGGCTCTACCCCTCGCGCGGCACCGGCTACGCCTCCTCGGTCACCCCGCCGCCGCACCTCGTCGGCCTGCGCATCGACGCCCTCGACGCGCTCTCGCGGGAAGCCGACGCGATCGTCGTCGCCTCCGCCGTCGCCCTCGCCGAGGCCGTCCCCGACGCCTCGCTGCGCCCGGCCGGCTTCGAAATCGCCAAGGGCGACGAGGTCGACCTGGGAGCGGTCGCCGAGGACCTGGTCGCGGCCGGTTACGAACGCTGCGAGCAGGTCGAGGAACGCGGCCAGTTCGCCGTCCGCGGCGGCATCCTCGACGTCTACCCGGCGACCGAGGAGCGCGCTGTGCGGATCGAGCTCTTCGGCGACGAGGTCGAGTCGATGCGCTGGTTCTCGACCTTCACCCAGCGCAGCCTCGGCGAGGCCGAGGTGGTCGAGCTCGCCCCCGCCGCCGAGCTCGACGCCGACCACCGCGAGCTCGCCGCGCTCGCCGCCCAGGAGGCGGCCGAAGGCGACGGCGGGACCACCGACCTGGCCGAGCTTTTGCCGCTGGACCAGTTCCGCGCCCCGCTCGACCTGGTGCCGGCGAACGCCGCCGTCGTCCTCGCCGCCCCGGAAGAGGTCGAGCCCGCCCTGCGCGACGTCTGGGAGGACGCGATCACCTCGATGAAGGCCGAGGACGCCCGCCACCTCTACGTCGACGTCGCCGAGCCGCTGGCTGCCCGCGCGGCCCTCTCGCTGACCAGCGTCGGCGAGGACGACGAAGCCGCCCAGCAGTTCCGCGCCTCGCGCGCCGAGAGCCCCGCCCGCTCGATCAAGGAGGCCGAGTCGGAGCTGGAGAAACTGGTCCGCTCCGGCTACCGCACGGTGGTTGCCTTCGACTCGATGGGGGAGGCGGAGCGTGCCCGCTACGGCCTCGACCGGCTCGACGCGAAGATCCTCGAAGGCGGCCGGCTCAGTCCCGATCCCGGCCTCTCCTTCGCCGAGGCGCGCCTGCGCGAGGGCTTCGTCGCCCCGGAGCTGAAACTCGCCGTCTATCCGTTCCGCCGCCTCGTCCACCGGCGCCGCCGCGCCGAGGAGACCCCGGCGACCGGGACGAGCCGCGGCCGGCTCGCCTTCTCCGAGCTGCGGGTGGGCGACTACGTCGTCCACGAGGACCACGGCGTCGCCCGCTTCGCGGGATTCGAGACGCGCGAGATCGGCGGCGTCACCCGCGACTACCTCTACCTCGAATACAAAGGCGAGGACCGCGTCTACGTCCCCACCGAACAGCTGGCGAAGCTCTCCCGCTACGTCGGCGCGGGCGGCGAACCGACGCTGTCGGCCCTGGGCGGCAAACGCTGGCAGAACCTGAAGGCGCGGGCGCGCAAAGCGGCCGGCGCCCTGGCGGGCGAACTGCTGAACCTCTACGCCGAGCGGCGGGCCCGCAAAGGCCACTCCTTCCCGCCCGACGGCGAGTGGCAGATCGAGATGGAGTCGAACTTCGCCTACCGCGAGACCGCCGACCAGATCGAGGCGATCGAAGCGGTGAAGGGCGACATGGAATCGGAGCGGCCGATGGACCGCCTGGTCTGCGGCGACGTCGGCTTCGGCAAGACCGAGGTCGCCCTGCGGGCGGCGGTGAAGGCGGCCGCCGACGGTACCCAGGTGATGATGCTGGTGCCGACGACGATCCTCGCCCAGCAGCACTGGGGCACCTTCCGCGAGCGGCTCGCCGACCTGCCGTTTCGGGTCGAGGGCGTCTCCCGCCTGCGCTCCGGGGCGGAGACCAAAGCCGTCCTCAAGGACTTCGAGGAGGGCAAGGTCGACATCCTGATCGGCACCCATCGCCTGCTTTCGCGCGACGTGCGGGCGAAGGAGCTGGGCCTGGTGATCGTCGACGAGGAGCAGCGCTTCGGGGTCAAACAGAAGGAGCTGCTGCGCCAGCTGAAACTTAAAGTCGACGTGCTGGCGCTCTCGGCGACGCCGATCCCGCGCACCCTGCAGATGAGCCTCGCCGGCCTGCGCGACATCTCGGTGATCGAGACGCCGCCGGAGGGCCGTCGCCCGGTCCGCACCTACGTCGGCCCCTACGACGAGGACCTGGTGAAGAAAGCGCTGGAGCGGGAGATCGGCCGCAAGGGTCAGGCCTTCGTCCTCCACAACCGGATCGACTCGCTGTTCGAGGTGGCCGAGCGCCTCCGCGCCCTGGTCCCCGGGGCCCGCTTCCTCGAAGCCCACGGGCAGATGGACGAGCACGCGCTGGAGGAGACGATGCTCGCCTTCCTGCGCGGCGAGGCCGACGTGCTGGTGACGACGACGATCATCGAGTCCGGCCTCGACATCCCGACCGCCAACACCCTGATCGTCGAGCGCGCCGACCAGCTCGGGCTGAGCCAGGCCTACCAGATCAGGGGCCGGGTCGGGCGCTCCAAGGAGAGCTCCTACGCCTACATGCTCTACCCGAGCGCCGAGGCGCTGACCGAGGACGCGGCGGCGCGCCTCTCGACCCTCGCCGACCACACCGAGCTCGGCTCCGGCTTCCGCATCGCGATGCGCGACCTCGACATCCGCGGCGCCGGCAACCTGCTCGGCGACGAGCAGTCGGGCCACGTCGCCGCGGTCGGCTTCGAGCTCTACTGCCAGATGATCGACGAGGCGGTGGCCGAGGCCGGGGGGGAGGACGCCGAGCGCGCCGACGCGCCGGAGCCGGTGCGGCTCGACGTCCCGGTCGACGCCTACCTGCCGGCGACCTTCGTCCCCTTCGAGGCGGCGAAGATCGACATCCACCGCCGTATCGTCGCCGCCCGCGAGCCGGGCCGGCTACGGCAGATCGCCGACGAGCTCGACGACCGCTTCGGCCAACTGCCGCCGCAGGCGGAGAACCTGCTGAAGCTGCAGCGGGCGCGGATCGAGCTCGGCCTGGCGGGCGCCCGCAGCGTCGAGTTCCGCGGCGGCAAACTGACCGTGACCGGCGTGGATCTGGACTCGACCGGTGCCGGAGTGCTCTCCGCGAAGGTCGAGGGGGCGCTCTACGAATGGCGCGAGCAGGCCGCCTCGCTGCGGGTGGCGGGCGATCCCGACGAGCGGCTGGCGGCGGTGCTTGCCCTCGCCGACGGGCTGCGCGAGGCGAAGCGGGCGGCCGAGCCGGCAGCGGCCTGAGGTCGTGAAGTTGCGAGGCCGGCCCGCGCGGCCTCAGGCGATGAACGCGGTCTTTAACCACCGCGAAGGGACTTTCACTATGCTGCCTCGGCGGTGGGAGCCAAATCGGGGCGAAATAAACGGGGCGGCAGGGGCGGCCCGAAAAAAGCGACGCCGTCACAGAGCGGCGGACGCAAAGGCGGGGGCGCCGCGCAGCGCGTCGGCCTGGTCCTGTTCGCCGTCGTCTTCGTCGCCCTCTTTGTCGTCTTCGCCGTCGCCGAGGGGCTCGGCGCGCCCAGCATCCCCGCCGGCGACATCGCCCTGGTGAGCAACGCTCCCGAGGGCCTCGGCAACATCTCGGAAGCCGAATACAAGGCGACGCTGAAACGGCAGGAAACCCAGGCCGGGCTGAAAAAAGCCCCCAAGGCCGGTTCCAAAAAAGCCGAAGAACTTCACAAATCGAGTATCGAAGAACTCCTGAGCAAGGCTTGGATCTTCGGTGAGGCGGAAGAACTGGGGATCAAGGTCACCCAGAAAGAAGTCGAAACCGAACTCGAAAAAGTCAAGAAAGAAAGCTTCAAAACCGAAAAGGCTTTCCAGGAATTCCTCAAAGAACAGAACCTGACCGAAGAAGAAGTCAACCAGCTGATCGAACTCCGGATCATCCAGCCGAAGATCCAGGAAAAGATCACCAAAGAAGCGCCGCCGGTCACGGAAGCCGAAGCCAAGGCGAAATACGAGGAAGAAAAGGCGACGACGTACACGAAAAAACCGACGCGGGACGTGCGCGTCATCGTGAACGAAAACAAGAAGGAAGTTGAAGCGGCGCGCAAAGCCCTCGAAGCCGACAACTCCGCGGCGAGCTGGAAAAAAGTCACCAAAAAATACTCGCCGACCACCGAAGCAAACGCCGGTCTGCAGAAAGAAATCAGCGAAGAATTCCTCACGGAACCGCTGAAGAAAGACATCTTCGGGGCGAAGACGGGCGAACTGGTCGGCCCGGTCAAACAGGAAAAAAACTACCTCCTGCTTGAAGTCGTGAAGCTGCATCCGGAAACGGTCCAGCCGTTCTCGGAAGTCAAAACGACGATCACCACCCAGCTGACCCAGGAAAAAGAACAGAAGTACTTCACCCAATGGGTCTCCGGGTTCCAGGCGAAGTGGACCTCGCGGACCCATTGCGCGAGCGGCTTCGTGATCGAAAACTGCTCCAACTACAAGGGCTCGGGACATCCCGCGACCGCGGCGGCGTCCTGCTACGAAGCCAACCCGAAGACGCCGCCGACCGAATGCCCGGCGCCGGTGGTCCAGAACCAGCCCGCGCTGCCCGGCTCGGTGACCGTCGCCAAACCGGAAGGCGAACGGCTGGTCCAGCGCCCGCGTCCGGAAGCCGCCGCCAAAGGCAAAGGCAAAGAAGGCGCCGCAGGCGCGGCCGGAGCCGAAGAAGGCTCGGCCGCGAGCCAGGCGGAATCCGAAGCCGCGGTGAAAGCCGCCGAAGCAGCGGCAGCCGAAGCCGCCGCCAAAGAAAGCTCCGGCAAAAAAGGCGAATAGCGGTTCCCCCGCCGCGCTTCGCGTCGCTCCGGGCCGACGGTCCGCGACCGCACCGCGCCGGGTCGCCGCCGACGCATAGAGTGGCCGTCTCGTGAGCACGATCTCCTCCATCCACGCCCGCCAGATCCTCGATTCGCGCGGCAATCCGACCGTCGAGGTCGAGGTGGCGCTGGAGTCGGGGGCGCGCGGCGTCGCCGCGGTCCCCTCGGGCGCCTCGACCGGCGAGTTCGAGGCGGTCGAGCTGCGCGACGGCGGCGATCGGTGGGTCGGCAAGGGCGTCACCAAGGCGGTCGCCAACGTCAACGGCGAGATCGCGAAGGCGCTGACCGGCGCCCGCGCCGCCGAGCAGGGCGCCCTCGACGAGACGATGATCGAGCTCGACGGCACCCCGAACAAGGGCCGGCTCGGCGCCAACGCGCTGCTCGGCGTCTCCCTCGCCGCCGCCAAGGCCGCCGCCGCCGACTCCCGGCAGCCGCTCTACCGCTATCTCGCCGAGCTCTACGGCGGCGGTGAGCCGCGGATCCTGCCGGTGCCGATGATGAACGTCCTGAACGGCGGCGCCCACGCCGACAACTCGGTCGACTTCCAGGAGTTCATGGTCGTCCCCGCGGGCGCCTCCAGCTTCTCCGAGTGCCTGCGCTACGGGGTCGAGGTCTTCCACGCGCTGAAGAAGAGCCTCGGCGCCCGCGGCCTCGCCACCGCGGTCGGCGACGAGGGCGGCTTCGCCCCCGACCTGGAGTCCAACGAGGCGGCCCTGCAGGCGGTCCTCGAGGGCGTCGAGGCGGCCGGCTACGAGCCCGGCGCCGACGTCTTCATCGCCCTCGACCCGGCGACCAGCGAGGTCTACGAGAACGGCTCCTACGTGCTCGAGCACGAGGGCCGCACGCTCTCCTCGCAGGAGATGGCCGAGTACTGGCGCGAGGCTTCCTCGAAGTACCCGATCCTCTCGATCGAGGACGGCATGGACGAGGAGGACTGGGACGGCTGGAAGCTCCTCACAGAGGCGATCGGCGACCGCGTGCAGCTGGTCGGCGACGACCTCTTCGTCACCAACCCGGAGCGCCTGCGGCGCGGCATCGAGCTCGGCGTCGGCAACTCGATCCTGGTCAAGGTGAACCAGATCGGCACCCTCTCGGAGACCCTGGAGGCGATCCGCACCGCCCGCGAGGCGGGCTACACGGCGGTCATCTCGCACCGCTCGGGGGAGACCGAGGACACGACGATCGCCGACCTCGCCGTCGCCACCGGCGCCGGCCAGATCAAGACCGGCGCGCCCTCGCGCTCGGACCGCGTCGCCAAGTACAACCGGCTGCTGCGGATCGAGGAAGAGCTCGGCGCCGCCGCCGAGTTCCCCGGGCTGACCGCTTTTTCCCAACGCGCCTCCTAGGGCGCGGGGGCGGCTCCTTAATGAAGGAGACGACCCGCCGGCAGCGTAGCTGCGGGCATGGCCTCTACCGCTTACGCCGGCTCCCGCCCGAAACGCCGTCCGGCCGCCCGCGGGCGGCGCCCCGGGGCGCGCACCTCGCCGAGCCGGATCAAATGGGACCGGGTCGGCCGCATCGCCCTGGTCCTGGTCCTCTTCGCCGTCGCCTACTCGTACCTGAACCCGGCGATCAACCTGTTCGAGACCTACCGGTCGACCACCGCGGCGAAGGCCGAATTCCACCAGCTGCTGCGGGAAAACAAGCGCTTGCACCGCTCGATCCAGTCGTCGGGCGACCCGGCGGTGGTCGCCGCGGCGGCGCGCAAGCAGGGCATGGTCGCGGCGGGGGAGACCCCCTTCGTGCTGCGCGGCCTCTCGCGCTGAGGGCCCCGGCACCGCGAGGCGATGCCTAGCTTCGGCTCCTACCTGCTGGGAGCCGCCCAGCTGGTCGTCCTGGTGGCGGGCTTCGGGCTCGCCGCCTACATGCTGAGGAGGCGGCTCCTGCCGGGCTGGCGCGGCGCCCCGGCGCGGCTGGTCGAGATCACCTTCGGCGTCGGCCTGCTGACGATCGCCGCCGAGGTCCTCGGCACCTTCGGCCTCCTCTACGCGGGGGCGCTGCTGATCGTCGCCGTCCTGACCGCCCTGATCGTCCGCGTGGCCCCGGTGCAGCCGGGGGGCGGCCAGACCGCCCGCGGCGGCGAGCTCGGCCTCTGGGCGGCCGCGGTGGCCGTCGTCGTGGTCGCGATAGTGGTCTTCGACTGGGCGGTCACCGCCAAGCACGCGCTCGACGCCGGGATCTTCAACTTCGACTCGCTCTGGTACCACATGCCGTTCTCGGCGGACATCGCCCAGTCCCACTCGACCACCGGGATGCACCACGTCGAGACCGTCTTCGTCAACTGGTTCTACCCGCAGAACTCGGAGCTCCTGCACGCGGTGGGGATGCTGATGACCGGGCGCGACACGCTCAGCCTCTTCGTCAACTTCGCCTGGCTCGGCGTCGCCTTCCTCGCCGCCTACTGCGTCGGCCGGCCGTACGGGCGGGGGATCCCGGCAGTGCTGGCGGCGGCGCTCCTGGCCGGCTGCCACACCCTGGTGGTGCGCGAGCCGGGCGCGGCGAAGAACGACCTGATGGCGGCGGCGCTGCTGCTCGCCGGGATCGCGATCCTGGTCGAGGCCTGGAACGCCCAGCCCCGCCCCGGCGCCCCCCCCGGTGAGTTCGCAGAAATCCCCGGTATGCGGATGGAAGTGCGAACGCGGGTGCTGTACGGGTGGCCGTTGGCGGCTGCGGGGCTGGCGGTGGGGCTGGCGGTGGGGACGCGGCTGACGGTCTTCGCGATGGCGGCGGCGCTGAGCGTCGTCGTGGTGGTCCTGGCGCCCTCCGGGCGGCGCTGGAAGGCGGCGGGATGGTGGTTCGTCGGCGGCCTGCTCGGCGGCGGCTACTGGTACCTGCGCAACCTGCTCGTGGCCGGCAACCCGATCCCGGAGGTGACGGGACTCGGCCCGCTCTCGCTGCCCCACCCGGAACGCGTGCAGGAAGGCCGGCCCGGCTACAGCATCGTCCACTACCTCACCGACACCGGCGTCTGGCGCCACTACTTCGTCCCCGGCGTCCACGACGCCTTCGGCGTCCTCTGGCCGCTGGTCCTGGTCGCCGCCCTCGCCGCCTGCCTCCTGGCGCTCTTCTCCGGCCGCGACCGCCTGATCCGCTGGCTCGGCGGCGCCGCGCTCTTCGCCCTCCTCGCCTACCTCTTCACCCCGCTCGGCGCCGCCGGGGCGGAGGGCGAGCCGGTCGGCTTCGCGATCAACATCCGCTACGTGATCCCGGCCCTGCTGGCGGCGCTGGTCCTGGTGCCGCTGCCGCGCCTCCTCGACCCGCCGAGGCGCCAATGGGGGCTGATCGCGGCGCTCGCGGTCGCCTACCTGGTCACCGATCGCCCCGACCAGGACATCCACGACAAGGCCCGCCTCTTCGCCCTCGCCTTCGTGATCGTCTTCGTCGCCGTGCCCGCGCTGATCTGGCTGGCCCGCCGCGACGGTGCCCCGGGGAAGGCGATCGCCGCCGCCGTCGCCGCCCTGGTGGTCGCCGCGATCGCGCTCGGCTACCCGGTCCAGCGCCACTACCTGAACCACCGCTTCGCCAACCTCACCGCCGCCACCTCGATCCCGGGGATGGACCTCGACGACGCCTACCGCTGGGCGCGCGGCGTGACCGACGCGCGGATCGGCCTCGTCGGCACCACGGCGGGCTTCGCCGGCTACGGCTTCTACGGGCCCGACCTCTCCAACCACGTCGTCTACCTCGGCGAGAAGGGCCCGCACGGGGCCTTCAACGCGATCCCCACCTGTGAACGCTTCCGCGCCGCGGTCGACGATGCCGACCTCGACTACCTGGTCACCGCGCCGTTCCTGAACTTCCTCCACCCGAGCCACCCCATCCCCTCGCCCGAGGCCCGCTGGCTGCACGGCTCCGGCGGCGTCGAACCGCTCCTCCGCGAAGGCACGGTCACCGTCTGGAAGGTCACCGGCCCCCTCGACCCCCACTGCGCCCCCGCGAACGCCCCGCTGCACGAAGTCCCCGACACCCCCTGACGTAGGCGCGGGCCGCTTTCCGGCCCGTCGACATGGAGTTCCGCGCGGCTTTGCGCCGGGATGCGCGCGTCAGGCGGTGCGGCCGCGGCTGGTGGCGACCTCGAGCGCCTCCTCGGCGCCGACGAGCGGCGCCAGGGCGAAATATGTGAGGAAGGGCGCGAGGCGGGGGAGCGCGGCCGCCTTGCCTTTCCAGACGCCCTCGAAGAGGATCCCGTAGATCGCCCCGGCGCCCGCCTCGATCACCAGGTCGGGCACGTTGACGCCGGACTTCATCGCCGGCTCCAGGAGGGCGCCGACGACCTGGGCGCCGACCTCGTTGCGGGTGGCGATCGCGGCCGGCCCGGCGCCGTAGATGTCGACCGTGCGCAGCGCGGCGAAGGCGGGCTCGGCGGCGAAGAACCCGCACAGCTCCTCGAAGCAGATCCGCAGCGCGATCCGCCAGTCGTCCGCCCGCCGCATCGCCGGCATCACCGCCGCCAGCAGTTGGGCGCCGCTCGAGTCGAGCGCCGCGATCAGCGCGTCCTCCTTGCCCTCGAAGTGTTCGTAGAAGGTCGTCTGCGAGATGCTGGCGGCGGCGGCGATGTCGGCGATCGTGGTCCCCGGGTAGCCCTTCCTGGCCACCGCGGCGGCGAAGCCGCGGATGATCCGCTGTTCCGGGCTGTAGGAGGCGAAGGGCGGCGCCGTGGAGATCGGCCGGGCGACGATCAGCCGGCCCGGGCGCCGCAGCCGCCGCGGCGGCGTGGGAAGGCTCATCGCCCACTCCCAGAGCGCCGGGACCAGGTCGGGCAGCTCCTCCTCGCGGTTCTCCAGCAGGCGGTCGTAAATCACCTGGTAGAAGCCGCCGATGATCCCGCGCACCAGCTCCGGCGGCATCGCCGCGCGATCGGGCATCTGCTCGGCGGCTTCGCGGCCCAGCAGGATGATCCAGTCGATCGCCCGGCGCACCGGCAGGATCCCGGTCTCACCCGCGGCGTAGGCCTCGATCAGGCACATCCGCGCGGCGGCGGGCTGGGCGACGATCAGCCGCACGAAGGCTTCGAGCGCGGCGCGCGGACGCAGGACCGCGTCGCCCTCGCCGCCGAACTCGTCGGCGGCCGCCGAGATCGCGGCGGCGACCATCTCCTCCTCGGCGGCGCGGAAGCAGTCGAGCTTGTCGTCGAATTGCTCGTAGAAGGTCGCGCGGGACACTCCGGAGATGCGCAGAAGGTCCTCGACCGAGGTGGCGTCGAAGCCCTTCTCGTCGCAGCCGGCGACGATCGCGGCGAAGAGCCGCTCACGCTGGTCTCGGCGCGCGGCATCGCGGTCGCCACTGCGGCCGGGCGGCAGCCTGCGCTCGCGCAGGGTCGCGGCATCTCCCCAGGGGGTCAGCACCAACGGGCGAGATTAGTGCGAGCCGGGGAGGGACCGGGGACCCCCGAGGCCGGATACCGAGATGTATCTCCCCGCGGCCGTCGCGACGGGGACATCGGCGACTGACGCGCGGACCGACGGATAGGGCCATGTGTATGAGTTCTCCGACCTTCGCGGGCCGCTACATTGCTGGGCCGTGGCCTATCCGCTCGCCAACGCGCTTTACCAGTGGGAGGAGGGCGCCCGCGAGCTGGCGGCGATCGACGATCCCCGGCGCAGGCGCCTCGCCGACCGCGTGATCGACGCGATCCGGGTCGAGCTGCGGCGGCGGATCGGACCGACCTTCAGCGCCGAGGAACTCGCCGACCTCTACGGCGAGGGGACCGATTGGGCGCAGGCGGTGGCCCTCGACGTCGCCCCGGCGGCGGCAGGCGAAGCGCAGACGCTGGCCGACGCCGCCTTCTGGGCCTACCTGCGCAACGCCGGGAACTTCGCCGGCGGACGCAGCCTGGCCTAGCCCGGCCCGGCGGTCGTCCTGACCGGCGCCATGGCCGGCTCAGGTCGACCGCGCCGCCGCCGGCCTACTCGTCGTCGTCGTCCGGATCGTCCGCGTCGTCGGCGGAGCCGGCGCGACGGATGACGATCTGGTCGGCCTCGATCCGCACGGTGACGTCGCGGTTCCCGGCCCAGTGCTCGGCGTAGACGGGGTTGTCCTTGACCGAGGCATCGAGCCAGAGGCCGTAGCCGTCCTGTTCGCCGTGATCGAAGGTCGCCTCGATCTCCTTGCGCCGGCCGCGGCCTCCGCGGCGACCACGGCGACGGCGGCGGCGCGGACGGCCGGAGCCCTCCCCGTCAGCCTCCTCGTCGCCGTCACCCTCCTCCTCGGAGTCGGCCTCCTCGGCCTCTTCCTCGGCGGTGGCGGCTTCGATCTCCGCTTCGATCTCGTCGCGCAGGTCGACTTCGCTCGACCCCGCGTTCTCGTCGTCGGGCGAGAGTTCGTACTGCTTGCGGAACTCCCGCAGCTCCGTCGCGGAGACTTCAAGTTGGTGGGCGATCCAGGCGTCCGTGCGGCCCTGGTGGACCCAGGCGCGGATCTGGTTCAGTTGTGGCTTCAGAGAGCGTCGTGGCATCGGCGCGCGAGTCTATTGAAAGCGGACGTCCAAGCGTCCGCAGAGCTAGGAGATGAGGATCGAGAGCGCCTCGAACATGGCGATCGCGACCACCACCACGGTCACCGTGAGGCAGATCGCGAGCACGCTGAAGCGGACCGAGCTGTGGTGTTCGGTGCGCTCGATCCGACGGGCCCGCGAGCGGTTCGCGGCCCGGCGGCGGAGCTGCTCGCGCCGACGGCGCTCGAGTGAGGTCTCCTGCTCGAAGGCCGTCTCGAACTGGGAGATGCTTTGCTTCATCTTCATAACGAGGGGGCCCCGGAGGGCCGCCGGGGACCGTAGCAAAGGATCTTGCAGGGCTCACGCCTCGCGCCTCGATTGTCGATGGGCGACGCGGGTGAATCCGCATTGCAGAGCCGTTTTTCGGCCCTGAACTCGATTCGGGAAGCGGCCCGGGAGATCCGGGAATCGGCCCCGGAAGGTCTGCAAAACGATCGTTTGGATGAAAACGGCGCGTCCGGGAGCGCGAGCTGTTTGCGGCCGGCAAATTCCTCACCAGGGGGAGAGGGAGGTCGTCCCCGGGCCTCAGACGGGGCATGCGCTCACATCCCAGCATCGGCAGCGCGGCGCTGATCGCCCTCGTCCTCGGGGCGGTCGCCTGGTCCTCGCTGCCCCGGTCCGGCGGCTCCGGCCCGGCCGGCGGGGCGGGCGGCACCGCGCGGGTGGTCCGGGTCGTCGACGGCGACACCGTGATCCTCGCCGGGCTCGGCTCCAGCCGCATCGTCGGCGTCGACACGCCGGAGACGGTCAAGCCGGACACGCCGGTGCAGTGCTTCGGGCCGCGCGCCTCGGCCTTCTCCAAGCGCGTGCTCGGCGCCGCCGGCCGGGTCCGCTACCGGGTGGCCCGGGAACCGGTCGACGCCTACGGGCGCAGCCTCGTCTACCTCTGGCTGCCCGACGGGCGCTTCTTCAACGCGCTGCTGGTCCGCCGCGGCCTCGCCCGGCCGCTGCCGTTCCCGCCGAACACCCGCTACGCGCCGCTCTTCGCGCGCCTCGCCGCGCGGGCGGCGAGGCGTGGAAGGGGCCTGTGGGGCGCCTGCTGAGGCGCCCCTTCCCTTCGTCACCCGCAGGGTGACGAAGGGAAGGGGGGGTTGCCGTAAGTCGCCGTGCGCGCGCGTCGGGCGCGCGCGACCTTGGCGCGCTCCTTACGGGGTGCGGCGCACGTTGGCGAGCAGGCTCGCCTTGATCTGCTCGATGATCGCCAGCGCCTCGTCCCAGTCGCGCTGCCAGACGTTGCGGCCGAAGATCACGCCGCTGCCGCCGGCTTCCATCACCTCGCTGGTGTTGCGCAGGACGGTCTCGTCGTCGGTCTTCGAGCCGCCGGAGAGGACGACGAGCGCGCGGCCCGCCGACTCGACGCAGTGGCGGATCGCCTCCGGCTGGTCGACCTCCATCTCGTTGTAGGGCGCCGGGGCGTCCTTGTCCTTGTCCGGGTCGATCTTCGGCATGTTGAGCTTGACGATGTCGGCACCCATCTCCATCGCCATCCGCGCCGCGTAGTCGATCGCGTAGAAGGAGTTCTGGCCGCCCTTCGCCTCGACCGCTTCGCCGCGCGGGTAGGACCAGACGACCAGCGGCATGCCGAAGCGGTCGCAGTCCTCGCGGACCTGGCGCAGCTGGGCGAGGTCCTCGTCCTGGCGCGGCGAGCCGACGTAGAGCGTGTAGCCGATCGCGTCGGCGCCGAGCCGGACGCCGTCCTCGACGCTCGCGTTGCAGGTCGAGAAGGCCTTCGAGGAGCTCGGGATGTCGGTCTTGCCGTTGACCTTGAGGATCAGCGGCACCTTGCCCGCGTAGTCCGGGTAGTACTTCTCCGCCATGCCGATCTGGCAGGCGAGGGCCGAGTAGCCGGCCTCGGCGGCGAGCCGGAACTGGTAGTCGGGATCCTTCGAGGCGGGGTTGGGGAAGAAGTCCCGCGGGCCGTGCTCGATGCCCTGGTCGATCGGCAGCAACATCAGCGTGCCGTTGCCGGGACCGAACTCGTAAAGAAGGCGGTACAGGCGGGCGCGTTTGCCGGGGGGAAGCGTCGCGAGCAGCGATTTCTGCTCGGTCAGGCTCTTCAACTCCACTGTGATTCCTCCTCGAATAAGGGTGCCGAGCCAGTATGGCAGCGGAATCGACCATGGGGAGCCCGGTCGCCGGGTATCCTCGAACGAGCCCATGAGTGAGACTGAGCTCAGCGTCATCTGCAAGAACTGCGGTTCGGAGGTCAGTCCGTATGTGACCGAGTGCCCGTACTGCGGTGCGCGGCTGCGCAAGCGCGCGCCGAAACTGGAGCGGCGCGGCGACGCGCTCGAGGCGCAGCGGCCGAAGCGGCGTCGCCGGCGCCTGCGGCTGCGGCGGCCGGGGAGGCCCTCGGCGCCCTCGTTCTCGATGTCCGACCAGCGGCCCTACGCGACGCTGACGATCATCCTCGGCTCGGCGATCCTGCTCCTGATCCAGAAGGCGACCGGGGACCCGCTCTCCACCTTCGGCGGCCTGATCGTGCCCTTCGGCGACGAGTGGTGGCGCTACCTCACCGCGCCCTTCGCCTACGTCGACGTCGGCTACCTCTTCGTCGTCGCGGTCGGCCTGGCGATCTTCGCCACCGGCGTGGAGCGGCGGCTCGGCAGCGCCCCGACGGCGCTCCTGCTGCTCGCCTGCGGGGCGCTCGGGGTGCTCGCCGCGGGCGGCATCGCCAGCGCCAAGGGCGACATCACGGTGATCGCGGGCGGCAACGGGATGGCGCTCGGCGCCGTCGCCGCCTGGTTCGCGATCCGCCGCGCCGAAGCGCACGGGGCGATCGACGAGGAGTACGACATGATCGGGGTCGCGGTCGCCGCCGTGGTGCTGATCGCGCTGCCGCTCTTCGCCCCGACCGCGAACTTCTTCGCCTGCCTGGTCGGCGGCGCGGTCGGTGGCCTCGCCGGTCTGGCGGCGACGACCCTGCACCACAAGGAATAGATGCCCGACGACGAGCAGCTCGAAGCCGCGATCGAGCGGCTGATGGAGGCCGAGCGCTTCGCCGAGGCCGAGCAGATCGTCGCCCGCGCCGCGCCGCAGCTGCAGAAGGTGCTGGTGGCGGCGCTCGCCGAGGGCGGCTGGTTCGGCGAGCCGCACGAAGCCGAGACCCTGCGCGCGGCGACCGTCCCCGACCCGGACGAGCGGCTCGCCGCGGTCCGCGCCCTGCTCGCCGAGGAGGCGCGGATGGGGATGATGGTTGGGGTCGCCGTCGGCTGGGCATTGAACGAGGAGCTTCGCCACGACACCAAGGGAGAGACCTGAGATGGAGATCAAGTTCCACGGCCAGTCCTGCTTCGAGCTCACCGAGGGCGACACGACCGTCCTCACCGACCCCTTCCTGAAGCCGAACAACCCGGTAGCGGTCGCCACCGCCGAGGAGGTCGAGCCGACCGTGATCGCGATCAGCCACGGTCACGCCGACCACGTCGCCGACGCGGTCGCGGTCGCCACCCGGACCGGGGCCCAGGCCGTCGCCCTGGTCGAGCTGGCGGGCTGGCTCGGCGAGCAGGGAGTCGAGAACGTCAGCGACCCGAACTTCGGCGGCACGGTCGGCTTCGACTGGGGCTGGATCAAGTTCGTGCCCGCCTGGCACACCAACACGCTGCCCGACGGGACCGTGATCGGCAACCCGGCGGGGATGCTGATCAACCTCGGCGGCAAGACGATCTACCACGCCGGCGACACCTGCCTCTTCGGCGACATGAAGCTGATCGCCGAACGCGACCCGGTCGACATCCTGCTGCTGCCGATCGGCGGCCACTACACGATGGACCGCCACGACGCCGTGGTCGCCGCCCAGCTGGTCGGCGCCGACACGGTGATCCCGATGCACTTCAACACCTTCCCCCCGATCGAGACCGACGCCGCGGCGTTCAAGTCCGACGTCGAGGCCGCCGGCGCCGGCGCCGTCGTGATCCTCGAGCCCGGCGAGACGCACAACGCCTGACCCCCCAGGTGAGTTCGCAGTTCTGCTCGCTATCCGGCCATTTCTGCGAACTCACCGGGGGTGGAAACTGGCCGGCCGGCCAGGGCGGTGTTAGCCTCGCTCGGGACCCACGACGAGGGAGGATCGGATGGAGGCGAAGGAGGCGGCCGGGATCCGGTCGCGTACCCAGCGCGCGGACTACCAGGCGACCGCCGACCCGGCGCTGAACGAGGCGGCGGATCGCACCGCCGACATCAAGCTGCTCGACTACGGCGAGCTCTACGACCTCTGGGAGCGCCAGCAGTGGCAGACCCAGGAACTGGACTTCAGGCAGGACCGCGAGGACTGGCACGGGCGGATCCCCGCGGAGGAGCGCTTCCAGCGCATGTACGGCCTGTCCTCGTTCTTCATCGGCGAGCAGAAGGTGGCGGAGGAGCTGGGGCCGATCATGCGGGCGGCGCCGACCGAGGACCAGAAAGTCTTCCTCTGCACCCAGATCGCCGACGAGGCGCGGCACGTGCGCTTCTTCGAGCGCTTCTACCGCGAGGTGGGGGTGCTCGAGTCCGACGGGCTGGCAGACATGCTGAGCGAGACCTCGGCCCACCTGAACGCCGACTTCGGCCGGCTCTTCGACGAGATGCTGGGGCGGCGGACCGAGCGCCTCTCGCACGAGCCGGAGGACACCGAGACGCTGGTCGAGGCGGTGACGCTCTACCACATGGTGATCGAGGGGATGCTGGCCCTCACCGGTCAGCACTTCATCATGGAGTACAACGAACGCGAAAACACGCTGCCGGCGTTCGTCGAGGGGTTCGGCAACGTCGCCCGCGACGAGCATCGCCACGTCGCCTTCGGCTCCGTCTTCCTGCGCGACAAGGCGAGCGAGGACGACCGCTTCAAGGCCGCGATCCGACGCACCCTGGAAGAGGCGCTGCCGGTCGCCGACGGGGTCTTCTCCCCGCCGTGGGCGGAGGGCGGCGACGACTTCGAACTCTTCGGCTACTCGCTCGCCGAGACCAAGCAGTTCGCCGCCACCTGCCTGATGCGGCGCCTGAAAGTGATCGGCCTGGGCTGAGCCGCCGCCCGCCGCGCTACGGGGTTTCGGTCGCCGGCGGGGTTTCTACCGTCGGTTCGGGCGCGGGCGCCGGGGCTTCGCTTTCCGGCGCCGGCGGGGCGGCCGCCGGGGGCGGGGTGCTCGGCACGGGAGTGGCCGGCGGCGGGGTCGTCGCCGGCGTTTCCGGGGTGACGGTGACGGTCACGGTCCCTTTGCCGGCGTGGGCGCCGGGGACGGTGGTCGGGCTTGCCGCGGTGGCGGGATCGACTTCGACGCCACCGGTGACGCTCGGGGCGGTGACGTCGGAGCCGCTCGCTTCGGGATCTTCGACGGCCACCGCTTCTTCCGGCGGCGCGGTCACCGCGGGCGCGGGCACTTCTTCGGTCGGGGCGACGGCCGGGGTTTCGACTTCCGGCTGCTTCGCCGGTGCCACGGCGACGGCATTGGAGGAGATCGCGGGAGCGTCGCTTTCGACCGAGCGCTGCGGCGAGACCGCCGGTTCGATGCCGCCGCTCGACGGGTCGGCGACGACCCGGGTGTGCGATTCGCTGGCCACCGGAGCCGGCGGCGCCGAGTGGTGTTCCTTCGGCAGCTCGACCGCGGCGCCCGCCGTGATCACCGCGGCGGTGACGACGCCGGCTACCGCCTTGGTGCCGATCGCGCCCCCGAGGGCGCCGCCCAGGCCACCGAGGCCGCCCGCCGCGGAGGACCCGCCGAGCGCGGCGCCGATGCCGCTCGCCGCGCCGCCCGCGGCAGCCGCTCCGCCCCCGGCGGCCGCACCGCCCGCGGCGGCGCTGCTCGCGGCGGAGGAGCCGCCGAAGCCGAGTTTGGAGAGGATGAAGCCTTTGAAGGCGATCAGCGCCGGCACCGGGAAGATCGCCGCCAGCAGCTTCTCGTTCGAGCGGACCTGGGAGCGGAAGTCGGCGCATTCCTCGCACTCGCGCACGTGGCGCCGGACCGGGGCGGAGACCTTGCGCAGCCCCTCGGCCGCTTCGGAGAGCTCGACCCGGACCTCGCCGCAGGTCAAGAGGCGTGCCTGGCTCGCCTCGGCGAGCGAGATCCGCGCCCGCACCAGCAGCGACTTGACGGAGGGGACCGTGGTCTCCATCGCGTCGGCGATCTCCTCGTAGGAGAGCGCGTCCATCTCGCGCAGCAGCAGGGCCGAGCGCTGCGTCTCGGGAAGCTTGTTGACGTCGGAGATGATCTGCCGGAACTCCTCCCGGTTGTGGACCTTCTCCGCGGTCGAGGCGGCCTCCACCTCGGGGACCATGTCCATCGATTCCTGCGCGTCGGCGCTCGGTTTGCGCAGGTGGTTGAGGCAGCGGTTGCGGGCGATCCGGTACAGCCAGGGGCGCAGGTTGATCTCGCGCTCGTCGGCCAGCATCGCCCGGTAGGCGTTGACGAAGACCTCCTGCAGCACGTCTTCGGCGTCCTCGGTCGAGCCCAGCATCTGGCGGCAGAAGCCGAGCAGGCGGCCCTGGTAGCGGTCGACGATCGTCTCGAAGGCGCCCGGGTTCCCGCTGCGGGCCATGGCGATCAACTTCTCGTCGCCCTGCAGTTTCAGCAGCGGCGACTTGCGGGCGAGGAGCCCGCGGCGACTGGCGTGAGTTAGTGCTGATGCCTCCAAGGTTTCCCCTCCAGGGAAGGCGTGGTCCGGTGGACTTTCAGACACGGTAACAACGGGCTAGTTGCGGACCGCGAACTTTTATTGCGTATTTACGCGTCGGCGCAGGTCTTTTTGCATGCTCGTTGCGACCTTTCCGCCGCCCGAGGCGGGTTACCATCGCCTTGCCCGGGTGGCGAAACTGGTAAACGCGGCGCCCTTAAAAGGCGCTACTCCTCAGCGAGTTCGCGGGTTCGAGTCCCGCCCCGGGCACTTGCGGTGCGACCACGGCGCCCGCCGGGCGACAGAATGTGACATTGATCCGTGTCACATATAAGATGGCGCGCATGGGTGAGCACGGAGGGCGGATCGTCGCCAAGGTCCTGAAGTCGCGCGGGGTGGACACGCTGTTCACGCTCTCGGGCGGCCACATCTTCTCGATCTACGACGGCTGCAAAGCCGAGGGGATCCGGATCGTCGACGTCCGCCACGAGCAGACCGCCGCCTTCGCCGCCGAGGGGATCGCCAAGGCGACCCGGGGAATCGGGGTGGCGGCGCTGACGGCCGGTCCCGGGGTGACCAACGGGATGAGCGCGATCGCCGGGGCGCAGGCGAACAACTCGCCGATCGCGATCCTCGGCGGTCGCGCGCCGGAGATGCGCTGGGGGTCCGGCTCGCTGCAGGAGATCGACCACCTGCCGTTCGTCACCCCGCTGGTCAAGTCGGCGGCGACGGCGAAGCAGACCGAGGAGATCGCGGCGATGACCGCGGCCGCCCTCGACGCCGCGGCGGCCGCGCCCAGCGGTCCCACCTTCGTCGACTACCCGATGGACGTCGTCTTTTCGGAGGCCGAGTTCGAGGTCCCGGCCGTGCCCGAGCGGCCCGCCGCGACCGCCCCGCAGGGGGTCGAGGAGGCGGCGGCGCTCCTGGCCGGCGCCGAGCGGCCGGTGATCATGGCCGGGACCGGTCTCTACTGGGCGCGCGGCGAGAACGAGCTGCGGGCGCTGGCCGAGGCGCTCGGCATCCCGGTCTTCCTCAACGGGCTCGGTCGCGGCTGCCTGCCCGCCGACCACGACCTCTACTTCAGCCGCGCCCGCTCGACCGCTCTGCAGGGCGCCGACGTCGCCCTCGTGGTCGGCGTGCCGATGGACTTCCGGCTCGGCTTCGGCGGCAGCTTCGGCGAGGAGACGAAGATCGTCCGCCTCGACGTGGCGCCGAACGCCCTGACCGCGAACCGCCTGCCCGACCTCGACCTGGTCGGCGACGTGGCGGCCGGGCTGGCGGCGATCGCCGCGGCGGCGGGGGAGGGGACGCGCTCGCGGCCCTGGGTCGAGCAGCTGACCAACGTCGAGGCCGAGGCGCGCGAGAAGGAGCGCGAGCAGCTCGACGACCCGCGCGCGCCGCTCCACCCGGTGCGGATCTACCGTGAGCTCGACGCGGTGCTCGACCGCGACGCCGTGGTGGTCGGTGACGGCGGCGACTTCGTCTCCTACGCGGGTCGCTACATCAACACCTACGAGCCCGGCTGCTGGATGGACCCGGGCCCGTTCGGCTGCCTCGGCGCCGGCCCCGGCCAGGCGATCGGGGCGAAGATCGCCAACCCCGACAAGCAGGTCTGCCTGCTGCTCGGCGACGGCGCCTTCGGTTTCGCCGGGATGGAGTTCGACACCATGGCCCGCCACGGGCTCGGGGTGGTCGGGGTGATGGGGAACAACGGGATCTGGGCGCTCGAGCACCACCCGATGAAGTTCCTCTACGGCTACTCGGTGGCCGCCGAGCTGCGGCCGGAAACGCGCTACGACGAGCTGGTCGAGACGCTCGGCTGCGAGGGCGTCGTCGTCCGCGACCCGGAGGAGCTGCGCCCGGCGCTGGAGAAGGCGTTCTCCTCCGGCGCGCCGACCTTGGTCAACGTGATCACCGACCCTGAGGTCGTCTACCCGCGCAAATCGAACCTCGCCTGACGGCGCGTTCGCACTTAGCCCCGCATAGCGGTGATAACTGCGAACGCATCGCGTGGGACGGGGTGCGCGGCGCGGAAACTGGGCTGAAGTCGGTTCGGCTGGGCCCTAAAACGAGAATCGCCCGTCGAGATGACGGGCGATCCACGCGGATCCCTCAGGACGGGCAGGGGTACGTCTTCAGGGACCCTTTATTGATGGGCTCAGACGGCGGGAGGCGCCATGATGCGGCAATCGCCTAAGCCCTATGCCAAGGGCAAGGTGAGGCGAACCCCTCCTCGTCCCCGGTCAACGGAGTATTGCCAAGGCGTGGGGGATTTGTCCACCGTTTCGCCCGTGGAGTACCGAGAAATGGGCCGGCAAATACGCCATTCGTGGGGGTCGGATCGCGCCAACCACCCATTTGTCCTGTCGGCCGAACAGCCAGTGTCCATCCGGTAGGGCAACCCGTCTCGACCGTATCAACACCCTACTTAAATAGAATCTGCCAACGCAATCGCCGCGCCGTACAAGATGTCGTGCTCGGACACGGTGATCCGCTCAAGGTCGAAGGCCCTCATCGCCTCGACCAGAGTGACGACGCCCGCGACGATCGTCGGCGCCCGGTCGGCGTGCAGCCCGGGGATCTCGGTGCGCCGGGAGAGCGGCGTCGAGGCGAGCCGCGACAGCATCCGCTGGATGCTCGGCAGCTCGAGCACGTGGTCGTGGACCCGGGCGGGGTCGTAGGGCTCGAGTTCCATCTCGATCGCCGCCAGCGAGGTCGGCGTTCCCGCCACCGCGATCCCCGCCGCGGCCGCCGGCGCCCCCGCCGTCGCCGCCTCGATCAGCCCGCGCAGATCGGTGGCCAGCGCTTCCAGCTCGACCGGCGTCGGCGGGTCGGAGACCAGGTGACGCTCGGTGTGGCGGACGACGCCGGCCTGCAGCGAGACGTGCCAGTCGATCGTCCGGCCCTGCCCGACGATCAGCTCGGTCGAGCCGCCGCCGATGTCGATCACCACGGTCGGCACCTCGGGGAAGTGCTCCGAGGTCGCCCCGAGGTAGGTCAGCCGCGCCTCCTCCTCGCCGTCGAGCACGCGGGCCGAAAGCGCGAACCGCTCGCGCAGCTCGGCGACGAAGGCCCCGCCGTTCGCCGCATCGCGCACCGCGCTGGTCGCGATCGCGTCGACCCGTTCGGCCCCCAGCTCCTGCAGCGTCGCCACATAGGGATCGATCGCCCCACATGCCGCCTCGATCGCCTCCGCGGCGAGCCGCCCGCTGAGATCGACGCCCCGCCCGAGCCGCGTCACCGTGCTCCGCCGCTCGATCGGCCGCACCCGCCCCCCCTCCACCTCGGCGACGAGAAGGCGCGTCGAATTGGAGCCGATGTCGATCACCGCGACGCGCTGAGGCTCAGAGGACATCCCGCCCAGCCTAGATGAGTCGCCCCACCCGATCGACGACCGCCCCCACCCCTCCCGCGCCCCCAAACGGCCCCAGGCAGCCGAGCCTTTCCACCGCCGGTTGCTAAAATCCTGTGTCCGCCGCGGGGTGGAGCAGCCAGGTAGCTCGTCGGGCTCATAACCCGAAGGTCGCAGGTTCGAATCCTGCCCCCGCTATTTCGAAAGGTCCTGCAAATACGGGCCTTTTCTCGTTCTCGGGGCGGTGGCGGGGCGACCTTGTG
>Ga0335075_10003362_pt1 | contig 25443 bp, 25 predicted proteins | sample Lox_Sample_24_FD_206723 | JGI IMG/M metagenome (GOLD analysis project Ga0335075, IMG submission 206723) | Soil microbial communities from Loxahatchee National Wildlife Refuge, Florida, United States - Lox_Sample_2.4 | ecosystem: Environmental > Terrestrial > Soil > Wetlands | place: USA...
CGCAAAGTGCGGCAGCAAGGTGATTCCTGTCGTGGTCCTTGCAGTATCGGCCGCCCCCAGAAGCCGGGCCGCAAGTGTTGCCCGCCGCGACAGCGCGGCCTGGTAGCCCAAGGCGCTGAGCAGGTAGACCAGGCTGACCCTGTCGTCGATCTCGCGGGCGATCTGCAAAGCTTCGATCAGCGCCGTCCTGGCCGCGTCGAGGTCCCCGGCGGCAAGCCAGGCCGAACCGAGATTCAGCGCCATCATCTCTAGCCCGTAGCGGTCGCCGGTTGTTCTGGCCAGGTCCGCGCCCTGTGCGGCTGCGGTTCGCGCAGCACGCGGGTCGCCTAGGGCGAATCCGTGCAGTGTCTGAGCTTGCAGTACCGCGAGCATGCCGGGCGGGTAAGCGAGCGTGTCCGCAGTCGCTCGTGCCTCGTCGAGGAACGCCTGCGCGCAGGCGTGATCGGCGGCGCTGTCTTCGGCGATAGACGCCATCGCCAGCGCCTCGCTCAGTAGCTCTCGTTGCCCTGTCCTTCTTGCGGTCGCTATCGCGTTGCGCAGCCACAGCCGCGCGGCAGGCGGCTCGTTCTTCAGTACAGACAGGAACCCGCGCACGAAGCACGCCCAGCCATAGGCCGCCGCATCAGCACTCGTCGCCTCGAGGAAGCCATCAAGCCACCGAATGCCCTCAGTGGTGGCACGGGTGATCCAGTACCAGCCCAGGCTGGCGGCCAGGCCAGTACCGCGCTCAGTATCACCGCGGCTCTTGCACCGCTCGAGGACTCCCCGGACGTTGTCGATCTCGAGATCAGCCCACGCCAGCCAGTCAGTGAGATGACTCCGGCTCTCCAGCGCAGATTGTCCGCACTTGATGCTGTAGTAGTCGGCGCATCGAGTTTCGGTTGCTTCCTGTTCGCCGGCCTCTGTGAGCTTGAGGGCGGTGAACTCCCGCATCGTCTCGTGTAGCCGGTAGCACGCTGAGCCGTTGACTTCATCTTTCGTCACCAGAGATTTGTCGACGAGGGACGAGAGGGCGTCGAGCGTCCGGACGGCGGGGACGGCCTGCGCCGAGCACACTGCCTCGACATCATCGAGGCGGAATCTGCCGGCGAAGACGCACAGGCGTCTGAGAATCGCTCGTTCCTGTTCCGTCAGCAGGTCGTGGCTCCATTCGATAGTGGTCATGAGTGTCTGGTGACGGGGCAGCGCGGCCCGGCCTCCTCCGGTGAGCAACCCGAACCTGTCCGTCAGGCGGCCCAGTATCTGCTCGACCGAAAGAACGCGGGTCCTCACTGCCGCGAACTCGATGGCTAGCGGGAGGCCATCCAGGCGGCGGCAGAGCTCAGCAACGGCTGCCTGGTTTGCCCGCGTGAGCTCGAACGTGCCCGTTGCGGCCGACGCGCGCTCGGCGAAGAGCCTTACCGCCTCGTTGTGGTGCAGCTCGCCGGAACCCGATGGATTGCCCGCAGGCGGCGGCAATTCGAGGGGCGGGATCGGAATCACGTGCTCGCCTGGTACCGACAGCGGTTCGCGGCTGGTAGCGATGATCCGGACGTCAGGCGCGGCCGAGATCACCTCACTGACGATCTCGGCGGGAGCCGGAAGCAGGTGCTCGCAGTTGTCGAGTACCAGCAGGAGGTCTTTAGGCCGCAGGTAGCTAAGGACCAGCGCCAGTGGACGGGCAGCTGCCTGGTCCCGCAGCTCGAGAGCGGCAGCGACGGCAGTGCTCACCAGCGACGGGTCTCGCAAGTCGGCAAGTTCGGCGAGCCACGCACCGTCGCGGAAGCCGCGCTCGAGCCCGGCCGCAGCGCGGAGCGCCGCGCGAGTCTTGCCCACGCCACCAGGGCCGACCAGGGTAATCATTCGGGCGTGGGCCAGCTTGCTCCGCACCTCGGCGAGTTCGCGGCGTCGGCCAATGAAGCTGCTGACCTCGGCGGGAAGGTTGCCAGAGCGACGCATTGGCCTCGCCATGAGCCGAATCTATTACTGCCAGCCGCACGCGCATACCGGATCGGTACCCGGTCGGTAATTTCGCCGATGCCGACGTCCAGCGTGACCGGCTAGCGTCCCGGACATGCCAGACGATCCGCCGCTCCGCCAGGTCGAGGTCAGATTCGCCAGCGCTCCGCCAGCACGACAGGTTGCGCGGGCATCGGGGGTTAGCGCCGTCGAAGCTAGCGGCCTCACGCTGCGATGCCTGGTGTGCGGTAGCTTCCAGCCGTTCCTCGAGGCACTGCGCGGACACGAAGTTCTGGCACTGACCTCGATTCCGGTGCTGGACGAGTGTGATGTTTAAGGCCAAGACCGGGTACCTGGGCCCCCGCGCGAGAGCCAGGATGGCCGGCGTCTTCTACTCGCTCGAAGGTGCCACCTCAGCGTTCGGCGCTATCCACGTGGTCAGCGAGGTCACGGTATCCGGCAATGGCGCCGCCACGGCCGCCAACGTCCTCACCCACCAGCCGCTAATGTGGACCGGCTTCGCGGCCGCGCTAGTGGCGGTGGCCTGCCACATCGTCTACACGGTCCTGTTCTATGAGCTGTTCAAGCCCGTCAGCAGGACACTGGCGCTGATTGCCACGGCCATGAGCCTGGTCGCGGCAGCCATCCAGGCCGGAGCGGCCCTGTTCCAGGTGGCGCCGCTGCTGATCTTGCGAAACGCCAGCTACCTGAACGTCTACACGGTCAAGCAGCGGGACGTTCTGGCGCTCGCCTTCCTCAACCTGAACATGCAGGCGTTCGATATCTACCTGGTCTTGTTCGGCCTCTGGCTGACCATGATCGGCTACCTGATCGTCAGGTCCGCGTTCATTCCGACAATCGTCGGCATTCTCGCGGCGTGCGGCGGGATGTGCTACCTCCTCCTCATCGCGCCGCCACTGGCCAGCTATCTCTACCCCTACTACCTCGCTCCCGACGCATTCGGCGAGCCCGCCCTCTTGTTCTGGCTGCTCATCGTCGGCCTCAATCCCAGCCGCTGGCACCAGCAGGCCGCCGGGGTTCTCGCCAGCGCGGGATAAAAGTCCAACGCGAAGGAGACGTCATCCCCGGCAGCCGGCGTCGTCCTATCGGCCAGTCAGCACCCGCTCAACATCGCCTACGAGCTAGGCGCCAGGGGGCAGGCTGCACGGGAGCCCACGCTGATCGCGACTTCACTGCGCGCCGCCTTGAGCGAAGTACTGTTCGATGGCCCGTGCCAGGCCGGCGGCGATAACACGATGGCCGCGACTGCTGGTGGCGACCGAGCCTTCGAAGGGGTCGGTGATGAACAACGGCTCTACCAGCGCCCCCGGCATCATGCTCGGCGTAGTGAAGTAGCCCTTCTTCGCCGGGCCAAGCAGCATGAGGTGCCCGTAGGCATCGCTCGCAGCAGTCAGCGATGAGCCGAGCCCCTGATCGGTGTGCACCCCCGCGTTCGGGATCTGCCAGCCCTGCGCATTCATCGCGGCGAGAACGTCTGATTGCACCAGATCGGCCAGCCGCTGGTTGTCGTCAGCGAAGGGGCGGACAGAGTCGTATGCCGTGATGCAGCCGGCGTTGGCGGCACTTGCGCCCGCGTTGAAGTAGACGCCGACAAGCACGTTGGCGTGCGCTTTGTTGGCACAGACGTCCCTGGCTGCAACGTCGTCGTGTGAACCGGCAACCGTCAGCATGCGCCCAGACACGTCGCCGGCCCCGAGCCGGAGCACCGTGGTCGGTCCGGTCCTTGATACGACAACCCGGAAGCCCGCGCGCCGCAGAATCGTCATGGTGTCGAGCACCACCGGCAGAGTTTGATCGGCCTCGTATATCACGCGTCCGGACTCCGTGACGCCCACTGCGCCAGGGTCTAGTCCGCCGTGGCCGGCGTCCAGGAACACCGTCAGATGCCGGTTCCCCCTCGTGGGCGGGAACGCAACGCATGCGCCGCGGCTGAAGTAGGCCGCATCGATCGCGACGCCCGCGTCTGGGCTCTGTACGCCGGCGCGCGTCAGGCTGCCGTCGCCGCTGGACTTTCCCGAACTGGCGACCTGCGGGGTGCTTGACCCGCCGCATGCGGCCAGCACTACTGCGGCGGCCGCGACGATGGGTGTAAGGCCGCCCGCTCGCCGGAGCCTCCTTGCCCCATTGGGCCATCGCTTGAGCTCGGGTGTGCTCCGGTCGGCCGCCATCCGGGTCTCCTCCCGTCCGCAGACCAAGCACGAACAACCCGGTGCGAACGTTCCGGTCGGCGTAGACACTCAGCGACCCCGGCCTGGGCCGAGCTAGCGCTCGGTCACCCCGGTTCCTGGCGATGCGGATTTACTGGGCATACCCGTCAGGGACAGCTCCGCCCTCGGGTGAAGCACTCGATGTCGTTCTCCGCCTCAACGGTCCAGGAGGTGTGCCGGTCTTGAGCCTGGAACGACCAGGGCAGTGCGAGCGCATAGCCCTGGGTTTCAGCGAGCTTGAGGCGTTCGAGGACGCGCTGGCTTCGCGGGAGCAACTCTGGCCAGGTGTCCTCAGCTGTGGATGTAGCGAACTCGCCGATGATGCCGGGATGGCGTGGATCGAACGGGTTCCGCTCGAGGGAACGACTGCCGTCCGTGTAGTGATGAAACTGGTTGATGTCGGCGTAGAGGCCGGTCTGGGAGATGGTCTCGATCATGCCGAACCCGATAGTGGCCTGGAACCCGGACTCGCGGATGGCAGACATGCTGTCCTCCAGGAACGCCCGCATTTCGCTCTCGTTCACTGGGTGGTCGTTTCCGCGATCCGGATGCCAGCCGCTGGTAACCCACTCGGGCTCGTTGAAGACATCCCAGGCGTAGATGGCATCCCGATAGCGGGAGGACAGCCGTAGCAGCGGCAGGAGCACTTGGTCGATGAATTGCCGACGGTTAGTGGTCACGGCCGCTGCGCGTCCGCCCTTCACCCAGCCCTTGTCCGCAGTGCCCCGGTCTTGGCCGGGATCCTCCTGAGCGACAGGCCATACTCCCGGATTACAGAGCTGATAGTCGGCAAGCACGGGCAACAGGCGGACAGGTTGTGGCCCGGTGTCCTGCGTTGCGAAGCTCTGAAGCAGTGCCTCAAAGGAGTTCTGGAATCCGTCGGTCAGGTCGGGAGGATCGAACCCCCAGCTTGCGTCGTCGCTCGTCGATGAGTTATCAGGCTTGGGTGCCTCGGGACCCGTGCCGTAGCTAAGGCCGTCGCCGAGGATGAACCAGCGGACGACGCTTATCCCGATCGCGGCCAGGTGCTCCAAGTGCTGCCCGATATGCGCGGTCCAGGCCGGGTTGTCGCCACTGCGCCATCCGGGAGGCGCAGGTCCGAAATCCCAGCCATAGCTGAACCACGGGTAGTTCACTCCAACGTCCATGGTCTCTCCCGCGTCTCCGCGACGGGCGCCGCCTGCCGCCGGATCTGCAGCGGTCAACCCGGCGGCGAGTTCCTCACTGCCTTGACGCGCTCGATGTGCGCATCGACCTGTTTTTGATCGTAGCCGCGCATGACCTGGGCAAACTCGGGCGCGGGCAGGTCTGGATCAACGGAGAGCTGCGAAAGAAACTGGTCTACCTGGTGCGGGTCATAGCCGCGCATCGTCAACTTGAACTGGGGCACCATGCCGTCACGCTGCCACAGGGGTCAGACGGCGGCAAGTCTGCCAGACTTCCGGTGTGCCGCCGCACCGTGATGTCGCCGCCTTCGATGAGCGAGCCCCAGGTTACGAGCAGGGCTGGCGCGGTCGCCTCCATCACGACATCGCCGGGCGGGCGGCCGAGCTCGCTCTGTCGGTGCATGCCGCGCCTGAGCGCGTCCTCGACGTAGGCTGTGGCACTGGGTACCTGCTGCGGGTGCTGGCGGGGCTTTGCCCGCAGGCAACCGATCTCGCTGGCATCGACGCCGCACCATCGATGATCGGGACTGCCGAACGGGCGACCGATGACCGGCGGCTGCGGTTTACAGTTGGTGTCGCCGAACGGCTGCCCTATCCCGATGATGCCTTCGATCTGGTTGTCAGCACGACCTCGTTCGATCACTGGGCCGATCAGCGGGCAGGCCTGGGCGAGTGCGCCCGGGTACTGGCACCTGGCGGGCATCTGATGCTCGCCGACGTCTTCTCCCCCCTGCTCCGGCCCACGTTGCTGGCCGGGCGGCGCGGAAAAGCGCGGACCGCGCGGCGAGCCAGCCAGCTGCTTACGGCTTCCGGGTTCAACGGCCTGGCCTGGCATGACTTGTACGCACTCATCATCAAGGCCGTGACAGCAACCACCTGACATAAAGCTTCCGCTTGGGCCACTATCGGCTGCTGCCGGGCGCGCCTAGACTCGGCCATGCCGCATGGGGGGCATGGCTCGAAGGAGGCTTACATGACTGAAAACCCAGCGGGTGGGGTCCCCGATCTGATGGGTGGCGCCGAACCAGATGAGCAGGGCACCGACCTCTTGGGCGGAGCCGAGGCCGAGACGGATGAGATGGGTGGTCCCGAGCCTGATGAGCAGGGCACTGACCTGCTTGGCGGGGCGGAGGCCGAGACGGATGAGATGGGTGGTCCCGAGCCAGACGAGCAGGCGACCGATCTGCTGGGCGGCTCCTGACCCTGCGCAGCGGCTGCCTCATGTCTGGGTCGTATCTGTCAGGACGCGACCTTCCGGCTCCTGATTGCCTCTCGCCATATCTGCTGAGGAACGCTAGGAGTGCCGGACCGGGTGATGATTCCTATTGTCTTGCCGATGTACTGGTCCTCCGCTAGCTGCGCCAGCAAGCATGCCGCTAGGTGCCGGCGCGCAGTGAACATTCCGTGCATGCTGCCTTCGATCACCTGATAACCCCCAGCTGCGGCAGAGTCAAACAGCCAGCACGCACGAACGATCGTCCAGTCCAGGCTGCTGGCCCGGATCAACTCCTCCATCCGGCGGTTGTCGGCGTAGAGGGTCCTGCCAGGCAACCTCATGAACAGCGGTTCTATCAGGCGTGTGAAGATCACTGAGTCGCTCGCCTGGTAGCCCGGATCCAACGCCGCGGTTCCGGCCACAGCCAGCCGCCGTACACCGTGATGTCTCATCGCCGTGATGATGTTCGCCGTGCCGGCCGAGTACAGGTTGATGGGCTTGCGGCTGTAGGGCACTCCGAGTACCGACAGCACTGCGTCGCCGCCAGCGACAGCAGCATCTACCGCCGCCGGGTCGGTCACATCCCCGCCGAGGATAGCCAGTCGGTTCCGCGAGGACATTTGCTCCGGGTGGCGGGTCACAGCAACGACGTCGTGCCCGCCGTCTAGCGCCTGAGCGACGAGCTCGCGGCCTGTTCGGCCGTTGGCGCCGAAGACCACTATGCGCATGCGCCGAATCCTAGTTTGCCCGAGTCCCGACTGCGTCAGGCCGGCGGCGGGCCGATGAGGTCGTGGCGCGCCTCGGCAACGCGTCCGTCGACGACTCGGTAAAGGCTCAGGCCGCGGAAGTCCGAGCCGTTCGGCAGGTGTCCCGTCCAAGCCGCGGCGACTGTGTCGTCGCGGACGACCAGAGCGTCAATGTCGTAGGGCGTCACACCGCCCACGAGATGAACGGCGTGCTCGTAGTCGTCGCGTGCGCCCTGCGGTCCGTGGCCGGGCGGCGTATGGCCGTAGTCGACGTAATCCGCCGACACGATCTCATCGAACCGCTCAGGATGGCCGTCGCTGTAGGCGGCGAAGTACGCGCGAACCGCATCTTCTGGCGTCACTGCATCTACTCCCATCTGGCGACGAGGGATTAATCGTCATCGTCCTCGTCAGCTAAACCACCGGCGACACCAAGCGGCTCGGGCAGCCGCTGGGCTCTGACGACGGGCGCGCTTCGTCAGCACCACCGGTGCGGCTAATGTAGGCGCGGTGCGGGTCGCAACCTGGAACGTGAACTCCGTCAAGCAACGGGTGCCGCGGCTGCTTCCCTGGCTGGACGAGCGCCAGCCCGACGTTGTCTGCCTGCAGGAGACCAAGCTCTCCGACGCCGCGTTCATCGAGTTGCTCGGGGCGGATCTCGAGGCGCGCGGCTACGAGGCGGCTGTCTATGGAGAACCGCGCTGGAACGGCGTGGCAATCCTGTCCCGGATCGGCCTTAGCGAGGTCGAGCGCGGGCTGCCCGGAGCTCCCGGCTTCCCGGAGCCTGAGGCGCGGGCTGTCGCGGCCACCTGCGGCGGGATCCGCGTGCATTCGGTATACGTGCCGAATGGCAGGGAGCCCGGCTCTGACCACTACCGATACAAGCTCGCGTGGCTGGCGGCGCTCGAGCAGGCCGTCCGGGCTGATCCTGATGCTGTCATCGTGTCCGGGGACATGAATATTGCGCCGACCGACAGCGACGTCTTCGATCCAGCCGCGTATATCGGGCAAACCCACGTTACGGAGCCGGAACGCGCAGCCCTCGCGAGCCTTCAGTCTGCCGGGCTGCGAGATGTCGTGCGCGAGCGGTGGCCCGACAGGCGGGTCTTCACCTACTGGGACTACCGGGCCGGAATGTTCCACAAGGACCTGGGCATGCGGATCGATCTGGTACTGGCTACTGACACGGTGGCGAGCCGGGTCAGGGCGGCATGGGTCGATCGGCACGCCAGGAAGGGCACTGGCCCGAGTGATCACGCGCCGGTCATCGTTGACCTGGACGAGGCGCCAGACGGTGATATCGGGCCGGTCGTGCCGCCGCCGTCCGCCGCAGGGGCCCGGAAGGGCTCGTTCAAATTGCCCCAGTCACGCTGACGCCGCCCCGTTTTACAGTTCCGGCTCAATGCGCGGTCGATGCCTGCTTAGATCGCACTGTGCTAAGACGCACTGTGCTAGTCGGCACAGTGACGGCGCTAGTGCTGGCTGTTTCGCTGGCTACTGGGCTGGCGCCGGCACTTGCTCATCCATTGCCGTATCCAGGCACCGTCCCCCAGGCCGCCCCCGGACCTGCCATCAGTGTCCTAGGTGGCGAGCTAACCAACGCAACCACCGGCGCTCGGCTGTGGATGCAGGACCTCAACGTCCGGCGGCCCATGGGCAGCATCACCAAAGTTATGACGGCGCTCGTTGTGCTGCAGGCGGGCGACCTCAGCCGCAAGATCGAGGTCACAAAGGCTGCGCTGCGTTATGTCGACAGGGACGGTGCCAGCAGCGCTGGCTTGATGCCGGGTGACGTTCTGACAGCCCGTCAGTTGCTGGCGGCAATGCTGATACCGTCCGGCTGTGACGCTGCTTACCTGCTTGCGACCGCCTACGGACCGGGCAGACCGGCGTTCATCGCGAAGATGAACGCAACTGCGGCAAAGCTCGGCATGACATCGACGCACTTCACGAGCTTTGACGGCATGCCGTACCCCACCGAGCACTCGACGTACTCGACCCCTGCGGACCTGGTCACGCTCGGCTTGGCGGCCATGAAGTACCAGCTGTTCCGGGCTATTGTCGCTAGACGCCTGTATCGCCTACCGGTCACGGCAAGCCATCACCGCTATGTGTGGCGCCAGACCAACAAGCTCATCGGGTCTTACCGGGGCGCGCTCGGGATCAAGACCGGCGATACCAAGGCCGCAGGAAACTGCCTGCTGTTTGAAGCCAGACAGCACGGAATCACCCTGATCGGGGTCGTCCTGCACGCTGGCCCGACGAGCAATCCTGGCTCGGCGATCGTCGCCGGGCGGCGGCTGCTGAAGTGGGCCTTCGCCCGGAAGTAGCAGCCGTAGCCCGATATCGAGGCTCGTATTCCGGTACGGCGCCTTTGCCGTACCTGCCGCGCAAGGTGCCGCACGCTGGCCGGTACCTTTTTGCTTGTGACGGGCGCACTGGGTGATGAGCGGGAACCAACCGCATTTCGGCAGCGGCGGTACGAAGTGCCGCCGGGAGCAACGGACCTGCTGCTCGTGCGGCATGGCGCGTCTGAGGCTTACCGGGAGGGCAACCTGTTCCCGCTGGTGGATGGCCATGGCGATCCACCGCTGTCCTCGGAGGGCAAGGAGCAGGCGGCGCGAGTGTGCGCGCGGCTCGCGGCCGCTGGGGTGGACGCCATTTACGTCACTAACCTCCGGCGCACCGCGCAGACTGCGGTCCCCCTCGCCGAGCAGCTCGGCCTGGACCTGCAGGTTGAGTCAGACCTGCGCGAGGTCTACCTCGGAGAATGGGAGGGCGGCATCTTCCGGAAGATGGTCGCCGAGGGCCACCCGGTCAGCTTGCGGATGGCCGCCGAAGAGCGATGGGATGTGATACCCGGTGCCGAGCCAGCCGCCGAGCTGGCGGGCCGGGTTCGGGGCGCGATCGATCGGCTGGCAGCGGCGCATCCGGGTCAGCGAGTGGCTGCGTTCACGCACGGCGGGGTGATTGGCCAGGCGCTGGCACAGGCGAGTGGATCACGGCCGTTCGCGTTCCTCGGCGCGGAAAATGCCTCGATCTCCCGCGTCGTGGTGACCGCGGATCGCTGGATCGTTCGCGGCTTCAACGACACCGCGCACCTCGACGCGGTGGCATGAAGCTACGCTAGCGCCGCTGCGAGGTCGTTCCGGTTCGCAGCCACCCAGGCATAATCCAGGCGTACCCACTTGGGCGCGTCGGCCGCCACGAGCCTCGCCATGCCGGCATCGCCGCTCGCAGCGGCTGCCTCGATGCCCCGCCAGCAGCGATCCTGCCACCACAGGATGGTGTCGATCAGCGGACGGCGATCGGCTAGTCCGTAGGCATCGCAGATCAGCCGAATCTGCCTGGCGGCCTCAGCCGCAGTCGTGACGCTCGGACCAAGGCCCGGGTACTGCCAGCACATAAGCGCGACGTCGTGAATCCGCCTGCCGGGCGCGGCCAGGTCCCAGTCGATGAACGCAACCGGCAGCAGGCGGCCGCCGCGATTCCGGTAGACGGTGTTGCGCGGCGACAAGTCGTTGTGGCAAACCACTTCAGACTCAGCCGCAAGCGCAGTTCCGGCAGTCAGGTCGTGACAGCGGCGAAGCAGCCTGGCGGCCGCCGCAAGACAGGCATCCGTTCGAGTCTTGACCTGCTGCGAAGCCTGCCAGGGAACATGGCCTTCGATGAAGCTGAGGATCTCCCGGCCCTGCGCGTCGATGCCCAGGTACCGAGGTGCGCCGTCAAAGCTGACCTGCTCGAAGAAGCTGAGCAGCAGGTGCACGAAGTCGGCGTTCGGGCCAGGGCCACGCCGGACAGTGCTGGCAATGCGAATGACTTCGCTGACGTAACCGCCCGCCAGCGGCTCCTGCGGCAAAACTCCGTCGGGCACCCGTCCATGCTGCCGCATCCGCGTTCCCGGCGTCAGCTGCTGGCGTCAGTCTCGATGCCGATGGGGGCGTCCTTAGCGAGCCCGCTCGCTCGCATCGCTTTGCGGTAGGCGACGGCGACTGCGTCAAATTTAAGATGCAGCTCGGCGGCCAGATCGAAGGGAACCCGGTCGGGCCGCTGCGACTCAACGACAACTTGATCCTGGCCGAAGATCGTGTCTTCGAAATCCTGGATCACCTGGTCGCTCTGGTCGAGGTTGTAGTTGCGGCCGATCACCACGTAGCCGGTGCAGCGATCAGCTGCCACTGGCTGCGAGGCGAAGAAGTAGACCATGCCCTTCGCGCCGCCCCAGCCGAGGCGCAGCGCGATCGTGTAGGGCAAGTGCAGCTCGTAGCGGCTGCGCCGCTCGGGTGGCCCTGCCTCTTCGTTTGCGAAGACAGGGAAGTCATCCGAGTTCGGCGCCTCCGGGCGAACGATCGTGTAATGGAGTACGTGACCATCAGTCCGCACCTCGTGACGCGGTACCACTGGCCGCTCCGGGTCGCCGAGCAGGCCGGGGTGCACCCAAGGGAAATGGCCGAGATCAGTAAAGTTCTCTACCTGTCGCGCCGCGTCGCAGTGCCAGCTGTAGGGTCCGGCGCTCACAACGGCCCAGCTGTCGTCCTCAAGCTCGGGAACTTCCGGCAGAGGCCACCGAGGCTCCGCTAGGGCGACCCAGAGGAGGCCGTAGCGTTCCTGCGCCCGAAACGCTGCGACGCGCGCCTTGGCCGGCACTCGTGCCGGCTCAGCAAGCTGGGGGATGGCGACGCACCGCCCGTCGGGGCCATAACGCCAGCCATGGTAGGGACACACAATCTCGCCCCTGCTGACGGTACCCAGCGACAAGGCCGTGCCCCGGTGCACGCACACATCGGACATTGCCCCGATGGTGCCGTCCGCCGCGCGCCACAACACAAGTGGCTCTCCGAGCAGGTCAGCATGCACCGGCCCATCGGCGAGCCCGGCCGAGAATGCCACCGGATGCCAGCACGCGCGCAGCGATCGAAGATCAGCGAAGACGCCCGGAGATGTCATGATCAGCTCATGTGGCTGGCAGCCTGGTGATCACAGTGACCTGCCAGCCACGGTGGGCCACCAGCCACGCGTCAGCATCGATGAGTGATATCTCATGGCGCTCATCGCTGACCGACGTATCTACCTGAGGGTCGCGCGTGAATCGCCAGCTTTCTTTCCAGGAGCGCTCAATGTCGTCTCCCTCAAGAATCTGACCAGTTCGATCGTCGACATCTTCGTCGGCTGCACAGATCGAGAACTGCACCTCGATTTCTTCCTTGCCACTGACAACCTGCGCGCCAGTTATCACCGCGTCGTTGACCGTCAGGAACGGCAGCAGGTGATGCCGATGGGATGCCACATCTCCGGAGATCGCATTCTGCAATTCGCTTTGTATCTGCGGGTTGAGCAGTTCGGCTGACTCCTGCGGATTCTGCAGCCTTCGCGCCTCGCGAACCTTGTAGAAGGTCTCCCTGGCGATCGCACGGAAGGCCTCGTCATCGAAATCGGGGTCAACCTGCCTCAGTGCGGCGGTGTCGACGCCCGCCAGCCTCGGTGGCGTGCGGTGGTTGAGCGCAGCCACTAGTCCGTCGACCTCCTGCTGCTGCAGGTCGAGGAGCCTCTCCTCGTCCGCGGCGATTTGGCCGGCATGAAACAGGTTTTCCTCGGCGCGCTCGACACGCGGGAACATGCCGCCTTGCATGTAGCGCGGCGGCTCATCAGCCACGGACTGGAGCGGATCGCTGTTGTCTGCTTGCCCGATTCCGCCAGGAGGGTCGGCCATGATGTCGTCCTTGCTCTTCGAACGCGCAACGAAGGACCTGCGCGGTCATGTTCTGGGATAACGCTCAGTTAGGTGTTGTTTCGGGGCAGCCGTGAGGAGGATTCTTGCACGCCCAGCCATTCCACCGCCGCCGAAAGACGATGGCATTCCGCCGCCTACGATTCTCAGGCCAGCCACGATTCTGGCTGGCTGGCAGCTTCCTTAGCTTCCGGGCAGAGGCCTCAGCAGCTGCACGGCGCCTGTCGGCACCTGGACGCTGACCGGCACCCCGTAGTCGGAGAAGATCATTACCGTCGTGAACGTCGTCTGCCCGCCATCGGCGATTTGTGCGCCGGCCCCGGTCACAGTCGTCTGCATAGTGATCTTGGCAATCAGGTTCGACTGGTCGTGTACCACGATGGTGCCGGTCAGCTGGTGCGGCTTGACCGAAGCGTCCCCGGCGATCTCGTACCTGAAGTCGTACGTGTCCAGCGCCCGCGCGCCAGCGCCACTCTTGCCAGCCAACCTGACGCTGCCAATCTGGTGCAAGGCGGCGAGCAGGGCCGCCGGATTAGCGGATGCGCCGTCCGTCGGCGCCCACGCTCGCCCGCCGTTCAGGACCAGGGCCTGAACCAGAGTGCCCCGTCCGGTGCGCCAGGGCTGGGCTTTGCCAGAAAAGCGGGTGTAGTAACGGTCGCCGATGATCCGCACCAGGATGTGGCCGTCAACCTTGCCGTACGAGCTCGGATCGGCAAGTGTGCCGGATTGTTCCCGCATGGTGTCGACCCCAGAACCCGAGCTCGTTCTTGGGTCGTAAACGCCGGAGTAATCGGCGTACCAGTTGATCAGATCCCGAGGCTGCGCCGTCGGTGTCATGCGATGACCTGGGAGTGTCGACGTGTTGACCAGATGCAGCCGGTAGCTGAGTTGCGCGGAACTGATCATTGCCGCGACTAGCCGTGTCCGGGGTGAACTGGCCTCGTGACCGGTACGGTCCGCGGCGGGCTCCGTCCGGTCCGCGCGGGGGCTCGCCGAAGGCATGGTCAGGCCGATCGCCACCGCCGTCACGATTCCGGCAGTGCCTGCGGCCGATGCCGCCAGGCGGACTCTGGTGCGCCGCCGATGCCGCCGCGCTGCCCGCGCCACCAGGTCAGGAGCCGGTCTGAGACCGAGAACCTCGTCGCGCATTGACGCCGTCAGCAGATCTTCGATAGTCCGGCTCATGAGCAGACTCCGTTCACGAGGGGCTTGCTTGCCTGACTGTCTTCTACGGCCCAGGCGGCGGTGACTACCCGGAGCCGGGCAAGGCCGCGCGACGCGCTGGATTTCACTGTGCCGAGCGAGCAGCCCAGCACCTCGGCAGCCTCCGATTCGCTCAACTGCTCCCAGTACCGCAGGACCAGCACGGCCCGCTGCCGGGACGGCAACTGGGCTAGCCCCTGGATCAGGGCCAGGCGCAGGTGCACCGCGTCGGTTCCGTCCGGCTGGCCTGCTCGCTGCGCAGCGAGCTCAAGCTCGGTCACGGTCTTGCCGAATACCTCGGGCCGTCGGCGCCGAGCGCGCCACTGGTCGACCGCAAGGTGATAGATAGTGCGTCGCAGGTAGATCTCAGGTTCTTCCTTGACACGGTGCCAGTGCCGCATTACCCGTTCCAGGGCAGCCTGCAGCAGGTCCTCACCGGCCGCCGGGCTTCCTGCCAGCAACGTGGCCGTCGCGAGCAGAGCGCCGCCACGATGGGCGACCAGCGTGTCCAAGCCCTCAAAGCCTTCTTCCGCGCGCACGCACTCTCCTCGCGGCTTCCTCTCGGCTAACTCTGGCTCTCATCCAGGACTGACGACGCGTCAGTCCGCAAGGTTGACTTCGCCCGCGGCCAGCGGCGCTAGGAGTCAGTAGGATCCGGGCCGAGGGCGAGGTGTTTGCCTGGATGAACGAAGACGACCGCAGGTTGCGGAACTTGACCTATACGCGCTTTGTAGAACTCGGACGCGCGCCGACGGCGGCCGAGATTGCTGCGCTCGCGGGCCTCGGCCTCGCCGAGGTTACGGCGGGCTGGGAACGGCTCCACGCCGAGCATGCCCTGGTTCTCGATCGGGTCACCGGCGAGATCAGGATGGCCAACCCGTTCTCTGCCGTTCCTACCGCCTACCGCGTTCAGGCCGGGGGGCGCTGGTGGTACGGCAATTGCGCCTGGGACGCGTTCGGCATCTGCGCCGCGCTGCACGAGGACGGCGTCGTCGAGACATCGTGCCCCGACTGCGGCGAAGCGCTGCACATTAATATGCGGAATCAGCTTCCGCAGGAGCGAAGCCTGCTCTTCCACTGTCTCGTTCGGGCAGCGCACTGGTGGGACGACATCGTCTTCACTTGAAGCGCCATGAATCTCTTCCGGTCGGAAGACCACATCGGGCGGTGGCTCGCCGGCCGGCAGCCTGGCGCCACTATCACCGTGGTAAAGCTGAGCGAGCTGGCGCATGCCTGGTGGGGCGATCGCCTGACTCCGGACTGGCGGCCGCACACCCGGGAAGCAAACCAGGCGATTCTTGATCGGCTCGGGCTCACGGCTGACTTCTGGCGCCTCCCGAGCTAGTCCGCGAGGGCCACTGCAGCGGCAAGAGGTGTCACGACTGCGGTGATCGCACGGCTCAGGTGGATAGCGCGGGTGATGTCGGCCGGGCCCGGCAGGGGGCCCGCGCCGAGTACGGGCCTGTGCTCGACGCGGCCGGCGTAGCTCAGCGTCCCGCCTAGTTGCAGGCCAAGCGCGCCGGCGAAGGCTGCCTCGCACCAGCCGGCGTTGGGGCTCGGGTGCCGTGGCCCGTCCTGCCTGGCCGTCTGCCAGGCGATCGGCGGCCGGCCGCCAACCACTGGCGAGCACGTGGCCGCGAGCAGGGCGGTGACCTGAGCTGGAGCCCAGTTGGCAAGATCGTCCAGACGCGCCGACGCCCAGCCGAACCGCTCGTAACGAGGGGAGTGGTGCCCGACCATCGCGTCGAGGGTGTTGACGGCGCGGTAGCCGACTAGGCCTGCGGGGCCGCCTAGCGCTCCCCAGAGCAGCGGCGCGACGATGGCGTCACTGGTGTTCTCAGCCACTGACTCGACAACCGCTCTGGCAATCCCCGCGCCGTCCAGGCTGGCCGCGTCGCGCCCGCACAGATTCGGCAGGAATCCTCGGGCGGCTTCCAAGTCGCCGCTGGCGAGGAGGCGCTGAATCCGGGCCGCCTCGGCGGCAAGCGATCGTGCGCCGGTCACCACCCAGGTAGCAGTGGTCACCAGGGCCAGGTGCGCCGCGCGGTTGCGTCGCGTCAGCCGAGCTGCCGCGACGGCGGGGCCCGCAGCGAGCAACACGCTGGCGGCGGTGAAGCCAGCCCCATGGCAGCGGTTGTCGGCGTAGACGTGCTGCTCCAGGGCGGCCACGGCCTGGCCGAACAAGGCCACAGGGTGCCGCCTGGCCGGATCGCCGAGAAGCGCGTCGGCAATCACGCCCACGACCAGACCGCCTGCCAGTGGCCAGTTCGTCGGCTGACGCGAGCCGGTGATCATCGGGCGCCGGCGCTCCTTCCATTCATGGGGCCGCCGCTGCGCCCGGCAACCGCGCGAGCGCGCCAGCGCCGACGATACTGTGCAGCTGTCAGTCGACGAGGCACGGCCCGGATGACAGCATTAATCTGGTCAGCCGTGCTCCCGAATCTCAGCCATCACGGCGACGCCGACGTTGTGCCCGGCCTGATCGACCTGGCGGTCAACGTCCGATCATCTGGTACCCCGGACTGGCTCGCCGCGCAGATCCGCGCCGCCGACCTGGCCGCGTACCCCAGCCAGCGGGCGGCGGTGGAGGCGGTCGCATTGCGGCACCGTCGCGCGACGGACGAGGTGCTGCTCACGGCCGGCGCCGCCGAGGCCTTCGTGCTACTGGCGCGGGCGTTACGCCCGCGGCACGCCGTCATCGTGCACCCTCAGTTCACCGAACCGGAAGCAGCCCTGCGCGCCGCCGGGCACGACGTGGACCGAGTAACCCTGCCGTTCCCGTTCCGGCTCGACCCGGCGCTAGTGCCCGCCGACGCCGATCTGGTCTTCGTCGGCAACCCGACTAACCCGACGTCGGTCGCGCACCCACGAGAGGTGCTGCTCCAGCTAGTCCGGCCAGGACGGACGCTCGTGGTCGACGAGGCGTTTGCTGACTGTCTGCCCGCCGAGCGCGAGTCAGTCGCCGCGATCATTGACCTCACCGGGCTCGTGGTGATCCGCAGCCTCACCAAGACGTGGGGACTGGCAGGGCTACGGGTCGGCTACGTCCTCGCGGCCCCCGACGTCGTCGCACAGCTGGCGAGCACGCAACCGTTGTGGCCGGTCTCGGCGCCGGCGCTAGCCGCATGCGTGGCCACCGCGACGCCCGCGGCAGTGCGCGACGCTCAGGCCTGGGCTGTCAAGCTGGCGGAAGAGCGCTCGTACTTGCTCAGCTGCCTCGCCGACGTTCCGCAGATCCGAATCGTCCCGGCCCCGGCTGCGTCGTTCATTCTGCTCGACACCGGAATCGCCGACCTCCGGACCCGCCTGCACCGGCACGGGTTCGCGGTCCGCAGAGGCGAGACCTTTCCCGGCCTCACGCCCGGCTGGATTCGCGTCGCGGTCAGGGATGCCCGAACGTCGGATCGCTTCACCGCCGCGCTGCGCGCGGAAATCAGCGGCGCTCTCGCCGAAAGCCGAAAGAACTAGTCGGCGGCCCTAGCCGAACCAGCGCGCGGCAGACCACCGGCAAAATTGGCGATGATCGCATGGCCGTAGCTGGTCAGCACTGACTCGGGGTGAAACTGCACGCCTTCGATCGGCAGGCTCGCGTGCCGGAGCCCCATCGGGATGCCGCCGCGCGTTCGCGCGCTGATGTGCAGGCAGGAGGGCATGGTCTGCTCGGCCACGATGAGCGAGTGGTAGCGGACGGCGTGGAAACGCCGCGGCAGCCTGGCCAGCACGCCGCCGCCGTCGTGATGAATGGCAGAGGTCTGCCCGTGGACCGGACGCGACTGGATGATGCTGGCGCCGAAGCTGGCCGCGATCGCCTGGTGACCCAGGCAGACCCCGAGGACTGGAACGGCCACAGGGCCGGCGGCGCAGGCCCGAACCGCGTCGATACTGATGCCGGCTTCGTGCGGCGCACACGGGCCGGGCGAGATGACCAGGCCGGCCGGACTCAGCGTCATGACCTGGCTCGGGGTGACCTCGTCGTTGCGGACGACTTCGACTGCGCAGCCAGCCATGGTCAGGTAATGCGCCAGGTTGAAGGTGAACGAGTCGTAGTTGTCGATGACGACCACGAGCGGCGCGGTACCGGCAGGCGAGCGGCACGTGATCGCGTGCCGCTGCACCCCAGTGCGCGCATCCGCAGGTGTTTCGATCTCGGCGACGGCCTCGTCGTCGCTGCCGTGATCGTCAAATGCGGCCGCCATCTGCTCGGTCACCGGGCCGGGTGCTGCAGGTAGCGCGGCGCCGGCGATCGAGTGCACCGGCAGCACTCCGCGCACGGAATTCGTGACAAAGACCTCGCTCGCGGTCAGGAGATCATGCCGGGTTAGCCTCCCGGCTTCGACAGCCAGGCCGGCCGCGGCGGCTAGTTGCAGCACCGTTTCGCGGGCAATGCCCGGCAGCAGGCGTCCGTCGGCGACCGGTGTCCTCAGCACGCCCCCGCTGACCGCGAACACGTTAGCCCGGTCGGTCTCCAGCACCGTCCCGTCGCTGTCCTCGATGAGGAGCTGCGCTCCCTGGCTGGCCCCCGCCATTTCCCTAAGCCGGCCGAGGAGGCGGCGGTCAGCCCATTTGTGCGCTCCGATGCCACCAGGAACGACCACCGGGACGAGGTCGGTGCCTTCGAAGCAGTCGTCGAAGGGAACGACGGCAACCCTGGCATGCAGCGGCCCGCCCCGTGGCCGGAGCGTGATCCGCAGTCGGCCGGAGGGCCGCGCGGCGAGGCATCGGTGCAGGTCCGCGGCGAGGCTCGCGGGCAGTTCCTTGCCGTACAACCGGCGTGCGCTGTCCGCGAGCCGATCCAGATGCGCATCGAGGTGCCGCCCGGCACCCGACCGCACGAGCAGGGATGTGAACACTCCCGCCGCGGGACGTGGCAGCAGGGCTAGATCGGTTCCGGCACTCGGCCGGGTGCGGCCCGCTGACCTACTGGCCAGGCAGCTGCCGAGCGCGGCGATGAGCGGCCTTGCCTTCAGCAGGCACTCACGGTACTCCGCACCGGGCTGCGAGGCCGCGACGATGCCGCCGCCGGCACCGAGCCAGACTTGGCCTGCATGAAACTCGAAGGTGCGGATGGCAACGTTGAGTTCCAGGCCGGCGAGCGGACTGCGATATCCGATCGCGCCGGTGTAGACCTCCCGCGGTGTCACCTCCAGCTCATGAATTACCTCGAGAGCGCGGACCTTCGGCGCCCCTGTCACCGATCCGGGCGGGAAGGCCGCCCTGATCAGCTGGCCGTCGCCCGCCTCGGAGCAGAGCTTCCCGCGCACCTCCGAGACCAGATGCCAGACTCCTGGGTGGGGCTCGGGAGCGGCGAGCCTCGGGACGACCACGCTGCCCGGTGCGCAGACGCGGCTGAGGTCGTTGCGCATCAGGTCGACGATCATCACGTTCTCGGCGCGGTTCTTCGCTGACCGTTCCAGCTTGACTCGCTCTGCGGCGCCATCCTGTTCTCCGCCCGGCCGGGGGCCGGTGCCCTTGATCGGCCCGGACAGCACAGAGCGGCCATCGCGCCGGAGGAACAGCTCGGGAGACAGGCTGGCCACGGCGCTCTCGGAGCAGGGGCGCAGGTAGGCCGCATACGGCGGGCCGAGCCTGGTGACTGCCGCGCAGAACGCGTCCAGCGGGTCGCCGTCGAAACTTGCCTCCAGCCGCAGGCAGATGTTGGCCTGGAAGATATCCCCTTCCTGGATGTAGTCGACGGCCCTGCGGACCGCGGACCGGTGCGCCGCGGCGCCAGGGATCAGCCGGAACGGCCCGCAGGCGTACGGGCGCGCCGCGGGCCGGACAGCTGCCGCGCGGCGGCGCAATTCCGCGAGCCGCGCATCGAGTGCTGCCCCCCGGCCGGGCGTTCGCAGCGCCTCGAAGTACCAGCGTCCAGATGCCCGGTCACGGCGCAGCACATTGTCGTAATAGCCCAGCCACCAGGCCGGCAGCTTCCGGGCACGGCCCGGCGGAGGCGGCACCGGCAGTACCTGGCCCGTCAGGCCGAACCCGAGGTAACCGATCCAGCCACCGGCGAAGACCGCATGGTCCGCGCTGGTTGCCGTTGTGGGCGGCCAGGCTTCATCCAGGGCGGCCCAGAGCGGCTCAGGTTCGCACCGGATGGCTGTTGGCTGTGCGCAGACAATGTCGCTGCCCGCGGCCCAGGTGCCCAGCAGCGCCGCAGGATGCGCGTCGGCTCGCACCAGCCGCAGTACATCGACCGGGGAAAAATCCCAGTCCAGCGGCTCGCACGTGACACGGGTCGGCGGCTCCGCCGGCATCTAAGCCCCCGCCCGAAGTCGCATCACCCGCCATGGCGAAGCATCCTGCCACAACGTCCGCATGGCGGCGAGCAGCTCGCTGGCAGTACAGGTCAGCGTTCGGACAACAGCCGGGTTAGTGCGCCCGGTATCTCTGCCAGGGTGCGGACCGGCTGACTGATTCCGCCGCCCCGGCGGGCAAGCCGTTCGGCCGCTGCGATCGACGCCGGGTCCGGTTCCGTCGCAGCCGGCGCAGGGCAGAGCACGTCGAGCCGGTCGATGCCGGCCAGCGCCGTTGCCGGATCACCGCCAGCGGTACTGAGGCAGTCCGACATCAGGATCACGCACCGCTCGGCCGAGGCAGATCCGCGCGCCGACAGCAGTTCCGCGGCCTTCCGCAGCGCCGCGCCGATATCGGTCATCCCGTGGCCGCGCAGGCCGAGCAGGCGGCCGACGATCTGCTCGGGCGGCTGCCTCGTGCCGGGTGGCTGCAGTACCGTAACGGCTCCGGAGAACGCCAGTGCGCCGGTGTCGAGTCTGCGATCGGCCGCCAGAAGCACACTCGCCGTTGCCACCGCAGCCATTGCTACCGACAGCCCCGACATCGAGCCGCTGGAGTCCACCAGCAGGCAGACCGAGCGGCGGTGCGCTTGCCATGACCGGGTCACGAGGTCCTCGGCCGGCGGTGGCCAGGTGCCGCCGAGCCGGTCGAGCGTCCGGTCGAGGTCGATATCACCCTCGCCGCGCAGCACGGACCTGATGCGACGAGGACCGCGAGACGCCCGTCGGCCAGCCGTGCCGAGTTGGATGAAGATCCGCGCAGCGAGCCGCCGGGCGGACGCACGCAGCAGCGGATCGGTCGCCTGGCTGAGGTCGGCGAGCAGAGCAGCGGCTGCATCGGGATCAGCAGCGAGCAGTGCGGCCAGTGCATCTGCATCCAGCAGTCCGGCCTCGGGCGAGACGTCAGTGAAATCAGCGTGCCTGCCGGCGAGCTCGCCTCGGCTGACTGACCGGCGAGCGGGGCCCTGAGTGCGCTCGCGCCGCAGGCTGGATCGCGACCTCGGTGACCGGCCCGCTTCGGATGGCGGGCCGTCAGCTTTTCCCTGGCCGTCCCCGATGGCATCGGAAGTGACGTCGTCCTCGTTGGTCGGCGCTGGCCGGGGCATGTCCTGCGGCCACAGTTCGCCGAGGATCTCGTCCAGGACCGACTCCGGGCTGCGATCGCAGCCATCTGCCATCCGGATGCGGCCCGACAGCGCGGCGTACGCCGCATCCCTCGCGGTCGGCCGGGACATCGCTGCCTCAGCCCGCAGCCCGATCAGCCCGTCGATCAGCAGCACGAGGTCGATCGCGCCGCGCACCGATGCACCCATCCGCACATCGCGGTGCGAACGGGTCGCGCGGGTGAAGGCGACGGCGAACGGCACGACGTCCCCATCCTGCCGCCCCGTCACAGCGCGGACGATAGAGCGCTCGGCCGCAGCGTCCTGATAGTCCAGCACAATCCGGCAGATTCGGTCGGCGATCGCCTGGCTGACCCTGGCAGTACCGATGGCGTCGAACGGGTTCATCGCGGCAATCAGCCGGAATCCCTCGTCAGCCCGGACCAGGCCGAGGCGCGGTACCGCGATCTCACCCTCAGTCAGCACCGTGATGAGCACGTTGAGGGTTTCCTCCGGGACCCGGTTGAATTCCTCCAGGTACAGCAGTGCGCCCGACCGCATGGCTTGCAGCAGCGGACCGTCGGCGAAGCTCGACGGCAGGTACCCGTCCGCGAGCACTTGCGCCGGATCGTACTGCCCGACCAGCCGGGCGGGAGTCAGCTCGGCGTTCCCCTCGGCGAAGACGACTGCCTGTCCGAGGTCGCGCGCGATCGACCGCAACAGTGTCGACTTGCCAGTGCCCGGCGGCCCTTCCAGCACGACATGCCGGGCCGCTTGCAGTGCCACGGTGAGGACCTCGCGCTCCCGGCGCAGGCCGATGACCGGCGTGCTGCCGGCCACCGGCCCTGGCCTGGCGGAAGGCCCGGTTCCGGCAGCCGTCGCCGACTCAGCTGCCATGCAGGATGAGGCCCCTGATGTTCTTACCGTCCAGCATGTCCTGGTAGCCCTGGTTGATCTGCTCCAGCGGGTAGGTGCTCGTGATGAGCTCGTCGAGCTTGAGGTCGCCGGACCGGTAGAGCTGGACCATCAGCGGGATGTCGTGGAACGGGTCGCCGGAGCCGAACAGGCTGCCCTGGATCCGCTTCTCCATCAGCGTCAGCATCGAGCTGTTGACCTGGATGTTGTTCGACACCAGGTCACCGAGTCCGGTCACCACCACGGTGCCGCCCTTGCGGATCGTGTTGAAGGCATCGGTCACGACCTCTGTGGTGACCACGCCCGTCGTCACGATCGCCTTGTCCGCCATCACGCCGCGGGTTAGCTCGTGGATCAGCAACGCCGCCTCTCCGGCGGTGGCGCAGCTGTGCGTAGCGCCGAGCTGCTCTGCGGCCTCGCGCTTCATTGCGACTGGGTCGATGGCCACGACGTTGCGCGCGCCGGCCAGTGCTGCGCCCTGTACCGAGTTGATGCCGATGCCGCCGATGCCGTAGATAGCGATTGTGTCGCCCGGCTCGACTGCGGCCGCGTGCACCGCCGAACCCCAGCCGGTCGGCACGCCGCACCCGATCAAGGCGACCTTGTCCAGCGGCAGGTCATCGTCGATCTTCACCACGGACAGCTCGGATACGGTCGCGTACTCGGAGAACGTGCCGAGCATGCACATGCCGCCGACGTCCTCGCCGTCAGCGGTGTGGAACCGGTAGGAACCGTCCAGCAGGCAGCCGTCGAGAATGGTCGCGCCGAGGTCACAGAGGTTCGAGTGACCGGTCGAGCACCAGCGGCAGTGCCCGCACACCGGCAGGAACGAGCAGATCACATGGTCACCGGCCTTGAGTCTGGTCACGCCGGGACCGACTTCCTCGATGACGCCAGCGCCCTCATGTCCGCCCACGATAGGGAAGCGGGGAGTGAGGTCGCCGGTGCGGATGTGCTCGTCCGAGTGGCACAGGCCGGAGGCGACGAACCGGATGAGCACCTCGCCAGTCTTCGGGGGATCGAGCTCGAGCTCGGTAACTTCCCAGTCCTGGCCCGTCGCACGCATGATTGCTGCCCTGGTCTTCATGCACACTCTCCCGGAAGAGTCCTGAATCTTTGTCGTAACACTAGGGGTGCGGGCAACGAAACGGCTAGACCCAAGCAATCGCTTGCTTGGCAGGAAGCCCGGAGGGGTTCCTGGTGCTGGTTGTCCTCTGCTAGGCGCTGCCGGTCGGGTTGCTTGTCGGGGGGCGCACGGGGGGCTTGCCCCCCGTGCGCAGTCCGAAGATGCGCTGGGCGTTCCCGCCGAGGGCCAGCCCGACCTGATCCGCGTCCGCGCCGGCGTCCAGCAGCACCTTCTCCAGTGCGCGTGCGTTGCGCTGCACGCCAGGCACGCCCGGCCAGTCCGTGCCGAACACCATCTTCGACGCCAGCCGGGCCAGCGATCCGCGGTAGTAGTCGGGCAGCCGGGCTGGTGGCAGGCCGGAGACCTCGAGCCAGATGTTCGGCCGCATGAGCGCCAGGAAGGCGGCCTGGTCATACCACCAGCCACGGCCGCCGTGCGCCAGAACGACGGTCAGGTCCGGGAAGTCGCGGAAGACCGGATCGAGTAGGGCAGGCTCGCCGAAGGCGTTCACCGAGCCCGCAAACGTCGAGGTGCCGCAGTGGACTATCGCCGGAAGGCCCCGTTCCTCGCAGAACGCATAGGCCGGATACAGCATCCGGTCGGCAGGCTCGAATCCACCGTGGACCGGATGGATCTTGCAGGCCACGGCGCCGAGGCTGACCTGGCGGGCCAGTTCAGCCTTCACCGGGTAATGCAGGTGCGGGTTGATGTTGGCGACCGGGTGGAAACGGGCCGGATTTTGCGCGACGAGTGGCAGCACGTCCTCGATCGGCTGGATGCCGGTCGATTTCGGGCTGTGCTCAGTAAAAAGCAGCACGTGGTCCGCGCCTTCGGCGCCGAAATGCTCGTCGAGGGCTGCTGGCATCGGTACGCCGTCGCGGTCGTAAAGCTCGGAGATCGGGATGCCGCCGCCGAAGGTGGCGACCCAGTTCTGCCAGTCGGCCGAAAGCGTTGGCAGTTTCGCTACGTGCACATGTGCATCCACCAGCAGCCGGCCATCGAGCACCCGTTACCTCCGCGCTTGCATGCATCGCCCGGCTCGCTGGCCGGCCTCGCTGAGGATCGTACGGCCTGGCTGGCCGATCGCCACGACGGCCGGGCGCAGATCAAACCGCGCACCTGCGCCGAGGTCTAATCTGCGCCGTAGCGGCGGGCGCCGCTCGGTCTCCTGCGGATCCGGCAGCCGCTCGGGCCTTAGGCCGAAGAACATGCCGAACATTACGACTAGGTCGAGTATGGCGATCAGGCCGCCGATATACAGCCCCGGACCGCCGAGCCAGGCCAGGTAACCGCAGAACGACAGGACGATGACCAGGGCGCCGAGTGCCCTCGGCCGGCCCGATTGCGCCAGGCGTTCCGGTACCTCATAGGGCGCCCGTTCCACGTAGTTAGCAGTTGCTGCCTTGTCCTTGGCGATCTTGAGCCACAAGTCGTACATCTCCGGCGCCTGCTCACGCAGGGCGATTGCCTGCTCTACCGAGCCGATGTCGGCCTGTGGCGGGCGACTGTCTGTCGCCCTGCGGCTATCGGCCACCTTGTCGCCGATCCGGTCCAGGACCGCGTCGGCGATCTCTCCGGCGGCGGCCGGCTCTGACTGACCGATCGGCTGTCTCGAGGGGTTGGTGGAGGGCTGGCTGGGGGACTGTGCCTGCCGGGCCTGGCCATCTGCGCTGTGCTGACGACCTTCGGGCGCGGGCACGCGGTCGGTCTCGGTCATGCGACTAACGTCTCACCGCTCTCATCACGCGCACGACCTGCCGCTTCACGGTGCGCGGACG
>Ga0335075_10003363_pt1 | contig 25441 bp, 21 predicted proteins | sample Lox_Sample_24_FD_206723 | JGI IMG/M metagenome (GOLD analysis project Ga0335075, IMG submission 206723) | Soil microbial communities from Loxahatchee National Wildlife Refuge, Florida, United States - Lox_Sample_2.4 | ecosystem: Environmental > Terrestrial > Soil > Wetlands | place: USA...
GGAGAAGATGATTTCCGTCACGCCGTTGGCAGCGTACCGTCTCGCTATGGACGTAACGGCTGGGCAGCGGGCCCGGTGAAACCACGCCCGGTCGGCTACGCACGGCCTGACTCCGTGGCCGAGGCGCTGGCGACGCTGGCGGCACCAGATACCGAGGCGAAGGTACTCGCGGGCGGCCAGTCCCTGGTCCCGCTGATGTCCATGCGCCTGGCCGCGCCTGATCTTGTCGTGGATATCAACCGCCTCGCCGAGCTTCGCTACGTCCGGGTCGCCAATGGCCAGGTTCGGGTCGGCGCGCTCGCCCGGCACGCCGAGGTGCTGGCCAGCCCGGCGGCGGCTGCCGCCCAGCCGCTTCTGCGCAAAGCGCTCCGGTTCGTCGCGCATCCGGCTATCCGCAACCGCGGCACGACCGTCGGCAGCATCGTGCACGCTGACCCGGCAGGCGAGATGCCCGCGGTCCTGGCGCTGCTCGGCGGCACCGTGCGCGTCGCGAACTCAGCTGGCGAGCGGTCGATCCCGGCAGGCGAGTTCTTTCTCGGGCCGCTGGAGTCAGCCGTCCTGCCCGGCGAGCTGGCTATCGAGGTGCAGTTCCCGGTGCTCGCGCGGGAGGCCGCAGGCACCGGGTTTACCGAGATCAGCCGACGGCGCGGCGACTTCGCGGTCTGCGGTGTCGCCGCCATAGCGTGGCTGCGCACCGACGGCCGCATCGGTGGCGCGAACGCCGCCTTCCTGTCGATGGGGCCGTGTCCGGCTGTCCTGGATCTCACCGAAGCGGTCGAAGGCGTGGCGGCCGATTCAACGTCGTTCCCGGCCGCGGCCAGCTTCGCTCGCGAGAAGCTCGAGCCCGCGGCTGACATTCACGCCACGGCGTGTTACCGCCGCCAGCTTGCGGGCGTCCTCACCGAGCGCGCACTCGCCGAAGCGCTCGCCAGTGCACGCGAGGCGGCGGACAGATGAGCGCCGCCGGCGAACTGGGCGGCGAGGAACTGCACGAGGTACGCCTGACCGTGAACGGCGCGGCCCGCACCGCGCGGGTACCCGCGCGCCGGCTGCTGTCCGACTGCATCCGGCACGACCTGCACCTGACCGGCACGCACGTTGGCTGCGAGCATGGCGTCTGCGGAGCGTGCACGATCTTGCTCGACGGAGTGCCGGTGCGTTCCTGCCTGCTGCTGGCGGTCAGCGCGGACGGTGCCGACATCACCACGGTGGAGGGACTGGCTGAGCCAGACGGCACGCTGTCGCCGGTGCAGCAGGCCTTCTCCGAGTGTCACGGTCTGCAGTGCGGCTTCTGCACACCGGGCTTCCTGACCACGATCACCGCGGGACTGCGTGGTGCGCCCGAAGCTGACGACGAGCAAGCACGCGAGATGATCGGCGGCAACCTGTGCCGGTGCACCGGGTACCAGAACATCCTCGCCTCAGTACACAGGGCCGCCGAGATCGCCCGCGAGCCCAGTGCCAGCCAACCCAGTGCCGGCGAGCCCCAGGATGGCCGGGCCGGGCGCAGCATCAGCCGGGCCGGAATGAGCTCGCTGTTTGGCGCCCGGGTACAGCGAGTCGAGGATGACAGGCTGATTCGCGGCCATGGGGCATACCTGGATGACCTCGGCCAGGACGCACTCGCCGCCGCATTCGTACGCAGCCCGCACGCGCACGCGCGCATCACAGACATCGACGTCAGCGCAGCGCTCGACGTGCCCGGACTGGTTGCGATCTACACCTACGAAGACCTGCCGGGCCGGCTAGCCGAGCCACTCCCGCTGCTGATCCCGCATCCGGCGCTCACTCACGGCCGGACGCCGTACCCGCTGGCTAATGGCGAGGTCAACCACGTCGGCGAGGCCGTCGTGATGGTAGTGGCGACCGACCGGTACCGAGCCGAAGACGCCGCCGACCTGATCGATGTCAGCTACGAGCCGCTGCCCGCGGTGGTGGGCCTGGACGCGGCCCGCGCGGCTGTCTACCTCGTCCACGATGACGTCCCAGGCAACCGTGCCGCTAACGCTGTCCAAGAGCACGGCAACACCGCGGCCGCGCTCGCAGCGGCGCCGCACGTGCTCGAGCTCGACCTGGAGATCGAGCGGTCGGCGTCCACGCCGCTCGAGGGGCGGGGCGTTCTGGCCAGGTGGGACGAACAGTCGGGCAGCTTGGCGCTGTGGACGTCCACGCAAACCTCGACCGGGGTGCGGGCCGCCGTCGCGGCGAAGCTGGGCCTGGACCTGAGTCAGGTCGACGTCATCACGCCAGACGTCGGCGGCGGCTTCGGCGTGAAGATCGTGCATCCGTGGCCAGAAGAGGTGCTCGTGCCCTGGGCCGCCCGGCTGCTCGGCCAGCCGGTCAAGTTCACCGAGGACCGGCGCGAGCACTTCATCGCCAGCGCGCACGAGCGGGCGCAGCAGCATCACGTGACAGTCGGCTACGACGACGAGGGCCGGATCCTCGGGCTCGACGTCAGGTTCTGGCACGACAACGGCGCCTACGTGCCCTACGGGCTCATCGTGCCGATCGTCACCTCAACCCAGCTGCTCGGGCCGTACAAACCTGGTGCGTACCGGGTGGAGTTCGACTCGCTCTACACCAACACCGTGCTCGTCACGCCGTACCGGGGAGCGGGGCGGCCGCACGGCTGCTTCGTGATGGAACGCACCATGGACGCGATCGCGACGGCGCTCGGGCTGGACCGGACCGTGGTGCGCGAGCGCAACTTCATCCAGCCCGGCGAGATGCCTTACGACCAGGGGCTGATTTTCCAGGACGGCCGACCGCTTACCTACGACTCTGGCGACTACCCGGCCCTGCTCGCCAAGATCAAGGACCTGGTCGGCTGGGACAAGTTCACCCAGCTCAAGGATGCGGCAGCAGCCGAAGGCAGGCGCGTCGGCATCGGGCTAGCCTGCTACGTCGAAGGCACTGGCGTCGGACCCTACGAGGGCGGCCATGTCGTAGTGGAGACATCCGGCAAGGTAAAGGTGGCCACCGGCCTGACCAGCCAGGGTCAGGGTCACCAGACCATGCTGGCGCAGGTCGTCGCTGACGAGCTTGGCGTGGCCATGGCTGATGTCGAGGTCGTCACCGGCGACACCCGGCGCTTCGGCTACGCGGTCGGCACGTTCGCTTCCCGGACAGCGGTGATGAGCGGTTCAGCCGTGGCGCTGGCGGCACGCAAGGCGAAGGAGAAGGCGCTGCGGGTCGCGGCCGACGCCCTGGAAGTCGCCGCGGCCGACCTGGAGATCACTGGCGGCATGGTGCAGGTTAAGGGCGACCCCGCCAGCGCCATCAGGCTGGGCACTGTCGCGGTGCTGTCCAACCCGTTGCGATACGCCTTCGACGACGCCGCGACCGCGGCAACCCAGTTCGCCGGCGGCGGTGACCTGAGCAAGCCGCCGATTGCGCCGGATGACGAGCCCGGCATCGAGGGTCGCGCCTACTTCTCCCCGGTGCGCTCGACCTTCGCCAGCGGCATGCACGCCGCGATTGTCGAGACCGACCCCGACACCGCGGAAGTCACCGTCCTGCGCTACTGCGTGGTGCACGATTGCGGCCGGCTGATCAACCCGCAGATCGTGGAAGGGCAGATCCACGGCGGCGTTGCCCAGGGAGTCGGCGGGGCGTTGTATGAACGAATGGCCTACGACGAGACCGGCCAGCTGGTCAACGCCTCCTTCATGGACTTCCTCATGCCCTACGTGAGCGAGGTGCCGCGCCAGATCGAGATTGATCACCTGGAGACGCCGTCGCCGCTGAATCCGCTCGGTATCAAGGGCGCCGGCGAGGCCGGGGTCATACCCGGCGCCGCGGTTGTGGCTGCCGCAATCGAAGACGCCGAAGGCGTCCCGGTCCGCTCTATGCCCATGTCGCCGTCAGACCTGTTCGAGCTACGGCGCGCCCGCAGCGCTGAGTCCGTGCAGTGAGAAGAAGCGTCCGATGAGAAGAACTGTGCCTGCCACGAACTCGGCGACGAGAAGGCGTCTGCCATGAGGATCAGCGGCGCCGCGACCATGCATGCGCCAGCGGGCCAGGTATGGGCCGCGCTAACCGACCCTGCCGTACTGGTCGCTACCATCCCTGGCTGCGAGCGGTTCGAGACGGCCGGCCCGGACACCTACCGCTTTACCGTCGCGGCCGCGGTCGCCTCGATCCAGGCGAGCTATACCGGCGAGGTTTCGCTCTCACAGCAGCAGGAACCCATCTCATTCGTCCTCACCGCCAGCGGCGCGGGCGCGCCAGGCACGGTCACCACCAGCGTGCAGATCACCCTGGCCGACGTCGCCGACGGCACCACAGAGTTGAGCTACGACGCCGACGCCGTAATCGGCGGCTTGATCGCGAACGTCGGCCAGCGCATGCTGTACAGCGTCGCCAGGCGGCTGGCGGGCGCGTTCTTCACCTCGGTCGATGAGATTCTGGCCGGCGCTCCTGCGGCTGAGCCCGGCCCCGTGCCTGAGGTGCCCGTGCCTGAGGTGCCCGTGCCTGAGGTGCCCGTGCCTGAGGTGCCCGTGCCTGAGGTGCCCGTGCCTGCGGTGCCCGTGCCTGCGGTGCCCGTGCTTGAGGTGCCTGTGCCAACGGTGCCCGTGCCTGAGCTGACAGCGCCGGAAGGAGGCGGGGAGCCGCCGGATAGCGGATTCGCGCGCGGCATGCTCGCTGGCGCCGGGGTAACGCTGGCCGGGGTAGCTGCCGCCGGGCTCATCCGCCGGTACCGGCAGACGAGGTGGGGGGCTCGCTGATGCGCCCGGTCACAGTCGCTGCGGTCCAGGTCGCGCCTTCGGCGGCCCCGCTTACCGCGAGCATCATCGAGGCGAATACCGCCAGGGCCCTGGGGCTGGTCGAGGCATGCGTGACGGCAACCGGCGCCGAACTCGTCGTACTCCCCGAGTCCGTCACCACCGGGTTCACCACGGGCGCGGATCCGCTGACGCTGTGGGACCTGGTATCCGAGATTCCCGGCACGGTAGCTGAGCCGTTCCTGCACGCCGCGAAAGAACTCGGGATCTACCTGGTGGCAGGCAGCTACGAGCGCGGCTCGCAGCGCGGCGTGGTGCACAACGCCGCGGTTGTCGCCGGCCCGGCCGGCGACTTGCTCGGCGTCTACCGCAAAAGTCACCCATTCGGAACCGAGCGGGCCGACCGCGGCGGCTGGGTCACGCCCGGCGACGATATCTGCGTGGTGGACACGTCGTTCGGGCGGATCGGCGTGATCATCTGTTTCGACGGGGACTATCCGGAGCTTGCCCGGATCACTGCCATCCGTGGCGCCGAGGTGATCTGCCGCCCGTCGGCCCTGCTGCGCTCGGCCGACTTGTGGGAGCTCACCAACAGGGCTCGTGCCTACGACAACCACGTCTACCTGATCGGCGCGAACGCGACCGGCACGGATCCGGCGGGCACGATCTACTTCGGCAACTCGATGATCGTGACGCCCATCGCCGAGGTGGTCGCCAGGGCCGCGTCGCACGAATGCTGGATCTCGGCCACGCTCGAGCCAGCGACCGCGATGTCGTCGCTGACGCCTGGCTCGTCAGTTCCGCAGCCATTCGATCACCTCGCCGACCGTAACCTGGCGCTCATACGACGGCACGCGGACGCGCTGCTGGGCGCTGCTACCTGCGCGTTCCCGCTCGGGTCGACGAATGCCCGCTGACCGGACCGCGGGGCGCGGGCGCCTTCGTATTGGCGTTGATACCGGCGGTACGTTCACCGACGTGGTGGCGCTCGACGAGGTCACCGGGGCTCTGACGGTGACGAAGACGCCGTCGACGCCCGCCGACCCGGCGCGGGGATTCATGACCGGGCTGACGAAGGTGCTGAGGCTGCTCGCGGCGGAGCCGGCCGAGATCGCGGCCATCAGTCACGGGACCACTATCGCGACCAACCAGCTGCTCGCCGGAGACGTCGGCGAGCTGGGCTTCGTTACCAGCGAGGGCTTCGAGTTCATGCTGGAAGTGGCTCGGCAATCGGTACCCGACGGATACGGCAACTCTTACTTCTGGGTTAAGCCGGACCGCATCGTGCCGCCTGACCGGATCAAGACGGTTGGTGGCCGGCTCGACCACACCGGCACCGAGCTGCGCCCGTTCGATGAGGCGCAGGCGACCGAGGCTGCCCGGTGGTTCCGCGATCGCGGCATCAACACGCTCGGCGTGTGCTTCCTGCACTCCTACGCCAACCCTGAGCATGAGGAGCGGATGGCCAGGGTACTGGCCCGCGAGCATCCGGGCGCGGTGGTCTCGCTGTCATCGCAGGTGCTGCCCGAATACCGGGAGTACGAGCGGTCGATGACCACGCTGATCGATGCTGCGCTCAAGCCGCGCATGTCGCGCTACCTGTCCGCTCTCGCGGAGCGGCTGGAAGGCCTGCGGGCCGGTCCTGTGCCACTACACGTGATGACATCGAACGGCGGCGTAGCGACCGCCACCGAGATCATCGGCCGGCCGATCACGACTGTGCTGAGCGGGCCGGCCGCAGGCGCGGTCGGCGCCGCCATGATCGCGCAGAGCGCAGGCATTACCTCAGTGCTGACCTGCGACGGTGGCGGTACCTCTACGGACGTGGCGGTCGTCGTCGGCAGTGAGCCCGCGCTGACGACTGAAGGCTCGGTCGGCGCGTACCCGGCCAAGATCCCGATGGTGGATGTCGTCACCGTCGGCGCTGGCGGCGGATCGGTGGCGTGGGTGTCCCCGGAGGGCTCGCTCAAGGTCGGCCCGCAGTCGGCCGGAGCCGATCCGGGCCCGCTGTGCTACGCACGCGGCGGCCGTGACGTCACGGTCACGGACGCTCACCTGCTGCTCGGCCGGATCCCGCCGCACCTGCTCGGTGGCGAGATCCCGCTGGATGCTGACGCCGCCCGGTCCGGGATGGCCGACCTCGCGGCGAAGCTCGGCATGCCTGAACTTCAGTGCGCGGCCGGGATCCTGGAGGTCTCGGCATGGAACCAGGCCAACGCGGTGCGCCAGATCACCGTGAAGCGCGGTCTCGACGTGCGGGACTTCACCCTTGTCACGTTCGGGGGATCCGGGTCGCTGCTTGCCTGCCCGCTGATCGAGATCCTCGGCGTGGCTGGCGTGCTGGTGCCGTCCAATCCCGGCAACGTCTCAGCGTTCGGGTTGCTGACCGTGGACGTCCGCACTGACCATGTCCGCACCAGCGTTGCACGCCAGTCGGAGCTGGACTATGCCTCGATGGAGGCGAGCTACGCCGGGCTCGCCGCGCGGGCGCACGACGCGCTGACCGCGCAGGGCTTCGCAGCCGGCGAGCACCAGCTGATCCGGACTGCCGACCTGCGGTACTTCGGCCAGGCTTTCGAGGTACGCGTGCCGGTCGCCGCCGGCCGGGTCAGCCCCGCGCTGGCGGAGGCGGCCGCTGCGGACTTCCATGCCGCGCACCATGCGCTCTACGGGTACGACTTCCGCGCCGATCCCCGTCAGCGAGTGGAGTGGGTGAACCTGCGAGTCACCGGAATCGGCCCGATCCGGCGGCCGCGGCTTGCCACGCTGGCTGCCGGGGACGGCGATGCGGGCAGGGCGGTAACCGGCCGGCGGCCGGTCGTCTTCGCGCGGGCGGTGGTCTCCGGGCGGGCGGTGGTCTCCGGGCGGACGGGCGGGCCGGTCGATACCCCGGTCTACTGGCGGCCTCAGCTCGCGGCCGGAGATAAGGTGGCCGGCCCCGCGATCATCGAGGAGTACGGCGCGACGATCCCGGTGCACCCAGGGTTCGTGGCGCGTGTCGACGGGTCCGGCAATCTGCTGATCGGGCTGGAGAAGCGCCTATGACGGTACCGATGCTCACCGGCGTGTCGCGCGGCCCGGCGGACCCAGTGCTGCTGGAGATTGTCGCCGGCAGCCTGGCCGCGATCGAGAAGGAGGTCGAGACCGCTATCGGCAGGACGTCGCGTTCCCCGATGATCAGGGACGCGCACGACTTCCGCGCCGGTATTCATGACCGGCTGCTTCGCAAGCTGACCGGCCGCTCCTACAGCGCCCTCGTGCACCCCATCGCGCGGGACTTCCCGCTCGCGACAATGCGGCCGGGCGACGTGTTCTTCCACAACGACGTGTACCTGTCCGAGGGCGGCATCGGCCACCTGCCGGACCTGTGCGTCACCGTGCCGGTCTTCGACACGGGGCCGGCTGGCGGCGGCGAGCCGGAGGTGGTCGCGTTCGTGCAGGCCTTCGGCCACCACGACGACATTGGCGGCGCGGTCCCCGGATCGATGCCGAGCCATGCCACCAGCGTGTTCTCCGAGGGCCTGATGGTCCCGCCGATCCGGCTATGGGACGCCGGCGTGCCCAACCAGGCCGCGCTTACCATCATGACTCGCAACTCACGGATGCCCGACTCGCTCGCCGCCGACCTGGATGCCGAGTGCTCGGCCTGCCTGCAGGGCGCCCGACGGCTCGCGGAGCTGTTCCGGCGTTACGGCCGGGCCGATGTCGAGGCCTGCTTCGACGAGATCGTGGCGAGTACCACGCGCACGTACCGGCAGGAGATCCTTGCGAAGATCCCGGTCGGGACGTGGACCTGGGAGGACTATGCCGAGCACGATGGGGTCGACCCGCCCCGACTGCACGCGCAGCGGATCACGCTCACCAGGACGGCCTCCGACGAGCCCGGCGGCCCCCGGCTGATACTCGACTTCGCCGGGACCGGGCCGCAGGCTAAGGGGCCGATAAATCACTGCGGGAACTATGCCGACGGCAACTTCCTCGCCAAGTGGCTCGCTCCGATCCTGCGCAACCTCGCGGACAATCCTGAGCGGATGGCCGAACTGGACGTGAACGAGGGCATCGTCGAGCTGATGGAACTGCGCTTCCCGCCACCCGGCACGCTGCTCACCCCGGTGTTCCCGGCGCCGACCAACGCTCGCACGTTCGTGATCCTGCGGTTGCTCGGCGTGTTCGCAGGCGTGCTGGCCAAGGCCGTCGGCGGACGGATGCCAGCCGATCAGGAAACGATCCGCTACACCGGTGTCTACGGGCAGACCGCGACCGGCGAGCCCTACCTCATGCGCGAGGTGCTCGGCGGTGGCTCCGGCGGGCGGTACTACGCCGACGGCGAGGACACCATCCACGTAGTGCCTGACTCGCGGAACCTGCCTGCAGAGTTCACCGAGGCCCGGTTCCCCCTGCTGGTGGAGCGTCTCGGCCTGGCCGTCGACTCGGGCGGGCCAGGCAAGTTCCGTGGCGGCCTCGGTTACGAGAAGGTCCTGCGGATGCGCGCGGACGGGTACTTCATGTCGATCGCTGACCGCTCGATCCTGTCCTGCTGGGGCGTGACCGGCGGCCAGGCCGGGCGCCCGTTCCAGGTCACGGTCGATCCCGGTGGCCAGGCCGAGCGGGAGATCGACGCACTGGCCGACGGCGAGTTCGTGCCGGCCGGCACGACGATCCGCATCAGGACGACTGGCGGTGGCGGCTGGGGGAATCCGCTCGAGCGCGACCCGGCGCTTGTGGCACGCGATGTCCGGTGGGGCAAGGTATCGCGCGAGGCTGCGGCCGCTGACTACGGCGTGGTGCTGGCTGGTCCGGCGGACTACCCCGTGGCTGACGATGCGGCAACCCGCATCCTGCGCGAGAGCCAGCGCGCGGCGCGGCCGGCGCCACAGCCGTTCTTCGACCGGGGGCCAGGCTATGCCAGGCTGGCGGGCGGACCGGCGACAGCTGACGTGGACTGGCTGTGACCATCCTTATCGCGCTCGGCGGCAACGCGATGACGGCGCCAGATGGCAGCGCCCGGCCGCAGGATCAGCGCACGGCCATCGGTGTCGCGGCCGAGTCGGTCGCCGACATTGTCGCCGCCGGAATCCCCGTAGTGCTCACGCATGGCAACGGCCCGCAGGTCGGCAACCTGCTGGTCAAGAACGAGATCGCGGCCGCCGTTGTCCCGCCGGTGCCGCTCGACTGGTGCGGCGCGCAAACGCAGGGCACGATCGGCGTGCTCCTGCTCAATGCACTCGACGCCGCGCTTGCCAGGCGCGGTGACAGCACGCGCACGGCCGTGGTGGTATCGCGGACGCTCGTCGACCCGGCCGACCACGGGTTCACCGACCCGGTGAAGCCGATCGGCCGGTACCTGCCAGCCGCTGAGGCCGCCGAGCTGATCGCGCATGGCCAGGCGTGGCGCGATTTCGGGGCGCCAGGCTGGCGGCGCGTCGTCGCCTCGCCCGAGCCGCTGGAGTGCCTCGACGCGGCCGCCGCAGCGGCACTGCTCGCGGCGGGATTCGTGGTGGTCTGCGCGGGCGGCGGTGGCGTGCCCACCATCCGCGACGAGCGCGGCGAGCTGCGCGGGGTTGAGGCGGTGATCGACAAGGACCTGACCGCCGCCGTCCTCGGCCGCCAGCTCGGCGCTGACACGCTCATCATCGCCACTGACGTCGACGCCGTGATCGACGGCTGGGGCACCGCCGCGGCTCGCCCGATCGGGGAGATTCCGGTCGCCCGGATGCGGGCGCTCGCCGGCGACGGCCGGTTCCCGGCGGGCAGCATGGGACCCAAGGTCGAGGCTGCCTGCCGGTTCGCCGAAGCCGGCGGCCGGGCGATCATCACGTCGTTGCACCACATTGCCGATGCTCTGGCCGGCCAGGCCGGCACTGCCGTAATCCCGTAAGTCCGACCCAGCTAGCCGAGGAGACAGGTCTGTGCCCGAGCCGATCGAAGTCCGCAAAGTGCCACTGCATCACGTGTCCGACGCCAGCGAGCTGGCGAAGCTCATCGACACCGGCGTGCTCGAGGCCGACCGGGTGGTCGCGGTGATCGGCAAGACCGAGGGCAACGGCGGCGTTAACGACTACACCCGGATCCTGGCCGACCGCGCCTTCAGGGAAGTGCTCGTCGCCAAGGGCAGCCGCGGGGCGGACGCGGTCGCGCAGGTGCCGATCGTGTGGTCCGGTGGCACTGACGGCGTGCTCAGCCCGCATGCCACGATCTTCGCCACGCTCCCGCCAGGCGTGGCGGAGGTCACCGACGAACCGCGGCTGTCGGTCGGGTTCGCGATGAGCGAGCCGCTGCTCCCCGAGGACATCGGGCGGACCGCCATGATCGCCAAGGTTGCGGCCGGCGTGACGCAGGCGATGGCACAGGCGGGCATCACGGACCCCGCGGACGTGCACTACGTGCAGACGAAGACGCCGCTGCTGACGATTCACACCATCAGGGACGCGGCGAGCCGCGGGCAGACCGTCTGGACCGAGAGCACCGGCGAGTCCATGGACGTCTCCAACGGAACCGCCGCGCTCGGCATCGCCGTCGCGCTCGGTGAGATCGAGATGCCCGCCGACAGTGCCGTCATGCGCGACCGCGCACTGGGCTCCTCGGTTGCCTCGTGCTCGTCCGGCGTAGAGCTCGACCGGGCCCAGGTGGTCGTGGCCGGGAACGTGCGCGGGATCGGCGGACGGTATCGCATCGGCCATTCGGTCATGGCGGACGCACTCGACGCTGACGGCATCTGGGCCGCTATCAAGGACGCCGGCCTTGGGCTCCCGGACCGGCCGCACCCGAGCGACCTGGACGGCAGGCTGGTCAACGTGTTCCTGAAGTGCGAAGCCAGCCAGGACGGGCAGGTCAGGGGCCGGCGCAACGCGATGCTGGACGACTCCGACGTGCACTGGCACCGGCAGATAAAGGCTTGCGTCGGCGGCGTCGCAGCCGCCGTGACCGGAGACCCTGCAGTGTTCGTCTCGGTGTCAGCCGCACATCAGGGCCCCGACGGCGGCGGACCGGTGGCCGCCATCGTCGACTGCGGAGAAAGGCCCGTGTAGGCCACCGCGACGCGCGCGGCGACCTCGGCGTTGTCGGCGATGAGGCGCCGGTTGACCTCAACGCTGCGGCCGTCGCTCAGTTCCTCGACCGCGTCAAGCACCGCGGGTGTCACCGCCTGACCGGTCACGCCCGCGCGGTGTACGCGCTCCACCGCTTCGGTGACGAGGGCCTCGAGATCGAGCCCGCCGGCCGGCGGGCGAGCCAGGATGATCCCGCCGGCGGGAACGAGTTCCCAGTGCGTCGCCGCGATCCGGGCGGCCTCGGCAGCCTCGGCGACTGCCGCCGAGACCGGCGGGCCGCCTTCGGCGCTGTAGAACATCGGCAGCGTCGACGTCTGCCAGCCGAGTACCGGGACTCCGAGTGTCTCCAGCAGCTCGGCGGTAGCGGGGACGTCCAGGATCGATTTGGCGCCTGAGCAGACGACCATCGCCGCGGTCCTTGATAGCTGGGGCAGGTCGGCGGAGATATCCAGGGTCTCCGCAAAGCCGCGGTGAACGCCGCCAATGCCGCCGGTACCGACGAACCGGATGCCGACCGCCCGGCAGACCGCCAGTGTGCCGCCGACCGTCGTCGACCCGAGCGCGCCCTGGACGACGCAGGCGGCAAGGTCGCGTGCGCCGACCTTGCGGGCACCGTGGCCAGCGTCGGCGAATCGCGTCAGCTCGGACGCAGAGAGCCCGATCCGCACGACGCCATCCAGCACGCCAATCGTGGCTGGCGTCGCGCCTGCGGCTCTCACCCGCCGCTCTGACTCCAGCGCGGCGTCGAGGCCGCGGCCGGCCGAGAACCCGTGCGACACCAGCGTCGTCTCCAGTGCGACGACCGGGTGACCGCGGCTGAGCGCATCGGAGATCTCATCGGTCAGCTGCGGCGCAACGCCCACGGCATAGCCCCCCGTCTTCGGACGTCTTCGGGCGCCAAGCTTAACGATCAGCCCTCAGAAACGCGCGACCCCGTACGACGAGGCGAACTCGCGGGCCAGGTCTCGGTTAGCCACTGGCTGGCGGCTGCCGCTGACCTCGCTGCCGCTGAGCTCGGTGCCGCTGAGCTCGGTGCCGCTGACCTCGCGGCCTCTTGCCGCGGCGCTGGCCGCGATTTACTGTCGTGCCGTGCACGATGATCCAGCAGGCGGCGGGGCGGGCTTCGCTGGCGGACCGCCTCCAGGCGACCACTTCCATGGCGGCGAGCACGGGTTTGGCGGAGACCCGGTGTTCCCCGGCGGGATGCCGTTTGCAGGCGGACCCGACCCGGCCAGCGGCATGCCGCCAGGCTTCATTGGCCAGCCCGGGTTCCCGGGCGGCCCGATGTCAGGACCCGGCTTCGGTCCTCGCTCTCCGGGCTGGGGGCGCCAGGCCGGTTACCGCGCTGCCAGCCGACCCGGCGCTCTGATCGTTGCGGTTGTCGTGCTGGTCATCGTGGTCGCGCTGCTGATCGCGCACCACTCGGCGTCGCCGAGTTCGCCATCTGGCCCGTGCGTCGGCGGACCCATTATGGGCTCGACAGGGCAGCCGCTGGGCAACGGCAATTACCGGTTCAGCTGCGCCGACGGCGGATCGACAGTCGTGCACCTGGGCGGGTCCGGCAACTGACGGCTGCAAAGCCGCTAGACGTCACGGCATAGCCCCCATTTTCGCGACCGCCCGGGCCGCAGCGGCCAGGCCGAGTTCGATTCCGCCCACCAAGTACCCGGCCGCGAAAGCATCACCCGCCCCGGTTGAGTCGACAGGAACGGTGGGCACGGCAGGGAAGTGCCTCCCGGCAACTCGGACGCCTTCGGCGCCCAGCTTAACGATCAGGCGCCCGTGACTGACCGGCCCGTGACTGACCGGCTCGTGGTTGACTGGCCCTTGGTTGAGTGACCCGTGGTCGAGCAGGCTGCCGAGAAGCGCGGCCTCGGCCTCGTTCCCGAATATGACCTCCGGCCCGATGGAGACGATCAGCTCGCGGAAGCTTGCCACGCCGTAGGACTCGATCATGGCGGTCGACGACAGGTCCACGGCCAGGCGCACGGATCGCCGCCTCGCGGCCTGCGCAACCGCGACAGCCGCGGTGCGCATCGGCTCGTGCGCCAGCGCATAGCCGCTCAGGTGCAGCCACTCGCAACCGTCCAGCCAGTCAGGCCTGATGTCACGCTCAGCAAGCTGCGATCCGACACCGCGGTCGGTCAGCATGGACCGGTGCCGCCCGCGATCGGAGAGCGACACCACGACACCGGTGTTACCGGGCACGACCGGGCCGGTGAGCTCAACGCCGCGCCCCGCGAGTTCCGCGCTGACGAGGCCGGCCGCGAGGTCGGTCCCGCGGGCGGCGATCAGCCGGCTCCGCCCGCCTAGCGCGGTAACCCAGGCGGCGACGTTGGCTGCCTGCCCGCCTGCGCCGCAGTATGTCGTTGCCGGCGTGTCGGTTTCCTCGCTGAGCGGCCCCGAGATGCGGACGACGACGTCGAGATGCGCATCGCCAAGAACGCAGATCATCGCATCAGTGTCCACCAGGCAATGAACACCACCGCACGGCCTGTGCGGACCAAGTGTCTCAGTCGCGCGCTGCTGGCTCGCTTCGTCAGGCGATCACGCAGAAGAGATTTCCTTCAGTGTCCGCTAGCACCACAAAGTCGGCGCCGTCGGGATAATCCCAGTCCACGCGCTGAGCACCGAGCGCAATCAGGCGATCCACTTCCGCTTCGACGTCAGAAGAATCACGATCAACCCACACGTCCAGGTGGGTGCGGTCCTCCTCGTCGAGGTGGATCTCCGGCCCTTGGCCCGTTGCCGGCTTAAGAAATGCGGGAGCGCCGTCCTGAGAGACGTAGCCGAGGGCGCTCCTCCAGAACCCAGCCGCCCGGTTAATGTCTGAAACCTTGAGCACAACTGACCCGAATGTCAGTGACACGAGATCAGATCTCCTTGTCTACCTCTCGGCAGCGATGGGCCGCCCGGTTGCAGGTAGCGAGAGACTAGCGCTGCCGTGGCAGACAGGTCAGCGGGTCCGACATCAGGGAAGCGGCCGCGGAGTCCATGATCACGCAAGATCTTCCGCCGCGGTATTAGCCCGGAAGATCTTATGGCGTGACGAGCTCAGTCTTCACAAAAGCCTCGTTCAGGCATGCAACCGACAGAGCCGCGCCGACCCGGCACCACATATCACGGATTTTGGTGAGCTGCTGCCCTAATTCGTGCTGGTTTGCGCCGCCAGTTTCCGTGAAAAGACGCTGTGTGATCCCGCGATTACGGTTCGACTGCCAGTCTTTACCGGGACTAAAGGTAGCAATCCGACAGCGCGGAGTGTCTGGCTGATCGCGCAGGGCTGCGGCACACGGCCATCCTTGGTAAACCCAGTCCGCGCAAGCCGACTGCGGACACCAGGGCCCGTCACCGGGTAAGTAGCTGCTGCCGCTCCGCGTCCATCGCGTTCAGCCGGTCAGTGACCGTACCGATCTGGTGCTTGAGCCGGCCTTGCAGCGCCTGGACCTGCTGCGCCGACCGGTCGGCGTTGTCCTGCGCATCGCGGATCTGCCGGCCGACCGCCAGGTCGGTGAAAAAGTTGTTGAAGAAGATGTCGGCGAACTTGAAGCCGCCGCTGATCTCAAGCCGGGGCGCGGTCGGCTGGTAGCCGCCAAGCTCGGCCAGGTCGGTGCGCAGCGCCGCGAGCCGCCGGTCGGCTTCGTCGGCCACCTGTGCAGCCTGGTCGATCCGGTCATGCTTGATTGCGTTGGCGATCATGCCGTGGTCGAAGTAGGTATCGAAGGTCGACCAGTTGGCGGCTGTACCGAGGCGGTCCTGAACGTCGGCCAGCGCCTGGATGGCTGCGTCGGCATCGTCGCTGGCACGGCGCAGCTCAGCCAGCGCGAGCAGCCGGGCACCGCGCGGGTCCGCGGAGTGCGTCAGGTACTGCTCCTTCGCGGCAAGCGCGTCGGCGTATGCCTGCGGTGCCCCGGACAGCTGTGCCAGCCGGCCCTGCAGGCTCGCGAGCTCGGCCCGCGCGGCGTCCAGCCGCTGCTGAGCCTGCGCGATCTTGTAGCGGGCCGCCTCCGCTTCCGCCTTCTCTCGCGCTAGCGCGTCGTCACGGGAGCCGTGCAGCGAAGCGAGCACCCGGGTCAGCGACAGGTGCTCCAGTCGCTCCACGTCCTTCTGTTCGCCCGCGTACTCCTGCCTGGCGGCAGTCAGGTCCGCGGCCGCGGCCTGTTCGCGGGCGAACTGCTGGCCGTTCTGCTGCAGGCACAGCTCGTACTCGCGGGCAGCCTGCGCCGCGGCGGCCAGCCGCTGCTCGATCTCCTCCGGCATGGACGTATTACAACATGTGCGCGCGTACCAGGCGCGGTTGTTGTCATCCGCCGACGGCTGCTTTCGCAACGCTTCCCTGGAAGGCTCACGCAGCATTTAGCGGTACTGTTCGGGAATGGTCGCTGGGCCGCGTATGCGTCAGGTCGCGCTCGTCGTCACCGACTGCGAGGGAACTGCCAGACAACTACGAGAAACCTTCAGCTGGCCTGAGCCGTTCCACGATCCGGGCGTGGGCCAGTTCGGTCTCACCAACGCGGTGTTCGCCGTGGGCGACACGTTCGTCGAAGTCGTGGCTCCGGTCCGGCCCGGCACAACCGCTGGCCGGTACCTTGAGCGCCGCGGTGGCGACAGCGGCTACATGGCTATCTTCCAGATGCCGGATCTGGCGCAGGCTCGCCGCCGGGTCGCCGAGGCCGGTGTCAGGGTGGTCTGGAGCACCGATCTCGCCGATATCGCAGGTACCCACCTGCATCCGAAGGACGTTCCGGGCGCGATCGTGTCGCTTGACTGGGCTGACCCGCCGCAGTCGTGGCGCTGGGCCGGGCCGGAGTGGACCGGCCGTGCTCCTTCGCATCCTGCGGGAGGAGTGTGCGGCCTCACGATCGAGGTTTCCGAGCCGGCCAGCGCCGCATCCCGATGGGCCGAGGTCCTCGGGCTTTCCGCCGACGGTGACGGCAGCACCGCGACCATCCGGCTGGCGGACGCTGGCCAGCAGCTGAGCTTCGTGCCCGCGAAGCCGGGCGATAGCGAGGGCATTACCGAGGTCAGGCTGATTACCGAGCGCCCCGTGCCGACGGTCAGGATCGCCGGCGTGCAGTTCGTTTCGACAGCAGGCACCTCTGGAGGCGAGCAGACGTGACGCTTCTCGACACGGGAACCGAAGACCTGCTCGCTGAGGTCGACGAGGGCGTCGCGGTCCTCACCATGAACCGGCCGCACCGGCGGAATGCCATGTCGCCGCCCATGATGGCGGCGATGGACCGGATCCTTGGCGAACTCGAAATCGACGATGCGGTGGGCTGCGTCGTGCTGACCGGAGCTGGCGGCGCATTCTGTGCCGGCGGCGACGTCAAGGCTATGGCGGAGCGGGCTGCCGGAGATCGGGCGCAGACCATAGACGCCGCCATACACCGTCAGCGCCTCATGCAACGCGCGACAAGCGGCCGGCTATGGCAGATGCCCAAGCCCACCATCGCCGCAATTGGCGGGCCTGCCGCGGGCGCCGGCTTGTCGCTGGCGCTCGCCTGCGACCTGCGGTACGCGGTCGAGTCCGCCGTGCTCACGACAGCGTTCGCCAGGGTTGGATTCTCCGGTGATTACGGTGGCACGTGGTTCCTTACCCGGCTGGTCGGCAGCGCCACAGCCAGGGAGCTTTACTACTTCTCTGACCGGCTATCTGCGGCAGATGCGCAGCGTCTCGGCATTGTCAACGCGGTGTTCCCGGCGGCCGGTTTCGACGCCGAGGTACGGCAGCGCGCCCTGCGCCTGGCCAGCGGGCCCCGGCTGGCTTACCGGTACATGAAGGAGAACCTCAACCGCGCCGTCGACGGCGAGCTCGGTGAGTGCATGGACCTTGAGGCGACGCACCATGTCCACACCGGACTAACCGAGGACCACCGCGAGGCGGCACAAGCGTTCGTGGAGCGCCGCGAGCCGCGTTTTGCTGGCCGCTGACGTCCGGCCCTCACCTGATCCGACGTGCCGCGGGTCCGCGCCGGCTAGGCGGCGCGCTCCCTATTGCTGCGAGTACTTGGCTTCAGTCATCCAGCTGCGACGGGCTCATGTTGGCGCCGGTGATGACAACCGCGACGCGCTCGCCTGGTGCGGGCGTGTACGCGCCGGTGAGCAGGGCCGCGACACCGACCGTGGCGGCCGGCTCGGCTGCGATGCGCGCGGTCTGCCACAGCGTGCGCTGCGCGCTGCGAATTGCGTCATCGCTGACGAGCACCACCTCCTCGACGTATGCGCGGGTGATCGGGAAGACCAGCTCACCGATGCGGCGCGGGGCTAGAGCATCCACGGCGATGCTGCCGGCCGGGGCGTCGACGGGCGCGCCCGCCACCCGAGCGCGAGCCAGAGTCGGCGCGCCGTCAGGTTCAACACCGATGACCTTGACGGTGCCCGCGAAATACGACGCGACCCCGGCGATGAGGCCGCCGCCTCCGACGGGAACCAGCACCGTGTCCAGCGGCCCTGCCTGCTCGTCGAGTTCGAGGGCGAGGGTGGCCTGACCGAGTATGGTCTCCCGCCCGTCGAAGGCGGGAACGCTCATTGCGCCAGACGCAGTGATCCACTGCTGCGCGGCCTCCACCGCGTCGGCGTAACGATCGCCTGTGACGACCAGGTCCGCTAGCTGACGGATGCGCTCGATCTTGGCCGGGGAGGACACGGTCGGCACAAAGATCCTGGCCGGGATGCCCAGCCGGTGCGCGGCATACGCGACGGCCGCGCCGTGATTGCCACCCGACGCGGCCGCCACCCCGGCCGGCGGCACATCCCTGAGCAGCAGGTTCGTGAACGCGCCACGGGCCTTGAACGACCCCGCGCACTGCAACTGCTCCAGCTTAAGTGTCACCGGCCCTGGCAGATCGAGCTCAACAACCGGAGTCCGGCGCAGGTAGGGCCGGATCAGGTCGTAGACCCGGCGAATCTCGTCACGCGCAATCGCCAGATGCTGTCCCGTTTGCGTGTCACCAGTCACTGGCGAGCGCCTCCTTTGCGTTTGCGGGGTTTCAGGCCTGCAGCAGGAAGCCTCGCAGTACGGCAGCGAAATCCTCTGCGTTTTCGCGCCACAGCTCATGCCCAGCGTCCGGAATCTCGGTGAACTGTGCGCCCGCGATCCTTTCGGCAATGCGCCTGGCATTCCAGGACGGCCGAGGGTCAGCTTCGCCGTGTACAACGAGGGTTGGTGCCGTGACCTGCTGGCATGCAGTGGCGACATCCTCCGCGCTCCAGGCGTACGCTTCCTCAGAAAGCTGCCTGTTGGCCGTGAAGTTGACCTTAGCGGGAGCGTTGGTGGCATCGTGGCGGGCCCACTCGAGGCCTGTTTCAGGGTCGGCGTAGTCAGTGCACCAGCACAGCGTCAGGTACTCGATCTCCTCGGCCGGCGCGCGGTCGGCTTGCTCCAGCTGCTGGCGTCGCTCGAACTGTTCCACAGTCAGCCGAGCCCGCTCTGCCTCACGATAAGGGGCCCTCCAGTCATTGCCAGGGCCGACACCGGAGCAATAGACGAGCCTGTCAACTCGGGACGGATGGGTCCAGGCGTATGCCAGCGCGAGCGTAGCGCCCCAGGAGTGTCCGAATACGGCCCATCGCTGGTAGCCCCAGTGCCGCCGCAGATCCTCGATATCCTCCACGGCTCTGGCTACCGTGTAATCGGCCGGGCCGCTCGATCTTCCGCATCCGCGCTGGTCGAAGCGGTGGACGGAGTACTCAGGCAGCAGCTCCGCGACTGGCTCCAGGTAATCCCACTGGCCGGGACCGCCGTGGCAAAGCAGCACCGGCACACCACTGGGCCGACCCGAGAGGTAAACCGCCAGCTCAGCACCGTCACTGGTTGGCACAGTCTGCACGCACACGACCCAATACCGTACTGCCTGCACTGCGGTCGCATGACGGGTGGCGGCGGTCCCGCAATGCGCGAGAGGGTTGGCGGATGGACCAGGAATCTGCCAGGTGGCCGCAGTGAATGACCGACCGGCGCGAGCGACCGCAGGGCTGCCCGACGCGATCACACTAGCCGTAACCGAAGTCGATGAGCTGCTCGCTGCCGCGGACCGGGCGTTGCAGGCCAGGTACCCCGGCGACCGGCCCGGTCGCCAGCCGGCACACACCGCGTACATTCCGGCCGATCAGTTCCGTCCGGACCTGGCCGCGCAGTGGGGCCGGCAGGCGATGCAGGCGCTTGAAGACTGCGCGCCATCAGCGACTGATTTCGGCGAAGCCATGGGCGTGCCCGATGACATCGCCGCCATCGTGCGCGAACGGGTGCTGGCGAAGCTAGCTGACGAGCCGGTCGAGGACTTCCGGCTGGACTTCGAGGATGGCTACAAGCCGTCGGGCGACACTGACGCCGCAGAGGACGCGGATGCGGTAGCGGCTGCCAGGCATCTTGCCACTGCGGCTGCCGCGGGCTCCGCCCCGCCCTTCGCCGGGATCCGCAGCAAGAGCCTCGATGCAGCCACCAGGCTGCGCGCCATCCGCACGATCACCATCGTCCTGGCCGAGTTGCTGGCGCACGGACCGCTGCCCGCGGGATTCGTGCTGACCTTGCCAAAGGTAAGTTCGGCCGACCAGGTGCAGGCACTTGCGCTGCTCTGCGACCGCCTGGAGCAGACCTTCGGGTTGCCCGGCGGGCGCCTCACCTTCGAGATTCAAGCCGAAACCCCGCAGCTCATACTCGGCGCCGACGGCACTGCGACCATCGCGCGCTGCGTGCAGGCCGGCGGGGCGCGGCTAGTCGGCGTCCACTACGGAACATACGACTACGCGGCAGCCCTGGGCATTGCCGGGGAATTCCAGCGTCTGGACCATCCGGCCGCCGATCATGCTCGCGAGATCCTTCAGGTGGCCGTGGCGGGAACGGGAGTCCGGCTCTGCGACGGCTCGCTCAACGTGGTGCCGACGGGATCCCGCAGTGATGTGGTCGCTGCGTGGCAGCTGCATTCTCGCCTGATCCGCCGCGCTCTGGAGCGCGGGTTCTATCAAGGCTGGGACTTGCATCCGGCGCAGCTGGCGAGCCGGTATGCGGCGACGTACGGGTTCTTCGTGGCTGGCCTCCCCCGCGCCTGCGAACGGCTGCGCTCCTACGCCGAGTCGGCTGAGAGCGGCACGCTAGAGGAGCCAGCCACCGCGCGCGCTCTCGCCGGGTTCCTGCTCCGCGGCCTTGACTGCGGCGCGCTGGTCGAGGCCGACATTGTTGATCGATGTGGCCTCAACACGGCCGTCCTCAGCGGGCTTCGCGACACTCGACGATGAGGACAAAGCGATCAGCTGAAGCAGGTTTGCTGACCAGCGTGTGGAGCTTTCCCGGCCGCCATCGGGCGTAGTAAGGTCCCATACGGGTTCCATACGTACCTTGTCAGCCCGAAGTTAACCGAACAGAAAGGGCCCGCCAGTGGCCAGTTCGGGTAGGTCGGAGGTTGTGTCAAGCGGCACCGCACCATCGGTGGCCTCCGTAGAACGTCGCGGCATCGAGCACATTCCGCCATCCGAGCGCTGGGGCAAGCCCAGCGGGCTGTTCTGGATGTGGGCAGGCGCGGTCTGGAACGTCGAGTTCGTCGTCTATGGCGCGCTCGCAGTAGTCGTATTCGGACTCTCATTCGCGCAAGCCGTTGTCGTCATCCTGGTTGGCAACCTGTTCTACGCGCTGACCGGGCTGGCAAGCCTGCAAGGACCGCAGGCTGGTACCACGGCCTTCGGCGTGAGCCGCGCTCCATTCGGCCCGAACGGGAACCGGCTGCCGTCCTTTTTCAACTGGGTTACCCAGGTCGGATTCGAGATCGAGGGCATTGCCCTCGTCGTGTTCGCCGCCATCGTGCTGACGTCGAAGGCAGGCTTTACCGCCGGCGTGGCGGCCAAGGTGGTCTTTATCATCCTGGCGGTCGCCATCCAGGCAGTCTTGCCGCTGCTTGGGCACGCAGCTGTGCTGAAGGTGCTGCGCTGGCTGGCGATCCCGTTCGTCGTCCTGTTCGCGGTCATGGCAGGGCTCACTGCCGGAAAGGTCAACCTGCATGTGCCCGCGCACGGGGCAAGCTGGGGTGCGCTGACCATCTTCCTCGCCTTGGTGATCTCAGCCGGCGGACTCGGCTGGACCGAGAACGGCAATGACTACTCGCGGTACCTGGCACCGGACGCTAGCAAGGTCCGCATCGTCTTTGCCGTTGCGCTCGGCGCTGCGATTCCGTCAGCTCTGCTCGAAATACTCGGCGCAGCCGTGGCCACCGGCGTCCCCAGCGCGACCTCTGTCAATGGCCTGATCTCGGGATTCCCGAGCTGGTTCATCTGGCCGTATCTGGTCTTCGCGATCGTCCAGCTGTTCGCGATCAACACGCTCGACCTGTACTCGTCGGGCGTAACGCTGCAGAGCATGATCCCCAGGCTGCACCGCTTGCAGTGCGTGGCGATCGACACCGTGATCGCCGGCGGCCTGACTGCCTACGCGGTCTTCTCGTCGCACTTCTTCACGCTGCTCACTGACTTCCTGCTGTTCATCATCCTGTGGCTCGGGCCATGGTGCGCTATCTACCTGGTCGACAGCTGGCTGCGGCGTAACCGGTACGACCACGATGCACTGCTCAATGAGCGAGGCGGCCGGTACTTCCGCAACGGCGGCGTGCACTGGCCAGCCATCGTCGCGCAGGTGCTCGGCATGGTCTGCGCGGCGTTCTGGCTGAACGCCTACTCGCCGTACGTTGGCTACTTCGCCAGCCGGAACGGTGGCCCGTTCGGCTCCGACTTCAGCGTGTTTATCGGACTGGTTGTCGGCGGCGTCGTGTACTACCTGCTGGCGCGTAAGTCGGTTCGAGCCGAGGGTGAGGCCACAGCGGCCATCGCGGTAGAGGCCACTGCGAGCTAGGCCAGGTTCAACTGCCGGTGCCCCGTCGCTCGATCAGGCAGGCGAGACGCTGGTCAGTGCGAACTTGTCCACGTCAACGAGCCCGCGGTCGGTGATCCTGAGCTCAGGAATCACCGACAGTCCGAGGAAGCTCAGGTGCATGAACGGCGCGCCGATCGTGACACCTAGCTCAGCCGCCGCCACATGCTCAAGATGCTCGACTGCCGCGGCCACGGCGCCCGCCGGCTGGTCGCTCATCAGCCCGGCGATGGGCAGCGGCACCTCGGCAATGACTCTGCCGTCCAGCACCGCGACCTGACCACCACCGAGTTCCGCGAGCCTGGCGACGGCTGCCGACATCTCGGCCGGCCCGGCCGGCCCGAGTTCCCCCACGACCATGCAGTTATGCGCGTCGTGCGCCACCGTAGAGGCAATCGCGCCGCGAGCGAGCCCGAAGCCACGCACGTAGCCGAGACCGATCCTGCCGGTCCCGAGGTGCCGCTCCGCCACCGCTATCCTCGCGACCCCGGCGGCCGGATCGCGCACGTCCAGCACGAGATGCCTGGTGGTGAGGGTGTCAGAGTCGATGCCGATCACCCTGGCCAGGCCGCCGTCCGGCGGCGTCAGCGTGAATGCTGCGGCATCCGGCACCCCGGCCAGATGCACGGAGCCGCGCATCCAGTCCGGCGCGGGCACGCTCGGCACGGCGCCAGGGACCACCTGCCCTCGCTCGGCGACCAGTTGGCCCGACTGATAGACGCGCAGCGGCCGCAGCTGATCCAGCGAATCGAAGCACAGCACATCCGCCTGATAGCCAGGCGCGAGCCAGCCCAGGTGCTGGAAGTTGTGGTACTGGGCCGGGTTGGCCGTGGCCAGCACGAGCGCGTCTTCTAGCCGGGCACCGCAAGCCACCGCCAGGCGGATGCAGTCATTCACGTGACCCTCGTTCACGATGGTGTCCGGCTCCCGGTCGTCTGAGCACAGTGCGATTCGCTCGGTGCCATGGCGCAGCACGGTCGGGATCAGGTCCGCCAGGTTCTTGCTCGCCGAGCCCTGCCTGATGAAGATCCACATGCCTTTGCGGCGCTTTTCCTCAGCCTCATCCAGCCGGGTGCACTCGTGGTCGGACTCGATCCCGGCAGCCAGGTAGGCGTCGAGCGACCGGCCAGACAGGCCCGGCGCGTGCCCGTCGACGCGCCGGTCGCCGGCGGCCGCAATCTTTGCGAGCAGCTCGCCGTCACCGGCGACTACGCCGGGATAGTTCATTACTTCGGCAACGCCGATGGCACCGTAATCCAGCAGCAACTCGCGCACCTCGGCGGCATCAATCTGCGCGCCAGGGCTCTCGAATGGCGAGGCCGGAACGCAGCTAGACGCGCAGATGCCGAACGTGAATGGCAGCACCGACGCCGCCTCGGCGAGTGCCGCAACCCCGCGGACGCCGAAGACGTTGGCTAGCTCATGCGGATCGGCCGCAACGGCAGTCGTGCCTGCGGGCAGCACCGCAGCGACGAACTCGTCCACCCAGAGGCTGGTGGACTCCAGATGCATGTGCGCGTCGATAAAGCCGGGGGTGAGCGCCGCGCCGGACATGTCGACGACCTCGCGGGCCTCCCGCGGACCCCAGCCGGCAATCATGCCATCGGCGATAGCCAGGTCTTCCCGCAGCCACTCCCTGGTGCCAGGCACGAAGATCTTTCCCCCGGCCAGCAGCAAGTCGGCTGGCTCGTCGCCGCGTGCCACGGCAAGAAGGTGCGGTGTGCCTCGGCGTGGCAGCATGACCACCTCCGGTTCCGGCCCGTCTGCAGGCCCTGCGGTTGTGCCGAGTTTACGTCGGCCGCCCCGGGCCGTCATGGTGCCGCGGCTGGCCGCCAGCCGGCCGGGAGGCTTGCCCCGCTCCGGCCGGCAGGAGAGTCTGTCGGGATGGGCACCGAAGAGCTGACCCGGTTCAACCAGCTACCAGCCCCGGCTGCGCTGCGAGCGCTGCTTGATTGCTGTTCGGCATCGACCTGGGCGGAGCAGATGACAGCGGGCCGGCCGTACGCCTCCGCCGAGGACGCAATCCGGCGGTCCGGCACGATCGTCGCCGCGCTGACCGTCACGGACCTAGCCAGGGCGCTGGCTGGCCATCCGCGGATCGGCGAGCGGCCTGATCTACCCGGCCCGGCAGAGGCAGGCGATGGCACCTCCAGGGTGGTCGGCTGGTCCAGGCGGGAACAGTCCGGCGTCGACGCCGGGGACACGACGACGAAGCGTGCCCTGGCCGAGGCAAACCTGGAGTATGAGCAGCGCTTCGGGCATATTTACCTAGTGTGCGCAGCCGGGCGGACCGGCACGGAGCTGCTCGCGCTGCTGCGCGGCAGGCTGAGGAACGAGCCGGAGGACGAGTGGCAGGTCGTGCGGACTGAATTGCAGAAGATCAACGCCGTCAGGCTGCGGCGGCTCCTGGCCGGCGCCCTGTGAGCACGATCTCCACCCACGTGCTGGACACTGCCGCCGGCTGCCCGGCAGCCGGCCTCGGCGTCCGGCTTGAGCATGTCGCACCCGCCGGGCCGGAGGAGATAGCCAGGGCCACGACAGACTCCGGCGGCCGGATCACTAGCCTCGGGCCCGAGCGCATCGGTCCCGGCACCTACCGGCTGGTGTTCGACACCGGCGGATACCTCGGACGCCAGGCCGGCAGCATCGGGAGCGCTGGCGGCGCGGGCGATACGGCCAAGCGGGCCTTCTTCCCCGAGGTTATTGTCACCTTCACGGTCGCCGAGGATCGCGAGCACTATCACGTTCCCCTCTTGATGAGCCCGTTCGGCTACTCGACCTACCGGGGGAGCTGACGTGGACTACGCCCTGAG
>Ga0335075_10003364_pt1 | contig 25432 bp, 23 predicted proteins | sample Lox_Sample_24_FD_206723 | JGI IMG/M metagenome (GOLD analysis project Ga0335075, IMG submission 206723) | Soil microbial communities from Loxahatchee National Wildlife Refuge, Florida, United States - Lox_Sample_2.4 | ecosystem: Environmental > Terrestrial > Soil > Wetlands | place: USA...
ACGGTAATGTAGTGACTAATCGAAAATCTGGTCTTTGCTGGGCAAGGACTTACGGCGAGCTACACTGAACATGGGCTAGATCGTGGACGATGTTCGCTCGCGTCCGGGGAAGCATCTTGGCCCGAAATTCGGCTGGCAAATTCAGCCAAGCGTCCCAAGATGATCGCCAAATCGCCACCAATTTACTGGCGAAAGGCGCAAGTTCCTTCTTCGCTTCTTCTTCGGTAAGGCAACCGTCGGGAACCATGTCAAACAAACTCTCTTGAACCATGATGCACTTCGTCAAACCGTGTGTCAAATATTCCGAAAAATATTCCTAGCTCAACTTTAGCCTCGTCGGACGGCCAAGTCAAGCGGCGGCAGAGAAATTGTTGACTCAGATGTCTATGCACTATAGACTGGAAGCATGAAGCAACATCGGCCAGAAGACCCAGCGATGGCTTGTGTCCGCGCCCGATTCGAGCAGTCGGGAATGTCGTTGCATGCGCTGGGCTTGAAGATGGGTTACCCAGAAGAGACCGCTCGGAAGTCGGCTTGGCAGTTCATTAAGAAAACTGATGATCCCCGAATTAGCATGTTGCGGAGATTCGCTCAGGCAATCGGCGTCCCTGTTGCAGAACTGCTTGCCGAAGAAAAGCAAAAAGTCCGGTCGAAGTAATCGGACTCAAAGTTTAGGCATATTCCAGAGGAGTACGAAATGAAGGTGAAAGGCATTCTTGTGGAAGCCAGCGATGGTAACACCTACCTACTCGGAATCGGGGAACGCAAAGGCAAACAACGCTGTGGCAGGTCGAAGTGACGGAAGGCGATTTCAAGCCGATGCAAGAGGCGCGTACCACCTCGCAAACAATCCGAGACTACTTCGGCCTTGCCAAGATCAACGAGCCGACACACGACAAGTATGTGAAGGAAGCCGTCATTAAAGCGTGCGCCGAACTTTTGAAGGAATTCTTCGCCAATGTCCGTTGGTGACTAGCCCTCCCTGCGAAGCCAGATGACCGAGGTTGACGCGGCGCTCAGCGTTTCTCTCGTTGCATCTCGCCTTCTCTCATTGCAAGTCGCTCACTCGTTGCAAAGCCCTAGTGTCGCCGGAATTCCTGTTCCGGAACGAGAAGCCCGGCCGGCTGGACGACTTCGCCCTGGCAAGTCGCCTCTCCTACTTCCTGTGGAGCACGATGCCCGACGAGGAGCTGCTTACCCTTGCCGGCCAGTGCAAATTGGCAAAGCCGGACACGCTCCGCCGGCAGGTTGAACGCATGCTCAAAGACCCAAAAGCCACGGCGTTCACGGAGCAATTCGCGGGACAATGGCTTGGCCTGCGCAACATCGACGCCACCATGCCCGATCCCAGGCTCTATCCGGAGTTCGACGGGGTGCTCAAGGCGGCGATGGTCGAGGAACCGCTACGGTTCTTCGACGAAGTGCTGAAGCATGACCTGAGCCTGACGAATTTCGTGGCCTCCGATTTCACCATGCTGAACGGCCCACTCGCGAAGCACTACGGCATTGCCGGCGTGGAGGGACTGCGGTTCCGCAAGGTGGCGCTGCCGCCGGGCAGCCATCGCGGCGGCGTGTTGACGATGGCCAGCGTGCTGAAGGTGACGGCCAACGGCACCACCACTTCGCCGGTCCTCCGCGGCGTCTGGGTGCTGGACCGTATCCTGGGCACGCCGCCGCCCAAACCGACCGTTGACGTGGAGGCCGTCGATCCGGACATCCGCGGCGCGACGACCATCCGCGAGCAGCTTGCCAAGCACCGGGCGCGGGCCGTGTGCGCCAGCTGCCACGCCAAGATCGATCCGCCCGGATTCGCCCTGGAAAGTTTCGACGTGATCGGCGGCTGGCGGGACCACTACCGAAGCGTCGGCAAGGGAGAAGCGGTGATTGTGGACGGCCGGCGCATGAGATACTTGCGCGGCGCGCCGGTCGATCCCGCCGACGTGCTCCCGGATGGCCGGGGCTTTGCGAACATCGACGAATTGAAACAGCTATTGCTGCGGGACAAGGACCAGCTCGCTCGCGCCCTGGCCGGCAAGTTGGCGACATATGCCACGGGCCGGGCGCCCGAGGCCGCCGACGAGCCGGACATCGAAGCCATCGTCCGCAAGGTCCGCGCGAAGAACTACGGCTTGCGAGCGCTGGTGCATGAGGTTGTACAGAGCAAGCTGTTCCGGGAAAAGTGACGAACGAAACATTAGAACCTTGTGGGAGAATATCGATGAAACTGCACCGACGACGTTTTCTGCAGGCCGCCGGCATTTCGCTGGCGCTGCCCTGGCTCGATGCTCTGGCGCTCGCCGCGCCGGCCAAACCGCGCCGCCGGATGGTGTGCGTCTGCGCCCCGCTGGGGCTGCACCCACCGTATTTCTTCCCCGCGAAGGCCGGCAAGGACTACGAGCCGACAACCTACCTCGAGCTGCTCAAGGACTTCCGGAACGATTTCACCGTCGTATCGGGACTGTGTCATGCCGGGATGAGCCCCGGTTTTGGCCATCAGGCCGTAGCCAGCTTCCTCACGGGCGCGCCGGGTGCCGGCAGGCCCGGTTTTCGCAATACGATTTCGCTGGACCAATTCGCCGCCCAGCACATCGGCGGCGCGACGCGCTTCCCCAGCCTGGCTCTATCCGGGGAAGGCTCCGGCTTGTCCTGGACCCGCACCGGAGCGCCCGTGCCGGCGGCCACCTCGCCGTCGCGCGTTTTCGCCCGGCTGTTCCTCGCAGGCCGCTCCGACGAGGTCCAGGCCCAGCTCCGCCGTCTCGACGATGGCCGAAGCATCCTCGACGATGTTGGCGAACAAGCTAAGAAACTGCAATCCGGCCTCGGCAGCGACGACCGCGACCGGCTCGAGGAATATCTCACCAGCGTCCGCGAGCTGGAAAAACGCTTGGCCCGAGATGCGGTCTGGTGCAAAACGCCCAAGCCGAAAGTCGCCGTCCCGCCGCCCAAGGACATTGCCAATGCGGCCGACCTCATCGGCCGGATGCGCCTGCTGTTCGACCTGGCCCACTTGGCGTTGCAAACCGATTCGACCCGTTTGATCACGATCATGCTGGGCGGCTCGACCTACGCGCCGCCGATTCCGGGCGTGACGCTGGGGCATCATGACCTGTCGCATCACGGCAAGGATCCCGGCAAGCTCGGTCAGCTCAAAATCATCGAGGTGGAAGTAATCAAGACCGTGCGCGACCTGTTGGCCAAGCTGAAGCAAACGAACGAAGCCGGCGCCCGCTTGCTCGACCGGACCATGGTTTTCCTGGGCAGCAACCTGGGAGACGCCAGCAGCCACTCGGTCAAGAACCTGCCGGTCCTGCTGGCCGGCGGCGGCTTCCGCCACGGACAACACCTGGCCTTTGACCCGGGCAACCCGCCCCCGTTGTGCAATCTCTATACGAGCATGTTGCAGCGGCTGGGCATCGAGACGGAAAAGTTCGGCTCCAGCACCGGGACGCTAACGGGGCTGGAGCTCCTTGCGAGCAAAGGCGCCTGAAGCAAAGGACCAACACATGCCCTACGGGCATCGGTTCCGTCTCTGGCTGCTCGCGCCGGGCTGCGTCAAGGGGAAGGCCAGCGTCCGCACGGTGGAATTTGTGGACATCTACGCCACGTTGGCCGAGCGTTGCAGGCTGGACAAACCGGCCCGGCTCAAAGGGCAAAGCCTGGCGCCGTTGCTCAAGCAAGTTAATGCCCGCTGGGACAAAGCGGCCCGTACCATGGTTTACCACAAGGACGTGCTGGGCAAATCGGTGCGTACCGAACACTGGCGCTACACCGAATGGGACGGCGGCAAACAGGGTGTGGAACTTTACGACCATGAGCGCGATCCCGGCGAATACCATAACCTTGCCCGTGACCCCCGCCAGGCAATAACGTTGGCCGAGATGAAACACTTGCCGCGGCGGTAAGGAGGAGGATGAAGAATGGCTGCGCAGAGCGAGTACCGCTACAACCGCCTTACTTGGGCGGAGATGAACGATGCCATTGCAGCTCAGAAGCTGGTAATCCTTCCCACCGCTTCCACCGAACAGCACGGCCGGCACCTGCCGCTCGACGTTGATCTGTTCCTGTGCGAATCGGTTTGCCTGGAAGTGGGCCGCCGTGCGGCGGATCGCGTCCTGGTGCTGCCGCCCATTGCCTACGGGCTGAACCTGCACCACATCGACTTCCCCGGCACCATCTACATCGAACCGGAGACCTTCATCGCATTCTGCCTGAACATCACCAAGAGCGTTGCCTACCACGGCTTCCAGAAAATCCTGATCGTCAATGGCCACGGCTCGAACACACCGTTGATCGACCTAGTCGCCCGCAAGATCGTGTTGGAAACCGGCTCCCTCTGCTTCGCCACCAATTATGCGGGATTTCTGCTCCAGGCGTTCGAGCCGATCCGCGAAACCAAGGTGATGGCCCACGCCGATGAATTTGAAACCTCCCTGTATCTGCACTTGGCCCCGGAGCGCGTGCGGATGGAGCTGGCCGTCGCGGACAATGACCGCATGGGACAATTCGTCAGCAGCGATAGCACGCGGAATTATCCGGTGCGTTTCAACGATTTCTGGGGGCGCTGGACCCGCACCGGCGTCCACGGCGATCCAACCAAGGCGACCGCCGAAAAGGGGCGCATCCTCTTCGAGGCGGCGGTCAACGGCCTGGTCGAGCTGGTCGGCGAGCTGCGTGCCTGGCCCATTGCCGAACGGCAGGACATGCACCAAAAGCCGGTGCAATCGGAAATCCGCTGGTGAACCTCAGCAGCAACCCATTGGACATGCTCCCCAAAGTCGGGACGAAACCGTGCCGCCGCGACACGGTGTTCCGCAAGGTGACGTTGCGGTTGCTGCCGTTATTGTGCTTATTGTATCTCGTCAATATCCTCGACCGGGGCAACGTCAGCTTCGCCAAGCTCCAGCTGCCGGTCGAGCTCGGCATTGACGAAGGGGTCTACTCCCTGGGCGCCGGGATCTTCTTCATCAGTTATGCCGCGCTGGGAGTGCCGAGTAATCTCATCTTGAGTCGGACCGGAGCACGCCGTTGGATCGCGCTCATCATGATCGGTTGGGGGACGGTCTCCGCCGGCATGATGCTGATCGCGGGCCCCTGGAGCTTCGTGCTGCTTCGCCTGGCCCTGGGATGTGCCGAGGCCGGGTTTTTTCCGGGCATTGTCTTGTATCTGACCTACTGGTTCCCCGTCCGAGAACGGGCCCGCGCGGTGGCGCTGTTCATGGCAGCCTCGCCGCTCGCGGGCATCGTCGGCGGGCCGCTGGCCGGAGCGTTCTTGCAGTACGCGGATGGAATGGGCGGGTTGGCAGGCTGGCAATGGCTGTTCCTGCTGGAAGGGGCGCCGGCCATGCTCTTGGGCGCGATCGTTTGGTTTTTTTGACCGATGGTCCCGAGCAGGCGAGCTGGCTTGCGCCCGCGGAACGCTCCTGGCTGGCCGACCGGATCGTCGGCGAAAAACCGACGCATTTACCGCATGACGAACCGCGGTTCCTGGAATTGCTATTGGACAGCCGGGTCTGGCTCCTGGCCGCGTTGTTCACCCTGGTTGCCGCAGGAATCAGCGCCCTGGGATATTATCTGCCGGAGCTGATTCGCTGGCGCTCGCCGAGCTTGGACAAGTTTCAAATCGGCCTGTTCGCCGCGATTCCGAGCCTTGGCACGATGATCGGCATGGTGGCGATCGCGGCCCATTCCGATCGGAGCGGCGAACGGCGCTGGCACGTGGCCGGATCGGTGCTCCTGGCCGCTGCCGGTTGGGCGGCCAGCGCCTGGCTGCCAGCACCGTTGCCGAGCCTGCTGTGCCTGGCGCTGGCGCAAATGGGGATGATGAGCGCCTTGGGGCCATTCTGGTCGTCGGCGACATCGTACTTAAGCTTTTCTTCGACACTTTGCCCTGCCAAATCGTCGCAAGTCCTTTGTCGACAAGACGGGCTCCCGATCTTGGCCGAAAACATGGTGCCACGCCATATCGGTTATGCTCTTGTGTTACTGCGATGACATGCTATCTTCATGGTGTCACTACATCCGAGGTTGCCATGTTCTTCCGCGCCAAGAAGTCTGGCTTTTTTTTGGTCAGCTGCGTCGAAAAATTGGGCACAAGTCGAGCTTAGCAGCTCATCGTAATACCGTTGCCAGTCGGGGATCGGGATGATCGGCATCAGCATGATGCGGATCGGGTAGCCGGCCTCGGCACACCGCCTGATGGGACGAATGCGATCCTCCACTGGCGGCGTGATTAGCTCGTACTCCTTCCGCACCGAGGGTGGGTTGAGACTCCAGCACAGAACGTGTGGCCTCGGTGGTCGAGGTCCAACACATTCTCGAAGTCAGCACACTTCGACAGCACTCGCAGCCGGGCGTAGGGGTGACGTGCGAAAAATGGAATCATCACCCGCGAGTAGCCGGTCAGCGGGTCGAGGGCCATGCGGTCCTGGAGCTTGCCCAGGTAGAACGCTTCCTCTCGGCCCAGGCGGTGGGCCACCCGGTCGCTCTCCGCCAGAATCTCCTCCAGGTTGACGTAGATTTTCAAGCTGGGCGAGAACCGCACCCCTTGCGTGCCGGCCAGGTAGCAAAAGGAGCAGCCGCAGGGGCAGAACCCGTAGGGGGAGAAGTGCCAGAAGTTCGGGCAGGTGTTGCCCTCTTCGTCGCTGCGGCCCACGGCACTTTGATGCTCGCCGAAGTCCAGGACGCGATGGCCCTTGTAGTGCAGGTCGAGAGGATCGTCGGCCTCAATGCGTACCTTGTCATGCGGGACGGTCGGTTGCTCGATGATCTCGGCCTTGGGATAGACGGCCAAGACGCCATCGACCAGCCGTCGTCTGGTTGCGGCGTTGACACTATCTTTGGCGAGGACGATCTTCCGAGGCTGGAAGAGCGGAGCCAGCCGGGGTCGGTAGGCAAGGGTAGTTTCGCCCTCGTCGTTGAACAGGGACTTTTGTTGGATGACTGCCACTGACATGGCTCCCTCCTGCTCGTACTCATCTTCACATCGAGAATACCTGAACAGGAGATCACGTCCCAAGATCCGTTTGAACGGCAACTTCGCAGAATGATGCGACCGCGACGTTCTTGTAGCGGGCCAGGATCCGCTTGACGTGCGGCGGGAGAATGTCGCCGGTGTAATTTGGAGGAACGGCGACGTTGTAGCTGACGCCGACCTCGTTGTCCGACTCCGATTGGACCTGGCCCCCACGGCGGATCAGCTGCATCAGGTGGGCCATCGTCAGACTGAGGGCGAGCTTCAGGTCCGGAGGTTCCTCGGCGTAACCGGCGACGTAGGCGATCTTGGTTCGAGAAGACGCCGTAACAAAGGCGTCTGTTCGGCCTCCGTGACGTGGGGAACGGTGATCCTCATACCTCCATTCTACGTTTGCCGAATACGTGCGCAGCTGACCAACCCCGGATTGTTGAGCAATCACTGGATTTCGCCCTAACTCCTTGTTCCCGAACAAGTAACACTTTGGCACCTCGTGTGACAAAAGCGAACCGATTCGGCCCCGTTACGGCCCGTTGGCGACGCGTGCGTTCGCATCGCCAGCATGATTCGGCCCCGTTACGGCCCGTTAGCGAACCGATTCGGCCCCGTCAACGAGGTGCGTTGACGAGGAGAACAATACCACGGACCGGCTCATCTTTTGTACAATGGGCAAAGATCGGCCCACCGTGCCAATCGGTTCGCGAGGAACCGATGCCCTCCCGAGCGATAAGAATAGAGTCGTTATGAATAAGGTGTCCCGGATCTTGGCGGTTGTCGCACCTCTGCTATGCGTCCATGCCACGCACGCGGCGGATCAGCAAACGCCGCTTAAGAAGTCGTCTGATCTTCAGGCAAAGCCCTTCTTGAAGCGCTACTGCGTGCGCTGCCACAACGCCGACAACAGGAAATCCGGCGTGCGGGTCGATCATCTGCAAGGCGTGATCGAGGACCAGCACCTGCGCGTGTGGGAAGCGCTACGGAAACAGATTAGCGAGGCGGCGATGCCGCCCGAAAGGGCCGCTCAGCCGACGGCCGAGCAGCGCAAGCGGATGGTCGAATGGATCGATCAAGCCTTGGAATCGGCTCGTTTGCGGCCGGCGCCGAAAAACGGTTTGGTGCGACGGCTGACCGTTGCCCAGTATCGCAACACGCTGCGCGAATTGCTCCTGCTGGAAGAAAACCTGACGGAGGTGCTTCCCCCGGACGCCGTCTCCCGCGATGGATTCGTGAACAACAAGGAGACCCTGCAACTCTCGCCCCTGTTGTTGGAGGAGTATCTCGAAATCGCCGAGAAGGCTCTCCAGCGAAGCATCGTGGACCCCAAAACGAAGCCGGCCATCCAAAACTTCCGCGTCGAGCTGGGCGCCGGCGTAAATGCCCATCCGTGCTCCGATAAGCTGATCCTCGGAGCCGACAGCCTGCTGCTGAACAATGCGGATTTCGTGGTCACGCAGCCCCGGCCGGCCAAGCCGTTCGACTTCGATCCCTTCGTCATGCGCACCAAGTATCGCTTCATCGAAGGTTACCGGGGCAACGACACGGTCCGCGGCTGGAGGGAGTTCGACAGCATCTACCACGCCGTTTACGCCTGCATGCGGGGTGCTCACGGGTATCCCAAGGGACGCGCCTACGAGACGATTCCCCAGGGTCTGTTGCTGCGCCCGGCCATTCCGAGCGCGGAGATTTTCGGCGTCGATAGCACCTACGGCCCCCGTGCCAACTTCAAGATCGCGGTGCGCGAATTGCCCGATCAGGGGAGGTTCCGGGTGACGGTAACGGGGGCAAAATACAACGACGGCTTGCTGCTCGACCGGGGAGCGGCCTCGCAACCCCGCGACGGCGCGAACGCCCTCGTCTGCGGTGGCGCCAAGCCGACGCAGACGATCGAGATCAAGCAAGCCGGCATCTATCAGGTGGATGTTTACACGGCCCACAAGAACAAGACGCCGGAGCTGACCTTGAGCCTGGGAGAGCGGCAATTCACCGGCACGTTGACTCAACCCGCGTTCCTGGTGGTTCGGCTTCCGGCCGGGACGCTGGCCGTAAACGCCCTCCTCCCCGGCGGCCTGCCGCTGGATCGAATGGTCTTTACCCCGCTCGCCGAAACGCAGGAGATCGCTCGACGGTTCCTCGACTTCGAGAAGCGAGTGCCGCTGTTGGGGGTCTACATGGGCTTCCGCCGGGATTGCGGCAGCACGCTGGCGCCCGTTGGATCGGTGCAAACCGTATCGAGTGAAAAGCTGTCGCGCTACGTGTTCGAGGGATCGTTGCGGAATTTCCCCAATCCGGATGTCGAAAAAGACAACGTCAACTACCTTGCCGGAATTCGCGAAATCGGCGTGCGGAGCGAATACACCGATGGCCGCGATAGGCCGCGATTGCTGATCCGCTCGGTGGAATTTGAAGGGCCGTATTACGAAACCTGGCCGCCGCCGTCGCATCGAAATATCTTCCTCGACACGGACCAGAAAGACAATCCGGTTGCCCACGGCCGGAAGATCCTCCACCAGCTCGCAAGCCGGGCCTATCGCCGTCCGATCACGCCCCAGGAAGAAAACACCCTGGTGGAAGTATTCAAAAAGTCCCTGGACCGTGGAAACGGCTTTCAGCAGAGCATCAAGGAAGCGCTGCATGTGGCGCTGGCCTCGCCGCAGTTTTTGTTCTTGATCGAGAACAGCCACGCTCCCGAAGCCGAGCCGCTCGACGACTACGAGCTGGCCTCGAAGCTGTCCTATTTCCTGTGGAACGGACCGCCAGACACAACTGCTCTGAAGCTGGCCGAGGCAGGTTTGCTTCGGAAGAAGCTCGATGCCGAAGTGGAGCGGATGATTGAAAGTCCCAAGTTTGCTCGGTTCACTGCCGAGTTTGCCTCGCAATGGTTGGCCCTGGACAAGTTTCAGGTGCTCGAACCGGACCGTAAACGCTTCCCGAAGCTCACGCGCCACGCCCGCGCTCACTTGCGGCAAGAGCCGGTGCAGTTTCTTCACTACTCGATGCGGAACAACCTGCCCGTGCGCAATCTGATCGATTCCGACTTCGTGATGGCAAACGAGGTCACGGCAGGTTACTATGATCTAGTCGGAAAGACGGTAAGCGGGTTCCAGCTCGTTCCAATACGGCATGGCCGGCGCGACCTCGGCGGGCTTCTCAGCCAGGCGGCGATCCTGGCAGGGTTGTCGGATGGACGCGAAGCGAATCCGGTCAAGCGCGGAGCGTGGCTGGCTCGCAAGATCATCGCCGAACCGCCTGACGACCCGCCGCCCAATGTGCCTGCTCTCAAGGAGGACACCCGACTGCTGCCGCTCCGCCAACGCCTCGAACGGCATCGCAGTCAGAGCGGATGCGCCCAGTGTCACGCCAAGATCGATCCGTGGGGCGTCCCCTTCGAGGAGTTCGACGCCGGCGGACGGTTCAAGCGGGAGCTGCCGGACGCGCGGTCCACGTTGCCCGACAAGACGGAGGTCTCCGGCGTCGCCAGCTTGAAACGATACCTCGCGAAAGACCGCATCGATCAGGTGGCGTTCAGTGTTCTCAAACATCTCGCGACCTACGCGGCTGGCCGCAGCCTCACGTACCGCGAGCTGGAGCAGCTGAAAAAGGACGCGGTGAAGCTGAAAGCGAAGGACTATCGCCTGAAAGATATGATTCGGTTTGTGGTCAACAGCCCAATGTTCCTGGAAAAGTAGCAAAGAGCGTTGCGTGATCGGCCCTGCCAATAAGTCCACGGGACCAACCAATGAGCTTATCCCTGCGGATCGATCGTCGTGCCTTTCTCAAGGGCTTGGGCGGCGTCTCACTGGCCCTGCCGGTTCTCGATGCGATGGGAGCCGAAGTGACCGACCGGGTTCCCCGCCGGTTCTGTGCGTTGTACACCGCCAACGGCATGTCGCTGCCGCGGACGACACACAAGATCGACGAGTGGAGCTGGTTCCCGCGGGTGGAAAAGAAGGGGGAATTCGTTTTCGGCAAATCGACGGAGCCGCTCGCTCCGTTCCGGAAACAGCTTAGTTTCCTGGGCGGCCTGTACCACCCCAACGGTCCCAAGGCAGATCCGCACGTCTGTTCCGATATGTGGCTGACGGGCGCCCCGCTGCACAACCCGAAGCCCGGAGCTTATAACTCCGCGGGACTGGATCAGGTGGTGGCGCTGCACACCAAGCAGCTGTGCCGGCAGCCGTCGCTGGTGCTGTCGATTGACGCCGGCACTGGGTTCCTCTCGCGGACGGGCACCATTTCCTACAGCCTGGAGGGCCGGCCGATCCCGGCCGAGAACAACCCACGCCGCGTCTTCGATCGGCTGTTCCGCGGCGACCGCGCCTCGCTGACGGCGGAGCGCGACAAGCTGAAACAGCGCATCAAGCTGGTGGACGCCGTGGCCGAAAACGCCCGCGCGCTCAACCGGCAGCTGGGCAAGTCCGACCGCGAACGGATGGATCAATATTTGACCTCGCTGAGTGAGGTGGAAGCACGGCTGATCGCCCTGGAACGGTGGATCGATGTCCCCCTGAAAAAGCAGGATCACGCGCACCTGAATCTCAAAGTCACGAACGAGGACGAGCCGGCGGAGTACTACCGCAACATGTTCGATCTGATCGCGCTGGCGTTCGACGCGGACATCACACGCTCGGTCACGTTCATGCTCAACCGCGAAGACGGCATGGGCATCAGCGACACCTTCCCGCTCAAGCTGGGCCTGTCCCGGACGCACCACAACCTTTCGCATGCCAACGACAAGGACGGGCAGCTGCAATTTGCCAAATACGACCTGTTTTTGAGCAAGCAGCTGGCCCACTTCCTGAAGCGTCTGACGGATTACAAGGATCGCAAGGGCAGCATACTCGACAATACCATCGTGCTATTCGGCAGCGGCGCCAGCACGACGCACAATCCACGCAACCTGCCGACGCTGATAGCCGGCGGAGCCTCGATGGGACTCAAGCACGGCACATATTGGCGAAACGGCGAGACGCGCCTGTCGAACGTCTACCTGAGCATTCTGCGTTCTCTCGGCATCGAGAAGGAATCGTTCGCCGACAGCACCGGCACGCTGAGCAAATCGATCTTCGGCCGGGTGTAGTCCCGGGGGAGTTCGAGGCCATTTGTACTCGGATCGGATTGACCTATTGCGCAACCACCCTGACCCATGCTCCGACCATCCCGACAATGCAGCAGGCCGTCTTCAGCATGATTCCACACGACCGTTCCCGAAGATCCTTGTTGAAAACCTCCGCCTTCCTGGCGAGGATAAGCTCCCTCCTGGAGGGGCTGCTCCCCGCGCAATCGGGAGAAGCCGATAGGTCGCGTCTTGCCGGTGCCGACGGATGATTCCTGAAAGCCTGGGAGCGCCTCCCAACCGAAGCAGTGAGGAAGACGAGCCGGCGCTGGGCAAGGCGCCGGCCGCTTGAGCGCGCATCAAGCCGTTGCCGCGCGGATGCGGCGGTACAGCCGATGGTAGCGGGCGCGGATGCCGTCGCTGTCACGACCCAGGCGACGGGCTACTGCCGAATAGTTGCCGCCCTCGTGCAAGTACAGGGTAATCAGACACCGATCCTGGACCGGCAAAAGCTGCTGGATGGCAGCGACCTTGCGTATGGATTCCCTCTCGCTGGCGTCTTCCTGCCCAGCTGCCGTAACGCCAAGAGTACGCTCGCCGCGAGAGAAGCGCGGCTTTCTCTTGGCCGTGTCCATGCGGTGCAGTTGTTCGGGCGACAGACCGCAGAAGGCGGCCCGTGCCACCAGCCACTTGCGGCGGCGTGCCAGGCCATACACGAAGGTCGTCAGCTTCGCCCGCGGCCGGGTTGAAGCGCGGCAACGCTTCCACGACGCAAAGGAACGCATCGTGGACCAATTCCTCCGCCTCGGCTTCGCCGCGTCCGTGGCCGTTCAGCTGGAGACGGACGGTCTGGCGGACTTTTTTGGCGACATGAAACAAGATCCGCTTGCTCGAATCCCACAGGGCGGCGGGATCGGTGGAGACGTCTTGCGAGGGACGGCAGGGCGTGTCAACATGAGCCACGATTGGACTCATGGTTAGTCGAATCCGTGCAGAACCCTTCGACGTTCTGGTGGGATGGTTCATGCGTTCTCCTTGTGGTGGTTGAGGCTCAAGGCCATAAGAGAGAAAAAAGAGAGATTTTTGGAGTCGAGAAATGTGGCGGGATGAGGCCGGTTTTTTGCGCGGGTGCCTCGCGTGAAACCGGCAACTGGCGGGTAGAAGTAGCGGGACGGTCTCCTTCGGGAGACACGGCTGGGCCGGAACCGGGGAGATCGCTGCCGCATAATTAGCTCACTCCTGCAAGATCACGTCGAGGGTGGGCCGAAGCAGATCGATCTCCGCTTCCAATTGCCCGCATGCTTCCTCAACGCCGGTCAGGTCGTTTTCGCGCCCCATGCGTTCCAACCGCTGGGCGGCCACGACCGTCGCCGGCGCACCGAAATATCCCACCGCACCTTTGAGCGTATGGGCGACGCGCTTCAACCGCGCGGCATCGCCCGCGGCGGCTGCCGCGCGGATCTCCCGGAGCCAGCCGGGACAATCCATGAGGAACAATCCAACCATCTCCCGAAGTAGGGCCGCATCGCCGTCAACCATCGCCAACGCGCCTTGCACATCGATGACGGCGCTCTGTGAGTCCGGCAGGCTCGGGGAAGATCCCATCCTGCTCTGCCCTGGCGCGAAATCCGCGATCGCCTGGTACAGCTCCGCCGCCTGGATCGGTTTGGCGATGTAACCGTCCATGCCGGCTTGCAGACAGCGCTCGCGATCGCCGCGCATGGCGAAAGCGGTCATGGCCACGATGGGCAGGCGGCGCGTCCCGCCCTTCTCGCGGCGGCGGATGCACGCCGTCGCCTCCAGGCCATCCATCTCCGGCATCTGCACGTCCATGAGCACCAGATCGAGCTCCTGTCGCTCGGTCAGGGACACGGCTTGCTTGCCATCGCCGGCCACGATAACCTCATGGCCCTGGGCAGCGAGCAGGTGGGTTGCCAGGCGCTGGTTGACATTGTTGTCCTCGACTAGCAGGATGCGCAGCCTCCGCCGGCCTTTGGGAGCCGCCGGCACGGCCGGCGACGGCGCGGTCGGCAGGGAGGAGCGCTGGAAGATGGCGACGATCGCCTCCAGCAAGTCCGACTGCTTGATCGGCTTGATCAGATAGCCGGCCAGGCGCAGGTCCGTACAGGCGCTCTCGTCCGGTCGATCCACCGAGGACAGCATCATAAGAATTGCGCCGACGAGGTCCGGCCGCTGGTTGAGCTGCCGCGCCAGCATGAAACCGTCCACTTCCGGCATGTGGCCGTCAAGCAGAATGAGAGGATAGGGCGTCCCCGCCGCCGCCGCACGCTCTATCTCCGCTAGTGCCGCCCGCGCGCTCTCGACCGACACGGGGCGCATACCCCAGATGCTCAGCATCTCGGTAAGGATGAGCCGGTTGGTGGCGTTGTCATCGACGACCAGCACAGCCAGGTCGTCCAGATCGGCCGCTGTTGCGCGATCTCCTGCTGCGGCCGGTTCCTTACCGATACCCAGGTAGGACGTGAAGTGAAAGGTGCTGCCCTTTCCCACCTCGCTCTCGACCCAAATGCGCCCCTTCATTTTCTCGACCAACCGCGACGAGATGGCCAGCCCCAGTCCCGTGCCGCCGTACTTGCGCGCCAGCGAGGCGTCGGCCTGCTCAAAAGGATGGAAGATGATGCGCTGCTTCTCCGTGCTGATGCCGATGCCCGTATCGCGCACCGTGAAATGCAAGCACACTTCCGTAGCGCTGCTGTCCTCGCGGACGACTTCCACGACGACCTCGCCGTGTTCGGTGAACTTGATGGCATTGCCGGCCAGGTTGATGATGATTTGCCGAAGGCGCGGCAGGTCGCCAATCACGACATCCGGCACGTCTGAATCAACGTGGCAGACCAGCTCCAACCCCTTCTCGAAGGCGCGCAGCGCGAGAGTGCGGAGCGTGTCGCTGAGGCTGTCGCGCAGGCGGAGCTCGGCCGGCAGCAGATCGAGCTTGCCGGCCTCGATCTTGGAGAAATCGAGAATGTCATCGATCAGCACGCGCAAGGCCTCGGCCGACGATTTCACCATGTTCAAGTAATCGCGCTGCTCGGTCGTCAAGCGGGTACTGAGGGCGATGTCGGTCATGCCGAGGATGCCATGCATGGGCGTGCGGATCTCGTGACTCATGCTCGCCAGGAACTCGCTTTTGGCGCGCGTGGCGGCTTCCGCCGCTTCCTTGGCCTTCTTCAGGTCCAGCTCCATTCGTTGCCGCTCCGTTACCTCTTGTCGCAGCTCCTCGTTGACACAGGCCAGCAAGTGGCTCCGCTCCTCGGCGGCTCGACTGCGTTCGGCAACGCGCTGCTCCAGGGTCTCGTTAAGGGCTTGCAGCTCTTGCTGAGAGCGCTGATAGATCAGGAAAACGTGTCCGAGGACGATGAGGTAAGCGGCCAGGCGCAGGAAGTGCCACCACCACCAATCCGCATCCCACAAGTCAGAAAAAGGGAAGAGCAGTCCCGCCACGCCGAATTGCAGACAATAATTGGCGAACAGCAGCTCGTCGAAGGCAGCGGTCCTCGCGTAGCCGATGAGGAAATGGACCGTCGCCACAAGGAAGAAGCATCCGCCGGTGACGTTGAGGGCGTTGGCGATCAGCGAAAAGGCTTCGCGCCGCACCACGACCGGCAAGGCATCGGGCCGGGCGATCAAGAGGATGCCAAGCAGCGTAGTGGCGATAAGCACGAAGGCGGGAAAAAGGTTCATCATCCGCAGGCGGGCGATACGCGGCGGAAGCCAGACCAGGGCGAAAAGAACTCCGCCGAGAAGAGTGGCCACGCTCCGTAGCCAGACGAACGATGCACCGGGCATGACGCTGGCGTGCATACCATCAAGGATGCCCATGCCGAGCAGAGCACAGGCGGTCCACAGGTGATGATCGAAAGCGCGCTTGAAGCGACGCAAGAGCAGCAGCAGTCCGGCGAGCGTCAGCCCGGCGAACGCTCCCATGGCCTCGACGACGGAGTGAAAGGGGCCATGATGCCAGCGGCCCACGGCGAACAAGCGTTGCGCCAGCAGACTTCCCGCGACCGGCAGCACGGCCGAAACGAGGAAAGTACTCAGGACAGCCAATGACGAACGGGCGGCGTACATGGCGGTACTGCCTCTGTGGCGCAAGAGCTTGCGATGACCATGATACTGCATCCACAGTGCTTCTTCCACTCATGGATGAGGGGCGCGTGTCCCCGTGGGCGCAAGCCAGACACAGTCAACAGATGTCCCCGTAGGCGCAAGCCAGACACAGTTTAGCACCCGTTCTGGCGGCAGTCGCCAAGTTCTGCGAGGGAGAGTGCTGATCGAGTCTTCGGCACATGGGAGCCCAGACGATCGTACCTCAAACGCTCTCGCCATGAGGGTTGACGGCGCTCAAGGCGAGATTACCTCTTCCTGGTCGGGGAGACCGCTTGATACACTGCCGATGCTTCGCAGTAGCCTCGCGAGCTGGATACCATCGACGGAGGCGTGTTCAAGCTAAGAACAGGTTTGGAGATCGGCAAACATGCTACGGGCAGCAACAGAACGAGATTTCGCCTTTCTCCGCGCATTCTCGACTGGTCCAGATGACGAGAAGCTGCGCGCGCAGATTCGGGACGGGCGATTGCGAATCATTGAGACGGCAGGAGAGCCTGTGGGCTTCCTAAAGTTCTCTATTCTCTGGGACGTTTTGCCATTTATCGAAGTCATCCTGGTGTGCGAGGACCGGCGAAGGTGTGGGATTGGTAGGGACGCGGTTCGATCGTGGGAAAGAGAAATGGCCTCGCGTTCATTTCGGCGGACCCTGACTTCGACACAGGCTGATGAAACAGCGCAGGAGTTTTGGCGCCGCATCGGCTATAGCGACTGCGGCTCAATCACGCTCCCTGGCAAGCCGGCTGAGTTGTTCGTGTTCCACGATATTGGCTCCAGTTAGGAGGATCCGGCGCCAATCCCTCTTTCCCGCTTTCTGCCGGCGCGGGAGAATGCCGCTCCGTTTAACCGATCCGCAATCTGAGGGGATTCCCATGAGAGCGCTTGGACGCGAACATGCGCCGACTGCTTCGCGATCCCTCCGGGACGGTGCGATTATTCCAGGAGCACTTGCGTCCGATCCCCGCAATCGAGGAAGCGCGAATCGCCCGTTGGATTGCCGATCTCGACAGCGTCGAATTCGCCGTGCGCGAGAACGCCATGCCAAACGACTCCGCCTACCGCATTTTCGCGGACCTCGTTGACAGCTCTCTGTCCGCGACCTAAGCTTTCGTCAGCGTGAAATCGTTCCCCTGCCGAATCCCTCCAAATCGCCGTTTCGGCATCTCTCCTCGCGCTTCCCCCGACCCGGAAGGCGTCCGCACTTTTCGCGAGCATACCCCCTGACGGAAGCACTCGATCCCAAGACCGTGGGGCGACCACCTCACACCCAACAGTCCCGTCGCTTCATGAAAGGGTCGTCGATGACATTTCGCGCAACTTTTCGCCATTCCTTGCATGGTCTGTTGAGGAAATGGGATGCCGCCCGGCGCCCCGCACGTACCACCGCTCAAGCGTTCCACCCCGGGCTGGAAGAGTTGGAATCCCGTTGGCTGCCGTCCGTGACGCTGGGCAGCGCCGGCGATTTTGGCGTGCTCGGCCTGCAAAACACTCAGCTCGTCAACAGTAACGTCACCGTCACCGGCAACGAGGGCGTCTCTCAGGGCGGCGCTCTCACGAACATGGCCCCCTCGACGATTACGGGCAACGTCTCCGAGTACACGGCCGGACAATATACGGGTCCGGGCCATTTGGACGGGAGCATCTCCGTCAATGCCGCCCAAATGAGCCAAGTGGATGCCGCTGCCCTCAACGCGGCGTCCCAGGCTGCGACACTGACGCCGACGCAGACCTTCGGCTCGATCACCAGCGATACGACCGTCACCGGCAACGGCGGAGTCAACGTCCTTCAGATCAACGGCAACATCACAGCCTCCCTGATCCTCAGCGGCACGACCAACGACATCTTCATCGTCAACGTGAGCGGGAGCGTCAATCTGGTCGGCAGCTCGACGCTGGGATTGGCCGGCGGCGTGACGGCCAATCACGTTCTCTACAACTTCACCGGCAGCAACGGCAACATCAACACGCATGTCGGCAACGTGCTCAACGGCACGCTGCTGGCCCCTACCTACAGCTTCAACCTCGACGGCACGTTCAATGGCGAGATCATCGGCGGCGGTTCGAACATCAGCCTCCTTTCCGGCGCCAAAGTCAATCAGGTTAGCTTCAGCGGCACTCCGCCCGCGAGTCTTCCTCCCGCGGACGCCTCCCTCTCTGGCTCCGTCTTCAATGAGAGCAACAATGGCGGTCAAGGAGGCATCTGGATCACCCTGACGAATACAGCCACCGGCAGCCAGTGGACGACCTACACTGCCTCGAACGGCACTTTCAGCTTCAGCGGACTGACGGCCGGCACCTACACGATCACCGAAACGCTGCCCTCGGGCTGGCAGAACGATGTCGCCAACAACCAGGTCGGCAGCCTCGCCGGCTCAAGCAGCAGCGAAGTGTTCTCCGGCATCGTCGTGCAGACCGACGACAACGGCACCGGCTACAACTTCGAGGATTACCAATCCAGCAGTGGCCCAGGGAGTTCGTCCTCCGGTGGAGGCACCGTCGTCGCTTGACGTTACTTGGTCGCCTCGTCCGTGCCCGCTTGCGGCAACTGATCTCGATCCCGTCAGTGGGCGCGGACGGCGGCCATCTCCCGTGGCGTTGCTCGGCGGGCCGGGAGTGGTCAACGCCAGACGCGACGTCCACAGCGCTGCGTCGCGGTCGAATCGCAGCGGTATATTGCCAGGGATCGGCGATCGCGCTACCTCTTCCCCTCGTGCCACGTTCCCAAGCGCGACGCCTTCGGTGGTGGCGTACATGCCGACGGCGCACAATCGTCCTTCGGGGTCTACAATAGTGCCGCTCTCCGCGTGGTAACCCTTCTTGCCAGTCGTGCCGCGATGGACCACGGTGCGCAGCTCCTCCCACGGCGGACGCGAAAGAGCTAAAATGTGCCGATGTGTCCGAGACCCGCGGAGCCGAGAAATGGGCAGATTTTTCAGTCCGCTCTTACGGGGTGAACTCGGCTGGCAGAGCAGTCATGAGGCGAACCGTCTCAACCATTTTCGTCTCTGGCGTCGCTAACCGTGGCAGTGACCGATTCGAGAAGGATGGGCTGGGAACCCGGACGAGGCCGAAGCGAGCACTCTCACCATACAGGTTAAGGCATCAAGTAGAGAAGCGTCGTTCGCCGGCTCATCGTTTTTTTGTGCGCTTGTCGAGCCGCGCCAGGGCGGCGCGGGCGTCTCGGACCACCGCCGCGCTGACCGAGCTTTTCGCCAGCGCCTCAAGCACATCGTGAGCTTGCGGCGAGCCGTCCCATTCCAGCAGCAGCACCACCCGACTCCAGCGCCGCGTCGCCACGACATCTGCTTCGCTACCAGTCAACACATCTTCAATGCGTCGCCGAACTTCGAGGGACGGTTTCTCACGCAATGCCTGGCGCAAGACGAAATCGACGGATGCACCCATCTTCGTCAATTCCGCGGACGCTTTTTCGCGCACCGTGAAGGTGTCTGAATCGAGATCCGTAACGAGCTGCCTTACGCGGCGATCATCCCGCGGCACGGGCACCTGTCGTCTCACGAAGGGAATGGCCAGTTTTGAATTGCGGGCGAACACATGGAGATAGTTGAACGCCCTTGCCGCGCTTTCCCCGCCGAGAAAAGCCCATAATCTTTTCAAATCCTTTTCTTCCGGCTTCCATTTCGGATCGGGTGGGGCGCAACTGGCGATCAGATCCCAAACGACGACCCTGGAGTCGTCGCTTCCGGAAAGCAAAGTACGGCCATCGGCCGCGAACGTGAGACACGTTATCGATCCCAGATGCCCGCGTAACTCGCAGATGGGGCGTCCGCTGAGGACTTCCGTGCAAACCATATCGCCAGCCTTGCGCGCTTCGCGGGCTTGGATTTTGCCATCGGGTGAATGAGCCTCGATCCGTTTCCTCGATCCCGACGCGGGCTTTTCCTCAATCTCTTCCAGCAGAGCACCGGTCTTGAGCTCCCAGCGCAGCGTCTCGCGTTCGACCCGCATGGTCGCTTCGCGGCCATCGGCGGATACCACGATGGAATGGACGGCCGATCGATGCCCGACGAAGTCGTTCGAGTTTGCGCCCGTCACGAGCGGCAAAAGATCGATCAGACAATCCTGATTGCAGACCGCCAGCATTTTGTCATCGGGGGAAAAGGCCAGTGCGGCGGCAGCGGTCTTCCGCATAACGACACGCCGTAGCAGCGTCCCATCCGCAGTCTTCCAAAGACGGATAGTGCCATCGGCGCTGCTGGACGCCAGAGTTTTGCCGTCGCGCGTCAGGGCGAGAGCAAGAACATGATCGCGGTGGCCGCGAAACGAGCGCGTCTCGCGCGCCGTGGCGACATCCCACTGGCGGATGGCATGATCGCCGCCCTCGGCAAGAATGGACTGGCTGTCTGGCGCGAAGACCAGGGCCGTCACGCTAGCACCGCCCGTCGTCCACCGACGTCGTCCGGTCCACGTCGCCGCATCCCACAAGCGGATCGTGCCATCGCGTCCTCCGGTGGCCAGCCTTTTGCCGTCGCTGCTGAAAACGAGCGACAACACTTTTTGGCGATGTCCCTCGAGGCGGCGCAATAGTCGGCCGCTCACATTCCAGACGATGGCGGTGTGGTCTTCGCTGGCGGAGGCGAGCGTTCGGCCATCCGGCGAAAAGGCCACTGCCGTGACCGTGCCGCCGTGACCGTGCCGCTCACGATCCGGCAAACCGGATTTCGCGTCGCGCAAATGGACGGTTGCATCGCTGTCGCCGGCCGCTACGATCAACCCGTCCGGGGAAAAAGCCACACAACCAATCGAGTGATGGGTCTCCGGCATGAAGTAGCGCAGGCGGCCACGCCGTAACTCCCACATCGGCAGTGCCGCCTTGCCGATGCTGGCGGCCAGCCGTTTGCCATCCGGCGAGAAGGCCACGCCGAGGATTGACCCGCGCGCACACAAGCGAATCGTGCCCAGCCGATGCAGCGCTCCCGCAGGCCGCGATGCGATAACCGAATCCTCGTCATCCGCGGGCACTTCGCCGAACAGCAGCGGTGTGAGGCCAAGAATCAACCCTGCCGACGGCAACAGAGATCGGCGTGGCTGAGACATGCTATCCGTCTCCCTCGCGCTTTCAGAACTCCAGCGGATCGGGCCAGGCGATGGGGACGATGAAGATTTTCCCGTCGCCCATGCGGCCGGTGGGTGCGGCGCGGACGATGTGGCCGGCTACCTCCTCGGCACGTTCGTCGCTGACACAGACGCTGATCTCGACCTTGGGCAGAAACGCCACGCTGTACTCGCTGTCGAGATAGCGATCGAGACAGCTCTTTTGCCGGCTGTAGCCCTTGGCCTCGCGGACAACGGCCGAGGCCACGTCCAGCTCGGCAATGGCCCGCAGCACGGCCTCGGCACGAAACGGTTTGACAACCAGAGTAAGCTGTTTGATGACAGATCCACTTTACGCTGCTTCGACCGACTCCGACAACACGAAAATGCCATACGGAACCAGGGCAAGTCCGCTGCCGATCGCGCCGGTAGCTGTTCTCGCCGGCAGTCATCGTTGTTGAGAACCTGCGCACGGGGAAAAGTCGGGTATTCGGGCGGGTCGAGCGCGAGGTATTACGCCGTTCGTTCGGATTTGCGTAGCGGCGCTTCCCTTGGGCGACCCCACGAGATAGCATCAAGGAAGGAATTGGAGGATGCTTCTCGTCTTGAGGAGCGGCGTATGAACCGTTTCGTCCGTGCCCTGCCGGTTGTGACCGTCGCAATTGTCACTATCCCCTCTCCCGCACAAGCGGGCATGCCTTCCGTTACTCTGACCGATGTGGCGCGAATGCGCGTCCAGACGATTTCCTTTTTTCTGCTGGGATTGTTGCTCTTCTCCTGGCTCGTGCAAGTGTTGTGGAACTACCTGCTCCGCGATTTCTCCTCCCTTCCTCGTCTCAGTTATGCAAAGGCGCTCGGAGCGGTGGTCCTCTGGGGTCTTCTCTTCGTGCTGGTGCTGACGATGATCTCCGGCGCGCGAGCTGATGACGCCCAGTGTGTGGGAGAAAAAAGGGCTGACCTATCACCTTTCCCAGGAGAATGCCGCCACACCGCCGCGGCTGGAGCGCGAACAAGAACGCCGTGAATCTCTGGATCGTCTGCGGATCGCCCTCTGGCAGTACGCTCAGGAACATGAGGGACATTTTCCGCACGACATTCCCGACGCGGCCATCGTGGAGGATCTTTGGCAGGCACCTGATCCTTCGCAGCCCCGCTACCTCTACGTGGGCGGTCTGATTGCCGATCAGGGTTCCGTGCCGTTGGATTACGAACCGGGAGCATTCGGCGATCCACGCCTGGTCTTGCTGACGAATGGAACCATCCAGGCAATGGATGTCGAGGAGATCCTCGCCTCCTTGCCGCCGGAGGGACGCTAATGCGCAAACTGGTTGTTGCTGTTCCAGGCGTTATCCTGCTGGCGGGCAGCTTCCTCTTTCTCGCCGGTCTGGGAGTTTATCTTCCGTTCGACTTGCTCTTTAACCTCGCCGCTGGTTGGCTGTTCTACCTACAGCGTGTTCTGCCGCAGGTGCGCGTCAACTGGATGGGTCTCGCGACGGCCATCGTCTGTCTGATCGCGCTCGCAGTCGGTCTGCAATGGTTCCTCCGCTGGTTCGCGCAGCAGATGACGAAAAAGCACCACCGCCGCGGAATCGAACGTTCCTTCCTGGCCGGCCCAACGAACCGCCGTTCTTCTCAGCTTGATCGTGTTGATGTTCGTCGCGGGCATTGCCGTCGTCGGCATCGGCCATCAAACGGCCTGGCTGCTAACCTCTCCCGAGCCGGCCCTTACGAGCGGAAGAGAGCCTACGGCCCGCTCCCAATCGCACAACAATCTCAAGCAAATGATCCTCGCCATGTACAACTACCAGGACACGGTAATGGAGCACTCCTTGCCGCCCGCCGCGCTCGTGGACCGGCAAGGGAGACCACTGTTGAGCTGGCGCGTGCTGATCTTGCCCTTTTTGGAGCAGCAGAATCTGTATAATGAGTTTCATTTGGACGAGCCGTGGGACAGTCCGCATAACCTTCGACAGCTGCCGCGGATGCCGAAGGTGTACAGTTCTCCGTCCTTCCAGAAGACGGCCAAAGTGTAAAGGTTCACACCCCGGACAAGAGAGATGGAGCAGATTTGCCCGCGAAGCGAGCCTCCACTGCCTCTACCATCCAAGAGAGCACATTCCGCTTTTGCCGCCGACAGGTTTCCACCACCGTCAGAAGCCGCTCGACAAACCGGCTCCCTTCTGACGACTGCGTACCGAACGACAACTTCCGCCAGATTACCGCCTGACGCAGCTCTTGCTCCGCTGCATTGTTCGTCGGCTCGACTCCCTCCACTTCTACAAAGGTCCATAGGTTTTGCCGATGCTCCCACAATCCCTTGCAAAAGCCCCGCACACGCGCGTTGAAGTAGCCACGCAACAACAGGCTCTCCACCTCGGCGCGGATCGGCTTCATCTGCTCGACAAATGCAGGCCGACTCAGCGTGCCATCCCGAGCTTTCTGCCACAACACGAACAACTCCTTGGTCGGACGCATCAAATCGCGGCCCAGGCGACGAGCCGTGTGACAGCGACTGTCGATCAGCCCCTGGAAGTCTCGTTTCAAATACGCCCAGCACCATTGCAGCCGACCGAACGACCAATACATCCGGGCACGGTCGCAGTGGATTACCCCTGCATAAGCCTCGCCCAGCCAATCCGTAAGAATATCGGCGGCGCGTGAGGTCCGGGTAGCGAACAACGTGAAGGTCGCCGCTACGAAGGTCCAGATCCAACTCTTGGTTTTGCCTTCCTTGGTCGGCGACTCATCGATATACAGAACGGCTTGTAATGGCAGTTGGCGGACCAGCTCGTCATAGGCCGGTTGCACGGCCTCGGCGGCCCAGTTTCTGCAACGACACCATCCAACCGGGACAGGCGGGTTGATTGAGAATCCTACTCAAGAGGGCGACGGTGGCGTCGATGCTCCGCCGGACATCATCGACACCAACGACCACCTGTTTGAGTGGCCGTTCCGCAAGCTGAAGTACGCCAGCACGAAGTCGCTGGTGGCGAAGCTGCGCCGGCACCGCATCACGCAGGCCTGGGCGGGAAGCTACGAAGGGTTGCTGCACAAGAACCTCGACGGAGTCAACGCACGCCTGACTGAGGAGTGCCGGGCGAACGGCGCGGGCATCCTTCGCCCCTTCGGGACCATCAACCCGGCCTTGCCCGATTGGGAAGAGGATGTGTGCCGCTGCCAGGAAAAGTACCGCATGCCGGGCATTCGACTGTACCCGTCCTATCACAATTACACCCTGCGAACGCCGGAGGTCGGAGGAAAAAGCATTCCGAGGCCACCGCGAAGAATTCCGTCCGATTGCTCGCGCCATAGGGATCGAGAAGAGTCGGCCGATCGTACTCGGCATCCTCGACCAGTTGTTCATACTCCGTGTCGAGGATGGACTCCCAGTGCGACACGTCACGTAGATCATCGAGAGGCGGGATGCCCTTGGTTGGGTCGCCTCGTTCCGCCAATTTGTGCGCGAACTCGTGCAGAACGAGGTTCGTCTCCCCGCGATGGCGTCCTCCCCAGCAGGCATGCCACCACGACAGCACAACGGGGCCGCCGGGGTGCGCCTCGCCGAGACGACGGCGTCTTCGACGAAGCGCCCACGCTGTCGCACGTCAGCCGCGGACTGTCCGGCGATCATCCGCTCCGCTATCTGTGCCGTCCGGAAGTCACGCGCTTGACTCTACGTCGCAGGTAACGCGCGACGAGAATTGGTCTGATCCGTTTACTCGACCGACGTTGCCCGGCTGCACGCCGAGAACGCTGCGCCGCGCCGCCAACACATCTACAGTCTTGATTTGACGAGTGCGCATGCCGCGAATGTGGTAATATCATCCCGGTTCGAGAACCACGTTTTGGCGAGGAGGATCGACATCATGTCTGCTCGGCTAATGGCGATGTGCTCGTTGTCTGTGTTCTTGTTTGGCCTGGCGCAGTCTGTGACTCCCGCTCAACCGGCAGTGGAGAAGGAGCACCCGCCGGTCACCGGCAAGGCCGTGCCTCGAATGAAACAGCTCGATCACGTGATGCAGGAGATTCTGCACACCTATCGAATTCCCGGCGCCTCGTTGGCCGTCGCCAAGGGGGGCCGGCTCGTGTTCGCGCGCGGCTACGGCTGGGCCGACGTGGAGAACAACAGGGCGGTGCGGCAGGCCTCACGTTTCAACCTGGCCAGTTGCAGCAAACCCATCACCGCAGCTGCCGTACTCAAGCTCGTGGATCAGGGCAAGCTGCGCCTG
>Ga0335075_10003365_pt1 | contig 25431 bp, 28 predicted proteins | sample Lox_Sample_24_FD_206723 | JGI IMG/M metagenome (GOLD analysis project Ga0335075, IMG submission 206723) | Soil microbial communities from Loxahatchee National Wildlife Refuge, Florida, United States - Lox_Sample_2.4 | ecosystem: Environmental > Terrestrial > Soil > Wetlands | place: USA...
TTCGCAACCACCTGCCATCCGCCCATCCGCATACCGCTGAAGCTGCGTCATCGGCAGACCCTGACCGCCTGGGGCTTCCTCATCGTGCCGCTGCTCTTCTACGCCTCGGTCCGGTTCTGGCCGGCGATCGACGCGTTCCGGCTCTCGCTGTGCCGATGGGACCTCGTCGGTCCGCGCGTATTCGTCGGCTTCGCCAACTATGTGCAGTTGTTCCGTGATCCCGCGTTCCTGCATGTGCTCGGCAACACCTTCGCGTATCTTATGCTTGGCCTGCCGGCCAGCCTGCTACTTGCGTTCCTTGTCGCGTACCATCTTGACCGGGTCCGCACCGGCCATACCGTTCTGCGAGCACTGTATTTTCTTCCGCACCTGACCACGGCCACGGCGATGGCCTTCGTGTGGCGCTGGCTCTACCAGCCGCCACCGATCGGCCTCTTCAACAACATTCTGGCCACGTTCGGCATCCCGGCCCAGCCGTTTCTGCGTTCCACGACGCAGGCGCTGCCGGCGATACTGGTTCCGGCGATCTGGACCGCACTCGGCTACCAGATTGTTATCCTCCTGGCGGGCCTGCGCGCCATCCCACGCGTGTATCTCGAAGCAGCGGCAGTGGATGGCGCATCCGCGACCCAGGTGCTGCGCCATGTCACGCTGCCGCTGCTGCGCCCGACGCTGGTGTTCCTGATCGTCACCACCTCGATCGGCTTCCTTCGCATTTTCGACTATGTGTACAACATGACCGATGGCGCCGAGGGCGGCCCGCTCAACAGCACGAAGCCGATCGTACTCAGCATCTACCAGACTGCCTTCGCGCGCATGGAAATGGGTCCCGCGGCAGCTCAGACGTTCATCCTGTTCGTTATCCTGTTGCTGCTGTCCCTGCTGCAGCTTCGGCTGCTGCGGCCAAAGACCTGATGAGCCGCCATCCCATCTCCTTCACGCTGCTTCTGCTCGGCGGGGCGGCGATGGTCATACCGCTCGGCTTCATGCTCGCCACGTCGCTGAAAAGCCCGCCCGACATCTACGACATGCGGCTGCTTCCCGCCGCGCCGACACTGGAGAACTACATTGCCCTGTTGGGTCACCCGAACTTCCTGCGCTGGTTCCTCAACTCCTTCGTGGTTGCGGCGGCAACGACGACATCCGTGTTGTTCTTCGACAGCCTGGTGGGTTACACGCTGGCAAAGTTTCGTTTTGCCGGCAGGGAAATCGTATTCATTGCCATCCTGTCAACGCTGATGATCCCGACGGAGATGCTGGTAATCCCGTGGTATGTCATGGCCCGGGCGATGGGTTGGCTGGATACGTTGTGGGGCATCACCTTCCCGGGTTTGATGACCGGCTTCGGCACCTTCCTGATGCGCCAGTTCTTCTTCGATGTGCCAGACGACCTCCTGGACGCCGCTCGCATCGACGGACTGGGCGAATTCGCGATCTTCCGCCGTGTGGCACTCCCCCTTGTGCGGTCAGCCCTGTCGGCGCTCGGCATCCTCGTGTTCCTTGGCAGTTGGACCGCCTTCCTCTGGCCCCTGATCGCCACCACCGATCCCGGCCTCTATACGATTCCCGTCGGTCTTGCTTCCCTGCAAGGCGAGTTCCAGACCAACTGGGCCATGATCATGACCGGCTCCAGCCTCGCCACGCTGCCGACACTCATTGTCTTCCTGCTGCTGCAACGCCACATCGTGAATGGGATTGCCCTCACCGGACTCAAGGCATGAATGACCCAACCGGGTTTCCCGCCCCCGCCTATGCGCGCATGGTGCTCGCGCCACTCTTCGATGGATACCAGAGATACTTTCGCGAGCACCTGCTCGCCGTGCACCATGCCCACGGCATCATGCTGCGGGAACGTGGTTGGCTGACCCGCGCGCAGACCGATGCGATCTTCGCCGCCCTGGCCGATGCCACCGCGCAGACCGCCAACAAGATCCTGGAATATAGCGGCGAGCACGAGGACTACTTCTTCTGGCTGGAAGCACAGCTAGCAGACCGCCTTGGCCGCGATCTGGCCGGCCGCCTGCACACCGGTCGCAGCCGCAACGACATTGACCACACTATCCTGCGCATGGTGATGCGGGAGCGTCTGCTCGGCCTGCTGGGACAACTTCATCACCTTGTCGGCACGCTCATCCGCCGGGCCGAGGAGAATACCGATACACTGGTCATGGCCTACACCCACAACCAGCCCGCTCAGCCCACGACGTTCGCGCACTATCTTGGCGCCCTGATCGAGGCGCTGCTGCGCGACTCCACGCGCCTCCTGCGCGCTTATGCCATTGTCGATCGCTGCCCGCTTGGCGCCGCCGCAATCACGACTTCCGGGTTCAGGCTGGATCGAGCTCGCACCGCCGAACTCCTCGGCTTCGGTGCCGTGCTGGAAAATTCCTACGGCTGCATCGCCGGTACCGACCACATCGCGGAAACCTATTCTGCGCTGAAGATCCTGCTGCTCGGGCTTGGCCGCTTCGTCCAGGACCTCAACACCTGGAGCAGCTTCGAGGTGGGGCACCTGCGCATCCCTGATGCCTTTGTGCAGATCAGCTCGATCATGCCGCAGAAGCGCAACCCGGTTCCGATCGAGCACCTGCGTCTGCTCTGCTCGCTGGCGGCCGGACGGGCGGAGACGGTGCTGCTTACGCTGCATAACACCCCTTTCACTGACATGAACGACAGCGAAGGTCCCGTGCATGAAGCCGGCTACGAGGCATTCGATACTGTGGCCCGCGTGCTGGAGCTGCTGGAAGCGCTGATGGCGGTCGTCGGCATTGATCAGGAGCGCGTACGCGCGCATATCGAGCAAGCCTGTGCGACGATAACCGAACTCGCGGACAGTCTGGTGCGGCGCGAAGGCATTCCATTCCGCCAATCCCACGAAATTGCCGCCCGCATTGCACGCCAGATCATCGCACAGGGAATCTCGCTCAGTGCGCTGCCTATGGCGACGTTCATTGACGCATTCGCCGGCGTGACCGGACAGGCGCCGGAAACCAGCGAAGCAGAGCTGCGGACGATCTGTGCCCCGGAACACTTCGTCTCAGTGCGTGATATGTTCGGCGGCCCGGCGCGGATGCGCGAAAGCCTCGAAAGCTATAAGCTCGACCTTCTGGCCCAGCAGAAACGTGCCTCGGTGCATCGGGCGTGCATCGACACGGCCGCCAGGCTGCGACATGCCGAATTGTCCTGAGTTCGGCGTAGCGGTCCGCGTCGCCCAATAGAAACCAGGAGACCCGTTTTTGCGGGCGAGGCACTATGGTAGGCTGTCCCCTCGTATTGACTAAACCAGCCCCGCAATATGCTTGAGGGCTTCGCCGAGGTTCCTGAGTTCAATCGAGAGGAACTCCATAGCGCCCATCGGGGTCGCAGGGTCGCCCAAACCGAGCATCCGCAGTGACGAAGCTACCTCTGCCTGGGCATGCGCGGTTTGGCGTTGAGCATCCGCAACCTGGAGCAGGGCGTAAGCTACCGCGTAGCGGGCGTCCGTCCGAGCTTTCGATGCAAATAGTTCGGCAAAGAGAATGTTCGGTGATGACCCCATAATGTTCGACCCTTGCCCGGAATTGTCGCAGGTTTTTGGCTTTTGACAATATCTGCCGTGCACAACTGTAACCATAGCAGCTGCCCTAGGATGGGAATGCGCAACCAACACGCGCTCCGACACCGTCGATTGACCTACGCCTTATCTGCATCCATCTGCGGTTGAATCTTTTTTTGCGATTCGGCGACTCGCCGGGACATCAACGATGTGGGCTACTTGCCTGAATGTGGAGTAGCGATGGAAAACAACGGCACGACAGCGGGGCCGGCGAGGCGGGCCCGATTGGGAGCACTCTGGCTGCTCGGCATCGACCTACGCCTTACCATTCTCGCGGTGCCGCCGGTCCTCCCGCTCATCCACGCCGACCTTCATCTGGACGAGAAGATGGTGGCCGCCCTCGCTGGCCTGCCGGTGCTGCTGTTCGGCCTTGCCGCGGTGCCGGGCTCATTCCTGATCGCCCGCGTCGGGGCAAGGCGTGCCGCACTTGTCGGCGTCTTACTTGTCGGTATCACCTCGTGTCTGCGCGGAATTGGGCCTTCGATCCCCATGCTCTTCTCCATGACGCTGCTGATGGGTGCCGGGGTCGCGGTTATGCAGCCGGCGCTGCCCACGCTCGTCGGCCAATGGTTCCCCGCGAGCATTGCGCTCGCCACCGCCGTCTATGCCAACGGCCTGCTCGTCGGCGAGATACTTTCGTCGAGCCTCACCATTCCGCTGGTGCTGCCGCTGGTCGATGGAAGCTGGGTCATGAGTTTCGTCGTCTGGGGCTTGCTCGTGCTTGCGAGCGCGCTGCCGGTGATCGTGTTCGCCTCGCAGGGCGATCGCGGCGCGGTGCGAGCGGCCGCCCGATGGCGGCCGGACTGGCGCGATCGTCGCATCTGGCAGCTTGGCCTGGTGCAGGGTGGCGCCGGAGCGCTTTATTTCGGCTGCAATGCGTTTCTGCCCGACTACCTGCACGCAATCGGCCAGCCGAGCCTGACTGCCGCCGGCCTCACCGCCCTCAACGCCAGCCAGCTTCCAGCCTCGTTCTTCGTCATGCTGTTCGGGCGGCACATCGCCGGCCGCCGCATGCCCTTCGTCGTCGCCGGCGTGCTGGGGCTCGCAAGCCTTGCCGGGCTTCTCGTACCCACCGCGGCATCGATCATTGCGGCTGCGGCATTCGCCGGCTTTGCCTCGGCTTTTCTGCTGATCGTCACCCTCGCCCTGCCGCCGCTGCTCGCCCGGCGCGACGAAGTGCACCTGCTCGCCGCGGGCATGCTCACCCTCGGCTACACGCTGACCTTCATTGTTCCCTATTTCGGCGGCACGATCTGGGATGCAACCGGGCGGAGCGAGACTGCGCTGCTGCCAGGCGCGATCGGCATGTTGATCGTCATCGTCTTGGCGGGAACGCTCAAGTTCGATTCACCGCCTCTCCCGCACTGAGGGAGAGGCCTACGCCGAAACTGATCCGGGGGTCGCCGCGTGGAGCGCTGCGGGTGAGGGGGCCGCGGCGTGAAGGCCCCTCACCCGGTTCGCTTCGCGCCTGGTCCTAATGCACCGTCCTCACGAGCGCCGACAGCGTCTGGGTTACCGTCTGCTGGATCGAAAGCTCCACGAACGGGTTCTTGTCGAGCTGCGGGATCGTCTGATCGCCGGTGACATAGGTCTGATAGCGGGTGATGATGTCCCGAGCCTCCGCAACCAATTGCGTGCGCCGCGTGGCGTCCGCCTCCTTGGTCGCCTCGTTCAGTTTCGCCGCCAGGCTTTCGTCGAGCGAAGCCAGCACCGGTGCGACCTTCGCGCTGTAGAGCCGATCAAGCTCGCCGGCGATGCCGTCCTGCTGATATGTCGCGACGATCTGGCTTCGCAGCTTCTCGATCTCGCTCTCTATCCGCTTGCGCGTGGCGAGCCAGATGTCGCGCGACTTGGTAAAGGCTTCTGTACTGGCCGTCGCTTGGCCGCCGTTCGCGCCCCCCTGCCCGTTCGCCGCGCCGTCCAGCGCTTCGCGCAGCTTGTCGATGGCCGTGGCAGCGGCTCCCAGGTTGTTGCCGTTCAACCCGGCGTTCGCCTGGCTCGCCAGACGGGCCAAGTCCCCTTTGAGCGCCGGATCCTTCAACCCCTGCACCCGCGCGATGAGCCCGGCGAGTTCGCGCTTCAGGGCCGCGGCGTCGTAGCCGGGAGCCGTTCCCGATGCCTGATCAGCCTCATCGACATCCGTGTCGTCCGGGTCGGCGAGATCCGACACCACCTTGCCGTCGAGCATCAGGGTGATTTTGTTGAACGGCTGCGGCTTGAACTTCTTCAGCATCCGCTCGCCTTTCGCCGCCATGCCGGGAAGCTGCCGCCCCTCCAGCGACAGGACCAAGGCGCGTGGCTTTTCCTGGGCGTCCTGGCCGGGCGCCTCGCCGTCCGACTCCTCCTCGGCGGCAAGCCCGGCCGCCTTGGGCGTCATCGCGATACCGAAGGTAAAGGCATGCAGGCCGGTCTCCTTGGCCACCATGCTGGCCAGCGCCTTGGGAGACTTGCTCTTGTGCAGCGCCAGGCGATGGTCCTCGGCCTTCTTGCCGAGCACGAAGCCGAAATTCATCTGTCCGCCGCTGCGCAGGTGCTTCATCCCTTTGGTGAGGTAATCGTGGTACACCTCGGGGTCGGAGAACATGCCGTCATCGCCTTCGCCGGCATGCTGTTCAATCCAAGCCTGTTCAGCGCCGAAAAGCTTGTCGAATTTCTTCAACGCATCGACGGTGAACCCCATTTCGGGATTCTTCTTGTCCTTGGATGCCTCGGCGACCACCCCATCGACCGCGGTTTCGACCTGGCCGAGGACGTCCCTGGCAAACTCGGCGGCATCCTCCGCAGCGTTGGACTCAAGCTTCTTCTTGGCGTTCTCGTAGGCCTTCAGGGAAAGTTCCAGCTTGCCGGCGCTCTTCAGCCCCTTCGGCTGGCTGCCGACCCACCATTTCGCGGAAAGCTCCGGTTGCTCGCCCTTCTTCACGATTGTACCTCCTATGTTCTTGTTTCAATCCGCGGCCGGCGGACGCCGCAACATTCGCCTCTGCGACCAATGCCGATCCCGCAATCGGGCGAACGGCGAGGAAGCGCGCTGAGGACACGCCTATAGCACGATCTCCAACCGCCTGTCAGCTTGAACGGAACGGCCCGGGGTCGTCACGGCGCTATGCGCCGTTCCGGATGGGCTGGTATCATCCGGCGCCCGTCGGGAGGACCAGCATGGAATACGAGGTCAATTTCGGTCGGATTGGCCGCCCACAGCGGGCACCGGCACCGGTTCAGAAATTCCGCCTTGCGGTGCTCGGCGACTTTTCCGGCCGTGCCAATGCCGGCCGGATGGAGATCGGCGATGCGCTCGCCGCGCGTAAGCCGGTCAAGGTTGATGTCGACAACCTGGACGACGTCATCGCCCGCATGGCCCCGTCGCTCATGCTACCGCTCGCCGAAGACGAAGGCGCGGTCGCCGTGAAGATCGGAGCAATCGACGATTTCCACCCCGATCAGCTCGCCGACAACCTGGAGCTGTTCGAGCAACTGCGCGATCTGCGCCGCAACCTCGGCAACCGCGCCGGTTTCGACCGCGCCGCCAAGGAAGTACTATCCTGGGGCGGAGAGGCGCCGTTGCCGCCGCCCCCGCGCCGTGCCCGCGGCAGCGACGTGGCCGCTGCGCGGCTCTCGGACTTCGCCCGCCTGGTCGGCCGCCCCGTTGTAAAGCCGGCTGCTGAGGGCTCGGTCGATGACCTCATGCGCCGGCTGATCGGCCCCTTCATCCAGCCGGCCCGCGATGCGCGGCAGGACGCGTTGATCGCGCGGGTCGATGAGGCGCTGTCGGCGGCGATGCGCCGGGTGCTGCACCATCCGGACTTCCAGACCGCCGAAGCGATCTGGCGCGGCGTCGAGTTCCTGGTGCGCCGGATCGAAACCGGGGCCCGCATGGAGATCGTCCTTTACGACGTCTCGGCCGAGGAGCTGGCAGCGGACCTTGCTGCCAACGACGCGCTGGAAGGGACCGGCCTATACGGCATGATCGTCGAGCAGCCGGCGCTCGATGCGCACCAGGGACCGTTGTCGGCAGTCATCGGGCTCTACGGCTTCGAGCTGGCACCGCCGCATGCCGACCTGCTTGGCCGCATCGCACAGATCGCCGCCGCCGCCCGCGCCCCGTTCATTGCCGGCATTGCACCGGACGCGCTGAAGATCCCGCTCCACGATCAGCATCCGATGATCAAGGACGCGTTCTCGGCACTGTTTTCGCTGCGGGAAGCGGCCTATCTCGGGCTTGCCACCCCCGGCTTCCTGTTGCGCATGCCGTACGGGAAAAAGACCGATCCGATCGACGCGTTCGGCTTCGAGGAGTTCACGCGGCAAGGCGGGCTGGGCGCGATGCTGTGGGGCCACCCGGCGCTGATCCCCGGGCTGCTGCTGGCCGAGACATTCGCCCAGCAGGGCGCGAAGATGAAGCTCGGGGGCGTCATGGGGGTGGGCGACATCCCCTATTACGTCTATGTCGATACGGATGGTGAACAGATCGCCCTGCCGTGCACCGAGCGGCTCTACACCGAGCGTCAGGCGGTGGGGATCGGGCAGTACCGGGTGATGCCGCTGCTGTCGATCCGCGGCCGGCCCGAGCTGCGGCTGGGCGGGTTCACCTCGGTTGCCGGCAGCCCGCTCGCCGGGTTCTGGGCGCCGGTGGAGATCAAGCCGAAACTGGCCGCCGCGCCGGCGGCCCCGCCGTCACCTGCGCCGGAGCCGATCATGGCGGCGCCGGAGCCCGAGGCCGTGCCTGAAACAGAGCCGGAGCCCGAGGCCGAAGTGACAGCGGAGGAAACGGCGGTACAGGCCGACGCGCCGGAGGACTTGGACAAGCTGCTCGCCAGCCTGGGCGCGGATGCGCCGCAGGAGCCGGCGGCGGAGGCGGATTCACCCCAACCGCAGACCGAAGCTGCCGCGCCGGAGGACGATCTGGACAAGCTCCTCGCCAGCCTGAACGCAGAGCCCACGCCGCCTGCCGCCGATGAAACCGAACCGGATCTCGACGCGCTGCTCGCTTCGCTGAAATAGGAAGGCCGCGACGCCCTGCCGTGATGGATCGTCACGACCGAGGGCAACGGTGGTTTGCCGTCCGAGACGCGCCGAAAGAACTCGTGGCCGTTGTGGGTAAGCATCGGCTCACCTTGGTTCGCTTGATCATTCGCCGCGTTCCAGCTTGCTCACGCGAGCCTCCAGATCGAGACAGCGCCGACCAGAGGTGAGGGAGTCACCCACCAGGAACCTCTTCGTGTTCATGAAGTCCCGTTCCAAGGCATCGAGTCGGCTCAGGATACGCTCCTCGCCGTTGTTCAGGTGCGTCATGAGGCGACCCTCCATCGCTTCGAGATAGCGCCGCATCTCTTCGTCCATTTATATAATGCTTTGATGGCCTTCAGCTCGACCAGAAGTCTGTCATCGACCAGCAGGTCCGCGGCGTACTCCCCGACCACCACGTCTTTGTAGTGTACCCTGATGCTATATTGCTGCACGACCGCCAAGCCGGCCGCACGCAGCTCATACGCAAGTGCGTTCTCGTAGACTTTTTCGAGGAATCCAGCCCCGAGTGTATTGAGCACTGTGAACGCGCTGCCAATCACACGCCCCGAAAGATCATTCAGCGTATCGCTATCTGCGTGCATCCGCGTGCATCTTTCTTACATCTGCGCTTAAATTCTTTCTTTCAATACTGCCGCAAGACAGTTACGAAGGTGTTGACGGAGGCCCCGCAACGATGATGAGGGGCTGGAGGATGGTCTGTCCTTACTGCAGCGAGCCCCACCGCTCCACGGCGGGTTCCGCGGTAGCCCATTTCCACCCCTTCGGGTCGCGGCAGACATCCACCGTGTACAAGTTTCGTGGCACCGCCGCGCCCCCGTCGTTCACCGAGAACACCACTTCCTTGCAAACCGCGAGGGTTGTATCGATTGCATCGATCACCCACAGATCGCCATGCTCATTGCCGATAGGAATCGTATGGTGAATCGCCCAGGCGCCCTCGCCGCCGACCGGCAATGCACCAGCGGTTTCAGCGATGACGTCTTGCTCGGCACCCGCGCGCACGCGGGCGATGTAGCTGACCAGAAAATTTCCGCCCGCGCTCACCCCGATACCAACCGCGATGCCGATCCCCACATTGCCGGTCGCGGCACCCGTCGCCGCACCGCTGGCCACGCCGGCGATGGTGCCGAAGTCCTTGCAGCCACCCAGCACGACGGCGGCGACAGCGAGCAACGCCGCTCCGCGCGCACGCGTGGCGAACGTCATTGGAGGCTGCCCCAGCGCGCGGTAGCCGGTTCGGCCTCGGCCCATTCCCACTGCACCCCGTTGAAACAGATGGTCGTAGTGTAATAGCCGTTGGGCCGGTCGTTTTTGCCTTCCACCGAGAATACAATCTGTTTGCACGCGAAACCGGGAGCGGTAAAAACACGGAACACCGTCACCCGGCCGTGCTCGTCGGCCTCGATAGGGACGTCATGCACGATGCTCCAGTACGCGACCTGCCCTGGCGCCAGGGGACCGGCGGCGCTGGCGATCCGCACTTGCTCGGCGTGGTGCACGCGCCGCTCCAGGTATCGCAGGCCGGCATCGGCGCCGGCCGCGACGCCGAGCCCGATCCCAGTCCCGACCGCCGCATTCTTGGTGATCCCGCTGCTGATCCCGGCGCTCGTCACACCGGCTACATCGGCGGTCGTCGCCGAAAGCACCGACGTGCAAGCCCCCAACGCAGGAGCACAGACGGCCAGGGCTGCTACCCTGAGAAGACGACTGCTGCCGATGTCTGGCATGGGACTCCAGGGCTCGATCAACAGGCATCGAACGGTTGCCTCATTCCGCATGTCAGAGCAATCTGATGCGGAGGCAAATCGCAACCGGGTGATCGCGAGCGATTGACCACCCATCCCGCCAGCGTAGTGTCGGCCGTCAGCACATCAAAGGTGGACCGGATGACCGACCTTTACCTGCGCAGTGGCATCTTCCTGGCCCCGTTCCACGCGCTGGACGAGAATCCGACTCTCGCGCTGGAGCGCGATCTGGAACTGGTGCAGCACCTCGACCGGCTTGGCTATCACGAAGCCTGGATCGGCGAGCACCACTCGGGCGGATTCGAGATCATCGCCTCGCCGGAGGTGTTCATCGGTATGGCGGCGGAGCGGACGCGGCATATCCGTCTCGGCACCGGAGTCGCGTCGCTGCCGTATCACAACCCGTTCATTCTTGCCGACCGGATGGTGCTGCTGGACCACCTCACGCGCGGACGCGCGATGTTCGGCGTTGGCCCTGGCGCGCTCGTGCACGATGCCGTGAAGATCGGCGTGCGGGCGGCCGACCAGCGGCGCATGATGAACGAAAGCCTGGACGTGATCGTGCGCCTGCTGGCCGGCGAGACCGTCACTGAAAAAACCGACTGGTACGATCTTAACGACGCCCGGCTTCAGCTTGCCTGCTTCACGCAGCCGAGAATGGAGCTTGCAGTCGCGGCCTCGCGCTCGCCCGCCGGCGCGCTGGCCGCGGGGCGGCACGGGATCGGGATGTTGTCCATCGGCGGCACCTCGCCGGACGCGATGGCGCATCATGCGAAGAATTGGGCGCTCTATGAGGAGCAAGCGAACCAGAACGGCAAGTCGGCAGACCGCCGGAACTGGCGCTTGGTGACGCTGCTCCACATCGCCGAGACGCGTGAGCAGGCGCGCGAGAACGTTCGCTTCGGCTTGGAGGCGTTCGCACAATATTTCCGTGACGTCGGCACTTTCCCGATTGTTCCTCCTGGTATCGGCGATGCCTATGAGTGGCTGATCGAGAACAAAGCAGCATGCATCGGCACGGCGGATGACGCGATCGCCTATATCGAGACGCTGCTGGAAGGCTCCGGCGGATTCGGTGCGATCACCGAGCTGGCGCACAACTGGGCCGATTGGGAAGCGACGAAGCGCCATTACGAGCTGATGGCGCGTTATGTCCATCCGCATTTCCAAGGGAGTCGCGTGCTTCGCCGCGCAAGCTACGATTTTGCGGCCGAGAACAGCGAGTGGTTCCGTGCGCAATCACAGGCCGCGGTGCAGGCAGAGATCGACCGGAGGGCAGCAAGCAAGGCAGCGGAGTAACTCAACGTCCACCTCTCCCGCTCTGCGGGAGAGGTCGCCGCGCGTAGCGCGGCGGGTGAGGGTGCAGGCGCACGAGGGGTAAAAGGGCCTATGCAACTTCAACAACTCGCGCAGGTGATCCGCAGCAAGAATGCCGGACCGCGTCGGCTAACACTGGACGTGATCTTCGCCTCGGACGCCGATTACCGGCAAGCGGTGCAATCGCCGGCGCTGTCACCAGCTCGTATCGCCGCACTCTATTGCCTCTCGCCCAATGATGTTGCGGTGATGCCGTATCCGCTCGGCCGCGCCATCAAGATCACGCTCGCTCGCCCGATCATGTCGGGCGATCCCGGCGACCGCGACGTGTACGGCGCTCAACAGCACACACCACTGCTGGACATCGAGCTATGAGCGCCTCCGGCCGAGTGCTGGAAGAACTCCGCCGTCACCCGCGACCGATACGACTGCTCGGCGCATCAGGCCAGCTAGGCTACGGCATTCCGACGCCGGCTTTCACCGCCGGCCTAGCGCGGCAGCCCGACCTCATCGGCTGCGACATGGGATCGATCGACATCGGCCCCACCTATCTCGGCTCGGGCGACATGGCGACAGCGCCGGCAGCGACACGCCGAGACCTGCGCAAGGCCCTGCTCGGAGCGCGGCAGCTCGACATCCCGCTGGTGATCGGCTCGGCGGGCCCGGCCGGCGCCGCGCCACATCTGGAAGCGACCCTCGCCATGCTGCGCGACATCGCCCGCGCCGAGAGGCTGACCTTCCGCATGGGTGTGATGCGCGCCGACATCTCGCGCGCACTGCTCAAGGATGCGCTGCGGTCCGGCAAGATCGTCGGGCTGGATGGAATGCCGGCCCTGACCGAGGACGAAGTGGATGCGGCGTCGCACATCGTGGGCCAGATGGGCACGCAACCATTCCGTCGCGCATTGGCGGCCGATATCGACGTGCTCGTCGCCGGCCGAGCGTGTGACACCGCGATCTTCGCCGCGTTGCCGACAATGCTCGACTTTCCGACCGGCCTGGCGATGCACATGGCGAAGATCATCGAATGCGCATCGCTCTGCTGCGTGCCCGGCGGGCGCGATTCGATCATCGCCACGCTCGACCATGATGGATTCGACCTGGAGAGCATGGCGCCACAGCGCAGTGCCACGCCGGTTTCGGTCGCCGCACACAGCCTGTATGAACAGGCCGATCCTTATACCGTGCAAGAACCCGAAGGCAGGCTCGACCTTTCCGCGGCGAGCTATCGCGCCATCGACGACCGGCGCACCCGCGTCAGCGGCGCGCGATGGCTTCCCAGCTCGGATCCGGCGATCAAACTCGAAGGCGCGCGTTCAATCGGCGAACGCGCCATCCTGCTCGCCGGCGCTGCCGATCCCCGCTTCATCGCGCAGCACCACGACATCCTGCCGGCCGTAGCCGCCGTTGTGCGCGAGCTGGTCTGCGAGGACGCACCACAGGACTACACGCTGAGCTTCCGCGTCTATGGCGTGGACGGCGTCCGCATGGCCGCGCCCGAGCATGAAGCACCACCCGGCGAGGTCTTCGTCCTTGGCGAAGTCATCGCCCCGGGTCGCGAACGCGCCGCCGAGGTGATGCGCACCACCAAGCAATACCTGCTGCATCATGGCTATGCAGGCCGGCTCTCCACGGCGGGCAACCTCGCCTTCCCGTTCACGCCGCCGGAGATTTCCACGGGCCCCGCCTATCGGTTCAACGTATTCCACCTGCTGCGCACGGCCGATCCCGATGGGCTGTTCCCGCTCGAGGTGGAGACCGTCAGGGGTTGATCCCTTGGTGCCTGTTTCGCGGTGGAAAATCAACGCCTTATGGGAGGCTGCCCTTACAGGTGCTCTTACAACTGGGCCCTACAGGACTGGAACCCTGGAAGCAAGAAAAACGCCGCGGGCCCTGGCCAACGGGGTCCTGGGACCGAAGCAGGGCGGCAATACCGACCCCGATTCGTGGCCCCGCCAGGTATCAGCGCATCAGAGGGCACCTAATGTCGCCTCGGTGGGATGCCGTCGAGACGCTTGCCACCGACCATGAGCTAGTGTCCCGAATCTGAAGTCCGCATCAGCACTTGGCCCGTCATACCGCCTGCAAGTGGTTGATCCGATTCGATTTGGGGCACCCCGCCTAATGCAGCGAACTTCGGAACCAGGACACTAGCGCGATGCCGTAGACCGCAAACAACAGGACCGGCGATGCAGCGAGATCACGATGAGGGTCATCGGGGAGGTGTTGCCCTGGTTGGTCCGGCGCCACAGGGTGTGCGCGTGGGGCCGGCCGCAGCCGACCCGGAAGCACACATCCCGGCTGGATACGTTCGAGCCGTGTGGCATATCACTGCGCCTCCGCGCACACCGTCCAGTGCAAGGCCACGTCATTAACGGAGATGCAAAAATCACCACCCGCCGGCTGGTAGGACTGCCCCGGCGTGGTGTCCATCTGGTTCGCAATGATGCCGGTGAGCGCAGCCATGCTGTCTCCGCCGGTCTTAGGCATTATGCTGGCCTGAAACAGACCATTGGCGCCGGTAAGTGTCCACGTTACGACAAAGGGGCCGTCCATGTGGAACGGGCGCGTGGTGCCGGCCCCCGAACCTGAGGCGCACACCTTACTGGCGGCGAGCGCCGGTGACACCAGGGAAGAAGCCGCGACAGCGGCCAGAAGCAGACTGCGCATGTGTCGTTGCTCCTTTGCTGTTTGCCGCAGCGACTAGAACCTTTCGCATCACTGCTCCTTTGGCCCGACGTATCACGAACCCGTGAGGCCCCGCCACGGAAAAATGGACGCCTGGATTGTGAGCGCTTGTTCTCCCTCCGTTCTTCCGCTTCCCTGGTCCGATGCCCGAACGGCCACCCGGCGACCGTGCCGTCATTCTCGCGTGCACCGTTGGCAGCCTTCGGCGCTGGTGTCTGGATACGCGATGCGCGTGCGGCCGATCGGTGGTGATGCCGCTGCAAATCATGGTCGGCAGCGGCCTAGGTCGCCTGACGATGGCGGATGTGCTGGTGCAGCTTCGGTGCCGGCAGTGCGGCCAACGGCCCGCCAAGGCTCGGCTGCTTCAAGATAGCTCGGCAGGAAGCCCCAGGCTGGGGCATAACAACCAGCCCACCACGACGGGGTGGGTTGTAGAATTGATCGGCTGACGGCCCCATCTACGCGCCATGCTGACCAAACATCCGAACATCGTCTACGCCCTGCCGCCGAAGCGGATCAGGCGGAAGCCGAAACCCACCGCGAAGCTCACCAGCATCATCGTGGGTCACAGCAAGCCATCGGCCATGGCGGAGGATGACCACCGCCGCACCGGAGAGGCGGCGGATCGGCTGTGGCATGAACTCAAGCAGGCGGTGGCGAAGGGATGATCGTCGCGTCCGGCCACCAAGCGGACTAAACAGAGGCCGTTCTTTGTGAACAAACTTATCTTTATTCTTGCTCTTCTAATCACATTGGGATCAGGTGCCGAAGCAAGACGAGCGGGGCAAATAGCGGCTCCGCCACCACCCCCGCGACAGTTATCCCGACTGCAACGCTTTCAGCAGTCAATCCTTTATCGGGTGGCGGCTCGGACTATTAGCGCTTTGGCCCTGCTCGTGGGGATTGTTGCGGGCATCGACACACTGTGGGGTCCTTTCTGGCCAACAACACCAGATGTGACGGTGGGGCCACCAGACCAGTCTGCCCCATTCGCGGTCCCCTTTACATTAGAGAACAGAAGCATCGCATTTCCAATAGAGGGGCAGTTCTTTTGCGTTCTCCACAGGATCGTTGACACAAGCAAACAACCTGCGACTCTAGCAGAGGTCCCGATAATAGCGATGGGGCCAGCGGCGCTGTTTACGCAAGATAAGGAGCCGTTCAAATGCTGGTTTCCGTTTAGAGAACACGGACAGATTATGCCGATTGCTGAAGCACATATTGAGATAATGATGATCGGTCGTGTGTGGCCATGGCAATCTGTAAGAGCCCGATCTCTTGGGCAGTTTACGTGGGACGCCAAGGCAAATCCCCCACGATGGCTGCCAGGGTCGCGTATCATGGGGCTGCCGCAACCTCAACCTCAACCCTGAATGACTAGCCACACGGGAAGCCGGGGATGATGTCCCCGGCGCCCTCAGTATCACGCGGCTCGCGGTTTCAACGCGGGCAGAGCGGCGAGAAGGTCCGGCGCCCCCTGGCTTAACATTTTCAGCGACGGGGCGATCAGCCGGGCCGCGGCAGCGCGTTCGGGCTCTGTAGGCCGCCGATCGGGTTCATACGCCGCTAGCCTCGCCGCCTCGGAAACCCGGTGTGCCTCTCGTAAGCTCACCATGTGTGGTCTCCCTGGGTTATTGCGACGCGGGGCTCATGCCGGAGGTTCGGTGCGCTGCCCAGGACTGTTTTCATCGGAAGTTACGTATCTTGGCTGGATGCCTCGGTAGGTTGCATAGCCTACAACGGCTACATCGGATCCAGTCGAAAGGATACATGGTTCAGGCCGCTGCTGATTAAACGGAACTCACCCTTAGTCTCTTTCTCCGCGGACGTGAGCGCAGAACTCCACCTGCTGGCCGGGGTTTATATGGCCGTCTGATACTGGACACCGATTTTGCAAGGACAGCGTTCGCCGTCGCCTGCATCGATTGCCGGAGGAGGCGGGTCCGGCCGTATTCGCCAACATGCTAGGGATGCAGTCATCGATACGCCGTCGTTCGCGCAAGCTGATGGCAATCGAGCTATGTGGCCTTTCGCGATACCTTTCGCGGGGTCGCATAGCTTAAAGAATCGCCTTCTGCAACGCCGCCTGCCGTCGCTTCTCGGGGCCGGGATCGGGCCATATCTTCATGTCGCGCCAACTGGTCGCGGAGCCTTCGCGCCACCGCAGCGCTTCGGCCAGCCAAGCGTCCTGATGGCCCTGGCCCCGTGCCGCAGTGATGGTGCGCTCCAATTCCGCCAGCACGGCATGCCGGCGGCTTTGGGCCACGGCCAGATCGGTCGTGTGTAGCGCCCGGACCAACTCGCGCTTGCCAACCGCCTTTTGCGGCGGTCGAGGCACACCGCATACCAACTGTCGCCGCGCTTCCGTGTCCCGCTTCGCCATGCCGACCCGCTGTTACACCGCTCCTACAACTGACCGGCAAAAGCAAGGGAATATCAGTCAGATAGGCGTTTCCGAGGCAAAATGGACAGTCAGGGGTTGATCGCCTCGTCCGGCAGCGTGCCCCAGAAGTCCAGGCGCGGCAGCCAGCCGCGATAGTCGCCGACCTCCACGCGGCACCACGTCGCGCTCGCCGCGCAGGACAGCAGATGCGCAATGACACCTGGCTCCAGCTCCGCGACAGGCCGCGCCGAGTCGCTTGCCTCCGCGCGCAGGGTTTGCCTGCCTCCAGTGACGATCACGTCGCGGCGCCCGACCAGCGTGGCTTCGTGCATCCAGCCCTTCTCGCCGTCCGGCGTCTCGACCAGCCGCCACACGTCGAACTCGCGCAGGATCTCCACCGGCATGCCGGCCCGCTTGTACACCCAGTCGATCGGGTAACGTGTGCCAGGGCCGGCGCGCAGATTGACGATATCGGCTCGCAGCGAGACGAAGCGTGGCACCGGCAGGCCGGTGACAGCGCCTTTGTTGGCGTCCTGCTCCGGCGGCTTCACCACTGGTGCAGCGGAAGCCGTGGCGGGTACCGGCCGCGCTGACGGTGGGATCGGCGGAATCGGCAATCTGACCGCTGAGCGATGCGCCTCGCCGGACCGGGTATGCCGAGGTGGGTGCAGCGGAGTCGGTTTGTGCGCAGGGCCTTCCGCCCAGGCAACCGGTGCAGCGAGTGCAAGCAACAGCACCAAAACAAGCGGCCTGCCCGCGTCATGCAGCCACCTATCCCCGTCATGGCCGGCCTTCCCGACGTCATGGCCGGCCTTGTGCCGGCCATCTCCCGCCCGCAGTGGCACCTCAGCGCGAACCGGGAGGAGATGTCGGCCGTGACGTTGGAGGGCCGACCATGACGGCGTGGTTGGCATGCCGACGCTCGTGCCAAACTGCACGGAATCGCGTCAAGCATTCAAAGAGTGACGATCTGCGCTGTGCCGATCTCGGCAAAAAATGTGGCGAGTCCGGCCACCTCCACATCCGGCAGCAACCCGGCGGGATCAATGCCTTCAGCGCGCAGCCCGGCCTCGCACGCGATCAGCCGAGCTCCCAATTCGCGCGCCGCCTCACGCAGCTCATCGATGCCGGCGACGCCCGCATCGCGGACGCGCCGATCGCGCCCCGCATCGGTCAGTCCGCTCCAGTCGTGAAGCAGCACACGGCAGCCCGAATTGGTTGCAAACAGCACCACCCGACGCCCTAGAGCGGCGGCCGCGGCCGCCACCATGAAGGCGTAGTGCGCCCGCTCGTGCGTGCCGGACAGCAGCAGGATGCCCAGCCCAGCCTCGGACGATTCAGACGGCACAGGCAGGAGCAGCCACGGCGCGGTGCTGCGACAGGTCGCGGATCGTGGCATCCGGACCACACAACGCGCAGGCGGGATCCCGACGCAGCCGGACCAGACGGAAGCGCGTCGCCAGCGCATCCCAGATCAACAAGCGCCCCGACAGGGACTCGCCGATCCCGAGAATCTCCTTCAGCGTCTCGGTGGCCTGCAACGTCCCCATCACGCCGGTAACCGCGCCGAGCACGCCGGCTTCGCTGCAGCTCGGCACGACGCCTTCGGGCGGAGCTTCCGGAAACAGGCAGCGATAGCACGGGCCTCCATCGTGGGCGTGCGGCTTGAACACCGAAAGCTGACCCTCGAAACGCAGCACCGCAGCCGAGACGAGCGTGCGCCGGCCAAGCACGCAGGCATCGGCCACCAGGAACCGTGTGGCGAAATTATCCGTGCCATCACAGACAATGTCATACCGCGCTATCAACGCTGCGGCATTGTCGGCAGTCAGCCGAGTCGCGTGCGCCTCAATCCGCACGCCGGGATTGATCGCGGCCCCCGCTTCGGCGGCCGACTCCGCCTTCCTCGTGCCGAGTCGCCCCGTCGTATGCGCAATCTGGCGCTGCAGATTGGAAAGCTCGACACGATCGTCATCGACAATGCCGATCGTGCCCACGCCTGCCGCCGCCAGATAAAGCACAACCGGAGAGCCCAGCCCGCCGGCCCCCACCACCAGCACGCGTGCTGCTTTCAGCCGCGCCTGCCCGGTGCCGCCGACTTCCGCCAGCAGGATATGGCGTGAGTAGCGCTGGATTTCGTCTTCGCTGAATTCAAGGTCCATGCCGCCCAGCATAGGACTCCGCCTGCAAAGAAAAAAGGCGACGCCCCGTGGGCGTCGCCAGGTTTAGGGAGGAAACGTCGAACACAGCGAGCGGCAAACCGGCCCGCTGCACCGCCGCATATAACCCCGGGGCATGATGATGCAACCCGCTGCAGCGACTATTTGCTCTGCACGTTCGGCGGAGGCTTCAGCACGGGCATCCTCGTGACGGCTGCCGGCGGCAGCTTATCCATTCCCGGGTCCACCGCCGGCGGCTGGATCGTGCCGTTGGATTGCGACAACCGTTGTCCAAGGGATTGCCTGGCGCTCTGTCCACCAAGCTGTGCCGGGCCGTTGGAATTGGGAGCCGCCCGATGGATCGAGAACGGCGGCGCCTGAGCTTGGCTGGGTGCCGCGCTCTGCTGCGCGGCCAGCGCCAAGCCGGGCGTCATGACCACGATGCAGGCAGCAAACGCAAATTGCTTGAGCATCGGTCTCCTCCGATTGAACAAGGCTGCGCCCTGATAGGCCGGCGTCAGGTGACTTGAACGCTTTGCCGATGGGCCGGGTTTTTTTACACCTCTCCCGCCCTGCGGGAGAGAGCCCGCCCTGGACTTGATCCAGGGTCGGTTCGCGAAGCGAACCGGGTGAGGGTGCTACGTCCCGGCACCCCTCGATCGCTCACGCGCGGCAACCTCTCCCGCAATTGCGGGAGAGGCGCACACCGCAGCCCCCACATCGTCGAAGAATGCGGCAATCGCGTCCGACATGGCATGCGCCAGCCCCGTGGCAGCTCCGTCCTGCGCGAAACTGTCGGCGGCGTGCAACGCCAGTGCCTTGCGCGTGGCAAGCCACCGCGGCGGATCCTCATCGCGCACCGCCAGATGAACCAGCAGGTGTCCTACTATTGCCTCGATCGCCAGCAGTCGTGCGGAAAGGTCCTCCAACTCCGAAGACATCTTTTGCCCCTACTCTCCCCCAGGGCACGGGAAGTGGAAGCTTGTCTGCGCCGCACCAGTCCGCCGAACGATAACGGCTCGGTGAGCGTCAAAAACCCAGATAAAACCTACGAATCAGCTCGTTGTTCGAAAGCTCCTCCGCCGATCCGCCCTCGAACGCAATCCGCCCGTGCACGATCACATATCCGCGGTCGGCAATCCGCACCGCTTGTGTGAAATTCTGTTCCGCCATCAGCACCGTGAGCTGATATCCCTCTTTCAGCTCCTTGATCTTGTCGATGGTGCGCCGCACCAGCACCGGTGCCAGCCCGACCGATGGTTCGTCGATCAGCAACATCCGCGGCGAGGACATCAGCGCCCGCGCCAGCGCAAGCATCTGCTGCTCGCCCCCGCTCATACTGCCGGCAAGCTGCCGGCGCCGTTCCTTCAAGCGCGGGAACGTCGCAAAGCAGAACTCCAGGTTGTGCTCGATCGCGCCGCGGGCGGCATGGCGGAACGCCCCGAGCAGCAGGTTCTCGGTCACCGAAAGCCGTGGGAACAGCCGGCGGCCTTCAGGAACGAAGGCTATGCCAAGCCCGACTATCTCCTCGGTCGAGCGTCCGACCAACTGATGATGCTCGCCGTCGATCTCCGCCGTAATGCTGCCGGCTCGCGGCCGCACGATGCCCATCACGCATTTCATCAGCGTCGATTTGCCGTTGCCGTTGGTGCCCAACAGCACCACCGTCTCACCCTGCGCTACCGAGAGCGAGACATCGTCGAGCACCCGCACCGCGCCGTAGCCGGCGCTGATCCCGGCAACCGCGAGGCTACTCGCCAAGATAAGCGCGCTCCACCTCGGGGTTGCGCACCACCTCGGCAGGATCGCCGTCCGCGATCTTGCGCCCGGCGACAAGCACAACCAATCGCTGGCTGAACAGCATCACGGCGCGCATGATGTGCTCGATCATCACGATGGTAACACCCTGGTCGTTCAATCGCAGCAGCAATGCCAAAAGCTCGTCGATCTCGCCATGCGACAGACCCGCCATGACCTCGTCCGCAATCAGCAGCCTGGGTTGGGCGGCCATCGCGCGTGCCAGTTCCAGCTTGCGCATCTCCACCTGGGTCAGGTCACCGGGACGCGCGCGCGCCCGCTCGTGCAGCCCAACCATCCCGAGCAGCGTCTCGATGTCATGTCGCGCACCATTGGGCGACGCGTATTCGATTGGAATGCGCAGGTTTTCGCCAACTGTCAGACTGGGGAACGGCCGCGGAAGCTGGAAGGTGCGAGCGAGGCCCAGTCGCACGCGCCGATGCGCCGGCAACCCGTCCAGTACATGGCCGTCGAGGCGCACGCGCCCCGCATCATAACGCAACGTGCCGCCGACGCAGTTGACCAGCGTGCTCTTGCCGGAGCCGTTCGGCCCGATCAGCCCCAGCCGCTCGCCGGCCTGGACGGCAAGATCGATGCTGTCAAGCGCAACGAAGCCGCCGAAGCGTTTGCTGAGTCTGCTGATCTCCAGCAGCGCCGCGCTCATCGTTGCGCCGCGGACAGTCGCAGCCGGTTCTCGCGCCCCAGCCGCCCCGCTTGCATCAGGCCAAGAATCCCGTTCGGTGCCGCCACCACGAACCCCACCAGCACGACGCCCACGATCAGCAGGTTGACCGCCGAGGAGATCGTCACCGTCGCAACCTGCTGCAACGTTGCGATCAGCACTGCGCCGATCATCGGGCCCGGCCAGCTCGCTGTGCCGCCGATCAAGGGCATGGCGATGGTATTGACCGCATAGGACAGGCTGAATGCCGAAGCCGGATCGAGATATGTCACATAGAACGGCAATGGCGCGCCCGCCATACCCATGATTGCGCCGGAAATCATGGTCGCCAGCAGCTTCAGCCGCAACGTCGGCACGCCCGATGCCTCTGCCGCCAGCTCGTCGTCGCGGATCGCGGCGAAGCCGTAGCCCAGCCGCGAACGCTCGATCGTCCGCGCCAGCGCCAGCGTCAGCACCGACAGCACCAGCATGAGCAGGCATAAGTACTGAATGTAAGTGATACCGAGCAGCGACGCCCGTGCCGGCCGTATGATGAACGCGCCCGCCGAGCCGCCGACCAGGCTCCAGTTCACCATCAGCGTCTGTGCCACCACCGCCATCGCCAGCGTGGCAATCGAGAAATAGGCACCGCGCAAACGCAACGTCAGATAGCCCATCCCGAGACCGAGCACGCCCGACACCAGGCCGCCCACGACCATCGCCAGCGGCAACGGAAGCGGCGCCAGCTTCTGCAGCACCACGGTGGTGTAAGCACCGAGCGCAAAGAACGCCGCAGTACCGAAATTCACATACCCGCAATATCCTCCCAAAATATTCCATGCAGTTGCCAGCACGATATATTGCAGCACCACGTACCCGGCGAAGAACACATAGCCATTGCCGATCCAACACATCACCGCGAACACGATCGCTGCGCAGGCGGCAGCCACCAGCAGGAAGGTGATGGAGCGCATCTCCCTACACCTCTCCCGCCCTGCGGGAGAGGTCGCCGCGCGCAGCGCGGCGGGTGAGGGTGCCGGGCACACGACGACCCTCCGCGCCCGAAGAACTCATCGCCCAAACACGCCCGCCGGTCGCACCGCCAGCGCGATCAGCAGAAACCCAAACGCCACGGCCGGCGACCACGACGGGCCATAGAACGTCGCGGTCAGGCTCTCCACCACACCGAGTGCCATCGCCGCCACCACCGTACCCCCGAAGCTGCCCAGCCCGCCCAGCACGCAGATCGCAAACACCCGCCCGATATACTCCCGCCCAAGTGACGGCTCGACCGGCTGGATAACAATCAGAATGGCCCCCGCCACCGAAGCCGTCGCGATCGAAACACCGAAAGCGATGCGCTTGATCCGCATCGGGTCCGCAGCCATCAGCCGCAGCGCAAGCTGATCCTGCGCCACCGCCAGGATCGCGCGTCCAATGAAGCTCCGCGACAGCAAAAGCTGCAGCAGCGCGATCAGCGCAAGAGAAACGACGCAAGGCACCAGCAGCCGTAGCGGCAGCTCGACCACGCCCAGATGCAGGCTCGGCCCGATATACCACGCCTCCACCAGCCGGTAATCGACCCCGAACACCAGCACCAGCACGACCTCCGTGATGAACAGCAGGCCGAAGAAGAAGGCAAGCCCACGCAAACTCTGTTCACCGCGCCTCTCGAAGCACAAATGGTACACTTGATAAATCCCGGCCCCAAGCAAATAGAAAGCCGGCAGCAGCACCACCCCCGCCACGATCGGATCGATACCGAGCCAGGCATTGGCGATATAAGCGCAATACGAGCCCAGAATAATGAAGGCCGGATGCGCAATGTTGACAATGTCGAGCATGCCAAACGAGATCGACACACCGATCGTCACCGCGGCATAGAACCCGCCCAGCAGCACCCCGGACACCAAAGCGTTGCCGAGCAGGTCGAGCAACGCCTACACCTCCTCGGCAAGCGCTTCGCTTTCCAATTCCAGCACCTGCTCGGCACGAGCGGCGTCGATCGCTTCCACGTCACGCAGCTTGCGGCTCACGACTCGGGTCCGCCGTCGCGCCTGTTCTATCGCGTTCGACATGGTCCCGGCGTTCCGGGCCAGCCCTTCCAGCAGCTTGTCCATCCGGATCATCTCGGTCCGCGTCGCCCCCAGCAGCTCGCTGACCTGCGCCGCCTTTTGCTCCATCGTCAGCGTCAGGAAGCCGAGATGGATGGTGCGCAGCAGAGCCGGAAACAGGCTGGGCCCCAGCACCAGAACATGGCATTCGCGGCCGATCTCGTCGATCAGGCCGGGGATTCGCGCCACCTCGGCAAACAACGCATCGGTCGGCAGGTACATCACCGCGAACTCCACGGTAACCGGCGGGTTGATATACTTGGCCGCGATCTTCTTCGCCTGCTGCCGCACGGTTGTCTCCAGCCGGCGGGACGCGGCGCGCTCGGCGTCCGCGTCGCCGGCATCGGCGGCGGCAAGCAGACGTTCGTAATCCTGCACCGGGAATTTCGCATCGATCGGCAGCAGCGGCCGGTCATCGCCGCGCCCCGGCATCAGCACGACGAACTCCACCACATCATCAGAGTCGGGGCACAGCTTACGATTCGTTTCATATGCGCCGACCGGCAAGATGTCGTCCAGCATGGCCCGCACCTGTGCCTCGCCCCAGCCGCCCCGCGTCTTCACGTTGGAGAACAGCCGCTTGATGTCGCCGATCTGCGCGGTGACCGCCTGCACGTCGCCCATCGCCTTCTGCACCGCCGTGAACTGGTCGATCACCCGCTTGAAGCTCTCGTCCATCTGCTTCTCCACCGCGGCGTGGAGCTGCTCGTTCACCGTCTTCTGGATCTCGGCAAGCTTGGCCTCGTTGCCCTCGCGCAGCTCGCGCAGCTTGGCTTCCAGCATGCTGCGGGTGGTCTCGAACTGGCTGCCCACGTCATCACGGAGCGTCACCCGCAGTTCCCCCTGCTCGCGCGAGAGCATGGTGCGCACCCGCTCAACGCCGGCCTCGATCGCCACGCCGAGGACACCCAGGCGCTCACGGGTGGTATCCGCTTCACTGCGCGTGCCGGCGAGCCCCTGCTCCGCAAGGATACGCAGCCGCTGCATGTCGCGCCCCACCCGCAGCAGCAGCGCAAGCGTCAGCAGCGCCACCGCGGCGCCCACGGCGACGAGCGCACCGACGAGATACAGCAGCATGAACGGCCCCCCATACCGGCTCGCGCTGTGCGAGTCGGGGCAATTATCCGACAGAAACCGCCGAGATGCGACGGCGATGAGAGAGAATCCACCTCTCCTGCCCTGCGGGAGAGGTCGGTTCGCGAAGCGAACCGGGTGAGGGTGCCGGGCGCGAGGCCCTCACCGGCACCGGGTTACCGCATCGCCGCCTTCAGGTTGTCGTCAATCTTCGCCAGAAAGTCCTGCGTGTTCAGCCACCGCTGCTCCGGCCCGATCAGCATCGCCAGGTCCCTCGTCATCGAGCCCGCCTCGACCGTCTCGATGCACACCCGCTCCAACGTCTCGGCAAACCGCGTGACGTCAGGCGTGTCATCGAACCGACCACGATACGAAAGCCCACGCGTCCACGCAAAGATCGACGCGATCGGGTTGGTGGACGTCTGCTGCCCCTTCTGGTGCTGGCGATAATGACGGGTCACCGTGCCATGTGCCGCCTCGCTCTCCACCGTGCGTCCATTCGGGCTCATCAGCACCGACGTCATCAACCCGAGCGAGCCGAAACCCTGCGCCACCACGTCGGACTGCACGTCGCCGTCATAGTTCTTGCAGGCCCAAACGTAGCCGCCGTTCCACTTCAGCGCCTGTGCCACCATGTCGTCGATCAGCCGGTGCTCGTAGGTCAGCTTCCGCTTGTCGAACTCCGCCTTGAACTCGCGGTCGAAGATCTCCTGGAACACGTCCTTGAAATAGCCGTCATATGCTTTCAGGATCGTGTTCTTAGTCGAGAGATAGACCGGCCAGCCACGCTGCAGCCCATAATTGAACGAAGCGCGCGCAAAGCCCTCAATTGATTCGCGCGTATTGTGCATGGCCATCGCCACGCCGGCATCC
>Ga0335075_10003366_pt1 | contig 25427 bp, 22 predicted proteins | sample Lox_Sample_24_FD_206723 | JGI IMG/M metagenome (GOLD analysis project Ga0335075, IMG submission 206723) | Soil microbial communities from Loxahatchee National Wildlife Refuge, Florida, United States - Lox_Sample_2.4 | ecosystem: Environmental > Terrestrial > Soil > Wetlands | place: USA...
ACGTCTTCCGCCATGAGCTGCCGGGATCGGGCGGCTGGGGAGATCCCCTGGAGCGGGAACCGCAAAAGGTGTTGCGCGATGTGTGCAACGAACTGCTCAGCATCGCTGCGGCTCGTGCCCAGTATGGCGTGGTGATCGACCCGGCCGGATCGCACATCGATGAGGAAGCGACAGAAAGCGAACGGCTTCGCATCCGCTCCGCGCGGCGGCCGGCGTCACTGCCCGCCGTGCTGAGAACATTGCCTGAGGGTGTGCGGGAGGCGGGTTGATCGTGGATCGAGCGAGATTGGCCGCCGATATCGGAGGCACCTTCACGGACCTGGTGATCGAGCACTCCGATGGCCGGTGGCGGACGCTCAAGGTTCCATCGACTCCGCACGATTACAGTGAAGCGGTGGCGCACGGAATCGCAGAGCTGCTGCGGCAGGTGCGGCTGACGAGCGATGCTCTCGACGAGGTGCTGCACGGCACGACGATCGCCTCCAACTGCCTGCTTGAAAGGAAGGGAGCGCGGACCGGCCTCATCACGACCCAAGGATTTCGCGACATTCTGGAGCTCGGAACCCTGCGCATGCCGCGGCTCTACGATCTTGCCTGGGAAAAGCCCCCGGTACTGATCGAACGGGCGCTGCGGACGGAGGTTATCGAGCGGGTCGATTATCGGGGACGCGTGCAGATTCCGCTCGATGAGGCGTCTGCCGACCGGGCGCTGAGCCGGCTGCTCGAGGCGGGCGTCACCTCGATCGCGGTGTGCCTCCTGCATGCCTATGCCAACGACTGCCACGAGCGCCGGCTTGCAAAACTGATCAAGGACCGCGCGCCTGACGTCTCGGTCAGCATCAGCGCCGAGATATTGCCGGAGATCCGTGAATACGAGCGGACGTCCACGACGACCATCAACGCCTATATCCGGCCCGTCGTCGGTCACTATATCGGGCGACTGGCGGGGGAGCTTGGCCAGCTTGGCGTTAAGTGCCCGCTTTTTTTGATGCAGTCGAGCGGTGGCCTGATCCCGGCCGAGCAGGCGGTCGATCTGCCGGTTCACATCGTCGAGTCCGGACCCGCCGCCGGTGTCGTGGGCGCATTGTCTCTGGCAAAGGAGCTGGATGAACCGAACATCATTTCGTTCGACATGGGGGGGACGACCGCGAAGGCGGCGTTGATCGAGAACAACGAGGTATCGCGAGCCGCCGAGTTGCAGGTGGGAAGCGGCATCATGACCGGCTCGCGGCTGCTGACCGGCTCCGGGTACACGTTGCGCGTTCCAGCCATCGACCTTGCCGAGGTCGGCGCAGGCGGCGGGTCCATCGTCTGGCTCGATCGTGCCGGTTCCCCGCAAGTCGGGCCACAGAGTGCGGGCGCGGCACCCGGACCTGCATGTTACGAGATGGGTGGCACGGAGCCGACGCTGACCGACTGCGCCGTTGCACTGGGATACATAAACCCCACGGAGTTGGCGGGCGGCGCGGTTCGCCTGAACCCCGAGAAGGCCGTGGCGGCGCTGGAGGAACGGATCGCGCACCCGATGGCGATCGGGGTCGAACGGGCGGCCTTCGGAGCCATGCAGGTCGCCACGTCCACGATGATACGGGCCATTCGAGCGGTATCGAGCGAGCGGGGCCGAGATCCACGCGATTTTGTCCTGGTTGCGTTTGGCGGCAACGGTGGACTGTTCGGACCTCTGGTTGCGAAGACGATCGGCATGCGCCGCGTCATTGTACCGCCCTCTCCCGGCCTTTTCTCGGCCAAAGGCATGTTGGATGCGTTGGTCGAGCATCACTTCTCCCGGACATTGAAGGCACCGATACGGGACATCGATCTGGGAGTGGTCGAGCAGATTTTTTTGCAGATGGAGAGCGTGGCGCGGGCTCGCTCCGCGGGTGCCGGTGATGGCGAGGCGGTCGAAATCATCCGGTCCTGCCGGATGCGCTATCATGGACAGTCTTTCGAGCTGACGGTGTCCGTTCCCCCGAGCCGGCTCCGAGATTCGGACCGGGCCTGGTTGGCGGAAGCGTTCGGCCAGGAGCACGAGCGGGTCTACGGCCATCGCGCCGGCGCCGAGGAGCCGGTGGAGAATGTGAGCTTGCAGCTCGTGGCGCGGCAGAGCCCGCGAACGAGGGCCAAAGGCCGTGCGATGGAGCAGGAGATGCACGACCGCCGCCCTTCGAGTTCCCGACGCGTGTACCTCGATGACGAAAAAGGCTGGTGCGACGTTCCTTTGCTTCAGCGCGAAGATCTCAGGAATGGCGCGGCGGGCCCGATCCTGATCGAGGAATACGATTCGACGACGTGGATCCCGCCTGGCGCACGGGGGCGATGCGACGATCTGGGGAATTTGGTGATCGCGCTCTGACGACGCCGGCCCCACCGATGATGCGATCCGGGTGCGCTGACGGTGGCGGCCGCCCGACGAGGCGGGCGAGGCTGCGCGGAATCATGTTGACAGGTCGGCGAGCACGCGTGCTAGCGTTGTAAACGCGTTTACTGGACGCCCGCCATGGTCGCCCGCCCCCAAGGTGTCCGCATCCGTGACGTCGCTGCTGCCGCCCGGGTCTCTCCCGCCGCGGTCTCACGGTATCTCAACGGCTCACTGAGCCTCCCGCACCCGACCGCCGAGCGCATCGACCTGGCTGTCCGCCACCTCGACTACCACCCCAACCCGCATGCCCGGCACCTGAGCCTTGGCCGCTCGGAGAGCATCGGCCTGGTGCTACCCGACATCGCCAATCCCTTTTTCGCCCGTCTTGCAGCGGCCATTGAAGAGGCGACGGGCCGAGCCGGGCTCGGGCTCGTCCTTTCCGCCACGCTCAATCGCCAGGACCGCGAACTCGATTACATCGAGCGGATGCGCCGCAATCGCGTGGATGGGCTGATCTTCGTCACCAACCACCCCGACGATGGAACTCTCCGCCGCGCCCTCAACAACGCGCCGGGTGTCATCCTGCTTGACGAGGACGTCCCGGGAGCCGCCGTTCCGAAGGTGTTCTGCGACAATGAAGAGGGCGGCTTTCTTGCCGGTGCGCATCTGCTTGCCGCCGGGCACCGCCGCCTTGCCTATATCGGCGGTCCGACGGGCCTGATGAGCGCAAAAGAGCGGCGCGCCGGCTTCGTCCGCGCGCTCGGGCGCTATCCGGATGCGGCCCTTGTCCACGCCAGTTGCGGCCCATACACGATCGCGGAGGGCGCTCGCGCCGCCACTCACCTGCTTGCCGCGGGCCCACTTCCCTCGGCCATCTTCGCTGCGAGCGATGAACTGGTTCTCGGTCTGCTTCCGGTGCTGCGCGATGCGGGCCTGCGGATTCCGGCGGATATCTCAATCGTTGGCTTTGACGATGTCGGTCCGCTGCACCTGCTCGATCCACCGGTCAGCGCCATTCGTCAGCCGGTCGCCGCCATCGGCGAACGCGCTGTCTCGCTTCTCATGTCCGATCCCGCCAGCCCGCCGCCCTTGGAGCGCCTTCCCGTCTGCCTCGTCGAGCGTGCCTCCGTGGCGGCGCCACGATCCGACCCGGCAACTTCCACCAACAAAACCAGGAGAAAAAGGCTATGAAGCGTCTGACCCGTCGCACCGTGCTCGAGCTTGCCGCCAGCGCGGCTGTTGCAGCTCCGTTCGTTGCGCGCGCCGCGGAGCGCACCTTGGCCCTCGTCACCATCAACGAGCAAGCGCTGTTCTTCAACCAGCTCAATGACGGCGCAAGACAGGCCGCCGCCAAGGCCGGCGTCACCCTCGTCATCTATAATCCGAACAACGACCCGACCGCCCAGAACAATGCCATCGACGACTATATTCAGCAAAAGGTCGCCGGCATCATCGTCGATGCCATCGACGTCAATGGGATCATGCCGGCTGTGGAGAAGGCCTCCGCCGCGGGCATCCCTGTCGTTGCGGTCGATGCCATCCTTCCCAAAGGGCCGCAGAAATCGCAGATCGGCGTTGACAACGAAGGCGGGGGAGCGACCATCGGCCGTTATTTCGCCGACTACGTGACCAAGGAGATGGGTGGAAAGGCTTCTCTCGGCATCGTTGGAGCGCTCAACTCCTTCATCCAGAATCTGCGCCAGAAGGGGTTCCAGGACGCCGTCAAGGCCGATCCGGGGATCAAGCTCGTCCAGGTGGTCGATGGACGCAACATCCAGGACAACGCGATGAGCGTCGCCGAGACATTGCTGACCGCGAATCCGGAGCTTGCCTCGATCTATGCCACCGGCGAGCCGGCGCTCATCGGCGCCATCGCCGCGGTGCAAAGCCAGGGGCGCACCAAGGGCGTGAAGATCGTGGGATGGGATCTTTCCGCCCAGGCGATCGCCGGACTTGATGCCGGTTTTGTCCTCGCCGTTGTCCAGCAGGACCCGGTTCTGCTTGGCGCGGCCGCGGTCGATGCCCTGATCGCGATCACCGCCGGCAAGAGCGTGCCGGCCCGCATCGACACCAAGCTCACGATCGTCACCAAGGAAAATGTCGGGCCGTACCGCAAGATGTTCTCGTGAAGGGTCAACCGGTCGTCGCGCTGCGCGGCATCGAGAAGTCGTTCGGCTCGATCGCCGCGCTGCGCGGAGTTGACCTCGACGTTTATTCCGGGGAATGTCTTGGCCTCGTCGGCGACAACGGTGCGGGCAAATCGACGCTGACGAAGATTCTGGCCGGCGTGCACGAACCTGACCGCGGCAGCATCGTCGTTGCCGGCGAGGGTGTCCGCTTCGCCGATCCGGCGTCCGCGCGAGCCCGGCGGATCGAGATGGTGTACCAGGACCTGAGCCTCTGCGACACCATCGATGTCGCCGGCAACCTTTTTCTTGGCCGCGAGGTCGCCACCGCCGGCTTCCTGCGCAAGCGCGCGATGGTCGTGGCGGCGCGAGACATGCTGGCTGCGCTGCAGATTCGCATCCCCAACCTCGGTGCAACCGTGGGGTCGCTTTCCGGCGGCCAGCGCCAGTCCATTGCGATCGCGCGGGCGGCTTCCTTTGCGCCGCTCGTGCTGATCATGGACGAGCCGACCTCCGCGCTCGCCGTGTCCGAGGTCGAGGCGGTGCTCGCTTTAATCCGCCGCATCAAGGCGGAGGGCGTCGCGGTCGTGCTGATCACTCACCGGTTGCAGGATCTCTTTCGCGTCTGCGACCGTATTGCCGTCATGTACGAGGGGTTGAAAGTGGCCGAGCGCCGGGTCGGCGAGACCAGCCTCGAAGATCTGGTCTCGCTCATCGTCGGCGGCGGCGCTGCATGAGCGCCACCGCCCGGCCCGCCGGCTCGCGCCGCGCCGATTTCTTCATCAAGCACGCACCGATTCTTTCCATAGCCGGTTTCGCCCTGATCTGCCTTATCGTCTTTTCCTGGGGCAGCCCGTTCTTCCTGAGCAGCGGCAATCTGCTCAACCTGGTCCGTCAGTCGGCCCCACTCCTCATCGTGTCGATCGCCATGACGTTCGTGATCACCACGGGTGGCATCGACCTTTCTGTCGGTTCGATCGTTGCGTTGGTCAATGCCTTGGCCGCCATTGCGCTGAAGACCGGCCTGGCCTGGCCCGTGGTCGTGCTTGCGATGCTGCTCGTCGGTGCTCTTGTCGGCTGGGTGCAGGGCTGGTTCTCGGCCTACCAGGGCATTCCTTCCTTCATCGTGACGCTTGCATTCCTGACCGGCCTGCGCGGCTTTGCGCTCCTGCTGACGCGCGGTTATTCAATCCCCATCGCCCCGGGAAGCTGGTTCGACGTGCTGGGACGCGGTTCGCTCGGCCCGCTGCCCGTGCCCGCGGTGCTGGCCGCCGCCGTGTCCATCATCGGTTTCATCGCGCTGGGCGGGACGGTGTACGGACGGCACGTGATTGCCGTCGGTGCCAACCTCGAAGCGGCGCGCCGGGCCGGCATCCCGGCGCGCCTCATTGCGGCCTCGGTGTTCGTGCTGACCGGCCTTGCCGCCGCTTTGGCCGGCCTGATCATTGCCGCACGGCTTGGCTCGGGCTCGTCGAACGCCGCCGTCGGGTTCGAACTGCAAGTGATCGCCGCCGTGGTCCTTGGCGGCACTTCGCTTTTCGGCGGGTCCGGCACCATCGTCGGCACGGTGCTCGGCACGCTCACCATCGCCATGATCGGCAATGGCCTGATTCTCATGCACGTCTCACCGTTCTTCACCGAGATTGCGACCGGTGCGATCATTCTCGGCGCAGTATGGCTCAATGCCCGCGTCTTTGCGCGCCTTGCCGGCCCGGGCCGGAGGCGCTGACATGGCTCTGCCCGGGGAAGCAATGACGGTGCTGGGCGCGATCCCCGGAGCCGCGCTCGGAATAACGCTGATGCACGAGCACTTGCTGAACGACTGCCGCTGCTGGTGGCACCGGCCGCAGGAGCCGGCGCGCAGGCGGCTGGCCTGCGAGCCTGTGAATCCCGGCATTATCGGCGAGTTGCGCATGGATCCCTTTGTCAATCTCGACAATCTCGCGCTCGACGATGAACGCCTCGCGGCGGCGGAATTGGCGCTTGCCGCCGATGCGGGCTGCCGCACCGTGGTCGATCCCACCTGCCGCGGCATCGGTCGGAATCCAGAGGCGCTGGCGCGAATTTCCCGTGCCACCGGGCTCAATATCATCATGGGCGGCGGCTATTACCTCGAGGCCTCTCATCCGGCCGGCCTTGCCGCCATGGATGCCGCCGATATCGCGGCTGAAATCACCCGGGACGCGAGCGAGGGCGTGGGTGGGACGGGCGCCCGGATCGGCCTCATCGGGGAAATCGGGATTTCCGCCGATTTCACGCCTGCCGAGGAGAAGTCGCTGCGCGGCGCGGCCCGGGCGGCGCGTGCGACCGGGCTTCCGCTGATGGTGCACCTGCCTGGCTGGGTCCGTCATGGCGGGCGCGTGCTCGACATCGTCGAGGAGGAGGGTGCCGACGCCGCCCGGACCGTGCTTTGCCACATGAATCCCTCACATGATGATCCTGCCTACCAGGAGGCGCTTGCCGTCCGCGGCGCGTACATCGAGTACGACATGATCGGGATGGATTTCTGGTACGCCGACCAGGGCGTGCAATGCCCTTCGGAGGAAGAGAATGCGCGCGCCATTGCCGGGCTCGTTGCGCGCGGCTTCGCGGAGCGTGTTCTGCTTTCCCAGGACGTGTTCCTGAAGATGATGCTGACCCGCCACGGCGGATTCGGCTACGCCTATCTGCAGCGCCATTTCCTGCCGCGGCTTCGCCGACATGGCGTTGCCGATGCGGCCATCGAATGTATGCTGATCGCCAATCCGGCGCGGATTCTTGCGCGCGCCGCCGCCTGAGCCCAAGGAAGGACCCATGAGCGAACGAATCGAGATCCTTCTCGTGGGCGAAAGCTGGGTGAGTGCGGCGACCCATTACAAGGGCTTTGATCAGTTCGGTAGCGTGACATTCCATCGCGGCGCCGAACCGCTCGTTGCCGCGCTTCGCGACACCCGATTTGCGCTGACCTACATGCCCGCCCATGAAGCGGCCGAGGCGTTTCCCTTCAAGCCCGAGGCGCTGCATCGCTACCGGGCGATCATCCTGTCCGACATTGGCGCCAACACGCTGCTGCTGCCACAGGCGGTGTGGCTGCGTGGCGAAATGGTGCCGAACCGCCTGCGGCTCATTCGCGATTTTGTCGCCGCGGGCGGCGGCCTTGTCATGGCGGGCGGCTATTTCAGCTTCCAGGGTATCGACGGGCGCGCCCGCTGGCATCGCACCGCTGTCGAGGAGGCACTGCCCGTCCGCTGCCTTCCGTACGACGATCGCCTCGAAGTGCCCGAGGGTTTCGTGGCCGAACCCACCGGCACCCACCCGGTTCTGGAGGGGCTGCATGAACCCTGGCCGGAACTGCTCGGCGCCAATGAGGTGATCGCCAAAGACGGTGCCGAAGTGCTGGCACGCCTGCCCGAGCATGCCGGAGGGCATCCCTTGCTGGTTCTGGGCCGCCACGGCAGCGGCCGTGCGGTGGCCTGGACCTCGGACATCGGGCCGCACTGGGTGCCGCAGGGTTTCGTCCAGTGGCCGGGCTATGCCCGGCTTTGGACCAATATCCTGAGCTGGGTCAGTGGCGAATGACCGCCTGGTCGAGAATGGCGTCAAGCACTGCCCGGCTCGGGAAAGAGGCCATCGCTCCCGGCGCGCCAATCGTGACCGCGGCAGCGGCAGCCGCCAGCGCGAGTGCCGCGGGCCAGCCGAGACCGCGCGCGAACCGCGCCGCGGCGAGCACAGCGGTGAAGGTGTCACCCGCCCCCGTGGAATCGATGCACTGTGCCGCACGTGCGGGGCTCCGCAGCGCGCCTGCGCGATCGACAAAAACAGCTCCCTGCTCTCCCAGGGTCACCACGGCAGCATCCGCACCGGCAGCGACGATCCGCTGCGCCGCCGCCTCGCCTTCGCTCCCGGTCAACTGCGCGGCCTCGCGCTCGTTCACCACGGCAAGACTCACCAGGTGCCAAAGGCGCGCAACCCCCTCCTTCACCGGCGCCGCATTGAACACCGTGACGAGACCGCGTGCGCGCGCCGTCTCGAGCGCCGCGGTGGTGCTTTCGAGTGCCAGATTGCCTTGCAGCAGAACGAGCGCAGGCGGAGCGGTATCCGCCAATGCCGCGACCGCCTCTTGGGCGGTCATCGCCTGCGCCGCCGCCCTGGTGGACACGATAGAGTTCTCGCCCGACGAATCGAGCAGGACGAGCGAGCGGTCCGTCGGCTCCGGTCCTTCGATGAGGCCGGAGGCGAGATTCTCAGCGGCCAGCCGTGTCCGGATCCGCTCACCCGCCGGGTCCCGCCCGATGCGCGCCACCAGCAGGACCTCGAGCCCGGCCCGCGCCAGCAGCACCGCCTGGTTGGCTCCCTTGCCGCCGATATCGCACCCTCGCGCATCGGCCAGCACGGTCTCGCCGGCTTGCGGCAAGGTCGGCACGACGAACGTCTCGTCGATCGTCGCGTTGCCAATAACGATGGCGCGCATGGAACCCATCCCTTGAGCGAAACCGGCGAAAGGCCCGTCGCGGCAACGGATGGCAGTGCACTACGCCGCATTTTTTGCCGCGAGAAGGTCCTGATCGGCGTCGTGCACTGCCTGCCGCTGCCTGGCGCGCCCGCTTACGACGGTGCCCCCTTTGCGGCGATCCTCGACCGGGCGCTCAGCGATGCCGATGCCTATGTCAGCGGTGGCATGGATGGCGTCATCGTCGAGAATCATGGAGACATTCCGTTCCTCAAGCCCACCGATATCGGCCCCGAAACCGCCGCGTGCCTCGCCGTCATCGCCGAACGCATTCGCGCCCGCCTCTCCGTCCCGCTCGGCATCAACGTGCTTGCCAACGGCGCCATTCACGCCCTTGCGGTTGCGAAGGCCGCCGGTGCGGCATTCATCCGCGTCAACCAATGGGCCAACGCCTACATCGCCAACGAAGGTTTCATCGAGGGGGCGGCGGCGCCCGCACTCCGCTACCGCGCGGCGATCGGCGCCAAGGATGTGGCGATCTTCGCCGACGCGCACGTCAAGCACGGCGCGCACGCGATCGTCGCAGACCGCCCGATCGACGAGCAGGTGCGCGATGTGGTCTTTTTTCACGCCGATGCCGTGATCGCGACCGGCAGCCGCACCGGCGATCCGGCGACCGAGACCGAGATCGGTGCGATCCGCGTTGCCTCGCACCTTCCGCTGCTCGTCGGCAGTGGCGTCACGCCCGGCAATGTCGCGCGCGTCCTTGCCCAGGCAGAGGGTGCCATTGTCGCCAGCGCGCTGAAGCGGGACGGCGTCTGGTGGAATCCGGTCGAACGGGAGCGCGTACGCGCTCTGCTCGAAGCTGCGAGTCCGCAAAGATGACCGCGCCTTTCCACGAGACCTTGCGCAAGGCCAACCGGGCGGCCTGGGAGGCGATGCTTGGCCATCCGTTCGTCCGCGCGGTCGAGTCGGACCAACTGGCACCCGACGCGTTCGTCCGCTATCTCTCCTACGAGCGCGATTTCGTTGCCACGGCGATTCTGATCTTCGCCCACGCGCTGCTCAAGGCTCCGGGCTTCGCGACGCGACGGCATCTGGTCGGTGTCCTGCATGCACTCGCGAACGAGCAGATCTCCTATTTCGATATGACTTTCGCGGCCCTTCGCACGACGCCCGTCGCTGTCGCGCATTTTCCAGCGTCTGTCACCGCGTTTCGCGACCGGATGGACGAGATCGCCCGCACCGGCTCGTACGCCGAGATCATCGCGGCCATGCTGGCCGCCGAGTGGATGTACGCAAGCTGGTGCGGGCGGGCCGCGGCCCGCCGCAGCGCGGAGCCGCATCTCGCCCGCTGGGTGGCACTGCATGCCGGCCCCGACTTCGCAGCAGGAGTGGACTGGCTGAAGGGCGAAATAGACGCCGCCGCCGAGCAGGTCGACGTGGACCAACGAGACCTGCTGGTGCAGCGGTTCGGGGAGACGCTCCGCCTTGAATTCGCTTTCCACTCCGCGCCGCTGCGGTGACCAACCCAGCCCGGCCCATCACTGCGTGGCGAGAATCCACCAGGCCGCTCCCTGCCGCGAATCTCGTCCGGGACCTCTCGTGCGATGCGTCATGAAGATTGTTCTCTTTTGAAAAAGAGGACCAGAAAACTTTCATCCCTTCGTTCGGAGTCCCAAGGGTGGCGCCGGATCGGGCTTCGCGGCACCCTTCAAGCCTCGATCTGCAGCGACTGGATGGCCGATTCCAGTTCCTGGAAGCTTGGCATGTACTGATTGGGTGCCATCTTGCGTCCGGTCTCCACACTGACCTGCGGCGCGTTGCCGTGCAGGTGCGCCACCAGCACGGCGCGGATCACCTCGAAATACTTGGCCTCCTCCTCCGCCACCGAGGCCAGCCGGCCGGCGAACGGGGCGGCCACCCCGTAGGCCAGCAGCACGCCGAGAAAGGTTCCGGTCAGCGCTTCGCCGATCATCCGCCCGAGCACGATCGGCGGCTGGGCGATGTGCGCCATGGTCTGGATCACGCCGAGCACGGCGGCGACAATCCCGAAGGCCGGCAGCGCATCCGCCACCACCTGCAGGGCGTGCGCGGCGTGCAGCTCTTCCTGCAGCGTCTTCTTGAGTTCGCGCGCCATCACGTCCTCGATCTGATAGGGATCATCGGCATTCATGCCGATCATCCTGAGATAGTCGCAAATCATTCCTGTTGCGTGATGGTTTCCCAGGATCTTCGGGAACTTGCGGAAGGCGGTGCTCTCCTCCGGCCGTTCGATATGCGCCTCCAGGGCCATCGTACCCTTGGTGTTGGCGAGCCGGGCGAAGAAGAAGAGGAGGCTCAGGAGATCAACATAGTCGCCCTTCTTGAACAGCCCGCCGCGCAACACCTTGGCGAAGCCGCCGAGCGTATGTTTCACCGCGTGCATGCTATTGGCGATGACGAAGGTGGCGATCGCCGCGCCGCCGATGGTCGCGAACTCGAACGGCAGCGCCTCCAGCACCGGGCCGATGCTGCCGCCCTCGGCCATGTAGGTGCCGAAGACGCAGATCAGCAGGAATCCGAGGCCGCCGAGCGCGAGCACGCCTGCCCTCTACGGGGCCGCGGGTGGCGGCCCCGCGATGCGCTCAACCAGGATGGCGACGCGGCGGTTCTGAGCGGCGAGCGGCTGGGCCGGAAGCAGGAGGTCGTGATCGGCGTGCCCGCTGATGCCCACAACGCGCTCCCCGGGCAACCCGCTGGTCACGAGGAGGCTGCGGGCGGCGTTTGCGCGCTCGCTCGACAGCTCCCAGTTGCTCATTCCGTCGCCGTGATAGGGCGCGGCATCGGTGTAGCCGGAGATGGCGATCGGGCCGCTGAGGCGGGCGAGGATCGGCGCGAGGCGGATGATGAAGTGCTCGGCGGCCGGGGCCAAGGCGGCAGAGCCGAGGGCGAACATCGGTCTCTCTCCATCCAGGATCTGGATGCGCAGTCCCTGGGGCGTGATATCGATCGCAATCTGCCGGGCGACCCCGGCGAGCCCGGCGTCGTGCTTCAGCGCGGCGCGAATCTGCTGCGCGGCCTGCTTGAACGATCGTTGCTGGAGGGCGGCGGCAGTGGCGGGCGCAGCGCCGCCCCCCACCCCGGCCGCAAGCCGGAGGGCCGGAAGCTTGAGGGCTGGGGCGCCGACGTCGGGCCCGCCCACGCCGCCCGCCGCCGGGTGGAAAGGCGCGGCCGGGCCGGCCTCAACGCGGGGTGCCGTTCCGCGCTCGGGCGCCATGGTGCCGGGAGAGAGGGCGGTGGCATCCGGCGGGGTCGCGGGTTCGGGCTGCGCCTTGCCCTTGATCACTTCCACTGCACCCTGGTCGGAGACCATCTGCCCCTTCGAGAACGGGGTCTTTCCGCCGAACGGCTTGCCGGAGCCCGAATAATGGAAGCTCAACACGGAGGTCGGGGCGAAATAGTTCGCGAGCCCCATGCGTTGCGCCTCGGTGGTCGCGTTGATCAGCCACATCAGCAGGAAGAAGGCCATCATCGCGGTCACGAAATCCGCGTACGCCACCTTCCAGGCGCCGCCATGCCCGCCGCCCGCGACGATTTCCTCCTTGCGGACGACGATGCCCGCTTTCCGGTTGCCCTGCCGCCGCCCCTTCGCCTGCATCCGCCCGCCGCGCACTGCCGGGGGCAAGAATGCCAAAGCTTGCTTAACGGGGCCTAACCGGCGGGGTCCGGTTGCTGCGCGGCAGCATTGAGCGTCCAAGGGGCGGGCTTCCGAGGGGCAGGCTTTCGCCGGGTGGGCTCACCGCCCTGGCAGGATCGCGCCCGGGCTCTCTCGCCCCGGGCGCACGCGATAAAGAAGATAAGATTCGGCAACCTGACCGCCCCAGGCGCGCAGCAGCGGGAGCGGCGGCCCCAGCACCGTCCACAGAGCGGGATCGGGCGGGCCGGCGCCGCGGCGCTCGAGAAGAAGGCCGATCCGGCCCGCGATCGTCGGGCCGGCCGGAGGCAGGCGGAAGAGCCGCCAACGTGGCCCGGCGCCGACGACCGGCAGCGGGCCCCGGCCGAGAAACGCGAGTTGGGACGCTTCCCCGTAGTTCCCGGCCGCGACGAAGCCCGCGTCGTCCTGGCGGCCGATCCCGGCGATGCGATCCGCCATCCGGCCCCAGCCGCTCAGCGCGCGGAGGCTTGGATCGAGCCGGACCGGCAGCGCGAAGGGCTGCGCCAAGGCCTGCACATAGACGAGGCCGGTGATGGCGAGGCCGAGCAGGACGGCCGGCGCTCTGAGCCCCGGCCAAGGAGGGTCAGCCAGCGCTGCGGCGGCGAGCAACGAAGAGGGGTAGAGGACAGCCGGCCAGTTCCCCTGCACCCGGTCGCCAAAGGCGTGCTGCACGAAGAGGGCGGCCGGAACGAGGGTGAGGAGGGAGAGCAGTTCGGCGGCCGGCGCGCCTTCCCGCCACGCGCGGGCGGCCAGCCGCCCAGATCCGGCGACGGCGAGAACGAACACGAGCGGGGTGAAGAGGCCGATCTGCCCGCCGAGCAATTCGGCCTGAAAACCGAGCGCGGCGGCCGGCCGCCAGGCGCCGACCCGCCCGCCCTGCTTCAGGAAGCTTGCCCAGTGGTGGAGCGCGTTCCAGGCGAGCACTGGGGCGAAGAGCAGAAGGGCGAGCAGGAGGCCGAGCCACGGCTCTGGGCGGCGCAGCCAGGGGCGGCCGTTTGCGCTGAGGAGCAGCCACAGCCCGACCGCGACCACGAAAAGGATGGCGGTATATTTGCTGTCGAGGGCGAGGCCGGCGGCCAGCCCGGCGAGCCACCACCAGCGCCCATCTCCGCTTGCCAGCAGGCGGCCGAGCGCGAACAGCCCGAGCGTCCAGAACAGGAGGAGCGGCGTGTCGGGCGTCATCACGACGCTGCCAACGCCAAAGAGGAGCGTGGCGTTGATCAGCGCCGCGGCGGCCGGACCGACCGTTGGGCTGTGCGGAAAGAAGTCGCGCGCCGCGCGCCAGAGCAGAACCGAACCGAGTGCGGTGGCGAGAGGGCCCAGCAATCGGACCCCGAGCGGGGTCGGGCCGGCGATCCCGGTGCCGAGGCGGATGAAGAGCGCCACCATCGGCGAATCGTCGAGATAGCCGGGCTGGAGAACGCGTGACCAGACCCAATAATAGGCTTCGTCGGGCGCCAGGTTCGTCGCCGCCGCCACCACCAGGCGGAGTGCCGTCAGCACCGCCAGCGCCGCGAGCAGCACGGCCGGTCGCGTGAACCACGCGCCGCCGGCCCTGGCTCTGCTCAGTGCAAATTCCGCCAGCGCTGGAAGCGAAGGGCGCCGTAGCCGATCAGCCCCGCCGCGACCGCCACGGGGATCAGGATCAGGAACAGCCAGAAGGCGAGCATCGCCACGGCGAGGCAGAAGGCGACGAGGGCGATCAGAATGGCCCAGCGCGCGATCTGCACCGGCCAGGGCGGACGCTCCGGCTGGCGGAACGCGCCCTCCGGCGTCAGATCGAGAAGGGGTGGCTCGCGTGAGGGCATTAAATGAAGGTGGCCTCGCTGTCGCTTTCCTTCAAGCCGGCCCCATGCGCCACGCTGTTCGCGCCCTCAGGCGCCATTGGGCGGGCGCGATCGAGAGGGGGATGATTGTTGATCATCCCGCGCTTCATTTATTGTCATTTATTGTCGCGATGGATGGTTCCGATCGAGGTCGCGGCTTCTGGCGGACCGCCCCGCTTCCCGGCCAGAAGCCATCGTGATCCAGGACGCGCCGAAACGAGCAAGGACGATGATCATGGCCGAAGCCCCTGCCGCACTGCCGGTGAGACTCGATGGACTGGGGGTCGCCGTCACCGGCGCGGCGAGCGGGATCGGGCGCGTCATCGCCGACAGTTTCCGCGCCGCCGGCGCACGTCCGTTCATCTGCGACATCGAGCAGGCCGCCCTCGAGCGGTCGGGGCACGCGGGCATCCGGGCCGATGCGGCGAAACCGGTCGAGATGGAAGCCTTCATCGATGCCGCCCTTTCCTCCCTCGGCCGGCTCGACGTGCTGGTGAACAATGCCGGCATTGCCGGCCCGACGGCGCCGATCGAGGAGATCACCGAAGCGGCGCTCGAGCAGGTGCTGGCGATCGATCTCAAGGCGATGTTCCATTGCGCGCGGCGTGCGGCGCCGGCGCTCAAGGCGCAAGGGGGTGGCAGCATCATCAATCTCAGCTCGGCGGCCGGGCGCTTCGGCTTTGCGCTGAGAAGCCCCTATGCGGCCGCCAAATGGGGTGTGATCGGCCTCACCAAGACGCTCTCGATCGAGCTCGGGCCGGCGAAAATCCGCGTCAACGCCATCCTGCCCGGCGCCGTCGCCGGCGAGCGCATCGACCGCGTCATCGCCGCCAAGGCCAAGGCCGGCGGCATCAGCATCGCCGAGCAGCGGGAACGCCAGCTTGTCGCGGCCAGCCTCCGATCGTTCGTGACCGCCCAGGATATCGCCAATCTCGCCCTCTATCTGGCGAGTCCGTTCGGGGCGGTGATCAGCGGCCAGGCGATCGCGGTGGATGCCGATCTGCAATACATGATCTGAATTTCGACCTGTTTCTGGAGACTCCGCCTGCGCGCGATTCGTGTCCTTTCCGCATCGGTTGCCAACCGCATCGCCGCCGGCGAGGTGATCGAGCGGCCGGCGGCGGCGGTCAAGGAGCTGGTCGAGAACGCGCTCGATGCCGGAGCAGAGCGAATTGCCGTCTCGCTCGACGAAGGCGGCATGGCGGCGATCGGGGTCACGGACGACGGCTGCGGCATCGCCGCCGAGCAGCTTGCGCTTGCCGTGGCCCGCCATGCCACATCGAAGCTGGAGGGCGACGATCTGGTGCGCATCGCGACCCTCGGCTTCCGCGGCGAGGCGCTTCCTTCGATCGGTGCGGCGGCCAGGCTCAGCATCACCTCGCGCCCAGCCGGGGCGTCGCACGCGAGCCAGATCCGGGTCGAGGGCGGGCGGGTCTTTCCGGTCGGGCCGGCGGCGGGCGGGCCGGGGACGCGGGTGCTGGTCAGCGATTTCTTCTTCGCGACCCCGGCGCGGCGGAAGTTCCTCAAGCATCCGCGCACCGAGGCGGAGCACGCGGAGGCGGCCGTCCGCAAGCTTGCGCTGGCGGCACCCGCGGTTGCTTTTCGCCTGGTTTCGGACGGGCGCACGGTTTTCGATGTGCCGGCCCAGGACCCGGCGGCGCGCGCGGCGGCGCTCTTCGGCGGGGAGGTGGCGGCCGGGCTCATTCCCGTGACGGCGGAGCGCGGTGCGCTCCGGCTCACCGGCTTCGCCGGCGCGGCGACGCTGACGCGCGTCACGACGGCCTGGCAGTTCCTGGTAGTGAATGGCCGGCCGGTTGCCGATCCGGTGCTGCAGGCCGGCGTGAGGGTTGCCTACCGCCCTGTCATTGCCGACGGCCGCAAGCCGATCGTCGCGCTCAATCTCACGCTGCCGCTCGACGAGCTCGACGTGAACGTGCATCCGGCCAAGACTGAGCTTCGCTTCCACGATCCGGCCGCGGTGCGCGCGCTCCTGATCGGCGCTCTCAGCCGCGCGCTCGGCCTCTCCGCGGCGCGCCTGCCGCCGCCCCGTCTCAGGCTCGCCCCGCCGAGGCCGGCCCTGGCGTCCGCCGCAGGCGCCGCATCGGGCTTCGCGGAAGCCGTGCTGCCGCTCGCCGCGCCGCCGGCGGCGCGCACGGTCGCGGCTTCGATGCCCGATCCGGCACACCCGCTCGGGGCCGGCGTGGCCCAGGTTTTCGCCACCTACATCATCGCCGTCACGGCAGCGGATGAACTGGTTCTGGTCGATCAGCATGCGGCGCACGAACGGCTGACCCACGAGATGCTGCGTGCCCAGCATCTCGAAGACGGCGTGCGGTCACAGCCACTGCTGCTGCCGGCCGTGGTCGAGCTGGCGGAGGTGGATGCGGCGCGCGTCGGCGGAATGGGACCCGAGCTCGAGAAGCTTGGTCTCCAAATCGAGCCGTTCGGGCCGGGTGCGGTGCTGGTGCGCGCGCTGCCCGCCCTGCTCGGCCCGGCCGAGCCGGCGCCGCTGATCCGCGACCTTGCCGAGGAACTCGCCGAGACGGGCGAGGGAATGGCGCTCGCCGAGCGCCTCGACCGCGTGCTGGCGCGGCTTTCCTGCCATGGCTCGATTCGCGCCGGCCGGCGCCTTTCGCAGAACGAGATGGATGCTCTGCTCCGGCAGATGGAGGCGACCCCGCGCGCCGGTACGTGCAGCCATGGGCGTCCGACCTTTCTCAAACTTTCCCGGGCCGATCTCGAGCGCTTGTTCGGCCGCTCGGCGTAGGTTCGGCCAGGCCCGATCAGGTCATCACGGAACCCCAGCGATGATCATCGACCCGACCCGTCTCGCCCTGATCCTGATCGACCTGCAGAACGATTTCCTGGATCCCGCCGGCGCTTACGCGCGGGCCGGCGTGACGGCGCCTGCCGTGGCGGCATTGCCTGCCCGGCTCGCACCGGTCGGCGCCGCGATGCGGCGGGCGGGCGGGCTGATCGTCTCGACGCATTTTACGCTCGTCCCCGGGCGTGGCGGCGAGCCGATCATCGCGCCCCGCATGAAGGCGCTGCACCCCTTTCTCCGTCGCGGCGACTTCGCGCCTGGAGGCCGCGGGCACGCCCTCGTCGCGGCCCTGGCGCCGGCCGACATCGCGGTCGAAAAAGTCGGTTATTCCGCCTTCTATATGAGCCGGCTCGAATGGGTGCTGCGCCATGCCGGCATTGACACCCTGGTGGTCGGCGGCATCGCGACCAACACGGCCGTGGCCTCCACCGTGCGCGATGCGGAATTGCGGGAGTTCCGCTCGATCGTGCTGGCCGATTGCTGCGCCGCCTTCGACGAGGCGCAGCACGCCACGGCGATCGCTGCGATCAGAACCGTCGCGGAGGTCACCAATTCCGACGCGCTGATCGCGGATCTCGGCAAGCTGGCGTAAGTTGCACCGCTTCCGATCACGATGCACGGCGGGCAAAAAGCGCCGCCGGGAGGCGCTCCAGCATCCCCCTGGCGGCGAGTTTGCGAGCCCCCGGAGTGGCGGGAGGAAGCCATCCGAGAATGCGGGGGCCTTGTATCGCGTCGGCCAGGGAGGCGCTGTGATACGCGTCACACGCGAAACGCGTGCTCTCTTTACATCGATCGGTGGAAGCCTGGGCCGGCGGCCGGATGACGGCGCCGGAGCGGCCGCATTGATCTAGGCGACTTCCGCCAGCCGCGGGATAACGGCCCTGCCCTCTTCCAACTCGTCGCGAATGATGTCGAGCTTCTCCCGACGATCGATCCAAGGCGAGACGGCGCTGCGGAAGCGAGACTTCGCCTCAACCCGGCGGCCAAAGCCGGCCCATGGCGCACAGCGCACCGGTTCGATTTCCCCCGGTCCATTCTGGCGCATGTACTCGGCAAAATTGGCCGCGTTCTCATCAAGAAACACGAGCGTCTCGCAAGGCGCTCCTTCAGCGGAGATCACGTCATGGGTCTCGAGCTTGATGTGGAAGAATTCCAATTCATCGAGACCGTCCGCGTCGTAGAGCGTGATTGTCCTGCCGTTGACGAGATTGCACACCGGCACGAGAAGGCCATCGATCAGCAGCGCATGTCCCCGCGTGATGCAGAGATCGGCGCGCGGCACATCCGGGCCGAGAGCCGAGCGAGCGATCCGAACGGGAAGAAAGTCGCCCACCCATGCCCTGGTTGGATCGGGCCGCTTGAACGAATAACGGGCAACCCACTGGATGGGGCGTATCCCGCCGAAAAAGCCCGGCAGCAGGTCACCCACAGCCAGGTCTTCGATCTTCCTGTCTCCATCCGCGGTTTGGATCCGGGTGCCCTTGAGGAAGCACATCGGGCCGCCGGGGGGCCGGGGCGGCCCAGGTGGGATTGGACCAGGGGGTCCGGGCGGCGGCCGAGGCGGACCTCCGACTGGGCCAGGCGGGCCGGGGGGCGGCCCCGGAGGCCCGGGGGGCGCCGCAGAGGCCACCGTCGTCATCAGGCGAGCAACCATCGCGGATGCCGCGATGGTCCCCATCTTCATCAGATTCCGGCGGGACCTCCGGAATCCAGCCGGAAAGTTCTTCGGATCTGGCATGCCACTGCTCCCATCGAAGGGCGCAATTTACGCTCTACAGGCCGCGGCGCGAGCATCATTGGCGATCGGCAAGATAAACATTCCGAGAGCGTTCTCCCTGTGCGCTCCGAGATGGCCGAGTTTTGCGCGATCGATCTGTGCGCCCGGCGGCCGAGGACGTGCTGCGGGCGTGGCCTGTGAGTGCCAGCGTCAACAACGTGCGGAACGATGGACCGGAGTTGCTCGCGGCCGTTGCGGCGCTCTCGCCGCCGGGTTGATCTACGTCGTGGCGCGTAGCAGGGTCAGGTCATGCTCGGGATCGCGCAGCCTTCTGCCGGGCTTGATGCCATTACCTCGGAAGCATGAGGATCCTAGGGGGCGGGCTACGCGGGGCGGATGGGTGGTAATCTGCTGGAGTGACGCAGCCTGGGAAGCTGTCCTTGGCAGAGGTGGCACCCCTGGGATCCTCATGCTCCCCATTACCTCCCTGCCGCCCGCAGTTCGTTCGTGACTGTGTTGGAGATTGCCCTTCGGCTCTCGCTCGCCTTGCGGACACCCTGCGGACATTGATTCTGATCGTTCCGTTAGATTTATGAAAACGTCGGCTAAGTGATTGTTTTCTCATTGCCGACGCTCGGACTTGAACCGAGGGCCTACTGATTACGAATCAGTTGCTCTACCGCTGAGCTACGTCGGCACGCCGAGGGGGCCGCTATACCGCCTGCTCGGCCGGCTCGCAACCGTCGGCGCCGAACGGCCTCGCCGGCGAGGGCTTGCGGATTGCACCGATCAGCGCCCTGACCTCCGCCCGCGCGGCGACGTGGCTCATCCCGAGCGCAATGCCGAGGCCCGCATCGCGCACATCCATCAGCGTCAAGCCCTGCAGGAACAACTCGCGGAAGATCACCCGTTCGCCAAATCCCTGCACGGTGCGAAAGCCGATCCGCCTGGACAGAAGCTCGAGCGTCGCGCCAACGTCCCGCTTGTTGCGCTGGGCGACGGCGCCGAGACGGTTGCGCATGACGATCCAGTCGATCCGTCCGCGGTCGCGCGCGAAGCGCGCCTTGCGCGCCTGCCACACCATCTCACTGTAGATGCTGGGCTGCACCACGTCGTGGTTGTCGGGATCGACCTTTGCCAGCATGGCGAAATCGACGAAACTGTCGTTGATCGGCGTGATCAGCGTATCGGCGCGGGCATGGCCGAGGCGACTGAGATATGTATCGGATCCGGGACAATCGATGACGATGATCTCACATTCCCGGGAAAGCTCGGCGAGGGCGTGGGAAAAGCGGCCCCGCTCCTCCTCTTCGGCCACGGCCCGGCTGTCGGCCCCGCTCTGCATGACCGCCGCGAACCTTGGCAGGCCCAATGCCACACCCTTCGCGGCGACGAACGCCGCGCGGGCGGCGATATAGCCCGACAGCGTCGCCTGCCGGGCGTCGAGATCGATCGCACCGACCCGATAGCCGTCCCTGAGCAGCCCGACGATCAGGTGCATGGCGGTCGTCGATTTTCCGGACCCACCCTTCTCGTTGCCCAGCACGATCAGGCTGGCACGCGATTCGAGAGTGACGCTGGACAAGCCCCTCCGCCCCTCGTCTCCCGATTCAGCGGCCGGTCAGGATCCGGGCCACCAGTTCGCGCACGGTCGGGATGAAGCCGTTCGAGTAGAACGGATCGGATGCAAAACGGAATGCATTGGCGCCGCTGAACATCAGGTTCCGCTCGACCGCGTCCGGCGCATCCGAGCGGTGCGCGATCGCCTGCAGCGTTTTCTGGATGCAGAAGCTGCGCGGATCGGCCTTCTTGCCGGTGCTGAAGCTCGGCGCCGCGTCACTCCAGTTCGAGAAGCGGCAGGCGCTGAGGCAGCCCATGCAGGCCACCTGGTCCTCGCGAATTTGCGTGGCCCGCTCGGGTGTGACGAAGATCAGCGTCGAATCGGGTGTCCGCAGCGCCTCGGTGAAGCCCTGCCGTTCCCAGATCTCGACCTGTTCGAGATCGGCCGGTGTCAGATAGACGGGGCGCTTGCGCGGGCCGATACCGTAGACCGCCACATGCTCGCCAATCCGTTCGCTCGCATAGGCGACCTGACGCTCGGAGCGTTCCTTGAGTTCGTTGAGGAAACCGTTCTTGACCGCCGAGGAATAGAAGCCGGTCGGGCTGAAGTGATTGAGGAAGACATCGCCTTCCTTGAGCTGGAGCAGGCGCTGCTTCCAGGCATCGCCGATCGGGCTTTCGCGGGTGAGCAACGGGCGGGTGCCGAACTGGAAAGCGATCGGGCCGAGGTCCGGATTGTCGATCCAGTCCTCCCACTCGTCGAGCCACCAGACGCCACCGGCCATGATGATCGGCGTCTCCGCCAGGCCGAACTCACGCATCAGATTTCGCAACGCGAGGACGCGGGGAAACGGTGCTTCCGGCTTCCTTGGATCCTCGCTGTTGGAAAGACCGTTATGGCCGCCGGCCAGCCAGGGGTCTTCGTAGACGACGCCGCCGAGCAGATCCGAGACCTTGTGGTAGGCACGCTTCCAGAGTGCATTGAAGGCGCGCGCCGAGGAAATGATCGGATAGTAATAGACGCCGAAGCGCGCCGCGATCTCGGCGAGCCGGTAGGGCATGCCGGCCCCGCAGGTGATGCCGTTGATGATTCCCCTCGCACCTTCGAGCACTTCGCAGACCACCCGCTCCGCGCCCGCCATTTCCCACAGGATGTTGGTGTGGATGCGCCCGAGGCTGCCGGCGAGTTCCCGCGCCCGCCGCGCCTGCGCGACACCGCCCTCGATCGCATAACGGATCAGCTCCTCATGCCGCTCGCGCCGGGTCCGGCCGCGATAGGTCTGCGGCACGATCCGCCCCGCTTCGTCATAGCTGTCCGCATTCACGGAACTGAACGTGCCGATGCCGCCGGCCGCCGCCCAGTAGCCCGAGGAAATGCCGTTCGAGATGGAAATGCCCTTGCCGCCCTCAATGAGAGGCAGCACGTCCACGCCCCCGATCCGCAAGGCATTGAGTGCCTTCATCGCCCCCTCCGAACCGATGTTGAATCCCCGGCTCTTTCCCTCTCACAGTAAAGTGTATCAGAGATGAAGGGCCCTTGCGAGCAACTCCATCCCTGGGCCGCCTTTCGAGAGGAATCGGCACGGGTGGTGCCGTTCGACACGTGTTTTCAGCTCCGTTGGAATCGGCGATTCACACGCGAATCACGACTTCAACACGTTGGCTCCAGAGCGGGATGATTTTCGATCATCCCGCTCTTCGTTGATTTCCTCGATCAATGTCATGGCTTTGACGGTCAGCGAAGCGATTCCGCCAAAGCCATATTGATCGAGCGCATGCACCAAGCAGCGATTCATGGTCCGGGCGATTCCGCCGCCGCCGATCGCGCGCTACCCGGCCGCGGCTTCGTCGGGGACCTGGCGCTCGCGCCTCTCGCGGCCGCCTTTCGGCCCGACCTTTTCCGTGATGTCCTCACCGGTCGCCTGATCCACCACCCGCATCGAAAGCTTGACCTTGCCGCGCTCGTCGAAGCCGATCACCTTGACCTTCACCGCGTCGCCGACATTGACGATGTCGGTCGTCCTGCCGACGCGGCCCTGCGCCAGTTCGCTGATATGCACGAGGCCATCGCGGCTGCCGAGAAAATTGACGAAGGCGCCGAAGTCTGCCGTCTTCACCACCTTGCCGTTGTAGATGACGCCAAGCTCGGGCTCGGCGACGATACCGCGGATCCAGTCGATCGCGGCCTGCGCCTGCTTCTGGTCGGTGGCGGCGATCTTGATGGTGCCGTCATCGTCGATATCGACCTTGGTTCCGGTCTGCTCGGTGATCTCGCGGATCACCTTCCCTCCGGTGCCGATCACATCGCGGATCTTCTCCTTGGGAACCGTGATCACGGTGATCCTGGGCGCGGTTGCCGCGACGTCGCTGCGATGTCCGGTCAGCGCCTTGGCCATCTCGTCGAGAATGTGCAGGCGACCCTGGCGCGCCTGGGCGAGCGCGATCTGCATGATTTCCGGCGTGATCGAGGTGATCTTGATGTCCATCTGCAGGCTGGTCACGCCCTGCTCGGTGCCGGCCACCTTGAAATCCATGTCGCCGAGATGGTCCTCGTCACCGATGATGTCGGAGAGCACGGCGAATCCCTGCTCCTCCTTGATCAGCCCCATGGCGATGCCGGCCACCGGGCGCTTCAGCGGCACGCCGGCATCCATCAATGCGAGCGACGAGCCGCAGACGGTCGCCATCGAGGAACTGCCGTTGCTTTCGGTGATCTCGCTCACCACCCGCATCGTGTAGGGGAAGGTCTCCCTGTCGGGCAAAAGCGGATGCACCGCGCGCCAGGCGAGCTTGCCGTGGCCGATTTCGCGCCGACCGGGGCTGCCGATCCGTCCGGCCTCGCCGACCGAGTAGGGCGGAAAATTGTAGTGCAGCATGAAGTTCTCACGATAGTCGCCATCGAGCGCATCGATCACCTGCTCGTCCTGGCCGGTGCCGAGAGTCGCCACACAAAGGGCCTGCGTCTCGCCGCGCGTGAAGAGGGCGCTGCCATGCGTGCGCGGCAGCACGCCGACCTCGGCCAGTATCGGGCGGACGGTCCCGGTGTCGCGCCCATCGATCCGGATGCCGGTCTCGAGAATGGCGCCGCGCACGATTTCCGCCTCGAGCGTTTCGAAAAGCGGGGCGAGAGCGGCGGCTTCGACGCCTTCGGCGGCGAGCGTCGCCGTGGCGGCGGCGCGGGCGGCCGCCACCTTCTCGGCCCGCGCCTGCTTCACCTTCTCCCGATAGGCTTCGGTGAGCGCGGCGCGCGCCAGATCCGCCACGCGCGCGGCGAGCGCCTGCTCGGCCGCATCCGCCTCCGGCAACGGCCAGGGTTCCTTGGCCGTGTGCTCGGCAAGCTCGATGATCGCCTGGATGACCGGCTGGAAGCCGGCGTGGCCGAACATCACCGCCTCCAGCATCTTCTCCTCGGAGAGTTCCTTCGCCTCGCTCTCGACCATCAGGACGCCCTTCGCCGTTCCGGCAACGACGAGATCGAGCGCGGAGTGCGCGCGCTCCGCGGCGGTCGGGTTGAGCACGAATGCACCGTCGACCAGCCCGACCCTTGCTGCACCCACCGGTCCGAAGAACGGGATGCCGGAGAAGGTCAGCGCCGCCGAGCTGGCGATCATCGCCACGATGTCGGGATCATTCTCGAGATCATGGCTCAGGACGGTTGCGATCACCTGCACTTCGTTGCGGAACCGTTCGGGAAACAGCGGCCGGATCGGGCGATCGATCAGGCGGCTGACCAGCGTCTCCTTCTCGGTCGGCCGTCCCTCGCGCTTAAAGAAGCCGCCCGGAATCTTGCCCGCCGCGAAGCTTTTTTCCTGGTAGTTCACCGTGAGCGGGAAGAAATCTTGGCCGGGGCGGGCGTCTTTCACGCCGACCGCGGTGGCGAGCACCACGGTGTCGCCATAGCGCGCCATCACCGCCCCGTCGGCCTGGCGGGCGATCTTGCCGGTCTCCAGCACCAGCGTGCGCCCGCCCCAATCCAGCTCCTTGCGGAAATAATTGAACATCACTCTCGATCCTTCAAACCACGCGACCTCCGGCGGCCGGGCCTGGACCGCGATCCCTGCTCCATCGGCATGGAGGCGGCGTCTCGGGCTGCATGGAAGCGGCCTGCCGGTGAGGCAGGTCCGCAGGCCATGTGGCCGGAAACGCCGCCGCTCTACCCGTTTGCCTGGATGGATCGATTCGGCTCAACGCCCATTCCGCCGCGATCGCGGCAGCCGGGGGGATTCCCCGGCGAGTTGTCCCGTGCCCCCATGGCAGCGGGAATTCCGTTCCTTGCTCTCTTCGTACAAGTCGTGCGCTATATAGGCAGCCGCCGCGGCAAAGCCACGCTCAGCGGCGAAGATTGAGCCGCCCGATCAGCGATTCGTAGCGCTTGACGTCCTTGGCCTTCAGATAGTCGAGCAGCCGCCGCCGGCGCCCCACCAGGGTGAGAAGGCCGCGACGGCTGTGGAAGTCCTTGCCGTGCGCCTTCAGATGCTCGGTGAGATTGGCGATCCGCTCCGACAGGAGGGCCACCTGCACTTCCGGGCTGCCGGTGTCGGCGGCCGCGGTCGCGTACTCGGAAACGAGCGCCTGCCGGCGCTCAGCCGTGATCGACATCGGTTTCTCCTTTCCGGACGAGAATCCGTTCCGGCTTCAGCCAGCCCTCCGCGAGCCGGCCAAGCCCCAGCACCTGCTCCGCCGCCATCGCCCGCACCAAGCCCCCTTCGGGGTCGGCGTGCTCGGGAATCCGCCCCATCAACCCGACCAGGCTCAGAGCCTGGCCGTGCAGAAAGGCGGTGGCCTCCGCCCGGGTCAGGGCCAGCGCCGGGATGTCGGCCAGCGCGGTCGCGACCGGAAGCAGGAGGTCCGGTGAAGCGGCGGTCCTATCCTCCGTCCCGCAGAGCTTG
>Ga0335075_10003367_pt1 | contig 25425 bp, 24 predicted proteins | sample Lox_Sample_24_FD_206723 | JGI IMG/M metagenome (GOLD analysis project Ga0335075, IMG submission 206723) | Soil microbial communities from Loxahatchee National Wildlife Refuge, Florida, United States - Lox_Sample_2.4 | ecosystem: Environmental > Terrestrial > Soil > Wetlands | place: USA...
CATTGAAAGATGATGCGACAAGCGAGGAACTTCTCGCCATGCTGACCGCCATCGCGCACCCGCTTCGGCTGCGCGTGATAGCAGAGCTCGCTCACGGCCGCGTGCACGTCAGCGAGCTCGCCCGGCGCCTTCAAATGTCCAGGCCGCTGCTTTACATGCACCTCGACAAGTTGGAGAAGGCCGGGCTGGTGCATGGCAGCCTGGAGTTGTCCGATGACGGCAAGGCGATGAAGTTCTTCGAGCTGGTGCCCTTTGAGCTGCGCGTGACGCCCGAGACCGTCCTCAGCGCGCTGGCGGCAGACGAGGGGAAGGACGAGGGCAGCCAACAGGGGGCTCTCGACACGGAAGAGAGCGGCACGTGACTGGAATCAATCTGGCAGGCCCGCTGGCGTCCAGCGGGACAAACTTCACCCAGATCGGGACAATCCTCGGGATCTTTGTGCCGATCTGCGCGGCGATCGCGGTGATCGTGTGGAGCTACTTCCGGCTGCAGCGCCACCGCGCCGACGCGGTCGCGATGGCGTCTTACCGCAAGCTGGCCGAGGAAGCAGTGGCGAACATGACCGAGCTGCGCGCTGAAATGACCGAGCTGTCCAAGCACATCGACGCGGTCGAGCAGCTGATGCGAGACGTCGGATGAGCAGGCTCAGCCTGCGCCGCAACCCGGTCAGCCTGGTGCTATCGCCCGCCCCGTGGGCAGCGGCCTGGTACCTGCTCGGTTATCTGCTGGCTGGAACGGTGCTGTTCGCGGTGGTCCTGACCGCGACCACGACGGCTGCCGTGCTCTGCATCACCCTGCTTGGCCTGCCGCTGCTGGTCGCCGCTGCAGCGGTGGTGAGGGCGTGTGCCGCCGCAGAACGCGGCAGACTGCGGGCCGTATGCCGGGACCAGGCTCGCGGACAGTACCGGTCGGCGACCCGGCCCGGCTTGATCGGGGAGCTGAGAACCCGCTGGACTGACCCGGCGCTGTGGCGCGACCTCGCGTACCTGCTAGCGATGTACCCGCTGCTGCTGGCGCTGGACGCGGTCGCTCTAGCCATCTGGCTGGTAGTGCTCGCCGGGATCACCCTGCCAGCCTGGTATCGGCTGCCGCATCAGGCCATCGCGATCGGCGTGAGCGGCGGGTCTGGCTTGGCTGGCGGGTCAGCGCACGGCGTTGAGCTCGGCTACTTCCCGGCTGGGCCGAACGGTCACCATGCCTGGGGTTGGCACGTGGACACGCTGCCGAAGGCGCTGCTGGTCGCCGCGGCATGCCTGGTCCTGTTCTTGCTCCTCAACTATGTCCTGGTCGCAGCCGCCCGGCTGCACGCGAGCATTGCCCGCGGCCTGCTGCGCGCGCCCGAAGATCCGCTGCAGGAGGCGAAGGAGGTGCTCAGCCGGCCTGGTCCGCTCACCGCGGTCAGCCCATCGGCCATCTTCAGAAAGACCTGACCCCGGACGATCCCCGCTGATTGTCCCCGCCCGCGAGGGCCTAGCTCGCGGGCGGGGACCAGATAACGGCTAGCTCGCACTAGCGATGCCTACTCCGCCACAGAGAGGACCTGCCATGCACCAACCGTCTAGTTCAGTATTGCCTAACGCCGGGCCACACGAAAACGGCCCACCGCCGGGCCGGGCGCGGCCCAGCCTGACCGAACGCGCCGCCGGCTGGAGCGCCAGGCACCGCAAGACCGCCGTTTTCGGCTGGCTGATCCTGGTTGCTGTTGTCTTCGTGGCCGGACAGGCGTTCGGCACAAAGAACCTGCCACAGTACGACGCCGGGCAGTCCGGCCAGGCTGAGCGCGTCCTTCACCAGGACGCGCCCGCGCAGTACGACGCCTACTCGGAAAACGTGCTCATCCAGGCCAGGGCGCCCGGCGCCAGGTTCGGCACCGACCGCGCGATGCGTCAGGCGGCGAGCCAGGTGGCCGCTTCGCTCAGCGCTCACCCGAAGTACGCGGGGGGCATCAGGACGCCCCTGTCCGCTGGCGGCGCATCGCTGGTCTCAGCCGACGGACGCAGCGCCCTGGTGACCTTCCAGGTGCCGGGCAACGTCGCCAACGTCGACCAGGCCGCATCCGCCGATCAGCGCGCCGTCGCCGCCGTGCAGGCCCGGCACCCGGATCTGCGCATCGCCGAGTCCGGCGACGCGACCATCACCAAGGCGATCAACGACTCACTCAACTTCCGCACGGCGGAGGCGATCTCGGTGCCGGTCACGCTGATTTTGCTGCTTGTCGTGTTCGGCGCACTGGTCGCAGCCGGAATCCCGGTGCTGCTCGCAGTGACCGCACTGACGGCGGCAATCGGCGTGCTCACGATAGTCAGCCACTGGCTGCCGGTCACCAGCTCCACCTTTGAGGTCGTGGTGATCATCGGCATGGCCGTCGGCGTCGATTACTCGCTGTTCTACCTGCGCCGTGAACGGGAGGAGCGGGCGAAGGGGCTCTCACACGCGGAGGCGCTCCAGGTCGCTGCCCGCACATCCGGCCGCACGATCGTGGTGTCCGGCCTGATCGTCATGGCCACCATGTCCGGCCTGTTCCTGGTCAATGGCGGCCCGTTCTCCGGCATCGCGCTCGGCACGGTTGCCGTGGTCGGCATCGCGGTCATCGGCTCGCTTACCGTCCTGCCCGCACTGCTGGCCTGGCTTGGGCCGAAGGCAGACGTCGGCCGGATCCCGTTCCTCGGTCGCGCCCGCGCAGCCGCCCGGCCGTCTCGGGTGTGGGCGGCGCTGGCCCGCCGGGTCGTCGCCAGGCCGGTGATCTGGGGCGCCGTCGCGACCGCTGCGCTACTCGCGCTGGCCGCGCCGGCGCTGGCAATGCGGCTCGGCGAGCCGGCCGTGGACGCGCCGAAGGGCTCAGCGGTGATCGCCACGATGGACGCGATCGAGCGGGCGTTCCCGCATGCGCCCGCGCCGGCCGAGGTAGTCGTGAGCGGGCGAGACGTGACCGGGCCGAAGGTCGCCGCCGCGGTCGACGCGATCCGCGCCCGTGCTGCTGCGGGCGGAGCCATCCACGGGGCGGTGACGGCTACAGCGGTGGCCGGCAATCGCGCGCTCGTGGTCGGCGTGCCGCTGGCGGGCACCGGTTCGAATGCGGCATCGGACCACGCGCTGCTAACGCTGCGCGACCAGATCCTGCCCGCAACCCTTGGCAAGGTGCCCGGCGTTCGCTACGCGGTGACCGGGGACACAGCCGGGCTGGCCGACGACATCCATCAGCTGCACCTCGCCCTGCCGGCTGTGTTCGCCTTCGTCGCCGTGCTGGCGTTCGTCCTGCTGATGGTGGCGTTCCGGTCGGCGGTGATCCCGCTGGTGTCAATCGGGCTGAATCTGCTGTCGGTCGGCGCGGCCTACGGCCTGATCACCCTGATCTTCCAGGACGGGCGGCTGCAGGGCCTGCTCGGCTACACCTCGTTCGGCGGGATCATCTTCTGGGTCCCGCTGCTGATGTTCATGTTCCTGTTCGGCATCAGCATGGACTACCACGTGTTCATCCTGAGCCGCATCCGCGAGCTGTGGACGCGCGGCTGCGCCCCGAAGGAAGCCGTCGTCGAGGGCATTGCCTCGAGTGGCGGAGTGGTCACCAGCGCCGCGCTCATCATGGTTGCTGTCTTCTCCATCTTCGTTAGCATGCCGCTGGTCGACCTGAAGATCCTTGGCGTCGGCACGGCGGCCGCGGTCCTCATCGACGCGACAATCGTCCGCGGCGTGCTCGTCCCGGCTGCGCTCGCTCTGCTGGGCGACCGCGCCTGGCGACTACGCTCGAGCCGGGCCGTCCAGTGGCACCGGGTGCCGCTATGACCGGGATGGTGATTTGATCAGTGCGCGCGATCGCCATGCGCTGCGACGTTTACGTCGCCCGCTTGCGCGACCTCCGCCCGACGCACCACGCGCTCCTGGACGACCAGGAGCGCGCCCGTGCGCAGCGGTACCGGCTGGCAGCAGACCGCGACCGATCCCTGCTCGGGGCGGTTCTGCTGCGCGCCGCCGCCGCCCGGCAGCTCGACGTCAGGCGGGCCGAGATCGCCGTCGACCGGACGTGTCGTCGGTGCGGTTCTTATCACGGCCGGCCGCTGCTGCCGGGGACCGGTCTGCACGCATCGGTATCGCACTCTGGCGACGTCGTGGCGGTCGCTCTGACCTCGTGCGGGCCTGTTGGCGTGGATGTCGAGGCTGTCCGCACCATCGACTTCGACGCGATCGCCGGGTCAGTCTGCACGCCGGCCGAGCGGGTCCAGGTCCGCGCTGAGGCTGACTTCTTCACCATCTGGACCAGGAAGGAGGCAGTGCTGAAGGCAACGGGCGAGGGCTTGTCCAGGCCCATGAGCGACGTGCACGTCGCGCCCCCTTCTTCGGCACCAGTGCTGCTTGGCTTGGGCAGCGACCAGCCGCCGGCCTGCCGGCTGGCGGATCTGTCAGTGGGAGACGGCTACCGGGCGTGCGTCGCGGTCCTCACCGCAGATCCCGTCACGGTCAGCACCCTTGACGCGAGCGAGTTGCTCACCCGCTGACAGGCCCGCTGCTTGGCGGGCGCCAGAGGCGCAGGTTCATTGCGAGCCTGGAGATGAAAAACGACAATCTTGTAGAAGCTCTTGCAACGCCTCAGCCCTTGGACTAGCTCGAACCAGTGTGTGACGTCATGTCCTGGGTCGGTGGCCGTCGGCGCCGCTGTCGGGTCGCGGCCTAGGGTCACGTTCCAGTTCACATTGTTGCCAGAGCCTGCGGGTACGAGTTGGGGTCGCACATGGCCATCGAGAACCACGGCCGTCGTCATACACGACTACACGAAGCACACCACGTAGTTCGAGACCGGCCACTGGGAGTCGTGCACATCGCTCTCTGACGAGATCACTCCCAACCTGCTCGACCCGTCAGACACCGGCGGCTTGTACAACGAGTGCGAGGGTCCGTACGAGAACGCGGGACCTCCCGATAGCGGGACGGCAGAGACCGGTGATGCGCTCTGCTACTACGCGGGCGATACCCATTCCGGTTATGACGGTCCGGGCACTTCTACCGCCCCGGACCAGGCGACAGGATGCCAGGACAACTTGTTCCAGAACGGTGACCTGGACTTCGACGGCCAGCCGTACTATCCCGACTGGCCAACGGGCACGAGGACGACCAAGTGGCCGTCAACATTCGTGGAATCGTTCCCGACCACTAACGGCCACCAGCAGTACTCGCAGTTCTTCATGCAGACCGACATCGCGCTGAGCGAGACGTCGTGCCTCGGCAACAGCTATGGCGGAGGAACGTCGAGTGGCTGCACGGTGCCACCGCAAGGACCGGGCAACTTCTACCCCTACTGGACCGAGGCTCACGGATTCGGCAACTCCTGCGTACTGGAGTTTGGCAACGTCAGTGGCGACCGACCGTTCATTACTGACTTCGGTAAGGACGCGCAGTACGGAACGAACCTCTTCAGCACGCTCGGTTACCCCGAGTTCGAAGGGGCGATACACCACAACACCTGCCGGCACGGCCAGTTCCGGTAGGCAAGCGCACCATTGAAGGCAGGCGTCCAGCCGTCGACCATCTGGCGGCTGGGCGCCTGTTCGCGTCCGGGGGATTGGGTGCGTGTTCGATCCGCGGCTTGGCCAGAACCGCGCGGGTCATGGCACGATGCTGCGAATAGCCGGCCAGATCCAGTGAGGGGAGCGCCCGATGGCCGAGCCGCAGCAACGGAGCGAGCCGCAGGCCCGCAAACCAGGAAGCAGTTCCTGGCAGTGGGGGCGCACCGCGCAGACGCAGCGCGCACTGCTGGACGCGGCCCGCGACGTGTTCACCAGGCAGGGGTTCGCCGAGGCGAGCATCGCTGACGTAGTGGAGCGAGCCGGCTCGAGCGTCGGCAGCCTGTATCACCACTTCGGCGGGAAGAGCGAGCTGTTCATCGCCCTGTGGCAAGAGCATCAGCAAGCCTACGAAGCGGCCGCGAGCGCCGCGGTGGCGTCGGCCCGGCAGGCAGGCGTCAGCGATCCCGCCGAGCTGTTCGCGGCTGGGGCGCGCGCGTTCCTGGAGGGCAGCTGGCAGCGACGGGACCTGGCTGTGCTGTTCTCGGCCGGCGATGGGCCGCCCGGCTTCGAGCTGATGAAGCGGCATCGCGGACACGAGTGGATTCGGCAGAACGACGCACTGCTGCGGCTCCCGGACACCTCGCTGGACCGGCTGTACGCAGCCGTCCTGACGTCACTGATCGGCGAGGGCGCGCGCGAGGTCGCGGCGGCACGGACGCGGGCACAGGCCATGCACATCATCGATGCTGTCATCGAATACGCCCGGCGGCTGATGGCCGGCGGGCCCGCGCGCCCGCGTGGCTAGTTGTTGATCAGCTAGGCCAGGTCCCTGCCCAGGGCCAGCCCGAGAGCATGCTCGAGGCTGAGTACCTGGCCCGCGGCAAAGGCACTGTCGAACTGCTCCTTGCCGATCGCAGCCCGTGCCTGGCGCATGCTCTCTTCGCGGACGCCGTCTTCATACGACTCCCAGAAGTTACCGGTCCGGTCCAGCTGGGCTTGTGCAGCGCCGTGCAGAGTGCCGGCCCGCCGCCAGTAGCCCTGGCCACCGGCCAGGCAGGCCAGGGCGAGCAAGGAGTAGGCGATACCCATGTTGTCGCCGGCCCGGCGATTGGTGCGGAGCGCTTCGCGGAGCAGCGACTGCGCACGATCGTAGTTCTGCTCGGCGAGCTCTACCCAGCCCCTGTTGATCGACATCGCTTGGGTGCCCACGCCGATGGAGTCCGCAGTCTCGGCGGCGGCCTCCAGGTGAGCGCGGGCGGCGGCGATGTCCCCCGCTGCGAGGGCATCAATGCCCAGGTTGGCGTGCAGCTTGAAGTTCGTCAGAAGGTCGCCGGTCCGCTCTGTGCAGGTGATCGCTTCGGCGTACAGCGCCTCGGACTCCGCAGGGTCGGCATAAGCGAGGTATGCGTGCAGGCTGACGCCGAGCAGAAGGTCGTCGCCGAGCTCCCGCGCAAGCTCAACCGACTCACGGCCAGCCGGGCGGCCACCGTCGGGGTCGCCAGCAACGGCCGATCCGACACACAGCGCTGCGAGGGACCGGACCACGAGCCGGTCGTCGCCGATTCTGCGCGCGATCTCGACGGCCTGCTCCGCGAGCCGCAGGCTTGCGGCCCGGTCAGTTCGGATGACTGCCCAGGCTGCCGTGATCAGCGCGTTGGCGTACAAGACAGGGTCGGCGCCGGCGTCGGGGCTGTCCAGGACTGGAGCGAGCAGCGCGAAGGCCTCCTGCTGCCGGAAGCGCGCGTTCCAGTAACGGTCCAGCGCAGCTCCGAAGCGCAGCACCAGCGCCGTGCCGCCATGGGCCGCGGCGTGCCGCGCCGCGTGCCTGAGATTGGCATGGTCCGCGTCCAGCCGGGCAAACCAGCTTCCTTGGTCCGGGCCGGTCAGGTGCCTGGCCGCCGTCTCTGCGGAGGCCAGGAAATAGTCGCAGTGCGCTGCAGCGACGGCTGCGGCGTCGGCGGTCTCGGCAAGGCGCTCGCTGGCGAACAGCCGGATGGTCTCCAGCAGCCGGTAGCGGCGGGCTGTCACAGAGGGCTCGGCCACAACAAGGCTCTTGTCCACGAGCGAACCGAGGAGATCGGCTACCTCATACATGTCAATGGCCTGGAAGCCACACACCGCTTCTGCCGCTGGTAGCGCGAAGGTCCCGGCAAACACCGACAGACGTCCCAGTAGCAGTTGCTCCGTCGTGGTGAGCAGCGAGTAAGACCAGCCGACCGTGGCGCGCAAGGTCTGCTGTCTTTGTAGCGCAGTGCGGCTGCCGCCGGTCAGCAACCGGAAACGGTCGTCGAGGCGGTCGCACAGTTCGCCGAGCGACATAGACCGCAACCTGGCGGCCGCCAGCTCGATGGCCAAGGGCATTCCGTCGAGCCGCCGGCACACCGAGACCAGCAGATCGCCGGTCTCCTCGTCGGCCAGGTCCAGGTTGAGGCCCTGTGATCTGGTCCGGTCGGCGAACAGTGCCACCGCGTCACTGGCGATCGCGGGCTGAGTTTCATCATCCGGTCCTGGCAACGACAGCGGGGGTACCTGATAGATCGTCTCGCCTCCGATGCCCAGCGGTTCACGGCTGGTCACGAGGAGGTGCACGCGCCGACAGTGCCGCAGCAGGACATCCGCGGTCTTGGCACAGGCGCCAATGAGATGCTCGCAGTTGTCGAGCACAATAAGAATGTCTTGCGGTGCGAGGGCTTCGGCGAGACTGTCCAGCGTGGACGGGGTCGGCTGCAGCGTAATACGCAAAGGTGCGGCGATCGCTACCGGTACCTCTTCCTCGTCGGTGACTGAGGCGAGCTCCACAAGCCAGACGCCCTCGCCAGAGCCGTCCAGCAGGTTGGCGGCGGCCTGCAGGGCGAGCCGGGTCTTACCTGCACCGCCTGGGCCTGTCAGTGTGACCAGACGGGACGAGCCCACCAAAGACCGGACCTCGGCTACCTCGCGGTCTCGGCCGACGAACGGCGACAACTGGACCGGCAAGTTATTCGGAAGCGCCGGATTGCCCAGCGACCGTGGCGGCGGGAACTCCGCCTGGAGCCCGCGTGCACACAGCTGGAAGATCTGCTGAGGTCGCCCCAGGTCTTTGAGCCGGTGCGTGCCAAGGTCCTTCAGCCAGGCGGCAGGGGGGAGCGATTCCCGCACCATCGTCGCCGCAGCCTCCGACAGCAGCACCTGCCCGCCGTAGGCGATCGCGGCGATACGCGCCGCGCGGTGGACGTCGAGGCCTACTAGGCCCGCCGTCGTCTGCTCCGCCTCTCCAGCGTGTACGCCCATCCGCACTCGGACATTTTCACCGGCCGGCCAACAATGCGACTCAAGTGCGCTTTGCATTCCTAGCACAGCAGCGACGCAGGCCCGCACCGAGGAGAAGACCGCGAAGAATGCATCTCCCTGGGTATCGACTTCACGGCCCTGGTGAGCTGACAATTCCGACCGGACTAACGTATGGTGATCGGCGAGCAGCCTAGCGTAAACACCTTCCCCGACCCGCTGCAGGAGAGCCGTCGAGCCCTCGATGTCGGTGAACAGGAACGCTAGTGTCTCCACGAGCAAAGCGTAAGAGGGCCAGACCCAGATTCGGAAGCGCTGATCAGCGGGCTGGAGCCGCCGTAGCCTTGCGGCGTTCCCCCCATAACCCCCGGTGGATCCCCCTGACAAGGTGCCGACCCTGGTGCCATGACGCAAGCGACTACTGAACCGCTGAAAGTCGCAGGCCTAACGACGCTCGCCGTCGAGCTGGAGCCCGACGTGCTCCAAGGCCTGCGCGCCCTGGCGGAAATTACCGCAGCCTCCGCTGGCCGGAATGCCGATCTGGCCGAGACGGCGCAGGATCTGCTGCACGAGGCGATGAAAGCAAAGCTCGACGACGTGGGGCTGAAGTGGGATCCGGCGCCTGAGTCGGTCGCGCATCGGGTGGCAGAGGCGGCTCGGCCAGATGGCACGGCGGTGGCCCTCCTCAAGAGCGCCAGGACGCGCCAGTACGCCGGTACCACGCTGCTGGTAGGGGTCCTCGTTCTGCTGTGGGGCGGTTACCTGCGGGGCTGGAAGTGGACCGGCTTCCAAGGGAACGAGCAGCTCTGGGAGTGGATGCACCTGCTGCTGCTCCCGATTGTGGTGGGAACGGCACCGCTGTGGCTCAGGCACCGCGAGTACGTGAGCCAGGCCAGGCAACGGGTGTTCCTGATCGCGGCAGCTGGGTTCGCCGTGTTCGTTGCCGCTGGCTACCTGGTGCCGCTGAACTGGACCGGCTTCGCTGGCAACACGCTGTGGAACTGGCTGGGCCTGCTGCTACTGCCGGTCGCGGTGACCTGCGCCCCCTTTCTGCCCAAGATGATCCGGTCGCTGCGGCGCCCGCACCGGCTGGCGGTCGCGGGAGTGGCGGCGATCTGGTGCCTGACGATCGTGGGCGGCTACGCCTGGGACTGGACCTGGACCGGCTACCAGGGCAACACGCTGTGGGACTGGCTCCAGTTGCTCCTGCTGCCGCTGCTCGTGCCGACAGTCCTGATGACGGCCGCGCTCAAGTGGATCTCCGACAAGGCCCCGACTGAAACCAACGTGAAACCGAGATGAATGCCGCTGCATGCACATTCGACGTGATCGTGGCCGTCCAGGCCGCGGTGACGGCGAAGGAGAAGCATGACCAGCGCGATCACGGCCACCGGGCTGCGCAAGTCATTCGGCAACAAGCCCGTCCTTGACGGCATCGACCTGGAGGTCGCCGCGGGGACGACGTTCTCGCTGCTCGGTCCCAACGGGGCCGGCAAGACCACCACCGTGCAGATCATGGCCACGTTGGTCCACGCCGACGGCGGCGAGGTGCGCGTCGCCGGCCATGACGTGGCCAGGAACCCCGCGGCAGTCCGCGCCGCGATAGGGGTCACCGGCCAGTTCTCGGCGGTCGACGACCTGCTCACCGGCGAGGAGAACCTGCTGCTGATGGCAGACCTGCACCACCTGGGGCGGGCAGCAGCCCGGCGGCGCGCCGCCGGGCTGCTCGACAAGTTCGACCTGGCCGATGCGGCCAAAAAGACCACGGCAACCTACTCCGGCGGCATGCGGCGGCGGCTCGATCTCGCGATGACTCTGGTCGGCGACCCGCGCATCATCTTCCTCGACGAACCGACCACCGGGCTTGACCCGCGCAGCCGCCGCATGATGTGGCAGACCGTCCGCGAACTCGTAGCCGACGGCGTCACGATCTTCCTGACCACGCAGCAGCTCGATGAGGCGGACGCGCTCGCTGACCGGATCGCCGTTCTCGACCACGGCAGGGTGGTCGCCGCCGGGAGCCCCGAAGAGCTCAAGCGCAGCATTCCCGGGGCCCACGTCCGGCTGCATCTTGCCGACATCACGGCGCTCGACTCGGCGGCACGAGCCCTCGGCGGCTCGTTCCCCCACGAGAGCACACTGACGCTGGAAATTCCCTGCGACGGCGGCGCGATGGCGGTCCGGGAGCTACTGAACCGGCTCGGCGACACGGCGGCCTATGTCGACGAGGTTTCCGTGCACACCCCCGATCTTGATGACGTCTTCTTCGCCCTCACCGGCCACCCGACAGCAGAAACGACGCTAGAACTGGAGAACGCCCGATGACGACCCTGACCTTTGCCATGCGGGACTCGGCGACGATGACGCGTCGCAGCTTCAGGCACCTGCTGCGCTATCCGGCGACGCTGGTCACTTCGGTGGGCGTGCCCGTGCTGTTGCTGCTGCTGTTCGTTGGCGTCTTTGGCGCGCTCAAGGCGGGCCTCGGGGTCGGCGCGCACATCTCCTACATCAACTATGTCGTGCCCGGGATCATCGTGATGACCGCCGCCTACGGGAGTTCGGGAACCGCTCTTGCCGTCAACCGGGACTCCACGGAGGGCATCATCGGCAGGTTCCGGACCATGGCGATCTCTCCCGCTTCGGTGCTGACCGGGCACGTCGTCAGCGCCCTGGTCCGGACACTGATCGGCGTGGCCCTGGTCATCGGTGTTGCGATCGGCCTGGGGTTCCGGCCGACCGCCGACGCCGGCCAGTGGCTAGGGGCGGCGGGCGTCACCGCCCTTCTCGTGCTCGCGCTCACCTGGCTGGCGGTCGCGGTCGGCCTGGCAGCGAAGGTCGCGGAGGGCACGACCGGCTTTCTCCTGCTCGTTCAGCTGCTGCCGTTCATCAGCAGTGCGTTCGTGCCGCCCGCCCAGATGTCGGGGTCGGTGCGGTGGTTCGCTGCGCACCAGCCGTTCACGCCGATCATCGACACCCTTCGCGGGCTGCTGACCGGTACGCCGGATGCCGGCACCACCCTCGCCGCCGTCGCATGGTGCGTCGGCCTCGCGCTGGCCGGGTACCTGTGGGCGCGGGTCCTGTTCCGGCGGGACCTCAATCGCTGACCTGGGCTCGCGCCTGAAGCGCGGCGCGGGCGGCGGCGCGCAGGGCTTCCGGGTCGAGGCCGGCGTACGACGACACGGCGTCGGCGTACGCCGGCCCGTCGGCGTCCTGAGCTACCCGTCGTGCGCGTGCGGCGGACATGGTCGGCCGGAACCCGCAGCAGCCGAAGCGCTCGGCTAGGGCGACCATACGGGCTCCGGACCTCGCCGCGTGATTGTCTCCGGCGTGCTGCGCCCGATCGAGGTCCGTCATCGCCAGGGCCAGTAGCAGCGTGCCCAAGACGGACAGGGGCTGGGGGGACGCGGCTGGGGTTCCGGGGGCTAGACCTGGGTCAGCGGTCAGCGCCGACAGCACGGCGGGGAGCGCAACGGTGATTTCCGCGACCAGATCGAGCCGACCGTGCTGCGCGTGGGCCACCACGGCTATTGCCTGAAGCTCCAGCTCCCACGGCTCGAGGCTGGACAGGTCGCCGCCACGTCCATGGCGCTGTGAGTTCCGCAGCGCGGCCGCGGCTGCACGCCACAAGTGCAGGCCGGTATCGGCCTCACCGCGGCCGAGCGCGATTTCCGCGCGGACTGCGGTGTCGAACATCGACATATCCCAGGGCTGGTCCTCGCTGCGCGGAGTTGTCAGCTTCAGCTCGCGTTCCGCCTCGTCGAGTTCGCCGCGCTGCAGGTTGGCCAGCACGAGTGCCTCGCGCAGCCGGTTCGCGCTGGACCACGCTCCGAACGCCTCGGTCACCGACAGCGCCGCGCTCAGGTGATGCAACGCCTCGTCGCCCGAATCGGCCTCGTCAACCTGGAGGCACAGTTCGCCGATCCGGGAATGAGCGGCGCACTGGAGCCAGGCGCTGCCGCAGCGCTCGAACGCGGCTAGCGCCAGCCGGGCCGCTGCCAGTGCGCTGTCCAGATCGGCCGCCTCTTCCGAGGCGTAGCTGGCTACTGTGTTCGCCATGCCCGCGAGCAGTGGCTGGTCGCTGTCACCCAGCGCCTGCATGTTCGCAAGGGCAGCCTCGGGGGGCCCGTCCAGCGCGTTCACAACGGCCTGCGCGGCCCTGGCGAAGGTATCCGGCGGCGCGGGCGGCAGCCGACGCAGGCCGACCAGGAACCGCGCCGGGTTCGACCTCCGAAGAAGGAAGCCGCTCACGGCGCCGAGAACCAGGCTGGTCCGAGTCGCTTCGACGAGGGCGGGTTCCGGCCGGAACGGCGGCAGGAGCCGGGCCGTGTCCTCCGCCAGCGCAGTCAGCCGGGCGAAACTCGACTCGACCATCCAGAGCCCGCCCAGCACTGCCGACACCGCGGCGACCGTTCCGGCATCTTTGTGGTCGAGTCCGTGGCGCAGAGCCTGAACAAGGTTGTCCTGCTCGGCCCGGAACAGCTCGAAGCCTCGGAGGTCGCCGCTGGTGAGCACCGTGTCGTGGTGCGCCACGCCGAAGTCGCGGGCCCAGGCGAGGAACCGGCCGGTGACGCGCTCGGTCTCGCCGGAGTCCTCCCGGTGCGCGGCGGCGAACTCCCGGACGGCCTCCAGCATCCGGTACCTGGCGCCCGACGCGGTGTCGACGACCTTGAGCAGCGACTGATCGGCGAGTTGCTCCAGGACAAGGAGGATGTCGGCGCCGAGCAGGTGCCGCGCGGCGTCGGCGGTGAAACCGCCGGGGAACACCGACAGGGCGCGCATGGCCGCCTGCCCGGCCGCGTCGAGTAGGTTCCAGCTCCAGTCAATGACGGCGTGCAGCGTCCGGTGCCGTGGCGGCGCGTCACGACCGCCGCCGCGCAGCACAGCGAACCTGTCGTCAATGAGGCGGGCAATCTCGGCTACCGACATGACCCGGACTCGCGCGGCGGCCAGTTCCGCCGCGAGCGGCAGGCCGTCCAGGCGGCTGCACAGCTCGCGCACAGTCTGCGCACGCAGGTCGGCGTCAGGCCGGGCCGCCCGAGCGCGCTGCCCGAACAGCTCAGCCGTGGTGAGCAGGTCGAGCTCGGGCAGCAGGTACACCGATTCCGACGACAGACCCAGCGGGGCGCGGCTGGTGGTGAGCACGCGCAGGTCCTTGCTCAGCGACACCAAGGCGTGCACCAGATCTGCGGCGCCAGGCACGACGTGCTCGCAGTTGTCCAGCACCAGCAGCGCGGGGCCTGGACCCAGGGCAGTCACGATTCCGGCGAGCACGGCCGACGGCCCGCCGCGGCGGCCGACCGGGTTAGCGCCTTCCTCGCCGACGCCGAGAGCGGACGCGACCTCGGCTACGACGTCGCCGTCGGCGGCGACGCCCGCGAGTTCGACGACGTGCACGACGCGCTGCTCCGCCTGGCTGCTGACCGCGTGCGCGAGACGGGTCTTGCCCAGCCCGCCGGTGCCCACGATCGACGTCACGCGGGACGCGCGCAGCAAACCGGCCACGGCGGCGATGTCGTCGTCGCGGCCGAGCAGCGGGTTGGGCTCGTGCCGGACGCCGCGGCGGATGACCGGTGCGTCGGCCTGCAGCAGGTCCTGGTGCACGCCCTGCAGTGCGGGGCCGGGGTCGCTGCCGAGCTCGTCGCGCAGCCGTTCGGAGTAGTCGGCGTACCGGGCGAGGGCCGCGGCGGGTCCCGCGGTCGCCGCCTCGCAGCGCAGCAGCTCGGCCAGGACCTCCTCGTCCCGCGGCCACTCCAGCATCAGCTGGGCCAGCGGTGCCACCGCCTCGGCTCGCCGCCCGAGGCGCGACAGCGCCAGTGCGCGGGACCGCTGCAGCGACCGGTACGCCGGAACCCGGGCCGCACGCAGGACCGATAGCGGGTGGCTGTCTCCGGCGCCCCAGTCCGCGGCGCCGTCGCACAGCGCTAGCCCGGCGTCGGCATGCCCGAGCGCGGCCAGGTGGTCACCAGCCTGGGACCGCTTTTCGCTCTCGGCGGCACTGAGCAGGACCGCGGAGGCATCGATTTGATCGTCGCGCAACGAAAGCCGGTATCCGCCCGGCGTGCTGACGATGACCGCGGGGCCGAGACGGACCCGGGCTCGTGACATAAGGATCTGGAGGGCCTTGAACGGGTGCTCGGGCTGCTCGTCTGGCCACAGCGCGTCCACCAGCCGAGAGGTGCTGCAGCCGGCGTGCGGGTCCTCAGCCAGGAGGGCAAGCAGGCCCTGCAGCCGGGAGCCGGTGATCTCCAGGCTGCCGTAACGAACCTGCGATAGCAGGGCCAGCTCAACGGTCACCGCCATCAGATTAGTCGGTCTCAGGCGTCAAGCCCGGCCAGGACCTCCTGCCTGCTTTCATCGGCCGAGGAAGGCAGTCAGCCGGTCGCTCGCGTTCACTCCGGCTGGGACGTCGCGGGCCGGCGCGAACTGGCGCGGCCTGTCGCCGGCGCTGATGAGGGTGACCGCGGTCGGCAGTAGCGCGGCGGCGAGCGGCTCCGGGATCGGCTGGCCTGTTCCGCAGGCCTGAGAGACATCCCACGCGTGCACAGCCATCTCGATCGCTCCGATCGCGGCGAGCTGTCCCGCTGGCATCGGGCAGCCGCCGATGAGGATATCGCGGCCAGGGCCGGCCTGGCATCGGGCCAGCAGCAACGCCGCCCGGCCGGTGAATTCGCGTGCCGGGTCGGCGGCCGGCGCCGCGGAATCGGTCTGGAGGCGTACCGCGCCGTCGGAATAACCTTCGGCTAGCGCCGCGACGGAGTCGGACGCATGCTGCAGCAGCATCCGCAGGTCCCAGTCCCGGCAGGGCGTGGGCAGCGGGTACTGGTCCGCAGCTACCGGCGCGACGGTCGCGATCGCGTACCGCAGCGCGGCGGCGAGCTCCTGGTTGCCTGTCATGGCCGGGGCTGTCCAGACGCTGGCAGCTCAGCCGGGAAGCCAAAGGTTCGCAGCAGCGCGTCATCGTTGAAGGAGACGAGCCGGGACACCAGACCGCCGCGGATAGTGAGCACCTGCACCGCGTGCGCTTCAAAGACCTGGTTGCCAGCTGCCTGGTACGCGGCAACCGCGGGCTGCCCGTTCGCTGCGGTCGGCAGCAGCCGGAAGCGGCCAGGGGTGAGCACGCGCGACTGCAGGAACTGCAGGATGTTGTCGCGACCAGCGAACCAGTACGGCTGCGGCGGCATCTCCAGCGTGGCGTCCAAGCGCAGCAGGTCAGTGAGCGCGGCCAGGTCGGCCGACTCAAATGCGGCCGCGTAGCGGTCCAGCAGCGCCCGGTCGGCCGGATCGGCGGGCTCACGCAGGTCATCCTCGGCGATACCAGCTTGCGCCAGGTGCGCGCGGGCGCGCTGCAGCGCACTGTTGGCGGCGGCTACCGAGACGTCCAGCAGCGCCGCGACTTCCGCGGCGTGCCAGCCCAGTACATCGCGAAGGATGAGCACCGCGCGCTGGCGACCGGGCAGGTACTGCAGCGCGGCGATGAGCGCGAGCCGCATGCTCGCCCGTGAGCTGACAACCGACGCCGGGTCAGCGGACGGGGCGGCCACGAGCGCATCGGGCATGGGCTGGAGCCAGCTGACTTCCCGCCGGATGCTCGCCAGCGGGCCGTCGGGATCAGCGGCCGGGCTGCTGAGGTCCGACGGCAGCGGGCGGCGACCGCGGTTCTCCAGTGCGCGCAGGCAGCTGTTCGTCGCTATCCGGTACAGCCACGTCCGCAGCGAGGATCGGCCTTCGAAGTCGGAGTAGGCACGCCAGGCCCGCAGCATCGTCTCCTGCACCTGGTCCTCTGCATCGTCGACCGAGCCGAGCATCCGGTAGCAGTACGCCAGCAGTTCCTGCCGGTACGGATCGGCCATTGTGGCGAAATCGGCCACGGCCTCCTCCTGGCTGGTCAGCGACATTGGTCTCCTCCCGGTGATTGTGCCGGTACGCCGCTCGCAAGCTGCCGCTCCCTGTACAGATCCGGGCCACGCGCTGAACTCATCGGGCCGGGCACGGTGAATCTGGCTGGCAGCCCGGATCTGCATGGACGTGCGCGGATGACCGCGCCTCACCGAGGGCCGCAAAGGAGATCGACAATGACAGCACAGCAGCTCACAGGCACGACCGCGCTCGTGACCGGCGCCAGCCGGGGCTTCGGCCGGGCGATCGCGGTGGCCGTGGCGCATGAAGGCGCGCACGTCGTCGGCGTCGCGCGCGATCACGAGCGCCTCGCCAGCCTGCAAGCCGAACTAGGCCCGGAATTCACCCCGGTGGCGGCCGACGCCGCTGACCCGGTGGTGGCCGGAGGGCTCATTGACCAGTACCAGCCCAGCCTGCTCATCCTGGCGGCTGGCGCGGCGCCGCTGTCCCGCCCGCTGCACCAGCAGACCTGGCAGTCGTTCAGCCGGAACTGGGAGGTAGACGTACAGCAGGTGTTCCACTGGAGCCGCGAGGCCCTGCTGAGGCCGCTCGCGCCGGGCAGCACGGTGATCGCGTTCTCCAGCGGCGCGGCGGTGTTCGGTTCGCCGCTCAGTGGCGGCTACGCCGGCAGCAAGGCCACGATCCGGTTTATCGCCTCCTACGCAGCCATAGAGTCCGACCGGGCCGGCCTCGGCGTGAGATTCGTCGCCGTGCTGCCGCAACTGACGCCGGAGACCAGCCTGGGCGCGGCCGCGGTCGCGGCCTATGCAGCCAGGGAAGGCATGGACGTCCCGAGCTTCCTGGCCACCCGCGGCCCGTCGCTGACGCCGGAACAGGCAGGCAAGGCAGTACTTGAAGTCGCCGCGGGAGCCGGGCACGGTGCCTACCTGCTGGCCGCCTCTGGCCTGAAGGAGCTGGCGTGATGGTCGCCGCGGGCACAGCCGGGGCGATCGAATGCATTTCGAGTGGGCCTCATGTCAGCTGGCACGCGACTGTCGACTAGCGGCGGGCAGGCGCTGGGATGGCCGTCTTTGGCGCGGACGCCTCGTACACGATCAGCGCGAAGATCAGGAACGTGATGATGTGCACGCTGGTGCAGCCGTAGACCTGCTCGCCGCATAGGAGGGAAGTGCGCTGCTCGCCAACACCCTGCGCGACCCAAAGGTTCTTTCCGAGGCGGCCCGCCGCATAGAACGCTGGATCGACGCGCAATAGGCGACGAGCGACCTCGGCAGGTCCGCACCGAGGTCCGCTCGCCGCCTGTGAGTTACTCGGGCTGCTGCTGCCACATCACCAGATCGAACTCGTTGCCCTCCGGATCGGCGAACGTGGTCTGCGACACGCTGAACGTCGTACCGCCCGCGCGGACCTCCGGGAGCTTGATCTCGTTCACCGGCCTGGCGCCCAGGCCGGTGAGCCGGTCAATCTCTTCCTGGTAGTCGTCGGTCATCAGGACCGGATGGATGCTGTTCTTGGCCGTCCCGGACCCTGGAGGATTGTGGATAATCATCCGGGGGCCGCTCTCTGGGCCGGTGACGTCGACCGCCGTGTCCCCGGCGACTGCGCCTGGGCTCACCGGGCGGCCGAGGGCATTCCCCCAGAAATCCGCCAGGGCCGCAGGATCGGCGGAGTCGATAGTCAGGGCTGCGAAACTCAGGCTGGCGGTGGTGGTCATGATTGCTTCCTTCCGACGGTGCTGGCTGCTTCTGACTTAAAGCGTTAACTAACGATACCTCTACATCACTTCACGATGCAAGTCATCGAGGAGCTGATTGACTTCAAACTTTAAGTTATGCTGTCCTCATGGACGTCCCGCAGGAGCCCCGCTGGCTCGACGCCGAGGAGAGTCAGGCCTGGCGCGCCCTGGTCAAGACGCTGGTCAGGCTGCCCGCCGCGCTGGATGCGCAGTTGCGCCGCGACGCAGGGATCAGCCACTTCGAGTACGACGTGCTGGCCCTGCTGTCGGAGGCGCCGGGCCGGACCGTGCGGATGAGCGCGCTCGCACTGTGGGCCGGGGCCTCGCTGCCGCGGCTGTCTCAGGTCGTCGCCCGGCTGGAGCAGCGCGACTGGGTGCGCCGTACCCCCGATCCGGCTGACGGCCGCTACACCCTGGCAACCCTGACCGACCAGGGCCAGGCGAAGGTGACCGGGGCAGCGCCCGGCCATGTCGAGGAGGTCCGCCGCCTCGTCTTTGACCCGCTGACGAAGACACAGTCGCGGCAGCTGGGCGAGATCAGCCGGCGCATCATCCGCGCCGTCGAGGGCGAAGACTAGCCCTTGTCCGACGTCGTGTCCGCGCGCGGCGCCACACTGTCTGATTCAGGATTGGGCGAGCTGCCCAGGGGTGGTGCCGTCGGCGATAGTGAGCTGGTCGAACCAGCCGCATCGGGGATCCCCAGGCGGCCGGTCGAACCTGGTGACGTAGGGCTTGATGTCGACAACGGGTGTTCCGTCCAGGAGGTCGACGCCGGCGAACGTGATCGCTTGGCCGGTCACTTCCAGAAGCTGGATGAGGCTGAGCCCGACCGGGTTCACTCGTCGCGGTCCGCGGGTGGCGAAGATTCCCATCGTGCGCTGCTCGCGACGGAGGAGGAAGGGGACCTGCCGCAGCGGAGCGTCGCCGTCGGGATCACGCGGGCGGTGCAGCCAGGCGAGCAGCCAGGCATAGTCGAAGCCGGCGAGCCCATCCAGACCGTCCCGGTAGGGCTCGGCGATTTCGATGCTGCCGTGCTCGGCGCGGTTGAGGCCTGCCTGGATCGGCGTGGTCTCCAGCGTTTGATGGCTGGTGCGGACCACGCCAATCACCGGCAGACGTACTGTCAGCTCCATGACGTCATGCTGGCAGCATCTGGCTGTCGCCCGGCTTTGCGCCTGACGAGAACGGGCGTGTCAACCCGCTGCCTGCTCACAGCAGGGTCGTGACGGCCTTGACTTCGGTGTAGTTGTTCAGGACTTCGTGGCCCATCTCGCGGCCCCAGCCAGATTGCTTGTAGCCGCCGAACGGCAGCGAGGCGTCGAAGACGTTGTAGCAGTTGATCCAGACCGTGCCGGCCCGGAGCTTCTTGGCCAGCGCGTGCGCCTTGGAGATGTCTTTGGTCCAGATGCCTGCTCCGAGACCGTAGGTAGTGTCGTTGGCCTCCGCGGCGATCTCGTCGAGGCTGGAGAACTTCTCCGCGACGACGACCGGCCCGAAAATCTCCTCGCGGACGACCTTCATGTCCGGCCTGGTGTTGGTGAGGACCGTCGGCTCAACGAAGTAGCCGCGGTCGCCGAAGCGGCCACCGCCGGTCAGGGCCGTCGCGCCGTCTGCTTTCCCGGACTCCAGGAATCCGGTGACGCGCCGGAACTGCTCGTCGGAGACGAGCGGTCCCATCTGAGTCGTCGGGTCGAGCCCGGACCCGAGCTTGATCGACTTGGCGATCTCGGCAACGCCATCGACAACTTCGTCGTACCTGCTCTCCTGCACGAACAGCCGGGAACCTGCGACGCAGCACTGGCCGTGGTTGAAGAAGATAGCGTTGGCAGCGCCCGCAATCGCACTGTCCTCGGCGTCGTCGAAGACGATGTTGGGGCTCTTGCCGCCGAGCTCGAGGGTCAACTTCTTCAAGTTGCCCGCCGCGGCCTGGACTATGAGCTTTCCGACTTCGGTTGAGCCGGTGAACGCCACCTTGTCGACGTGGTCATGAGCTGCGAGAGCGGCCCCGGCCGTTTCCCCGTAACCCGGGACGACGTTCACGACGCCGTCAGGTACACCGGCCTCCGCGATCAGCTCGGCCAGCCGTAGCGCTGTGAGCGGGGTCTGCTCGGCGGGCTTCAGCACCACAGTGCAGCCGGTTGCTAGCGCCGGGCCGAGCTTCCAGGCCGCCATGAGCAGCGGGAAGTTCCACGGGATGATCTGCCCGACGACGCCGATGGGCTCGCGCAAAGTGTAGGAGTGGAAGTTCGCGCCCGGCATGTACGGGACGGAGATGTTGATCGTGTTGCCTTCGATCTTGGTAGCCCAGCCTGCCATGTAGTGGAACAGGTCGGCCGCCAGCGGCACGTCCGCGGCCTGCGCGACGAGGAACGGCTTGCCGTTGTCGAGCGACTCGAGCTGAGCCAGCTCGTCGACGTGCTCGAGGATCAGGTCACCGATCTTCCACACGATGCGCCCGCGCTCGGATGGCGTCATCCGGCTCCACGGGCCGTCATCGAATGCGGCGCGGGCGGCCCCGACAGCTAGGTTGATGTCTTCGGCGTCCCCTTCAGCCACCCGTGCCAGTGTCTCGCCGGTCGCAGGGTTGGGCGTGTCGAACGTCTTGCCGGAGGCTGCATCTACCCACTGACCGTTGATGAACATCTGCCGAGGGCTGCCGATGAATGCCTCGACATTGTGGTCAAGAGTCATCGTCATGAGGAACCATCTCCTTGCCTAGCGGGGACGGCGGCGGCCACCGCCCGTGGCGGCCCGCGGCAACTCCGCGCGCGTAAGCCATTCCGGAGATGCACGTCAAGACCAGTAGTCTCTATGAGACTACAGATGTCAGGACGGCACAAGGCGGATGCCGGACTGGGGCCCGGCGCTGTGCCGGGTGCCGCGACGAGCTGTTACCGGGACGTGGTCGCCCGGGCACCCATCGCGTCCAGGAAGCGGAGCGTCGCCGTCATCGTCTCCGACCGCCACAGGATGAGAGTGCGGTCGAAGCCCGTCGCCTCGTTCAGGCGGTCCTGCAGAGCGCGGGCGACCGGTATCAGCTGCTCCCGCTGGGCGTCCAGTAGCCGCTGCGGATCTGCGCCGCTGCGGGCGAGCAGGGCAAGTTTCACCAGCAGTTCCGATCGCACGTCCCGGTTGTGGCCGGCTGGTCTGCTGAGCCAGGCCGCGGCGGTCTCCCGCCCCGACGACGTCGCGTCGACGAGCGAGCGCACCGGCCCCTGGCTTGATGGCTGCTGCTCAGTGGTCTGCACTAGGCCGAGGCGCTCGAGCCGCTGCAGCGCCCGGTAGACGACTGGCTTCGGAACCCGCCACACCTGGCCCATCTCGCCGTCGGGACCCAGCAGCGCGGCCAGCGCGAACCCGTGCGCAGGCCGCTCGCAGATCAGGCATAGCACCAGCCATTCGGCTAGCGACAACGGCGGATCCTGTTCTGCAGGCATGGGCCCAGGCTACGCAATGAGCGAGATGTGCCCTGCGCGCCCGGCTACTTGCCGATCATCACCTCGGTGGCCTTGATGATGACGGTCACCCTGTCGCCATCTCGCAGGTTCAGGTGCTCGCGGGAGGAGTCGGTGATGACTGCAGCGACCGTGCCCGCATCGACGTTGACGACGATCTCGGCCATGACCGCGCCGGTCTTGACGCTCTGCACGGTACCGGTCAGCTGATTGCGCGCACTGATCTCCACGGGTGCCTTCTTTCTGTCGTCACTGCGGTACGCACGGGTGAGCCGCGCTATTCCCCGAAGCCCGACGGTTCACGAGTTTGGTCCGTAGTCTCCTCGCCCTGCGGCGGGCGTGCAGCAGCGGGCGGATGACAGGAGCCTGGAGGCGTCTGTAGTCTCACTGTGACTAGCTGATGGCGGGAGACCTCATATGTCTGCTGAGATGATCAGCCCGGCGGGAGAGCCCCGTCCGCACGCGCCAACACGATCTCGGCGAGAGCTGCGTCCTGTCGTCGGGGTGCTGGCTGACGGCACGGCCTTCTACGCGCCTATGGGCGAGGTTGTCGTCGAGGGTTCGCTGGTGGCCTGTCATCTGTGCGGCCGCTCGCTCCGCTCCGTCGCGGCTCATCTTGCGTCGCATGGCTGGACGAAGCAGCAGTACTGCGAAGCGTTCGGCCTGGAGCGCGGCCAATCTCTGGAGGGACCAGAGACACGCAAGCTGCGCTCGGCTGCGTTCACAGCGCGTTTGCTCTTCGAGCCGGCTGTCCGCCAGGGCAGCGCGGCGGGACGGCAGCGCGCCCGCGCCGGCGACCTCGCCCGGGACGCCGCAGCAGCAGCCCGCGGCCGGCCATTCCCTCAGCAGCGCCGCCGGAAGGTCATGCTCGCGAACGCCGCGGTACCGTCCGCGGCCGCGGCCCAAGCCCGCACAGACCGTGCCAGCCGCCGCCGCATGGCCATCGCCGACCAGGTGGCATGGCTGCACGGCTACCCTGACATCCGCGCGTTCATCCTCGCCCGGATGCGGGATGGGGCCAGCATGGCGGCGATCAGCCGGGAGGCCGGGCTGCACAAGGACTGGCTGTCCCGCCACCTGGCCCGCATCGATCCCGCCGCAGCCGACCTCGCCCGGCGACAGACTGGTCAGCGGCCCGACCTGCGGTGGCGCCCGGTCCTGTGGCGGCTCGGCTATCCCGACGTCGGCACGTACCTGCGGGAACGGCACATCGATCAACATCAGACGGTCAATGCCATCGCCGCCGAGACCGGCCTGTCCCACCATGCGGTGCGTTCCGCGCTCCGCCGGCACGGGCTGGACCCCGTTGCGCACGCGGCCAAACGTCACCAGGCCCAGCAGCGCGCGACCGACCTCGCCGCCCGCCTCAGCTACCCGGACATCGCCGCTTACATCACCGACCGCAGATCCGGCGGCTGGACCTGGGCGGCCATCGCTGCCGAGTCCGGGCAACCGCAAACCTGGCTACGCCGGCACGCAGGACTCGAACACGCGCGGTCAAGGTAGGAGCTACGCCATGGCGAGGTTTCTCATCACCTACTACGCCGGCAGCATGCCTTCCGATCCGGATTCCATCGCGAGCGCCCGGGGCGCGTTCATGCAGTGGGCCGAGCAGGCCGGCCCGGCGCTGGCCGAAGTAGGCTCGCCTGTCCGCTCCGCGATCACGATCGCCGCAGACGGCGCTCCCGACGCGGGCGACCTGCAGCCATTGATGGGCTGGTCAGTGATCGAGGCCACCGACCGCGACGCTGCTGTCCGGCTGATGCGAGATCATCCGTTCATTAGCCGCGGCGGCATCCTGCAGATCTGCGAACCGGTCTGAGCGCTCGGCACCCTGCCGCTTCGTCTTCACCGCATAGACAGCGATCATCACAGTGTGTGATCGGTCTCGCGAGTGTTGCGACGCTCGCTTACCATAGAGCGCCGAATCGGCGCGAACACAGACGGCGCTGTAGCGCTGTCAACCACACACAGATCATCTTTCTATGGCCTCACGGTGTGGGCAGGGCGGCGCTGCGGCAATCTCAGACCGGTCGCGGGCGGCGTGGTCACCGACGGCGCGGCCCTGCTGTGCAGGGGCCGCCCCACTTAACCAGGTTTACTAAGACGGGTCGCCGGGCATCACGGCGCCGAGCGCCCGGCCGAGCTGCTCGACGCAGCCACGTGCGGCATCCCGGAGCGCCTGCTCACCTGAGGACGCGCGCTCGCACTCGACCGAAGCGCGGCCGCCGTACTGCGAGAGACCGTCGGCGTGGTGCCGCCCCGGGGCGCTGGTCCCCGACGGCGGGACATCCGGACCGGCACGTCCAAAACTCCCAGAATTCCTAGGAGGGCAGCGTGACGAATGTTCAGCAGGACGGGAGGGTCGCCCTGATCACGGGCGCGAGCGGGGCGATCGGCACGGCCGTGGCCCGGTTGCTGGCATCGCGGGGTATGCGGGTTGTGGCCAACTATCGCAGCAGCCGCGATAAGGCGGACGACCTGGTCGCCTCGATCGGGTCCGCCGGCGGCCAGGCGATGGCCGCGCAGGCTGACGTGCGCGACCGGTCCGCCGTGGTCGGCATGCTCGAGCAGGCCCAGGCCGCCATGGGCGAGGTGGAGGTGCTGGTCCACAGCGCCCTGATGCCGTACGCCGTCAAGTCGTTTGAGGAGATGTCGGTCGACGACCTGAGCGGCAAGGTGGAACAGGAGATCCGAGCGGCCTCCGTGGTTACGAAGGCCGTCGTCCCCGGCATGGCCAAGGGCGGCTACGGCAGGATCGTCTACCTGGGCACCATGGAGAGCGCGCTGCCGCTAGAGGGCATGATCGCGCTCGGGACCTCGAAAGCGGCCCTGAGCTCGTTCGCCCGCTTTGTCGCGCAGGAACTGGGGCCACGGGGGATCACCGTCAACGTGGTGGCCCCAGGGCCGGTGGGCGGTCACCTGCACAATGTCGCCCTCGAGCACGATCAGGAACACAAGCAGCGCCTGGTGGCCCAGACGGCACTGGGCCGGTTCGCCTCCCCCGACGATGTGGCCCGCGCCGTCGCCTTCTACGCCGGTGACGACAGCGAATTCATCACCGGCACCACAGCGCCGGTCAACGGCGGAATGGCCATGGACTGACCCATCCTGGAAACGGGAAGGGAGGCGCTTTTCCCAGACGTATCAACAACTGGCAAAGCCGAGCGATGTTGTCTGGCCGACCCGCCGGCCCCGGACCGGCCGATCCCCCGGGTCCCGGTAGCCTCCCAGGCCCGGCCGGTCAGCTCCTGGTCGTGGCAGCAGCTAGCCCGGACGCCCCGGATCTGCTCGCTGCCTTGGCCCTGTGACGCTCCCCGGCCAGCGGTCGATCGGCGCGGGCATCTGGCCGGCGGTGGGCATCGCGCTGCGCCAGCCACTCACGGTTCTCCTGGGGCCGGCGGCTTCACTCGGCGGGCCAGATCCCAGCTGGAAGCCGCTGCGGCAGGTAATCGAATCGATCAACGAGTCCTTCAAGGGGCAGCTCGCCTCGGAACGTCACCAGGCACGCCTAGTCGAGCGCGGGCGGTAGCCACTTCCCGTACCGGGCGATTGCAAGCAAGGCCAGGCGGTTTGGTGTGAGCGCGACCGCGGTGTTGCGGAGTGCCACGG
>Ga0335075_10003368_pt1 | contig 25425 bp, 25 predicted proteins | sample Lox_Sample_24_FD_206723 | JGI IMG/M metagenome (GOLD analysis project Ga0335075, IMG submission 206723) | Soil microbial communities from Loxahatchee National Wildlife Refuge, Florida, United States - Lox_Sample_2.4 | ecosystem: Environmental > Terrestrial > Soil > Wetlands | place: USA...
CCCGCACGCCGGCGCCACCGGCGGCAGCGCGATCATCGCCGCCAGGTCCGCGCCGATCCGGTCCGCCGGGCGGCACTCCAGCCGCCGGTGCCACCGCGTGTTCGCCTTCGCCACCCACCCGCCCAGCTGGGCGTTGAAATCAGCCGGGGACGTGAACTCGCGGCCGGGCAAAAACGACCGCTCCAGGTAATCATGGAACCGCTCGACCAGCCCTTTCGCCTCCGGGTCAGCCGGCCGGCACACATACACCCTGGTGGCGAGCGTGCCGCGGAACACCTGGCACTCCGCAGTCAACTTGTCCGGGTGCCTGCCGACCGCGCCTTCCCCATCCCACACCAGCAGCCGCGGCACCGCCCCCAGCGCGCTGATCAGCTGCCACCACCCCGCATACAGATCCTCAGCGCCGCGCGAGGGGACCAGCACCGCTGATGCCCACCGCGAATAACCGCAGACCATCGTCAGCACCGGCAGCTGCTTCGCCGACCGGACCTGCCCGAAGCCGACCGGGACCTCGATATCGGGGAACCAGAAATCATCCTGGGCCAGCTCCCCGGCCACATACGACGTGCGCGACGCCGGATCCGGCGGCAGATACACCGGGCGCAGCTCCGCGACCCGCGTGCGCAGCGTCCGGCCCGAGTACGGCCACCCGATCCGCTCCGCGATCACGCTGGCCGGCATCATCGGGTACGCCTTCAGCAGCTCCCGTATCCGCGGCTCGAACTCATCGGCCACCGATCCCCTCGGCTCCCGCTCATACCTCGGCGGGCCATCAGACCGCAGCGCCGCCCGCACCGTGTTCCGCGATACGTTCCTGATCCGCGCGATCTGCTTGATCGGCATGCCCTCCGCACGATGGAGTCGCCTGATCTCTGCCCAGTCTTCCACTTTGATCACCAGCTTCCTCCCTGGCTCGGTTCGAGCCAGGATTCCGGGAAGAGGGGTCAAATTTCGGTTGCCACGCTGGGGTCAGTATTCAACCTCCGCCGACAGCCGGCCCTGCCTGGGATCGCTGGTGCAGGAGGCGATGCTGCCGCGGGCGGCGGCATCGGCAGGCCGGTGAGGTCGCAGCAGCCTGCATGGCTCAGCTGCGTTCTTCACTTTCCCATCATCCCGCCGCGCACGTAGGCTCGACGCCGCGCTTGGAGCTTCGCCACCATCACCGCGCCCTCCACCAGCCCCGGCTGACCACCCGGCCGCGCACATGGACTCGACGCCGCGCCTGAAGCCCCGTTACCATCACCGCCCGTGCTCCTGCCGCCCAGTCCCGGCAGGCCGCCGCATCGCCGTGGGGTGCCAGCGGGGCCTTCGGGGAACCAGCCGCGAGAAAGCCGGAAGCTGTAGGGAACAGATACAGGTGAGCAGCTCGACCTGGGGTGTTGCATAGCAGTGCTGGGCGGGGTCGGCTCAGGTAGTTGAGCATTTGGGCGTCGTCGTCGTGGTTACGGTGCGTGGCGTGGCTCAAGGGCGGTTGCCTGCGCGGACCCGCTCCCGCGCTCAGCGAAGGGGATCGGCGTGGCCGTGCGGGCGACGGGCTGCGGCGGGGCGGGTCATTGCCGTTCGGGTGATGCGGTGATGCCGTGCTGTTGGGCGTAGACGATGGCCTGGGGGCGGTCGCGGCTGCCGGTTTTGGCGAATATCTGGTTGATGTGGGTCTTGACAGTGGACTTGGTGACGTACAGCGTGGCGGCGATCTCCGTGTTGGACAGGCCCTGGGCGATGAGGGCCAGGACCTGGGCTTCGCGTTCGGTGAGCCCGCCAGGCAGTGGGCCGCCCTGTGCGTCCTGGCCGCGGGCGTAGCGGCTGGCGGCGTGGACGAGGCGGGCGGCGGCGCGGGAATCGAGCATGGCATGCCCGGTGGCGGCTGCCTCGATGGCCCGGCGGATGTCGGCGGCGGAGGCGTTCTTGGTGAGGTAGCCGGCGGCGCCGGCTTCCAGAGCGGCGAGGATGGAGTCGTCGTCGGTGTAGGTGGTGAGCACCACGACTGCGGTGAAGGGGTTGCTGGCCCGCACTGCTCTGGTGGCCTCTACGCCGTCCATGCCGGGCATGCGCAGGTCCATCAGTACTACGTCGGCGTCGTGCCTGGTGGCCAAGGCGACCGCTTCGGCTCCGTCGGCGGCGGCTCCGGCTACTCGTACGCCGTCCATGGCGCCGAGGATAGTGACCAGGCCGTCGCGGACTATTCGCTGGTCGTCGGCAATGATCACAGTGATCGGATTACTGGCCGCGGGGTCTCCCGTCATGCCGGGATCCGGGCGGTGACCTGCCAGCCGCCGTCGTCGGCTGGGCCGGCCTGGAGCTGGCCGCCTGCCTGCAGGACGCGCTCGCGCATCCCGCGCAGGCCGTAGCCGCCGCCTGCCCCGGATGAGCGGCTGTGCGCCGCCGGGCGGGGACGTGAGTTGAGCACGGATACGGTTACCTCCCCGGACCCGAAGGCGAGCCGGACTGACACTTCCGCGCCAGCGGAGTGCCTGGCGGCGTTGGTCAGCGCTTCTTGCGCGGCGCGGTACAGGGCGAGGCGGGCTTCGGCCCTGATCTGGCGCGGTGTCCCGGAGACCTCCAGGCCGGCGCTGTGCAGCGCGCACAGCCGTTCTAGCTGCCCGGCCAGGGGCGTGGTGTCTTCGCGCAGCGCCCGTACCGCCTGGCGGGCCTCGTCCAGGCCCGCGCCGACCAGCTGGTGGCTGCGCTCGATCTGGGTGAGGAGTTCCTCGCGTCCGGTGCCGTCATTCCTGGCGAGCGTGTCCAGGGCGGTGAGCTGGATGGACAGCGCACCGAGCGTGTGCGCGAGCACGTCGTGGAGCTCTCGTCCGAGGCGGATGCGCTCGGTCGCCAGCATTGCCTGCTGGCTGGCCACCTCGGCGCGCTGCCTGGCGGTTGCGATCAGCGCGGCCTGCCTGGCCCGCTGGATGACCGCGCGTCGGCTGACGCCGGCCACCATGCCCGCGAGGCACACGGTTGCGGCCTCAAGCAGGCGTCCGGGGAACATTCCCTGCACGGCTGCCGTGACAGCGAACGCGGCGGGACTCGCCGCGGTCAGGACGGCTGCCGTGAGCGGACCGAACGTGACAGCCGCGCTGGCAGCTGCGACGCCCGCGAAAATCAGCCCGTACTGGTCAGTGATTGCAATCACCCCGCCGGCGGTGCCCATTACGGCCACGGCGGCCGGTACCAGGGGGCCGTTGTTCACCGCGGCCAGCATCAGCCAGGCCGCCCCGGCTAGCGCCAGGGCGGCGAGCGCTGCGATCCCCGTGTGCCGGGGAAGCCCGCTCGCCGTCACCCACAGCGACACGCCGAGGCCCGCCAGGAATACCGCGGTACGGGCGCGCGGGTCGGGGATTAGGCCGCTGAGCCCGATACCCGGGTGGTCCGGCGTCGGGCTCAGCCTGGCTGCGATGGTCATCGACGTCTATTATCCTGGGGCCGTCCGCTGCTGGGGCGGGGTGGTCGCCCGCTCAGTTTCCGCCCGGCCGCCTGCAGCAGGCGGGGCACGCGAATGAGGATCACCGCGGCGATCCCGTCTGAAGGGCCGCGGCCGCCGCGGGGACCGCTGCGGCCAGGCGGGCGCGTCGTCCGCGGGTCCACAGCAGGATGCTGCGGAACAGGTCCATGCCGAGGGACAGGAAGATGAAGGCGTTGGCGAGCGCGGTATCGCTGAGCATGTGGCCTGCGAGGAACCGGCCGAGCCCGGCAGGGAACAGGTGCTGAGCGCCGTAGGCGAAGCCGAGCCGGGCCGCCGTCACAGCGATCCAGATGGCCGCGTAGCCAAGGCCGGCCTGACTGACGGCGGCTGGCCCGGACCGGGTGCGGGCAGTACGGAACCACCGAGGACGCCAGGCGGGGTCGTAGCTGACGGACACCAGCGGCGGGGATACCGAAGCCAGCCCGAGCAGCGCCCCGGCCAGGGCCCCGGCGGCCTGCAAGATGAGGTCGTTGCGCGCGGTGGGGAGCGCGGTGAAGAAGAACGGGACGATGGCGAGGACGGTGACGACCGGGCGCAAGACCCGGAACCAGCCGATCTTGCGGCGGCCGAGATCTGATTCCAGGACCACGGCCAGGACCGCCAGCTGCAGGATAACGATGCTTGCTGTCATGGCTTCCACTGTCGCCGGTAACCACGGCCCCGCCATCGGAGCCAGGAACGGTATCCAGGTGGAAATCACCGCAACGGGGTGGACCGGCGGCTAGACCCCAGGGACGGGATCGCCATCATCGCGGGTGCGGTGATCCCAGGTCGGGTACATACGCCGGGTCTTTCCCGGCAGTCACCCGGATCAGGCGATTGGCTGCTCACCTTGCCCAGGTCCAAGCTGGCAGCGAGATTCCGGCAGGACAGGGAGAGACATCATCAAGCTCGCCATCGCAAGGGCCCTCCTCACAAGGCGGGCGGCCACCTCATGGACGGCCGCCACATGACCGGCGCGCACTGCGGTCAGCAACAGCGCCGCTACGAGATCCGCGTCCGCGGCAGCCTGGGTGAGACGATCCGCTCCGCCTTTCCCGCACTTCAGGCCCATACCCGGGGCGCGGACACGGTGCTGACCGGCGTGCTGGCCGACCAGGCCGCACTCTACGGGGTGCTCGCCGAATGCGAGGCGCTCGGCCTGGAGCTTCTCGAAGTGCACCGCCTGGATCAGCAGGGCAATCGCCATGAGGCTGCCCGGCCGTGACCGGGTCACACGCAACCAGGCGGACGCGAATCAGCCCGCGGTGCAGCACGACACAAGGCACCGACTACTTCCGAAGAGGAGGAGACCATGACGCACTTCAGCCCGCCGGCCGGGGCAGACGTCTGGCACCCAGAGGTTCAGCATGTAGCGCAGGGTGCCTCTGGTGGGCACCTTGGCCGTCGCCGGGCGGATCACTGTCAGCTGAGCGCGGCGCTGGCGGCTTGCAGCTCGCCCAGCGACTGACGTGCGAGCTCGCCGAGTTCCTGCTGATTGGCGGGGTCAGACCAGCGGGCGAGGGCACGCTGGAAGGCAAGGACGCCGAACTCGGCAGCGAGGCTCGCAGCCGGATCGGGTACACCCCGCTTCAGCAGTGCCTCCGTCACGGCCGCGGCGAGGCCCACCTGCTTCAGCGCGTCGCGCTCCTGCAACTCGCTGCTGGCGGCGATGACCGCCTCGACCTTGGCCCCGAGGTCGCGCCTGCCGGGCGCGAAGGCCGCCGCGGCCGTGTCAAGAGCCGCGGCGACCGCCTCCAGCGGCGTGGCAGAGCCAGGGGCGGCGGCGATCCCGTCCGCGAGAAGCCGGCACAGCGTGTCCTGGCCGGCGGCCAGCACCTCCCGCTTGTCCGGGAAATGCCGGAAGAAGGTGCTCTTGGTCAGCCCGGCCCGCTCGGCGATCTGGGCGACCGTGGTGCTGTCGTAACCCTGCTCGGTGAACAGGTCCAGCGCGGCGCGCACCAGCCGCTCGCGTGCGTCCGGTTCCCATCGAGGCATGCCCACAGCATAGACGGTGATGCGACCTTTGTCCCATCAGTCTGCTATGGTGATCGTGACGGGATAAAAGTCCCATCACTGTGTGCCGCCCAGGACGGGCGGCTGACTTACAGGAGAGATCATGCGTATTTTCGTTACCGGCGCATCCGGCTGGATCGGCTCGGCCGTGGTCCCCGAGCTGCTGGGCGCCGGCCATCAGGTCACCGGCCTGGCCCGCTCGGACGCGTCCGCCGCCAAGCTCGAAGCCGCCGGCGCCGGGGTGCTCCGCGGCAGCCTGGAAGACCTGGACACGCTGCGCGCCGGAGCCGGGGGCGCCGACGGGGTCATCCACCTAGCGTTCGGCCAGGACTTCACCCAGATGGAAGCCGCCGTGCAGGCCGACGCGCGCGCCATCGAGACGCTGGGAGCCGCGCTTGAGGGCTCCGGCAAGGCCCTGGTGGTCGCCTCCGGGACGCCCGTGGCGCCTGGGGGCGTGGCGACCGAGCGCGACGATCTTCCCTCCTTCGGGCCGCTGGCGGGCCGGGCCGCGAACGCCCGGGCTGCCCTCAGCCTGGCGGCACGCGGCGTGCGCTCGTCAGCCGTGCGGATGCCCAGGTCTGTGCACGGCGACGGCGACCACCGCGGGCTCATCGCCCAGCTGATCCGCATCGCCCGCGACAGGGGCGTCTCCGGCTACGTCGGCGACGGGTCCAGCCGCTGGCCCGCGGTGCACGTGCTGGACGCCGCGCCCCTGGTCCGCCTGGCGGTGGAGCAGGCCACGGCGGGATCGGTGCTGCACGCGGTCGGCGACGAGGGCGTGCCGATCCGCGACATCGCCGCCGTGATCGGCCGCCACCTGGACCTGTCGGCAGCATCCGTCCCGGCCGAGGATTTCGGCTTCCTCGGCATGCTCCTGGCCATCGACCAGCCGGCGTCCAGCGCGCTCACCAGCGAGCTGCTCGGCTGGCAGCCGGTCCACCCGGGCCTCATCGAGGACCTCGGCAAGGGCCACTACTTCGCCTGAGCAAGAGCCTTCGCCACCGGCGGCGCTGTCTGACCGGCCCGGTCGGGTCGGCCAAGCGCCGAGCGCTCGGGCAGCGAGAGCCCGCCCGGCGACGGCGCCTGGTCGTGTTCGACCAGCAGAAACTCAACGGTCCGAGATGGGACATGGCCTGCCGGCCGGGCTCGTGGTTCCGCTCCCGGACGTGATCATCCGGACGGCCAGGCTCGCTGACGCGTTCCGCGGTCGCGGGCGGCCCGTCGTGTACGCCACGGTGCCGAACGCCTACGGCATCATGTCGCCAGGGATTTCCGCCGGCTTCAACGAGATTGTCCCCGAGCTCGCGCCGCGTCCGGCAATCTCGTCAGCGTCAAGCCGATGCGGGATCCGTTCATCGGCACCTCGCCCGGCGACGACCTGCGCCAGCGCGGCGTGACGCAGATCTACCTCACCGGGCCCATGACCAGCATCGGCGTGGAGCCGGCCGCGCGCAGCGGCCGGAACTACGGGTACAGCATGGTGTTCATCACCGACGCCATGACCGGCTTCGACGAGGCCGCGCACCGTCAGGAAGATCTTCCCGCGGACCGGCGAGAGCACCACCAGCGGCGAGGTTCTTCAGCGCATCAGCTGAAGCCCGGCGCGTGACCGGGCTGGCGGAATCGCCTCTATCGGGTGATTGCCGGCTCGCCTTGCTCGTGCGGAGGCTGGGGGCCGTAGATCGGCCTGGAAGCAGGCATGGCGCAGGTGCCATGCCTGCCCGGCCGCACACCGGCGGAGGTATCCGATGGCTGCTGGCTCGCTGCAAGACAATTCCTCGATCACGGCCGCCGGGCCGGGGAAGGCGGGTGATCCGTCCCGGCTGACGCCGCGGCTGCGCGGCATCCTGGCCATCGTCCTCGTCGCGAGCATGCTGGACCTGATGGACTCGCAGATCACCAACATCGCGGCGCCGTCCATTGTCCGTGACATCGGCGGGGGCGAATTGCTGATCAAATGGCTGGGTGCCAGCTACCAGCTCGCGATCGGGACGTTCCTGGTCATCGGCGGCCGCCTCGGCGACCGGTACGGCAAGCGCCGCCTTTTCCTGATAGGCATCGGCGGGTTCGTGGCAGCCTCCGTGATCTGCGGCCTGGCCGTCGATCCGGCCATGATCGTGGCCGGCCGGCTCATGCAGGGCGCGTTCGGCGCGCTGCTCATCCCGCAGGGCATCAGCATCCTCATGGCGAGCTTCTCGCGGGAGCAGCTGCCGCGTGCCTTCGGCGCCTACGGGCCGGTGCTCGGCCTGTCGGCCGTGCTCGGGCCGATCGTGGGCGGGTTCATCATCAGCGCTAACCTGGCTGGCCTGCACTGGCGGCCGGTTCCTGATCAACATCGTGTTCGGGACCGCGGGCCTGATCGCCGCCTTCCTGCTGCTGCCGCATGACCAGCCGATCTCAGATGAGCCGATCGACGGCCTCGGCTCGGGTCTGCTCGGGCTGATGATGCTCGCGCTCATCTACGGCCTGATCCAGGGGTCGACCAACGGGTGGACCGCGGCCCCGATCGCCAGCCTGGCCGCCGGAGCGGTCCTATTGGGGCCTTCGCATTGCGCCAGCGGCACGCCGCCAGCCCGCTCATCAAGCCGACGCTGCTGCTGAACAAGGGCTTCACCTCCGGGCTCATCCTCGGCCTGGCGTTCTTCGCCGCCCTGGCCGGGCTCACCTACCTCATCTCCCTGTTCTTCCAGCTCGTCCAGCACTACAGCGCGGACAAGGCCGCGCTGTCGCTGTCGCCGATGGCGTTCGGCTTCATCACCGCGTCCCTCGCCGGCCGGACGCTGGTGCAGCGGCTCGGCCGGACGTTCGTCGTCATCGGCCTGGCCACCGCGCTGGCCGGGGCATTCGGGCTATGGGCCACGGTGCTCACCGGTAAGACTGGTGTCACCGGATACCTGACGATCCCGTCCGTCTACGTCCTGGGGCTGGGCATGGGGGCGTGCATCAACAGCCTGTACACCGTGGCGATCGGCGACGTCGCGCAGGACGAGGCCGGCAGCGCAAGCGGCTCGCTCAGTTCCGTCCAGCAGCTCGCCTCAGCGATCGGCGCTGCCGTCGTCACCAGCATCTACTTCAAGGTCAGCGCCGCCCACGGCGGCATCACCGCGATGACCACCAGTGCCTTCACCGTCGCGATGATCATCGTGGCCTGCCTGGGCCTGGTCTGGCTGCTGCCCCGCAAGGCAGGGCCAGAAGGAGAATCCCACGTCGGCTGACCGACCGCCGGGCCCAGGCCGTGACATGATCAGGGGTTATGAGGCCTGCCGAGGGACAGGACGCCGCTGCCGCCAGTGCCTCGCGCCGTGGTACTGGCGGTGTCATTTCCCGGCCCCGGCTGTTCGAGCAGCTCGCCGCGTCGGCCCGCGTCACCCTCGTATCGGCACCGCCGGGCGGCGGCAAGACGGTTCTGCTGCGGTCCTGGATCGGCGAGGCGGGCTTGGCCGGCAGTGCCGCGTGGGTGCCAGTCGGGCGCGACCAGCGTGATCCGCAGCAGTTCTGGCTCTCGGTGCTCCGCGCGCTGCGCCAGACACTCCCGGGGGCGCCGCTGGTGCAGCCCTTGACGGCGGCGCCAGACCTGGACGGGTGGGCCATCGTGGAGCGGCTGCTGAAGGACCTGGCGCCGCTGCGGGACCGGGTGTGGCTGGTGTTCGACGACGTGCACGAGCTCGGCCCGGACCAGGCGCTGCTCCAGCTGGAGCTGCTGGTGATGCGGGCCCCGCCGGACCTGCGGTTCGTGCTGGCCACCCGGCATGACGTGCGGCTGGGCTTACACCGGCTGCGGCTGGAGGGCGGGCTGACCGAGATCCGCGCCGCCGATCTGCGGTTCACCGTAACTGAGGCCGGGGAGCTGTTCGACGCCGCCGGGATACACCTGCCAGGACTGGCGCTGCTGGTGGAGCGGACCGAGGGCTGGGCAGCGGGCTGCGGCTGGCGGCGCTGTCGCTGGCCGGGCACCCCGATCCGGAGCGGTTCGCGGCGGAGTTCTCCGGTACCGAGCGGACAGTGGCCGAGTACCTGCTGGCCGAAGTGCTGGACCGGCAACCCGAACCGGTGCGGCAGCTGCTGCTGCGCACCTCCATCCTGGAACGGGTCAATGGCGAGCTGGCCGACCTGCTGACCGGCGCAGCCGGCGCGGAGCAGGTGCTGCAGGACCTGGAGCAGGCCAACGCCTTCGTGGTCTCGCTGGACGCGCGGCGGTCCTGGTTCCGCTACCACCGCCTGTTCGCCGACCTGCTGCAGCTGGAGCTGCGGCGCACAGCACCGGACGAGGTCGCCGCGCTGCACCGGGCCGCCGCCGGGTGGCTGACCGGGCACGGTTATCCGGTGGAGGCGATCCGCCAGGCCCAAGCCGCCCGGGACTGGGGCCTGGCCGCCGGGCTGCTGGCCGATCACTGGCCCGGCCTGCACCTAGACGGGCGGGACACGACCGTCCACGAGCTACTCACCCGATTTCCCGCCGACACTCGCGCCGACGATGCGGAACTGGCGGCGGTGGCCGCGGCCGACGAGCTGGCGCTGGGGTCGCTGGAGGCGGCGGAACGGTATCTAGCGCTGGCTGAGCGCGGATCGGAGTCGGTGCCGGACGCCCGGCGCGAGCGGGCGGAACTGCTGGTCGGGATCGTCCGGTTGCTGGCCGCCCGGCAGCGCGGCAACCTGCCCGAGGTAGCCGAGCAGGCGCGACGGCTGGAGGCGCTGGCCAAGGCCCGCGACGTCGCCCAGCCCGGCCTGAGCCAGGACCTCAGCGCACTAGCCCTGATCGGCCTTGACAGCGCTGAGGTCTGGACCGCCAGGTTCGAGGACGCGGAGCGGCACCTGGAACAGGGGGTCGTCCTGGCCCGCCGGATCGGGCGGCCCTATCTGGAGTTCACTGGCCTGGCGCACCTGGCGACGGTCGAGATCGTCCGGTCGTTTGCGCGGTCGGCCGAGCACGGCAGGCAGGCGATCGAGCTCGCCGAACGGCACGGCTGGACCGACGAGCCCGCTGCCGCAACCGCCTACATGACCCTCGGCGCCGTGCTGACCTGGCAGGGGGCATTGGAGGAGGCAGAGCCCTGGATCCAGCGCGCCGAACGGACCGTCAGGGCCGAAGCCCAGACCGTAGCAGGGATGGGAGTCTGCTTTTACCGAGCGCTACTCGAGCTGGGACGCGGCCGGGACGCCGAGGCGATGGCCGCCCTCCGCGCTACCGAGCGGCTGTCCGGCCTCCTCGCCGCACCGAGCCCGATCACCGGCGGAATGCGCGCGTTCCAGCTGCAGACTCGGGTACGTCTCGGCGACGTCGAGGGTGCCGAGCAGGCACTCGCCGGAATCGGCGCGCACGAGCGCGATTGCGGGGAAGTGTGGATCGCGATTGCGGTGCTGCGGCTGGCCCAAGACGATCCGAGCGGCGTGATCGCCGCGCTCGCGCCGGTCCTGGCCGGTTCGGCGCAGCTGATCTGGCCGCCCTGGCTGGCTCAGGCTTTTCTGCTGGAGGCGATCGCCCGGGAGGCGCTGGGCGACCCGGCCGCCGCCGGGCGCGCCCTGGAGCGCGCGCTGGACCAGGCTGAGCCCGACGGCGCGCTCTTGTGCTTCTTGCTACAGCCGGTGCCGGGCCTGCTTGAGCGCCACGCCCACCGCACCGCCCATGGCGCGCTGATCGCCGAGATCCTCGGCCTGCTGGCCGGGCAGGCTCACGCACCGCCGGCCGGGCCGCGGCCGCTGCTCGGGCCGCTGCGCGACAGCGAGGTCCGGGTGCTGCGCTACCTGCCGACCAACCTGACCCTGCCGGAGATCGCCCGCGAGCTGCACGTCTCGCCCAACACCGTCAAGACCCACATCCGCAGCCTGTACACCCAGCTCGGCGCGCACCGCCGGGGCGAGGTCGTCGTCCGCGCCCGCGCTCTGGGCCTGCTCGCCCCCGCCGCGCACCGCCGTTAGCTCGGCCTGCAGGCCCGCGCCGGCGGCTGGCGGTACCCGCGCCGGGCCTTGAGGCCACTCGCCCGGATCGGGCGATTGGCGGCTCACCCTGCCCGGGTCCACGCTGGCAGTCACAACCCGGGCGGGACAAGGAGGGCGGCCGTTGCGCTACCAGATCCGTGTCCGCGGCCGCCTGGGCGAGACGATCCGCTCCGCGTTCCCCGCGCTGCAGGCCCGGACCCGGGGCGGCGACACCGTGCTGACGGGCCTGCTGGCCGATCAGGCCGCGCTGTACGGGGTGCTCACCGAGTGCGAGGCGCTCGGCCTGGAACTTCTCGAAGTGCGCTGCCTGGGCCAGCGGAACGATCATCACGAGGCAGCCCGGCAGTAATCAGGCCCGCGCGACCAGGCGGCCCGCGCGACCAGGCGGCCCGCGCGACCAGGCGGGCCGCGGAATCACCCCAATGGGGCGATTGCCTGCTCGCCCCGGCCGCCCCAAGGCTGGAGCCGCAGATCAGCCGCAGATCAGCCGCAGATCAAAGGACGACCCGGCCAAGCGTAATGACGTCCGTCTGGAAGTCCGGCGAGAGGAGTTACCATGCCGCCGCTCACCTCACGCCGCCGCCTGGCCGTGCTGGCCACGGTTTGCCTGGCCGTGTTCGCCATCAACCTGGACACCACGATCGTCAATGTCGCCCTGCCGTCGCTGAGCAGGCAGCTGGGGGCCGGGACGAGCACCCTGCAATGGGTGGTCGACGGGTACAGCCTGGCCTTCGCCGCCTTCGTGCTGACCGGCGGATCGCTCGGCGACCGATTCGGCCGCCGTCCGGTCCTCATCGCTGGCCTGCTGGGCTTTGCCGCGGCATCCGCGCTCGGCGGCGTCGTGCACCACGCCGCGGCGCTGGTCGTCCTCCGGTTCGTGATGGGCGCCTTCGCCGCGCTGATCTACCCCACTACCCTGTCGATCATCACCAACGCCTATCCCGACCGGGCCGGCAGGGCCCGGGCCATCGGAGTATGGGGCGCCGTCACCGGCCTGGGCGTGGCCGTGGGACCGGTCACCGGCGGGCTGCTACTGGCTCACTTCTGGTACGGGTCAGTATTCTGGGCCCTGGTCCCCGCGGCCCTGATCGCCGCGATCGCGACGATGCTGACCGTCCCGGAGTCACGCCAGCCCGGTGCCGCCCGCCTCGACCTGCCCGGCCTGCTGGTCTCCTCCGCAACGATCGGGCTGCTCGTCTACACCATCATCGAGGCTCCCGATCGCGGCTGGGGTGCCGCGCCCAGCATCGCGGGGTTCGCCGGCACGGCCCTGCTCGGGACGGCGTTCGTGGTCGTGGAGCGGCACACCGCCGAGCCGATGCTCGACGTCACCCTGTTCAAAGTGCCAGCCTTCTCCGCCGCCAGCGGTTCGGTGACCGTCGCCTTCTTCGCGCTGTTCGGCTTCATCTTCCTCATCACCCAGTACCTCCAGTTCATCCGCGGCTACGGCACCTTGTCGACTGGCGTGCGGATCCTCCCCGTCGCGCTCAGCATCGCCGTCGGCTCCATAGCCGGCGCCCGCCTGGCCGCCCGGATCGGAACCCGTGTCATCGTCATCTCCGGCCTGATCTTGTTCGGCCTGGCGTTCGCGTGGATCGCCCGCTCGGCGGCCACCGAGCCCTACCTGCAGATCGCCGCCCAGATGGTGATCATGGGCACGGCACTCGGGCTGATCAGCACCCCGGCTACCGAGTCCATCCTGTCCGTACTCCCCCCGGCCAGGGCCGGAGTCGGCTCAGCGGTCAACGACGCCACCCGCGAGGCAGGCGGCGCCCTGGGCGTCGCCGTCATCGGCAGCGTCTTCAGCACCATGTACCTGCACAAGCTGGCTACCACGCCCATGCACGCGCTTCCCACGTCCGCCTACGCCGCGGCACGCAGCTCGGTAGCCGCGGCGGAGGCCATCGTGCACCAGGCCCCTGACTCACCCTCTTTGATTCAGGACGTGACCACCTCGTTCATGGCAGGCCTGCACGTCGCATGCGTCGTGGCCGCACTGGCCTGCTGGGCCGGCGCCATCGCCGCCCTGCGCCTCCCCGGCCGCCAGCGAGCCGACACAGCCGTCGAGCCGAACACCGGAATTCAACGCGTACAGGCTGCCTCTTACAGCAGCCCTGGCGGCACTGACTCCTGATGAGTGTGGGTCCCGGTAAAACCCTGTCACTGCCGTTGACCTGGTGTCTTCCCCTGAGTACAGGAGCACCGACATGACCTGCACCCGAACCGGATCCGACTGGTACATCCACGCCGAAACACCACCGTTTTGTTCCGTTTAGAAGGCTGTCATGGCTACGCTCAGCACCCAGGGGATCTCGCTGTACTAGGGGTTCTGCATACGGGCAGGCCTGCCGTGGTATCGCCCTGGCTTCCCCAGCCGACGGCCCACCGCTTACCCACCGGCTCCATCGGGAAAGATTCCCAGAACGTCCCAGCGATCACGCCATCGTTCGACCCGCCGGGTTCGGATTCCATGATGTGTGCTTTCTCGGGGATGGCCGTGCTCTTTCTCGAAGTGAAGTCTTGGCGGGATCTTCGCTGCACTCTGCCGCCTCCTTGGGGAAGCGCGCATGCCACGAGCCGCTGCTCTTCGCCTTGACCTGTATCGGGATCCGGCGGGTGTCGGCAAGGTCGGAGACGAGAATGTCGATGCCGGGCATGTTGCCAGCGAACGTGACCGCATAGCCTCCCCGCCTGTGGATTTCCGCCGCGACGAACATCTCCCCGGCACGCGCGACCTGCTGAGGATTCATCTCTTCCTCCTATCACTGCCCGGACGTATCTCCAGGTAACGATGTCGGCACAGCCGGATCGGCTGTAGGCGAACGCACATTAGCCTCATCCAGCAGCTCGGCCAGCGTGCCAGTTTCCGCAGGCCTCCCATCGTTCCCGCATGCTGCCGGGACTTTTTCCCGGCTGATCCGGGAAGGCGCCTCTTCTGGCCGGGAACCGTCCGGGGGCATCGTTACCTCACCACGGATTCCGGCAGTGGGCCAGCGCTGGTTCACCGGTGCAAGAGCGAGGCTCAGAAAGGCAGGAGGCAATCATGAAGGTTCGCATGTCGGTCGCTGCAGCTGGCGCGGCGGTTGTTCTCGGCGGCACCGCCGCGCTGGCGCTGCCTGCGGTGGCCAGCGCGCACACTGCTGCGCACACGCTGAAGTTCACCTCGGTGACCGTGAACACGGCCCCGTTCAGCCAGAGGGCCGAAGGGTTCCAGGACACCGACGTGAACAGCGCGGGCAAGACCATCGGGTTTGACGACCTGTACTTCACGATCACGGGGAAGAACGCGGGCGCGGGGCACGTGGCGCTCGATGTCAAAGGCGGCTTCCTGTACGGCACGATCGCCACCACCAACGCTGGCAAGACGTTCCGCGGCAAGGTGACCGGCGGGACCGGGGCGTTCACCAGAGCGGCCGGCACGATCACCGCCAAGGCCATCACCAGCACGAAGACGGCGGTCACGATCACTTACACCACCTAGGGCATGGCCGCTTCTAGGGCGGGAGGGTCCCGGCAGAAGGCCGTCCCGCCCTGGCCAGACCAAGGTCAACATCCAGACTGACCCATCACCGCATCGCGACCTCACCACAGGATCCACCGGAGGTAAACCATGAATACTCGCAAGCTCACCGCCCTGACTGCCATCACCGCAATCCTCGCACTCGCCGAGTTCGCCGGCGCGGTGCAGATCGCGCTGGGACTGGATGGTCCCGACCGGGCGGGATGGCCGTTTGTCGCCGCGTTCGGCGTGTTCTTCCTGATCGCTGCCTGGCTGCTGCGCCGCAGCCGGGTCATCGCGGGTGCCGTTTTCGCCGGCGTTCTGTGCCTGTTCACGATCCTCCACTACCCCAGCTGGTACAAGCACGGTGCCCTGGACTGGACGTACGACACCGTCTGTGCCGTGGTGGCGCTGGCCGGGCTGATCGGCGCCATCGTGGTGCTGGCCGGGCGCCTCCGTCACCGGGCCATGGCCTGACCCGCATCACCTGGTCAGCGATCTCGCAGGAGACACGCGCGTGGTGCACGATGAGCGTATGAAGCGCCTACTGCGGGCAGTGGACCGCGACCGCTTGACCGCGGCCGCGGTCCTCGCCGCGGTCGTGCTCGCTGTGGCCGGCTCGGCCGTCGGTACGGCCTACGACCGGCCGGGGACCGCCGTGTTCGCCGACACGCTGGCGGTCGCTTTCGTGATCGCGGTGGTCGCGGTGGTGGGCGCCATCATCACCCTGGCGGTTCCCGGTAACCGTGTTGGCTGGCTACTGGTGGCGTCCGCCGCCGTCATGGGCATCGGCACGGCGTTCACTGAGGCCGGTATCCACGGCGTGGTGGCCGCGCCCGGCTCGGTGCCCGGCGCCGGGTACCTGGCCGCCCTCGGCCCGGGCCTGCAGGCGGCCGGGATGGTGATCGCCGTGGTGGGCGTGCCGGCCGTGTTTCCGGACGGGCGCCTGCCCGGGCCGCGGTGGCGCTGGCTCGCCTGGCCCGCGGCCACCGCGGCGGGTTGCCTGTTCCTCGGCAACGTGCTGAGCCCTACCTCAAACCAGAACCGGCTGGCCGGCGCACAGCGCCGCCGGGGTTCTGCTCGCGGTGGCCGCCGCCGCCGGAGCCATCGCCGGGCTCGTCACCCGGTGGCGGCGCGGAGGCCGGGTGGTCCGGCAGCAGCTGCTGCTGCTGGCCCTGGCCACCTGCCCGCCCGCGCTGGTCTTTCTGACCATAATGATCACCAATGGCGTACCCGGCTGGATTTTCGGCGTAGTGCTGCTGCCGCTGCCGGCCGCGATCGCGACCGCGATCCTGCACCACGGCCTGTATGATCTTCGCCGCGCGGCCCATCGCACGCTGCTATGGCTGACCATGTCAGCTGCCGTCGTGGCCATCTACGCGGCGGTGGTGATCACCGTCGCCGCGCTGGTGCCCGATCATCACGCCTGGTGGCCCCCAGCGCTCGCGGCGGCGCTGGCCGCGCTGGCGCTGATCCCGCTGCGCGACAGGCTGCAGCGCGCCGCGACCCGCGTGGTCTACGGCCGCTGGCACGAGCCGTATGAGGTGCTCGCCGGCCTGGGCGAGCGGCTGGAAGCCGCCGCCGACATCGACCGGCTGCTGGACGCCGCCGCCGCCGAGATCACTACCGGGCTGGGCCTTCGCGACGTCAGTGTCCGCGATCTCGATGAGACCGTCGTGACCGGTACCGGGGGTGCTGCCCCGGACACCGTCACGGCCGCTGGCCCGGGCTCTGCTGCGGCCGCCGCCCCGGGCGCGATCGCGGCTGCCGACCCGGGTATGGCCAGCATCCCGCTGCTGGCCTACGGCACCGGGGTCGGCTCTTTGACCTACCGGATGCCGGAGCGGCCGCTGAGCACGGCCGAAGAGCGGCTGCTGCACGACCTGGCCCGGCAGCTGGGCGGCGCGCTGCATGCGCGGCTGCTCCGCGAGGACCTGCAGCGCGCCCGGGAACGGCTGGTCCTGGCCCGGGAGGAAGAACGGCGGCGGCTGCGCCGCGACCTGCACGACGGCATCGGCCCGGCGCTGGCCGGGCTGACGCTGAAGACCGAGACGGCGCGGGCGCTGCTGCCGTCCGGCGCCGACGGTGCCTCACGCCAGCTACACGACCTGGGCGAGGAGATCCGCCGCACCGTGGTCGATGTCCGGCGCTTGGTCGAAGGGCTGCGCCCGCCCGCGCTGGATGAGCTGGGCCTGGCCGGCGCGTGCACTCAGGCCGTCGAGCGGCTGACCGCCGGGGCCGGCCTGGCGGCCAGCGTGGAGGCCTGTGACGACCTGCCCACGCTGCCGGCCGCGGTCGAGGTCGCCGCCTACCGGATCGTGGTCGAGGCGGTCACCAACACCGTCCGGCACGCCCGCGCCCGCCACTGCCGGGTGTCCATGGTTTTAACTCCCGCAGGGCTGGTTGTCGAGGTCACCGACGACGGCACCGGGCTGGCCGCGTCAGGTCATCACGGCCACGGCCTGGCCATCATGCGGGAGCGGGCCGAGGAACTCGGCGGCACCGTCACGGTCAGCGACGGCTCACCCGGCGTCATCATCGAGGCCCGGCTGCCGGCCGTGACCGCACCCGCGCAGATTCCCAGCGTCCCGGCGGTGCCCGCGTGACCCGGGTCCTGATCGTCGATGATCATCCCGTGTTCCGGGACGGCCTGGCCGGCCTGCTTGCCACCCTGCCCGAGGTCGAGGTGACCGGCACGGCCGGCACCGCCGAGCAGGCGCTGGCGGCGATCAGGGACACCGCGCCTGATGTGGTGCTCATGGACATCAACCTGCCCGGCGCCTCCGGCGTCGAGGCGACCCGGCGCGCAGCCCAGATCGCCCCGGGCACCGCCGTGCTCGTGATCACCATGGTCGACGACGACGACACCGTCTTTGCCGCCCTCGCCGCGGGCGCGCGCGGCTACGTCCTCAAGGGCGCCTCCGCCGACCAGATCGCCGCGGCGCTGCGCACCGTCGCCGCGGGCGGCGCCACCTTCGGCGCGGGGGTCGCCAGCCGGCTCCTGGCCCGCACGCCCGGCCGCCAGCTCGGCCCGGCGACCCCGCCCCGGCCAGATGACCTGACCACGCGGGAACGCGAGGTCCTCGACCTGCTGGCCGAGGGTGCCAGCAACCAGCAGATCGCCCGCTCCCTCGGCATCTCCCTGAAGACCGTGCAAAACCACGTCTCCCGCATCCTCGACAAGCTCCAGGCCGCCGACCGGACCCAGGCCGCCCTGCGCGCCCGGGGCATCGCGCCGCAGCCACGACGCTGAGCACACCGCCAACGCCCCTTCAGGTCCCGGCGCCCCACGGAAGACGCCGCCCCGGATGGCAAACAGGACGCATCCGCCCTCCCAAGCCAGCGGCCATTGCAGACGCCAACCGCGCAGTAAGCGGAGTTCGTCCTCGGTCCACTCTGGGTGGTACTGCTCGCCAGGAGGCGTCATCGACGGCAGATTGTTCCCGAAGAAGAGTTTGTTATAGACGTCGTCGAGGACCTTGCCGCGATCCTCGAACGGCTCGTTGACGCTTCTGGCGACGTCGCCCGCCAGGTTCCAGATGGCAAGAAGGAGGCGGCAGTCAGGCTCGGTATCGGCTTCCAGCCAGCTAACGGCACTGTCGAGGTCGTGGAGGCGAAGCTCCTCTTTCGGGGCCAGGGTTCGATTCTCCGCGAATGCGTATTCCCGAGCGGACTCCTGGTCAGAGAACGAGACCACCCGGCCAGCGCAGGCAAGGACGCGATTGAGGGCCCAGTCGTCCGAAACCCATAGAAGGAACAGAGTGCGCCCGCCGACCTTCAGAGCCAGTGGGTACCAGGTCTCGTTCATGGCTAAATCACTGCGTCAGCAGAACACGGTGGCTTGCCCGACGTACGGTTATGCATCGCCAGCCTGGACGTGAACGTCCTGTCGTGCCGCAGTCCGTGGACACTGAACACGTGAACGCGCCCTTAGCGGGTGCATTCATCAGGATTCGTGGCTGCACTGGGCAGCTGTGATCAGCTTTGGCGGCCGGGATCTGCCGGTGGCGGCAAGTAGCCCTGGGCGATCAGGCGCTGCGCCCCGGCGGCGTACATGGCAGGATCGTCCGGAGCGATCGTGGCCAGCCCGTCAACGTACCGGTTGAACATGCAGAACATGGCTGCGATCAGCACCGTGTCGTGGATTTCAAGGTCGGTCGCGCCCGCAGCGCGCGCGCTCTGGACGTGCTCCGCAGTGACCGCGCGCCCGCCTTGCTGTACCGCGGCGGCGATGGCCAGCATGGCTTTCAACTTGGCCGACACCGGCGCGGTGGCGGGATCGGCGCGGACCTGCTCCACCACCGCCACGCCGCCCGGCAGCTGAGCCGCGGCATAAGCGGAGTGCGATGAGGTGCAGTACTGGCAGTCGTTGAGTGCCGACACGTAGGCGGCGATCAGTTCCCGCTCGCCCCGGGTCAAGGTGCTCGGCCCGCGCAGCAGCACCTCGGTCAGCTCGCCCAGCGGGCGGGCCGTCTCGGGGCGGTAGCGCAGCAAGCCACGGATCCCCGGCTCGGCGGAGTTCAGGGCTATATGCGGCATGCGTACTCCTCACCTGCACACGACGGCCGGGCACTTCAGCATCGGTGCCAGCAAAGCCTCCGGTCAACAATCACCGCAAACAGCGCGGCTAACGAAGGCGCCCAGACCCCGTGGAAATGACCGCATGACCCTACCGGGGCGGCGCACTCATGCGGCTCCGTGGGTGCTGCAGCCGGAATGTCGGTTGGCGCCTCCCGCCTGAGCTGGCTACGCCCGCTAACGCTGGTGACTGGGGCAGGGACGGGTCCGGGCCTCGGGCGCTCGTGCACTGGCTCTTCTGCTGTTCCCCGCTACGTTAGGCTTTTGTGCCCGTTTCGCCAGTTTGAGGTTCGGCCGGGGGTAGTCGCTCATCCCGGTGCATGTTGTCAGCTTCGCTGACCGGTGACGCGCTGGCGTTCTTGCCGCGCCGGGGATAAAGCGCGACCACCAGCCGGGCGAAGGCCAGCGCCGGGCCGATGGCAGCTGCCGCGGTCAGCAGCACGGCGGCGGCGATCGCGGCATGCGGGTCGCCATAGGCTCGCTGCGCATTCAGCGACAGGAGAGCCTCTATCTCGCCGCCGACGGTGACGATCAGGATTGCCACGGCCGCGCCGGAGGCCAGGACGCTGGCGATCCACAGCCGCAGGACCAGGCGCGGCGGGCTGGAGCCCGCTTTATGCTCGCGGAACCGGCGCAGCGCAGCGTCGAAGGCTTTCAGCAGGTCACCGTACAAGGGTCCCTGGACAGCGATCGCCAGGAACAGGACCGGGATGATGGTCGCGGCGGTGGCGTAGAACAGGCCGTTGAATGCTGGGCCCGCTGCACGGGCTGCGCCGGCCAGGGATGCGAGGCTGCTCATGGCTGCCAGCATGACCGCGGCTGCGCCCGGTTACGCGCGGCTTCGCCCCAATGGCCGTGGCGGCACGCGCCGCGCTGGACGAGTTTTAGTCTGGCCAATAGCAAGATCTGCCTCTGCGGACACACGCCAGGTTGCCTCCGTGAGCTGCCAACGCTCCGTGACGCGCGCTTCCATTCAGCAGCTGGTCAGGGCACGCGCGCATATCGGCTTCCTCAGCACGGCACTGACGGCGACCAGTCCCGGCTGAGCGCATAAATATCCAGACCAGCCCAGCCTTGCGATCGACCGCATCTGGCGCTTCGGGTGCGATGGCGTTGGCGAGGTGAGCGGTGCTGTGCTGCCGCCTGGGGGTACGGTCCGGGTTGTGGCATCGGGTGCGGCGGTAGATGCGTTTGGCGCGGAGGCGGGGCGCTTGTCACAGCAGGTCCTGGGCGCTGATGAGGCCGCCTTCGCGCGGGTTAGCCCGTGCCCGCCGTGGTCGGTCGCGGAACTGCTGTATCACGTACGGATAGGCGCCGGCCGCGTGGCGGGGATGCTCGCCGAGCCTGAGTCCGCTGATGGGCCGTTGATTTCCGCGCCCGGCTACTTCCGGGCCGGCGAGCGTTTCTCGCCGGCGGTGAACGATGACCGGATCGCGGCAGCGCGGCTGGGAGCGGCGGCCCTCGGGACCGGTGCTGCGGTAGCCCGCGACTTCGACGGCGCCTGGCGCGAGAGCTGGGCGCAGGTTCAGCAGGCCGCGCAAGGACGGGTGGTGCGAACGCGCCACGGCGACCGGATGCTGCTCACCGAGTACCTCCGGACCCGGGTGCTGGAACTGGCCGTGCACGGCCTGGACCTAGCGGCCGGGCTCGGCCGCCCGCCGTGGGTGACCGAGGCGGCGGCGCACGTGGTAGCACAGCTGTTGCTGCCCGCCGGGGCGCTGTCTCGGCTGCTGGATGAGTCCGGCTGGGATCAGCTGACCCTCATCGCCAAGGCAACTGGCAGGCTCCCGCTCACGCAGGCCGAAGCCACGCTCACCCAGCGGCACAACCTGCGCTGGCTTCGCCTCGCGTGAACCGGCACGTCATCCCAATCCATTGGGTAAGACGATCAGATCGCATCAAGACCCATCCGCATCGACGACGCGGCGCAGCGGGTCAGCCGGGCAGTGCAGGCGCTGGAGCGGGCCGAGACCGGCGACGCGGAGGAAGAGGCGCAGCTAGCCTTCGACGCGTTGCTATACCGGCTCGTGGTGATCGGCGAGGCCGTCAAGGCGCTGCCTGCGGACCTGCTCGCGCGGCAGCCCGCGGTTCCGTAGCAAGAGATCGCGCGGCTGCGTGACCTCCTCGCCCATCATTACTACCGGGTGGATGCCCAGATCATTCGCCGCACTGTGGAGATGCCGCTAAACGAACTGCGCGAAGCGGTCGTCCGGCTCCGTGCCGAGGAACAAGGCCAGGCATAGATCCGCCTCTACCACTTCGCGGACATGAGACTGCCGCCTTGCCTTGGGGGCGTCCGTCGCACGGTTCGCCATCGTGTCCGGGGAATGGCCACGAGCATCCTCCAACGGCCGACGCGGCGGATGCTCGTGGCTGAGGAGTGGCTGAGCATCGTGCTTACCTTCGGCACGGAGAACGTTTCCGCAGGTTGACGGCCCCTTGGGGCTACACGGGAGCTCCCTGTAAAACCGTCGGCTCAGCCTACGTTGGTTCGAACCCAACACCTGCCACGAGTCACGATCCGTAGTATCACCAGTTCAGCGCGGCGATTAGGAATCTTGTCCTAGCAGCGCAGATGTACTCTCGCTGGATTCTCATCGGCCGACCGGCATTCGTTACGGTTCGATGCTGCGGGGAGGAGGCAGCCTGAGGATGCTCCCGGTTCTGCGCTGCCTCGCATCAGCCGGTGAAGGCGCCGTCAAGATCGCAGGTCCTCGCCGAGGCCGTGGCCGTTGTGGTGGGTGCGGCCTGGGTTGAGCCGCTGGAACGGCTGGAAGAGCCAGTCGATTTCGCTGTCAGGGATGAGCGGTCCGGTTGGTGACCGACAGCGCGGCCTTGCCGTCGGTGACGGCGGTAGAGACCCAGGCGTGGCCGCCAGTGACGTTATGGCCGAGGGCGTTGCCGACCAGGTTCGCCACCAGACTCGATGAGTCTGGGGTCGCCGTCGAGTGCAGCGGCACCGAGTGCCACAGAGTCGGGGGGCGCCGGGTCAGCTCGGCGCGGTCCACGGCGGCGGCCGCGGCCTCCAGGTCCTAGCGGGCCAGCAGCGGCGACCGGAACGAGCACAGGTCGCCCGCTTGGTCGGCGTCGCAGCGCTGCCGGCAGCGTAAGCCGCGGCCGAGAATAGGTCGGCCGGCTTCGGCCAACAACAGAATGACCGAGTCACCACACAAAGGACGTGACCTTGACTGTGACTGTCAGGCCCCCCGGTCCGCCCGAGGCAGATGCGGCGGTGATCGAGCAGTCGTGGGCTGAGCCGGAGCGATTCGGGGCAATCTTCGAGCGTTATTTCAGCCAGATCTACCAGTATCTGGCCGGGCGGGTCGGGCCGAAGATCGCCGATGACCTGGCGGCGGAGGTGTTCGCCGTTGCGTTCGCTCAGCGGCAGCGCTACGACCTGGGCCGGGACTGCGCCCGCCCGTGGCTGTACGGCATCGCCACCAACTTGCTCAGCGCGTACCGGCGTCAGGAGCAGCGGCGTTACCGGGCGCTGGCGCGGGCTAATCCCCGCGAGGTCTCGCCTAGCGACGAGGACCTGGTCGCTGACCGGGTCAGTGCCTGGGCGGCCGGGCCGGCCCTGGCAGCCGCGCTGACCGCGCTAGCTCCGGGTGATCGGGATGTGCTGCTGCTGGCTGCCCTGGCCGGGTTGGGCAATCAGGAGGTCGCGCAGACCCTTGGTATCCCCTACGGCACGGTGTGCTCGCGGCTGAGCCGGGCGCGCCGGCGGGTGCGTGAGGCGCTCGGCGGCGCCGGCCCGGCCGGCTACCGGGCGGATTAACCCGTGGACGAGATGAGCGCAGCAGGGAGTCATGTGATGGATGAGCTTGAGAACGTACGCCGGCTGCTGGCCCAGCCGCCGCCCAGCGCGGAGGTCGTCGATGCGGCGCGGGCGCGCCTGGGCCGGGCTGGTGCGGGGCCACGGGCCGACCGGCCCGTCGTGGACCTGAACGGCGGCAGGTCCAGCTTCGACCGGCCGCCGTCGGCTCACCGGAGCCGGTCGCGGCGCAGGCTGGCGCTGGCGCCGGCGGCGGCGGCCGCGGCGGTGATCGCGGTCGTGGCCGGATCGCTGGCGATCTCCGGGACGTTCAACCGCAAGGCCGGGCCAAGGATGGCCACGGACTCGCCGGCCGCGGCGGCAGCGCAGGCCGGGGCGGGCGGCGTCCCGCGCTACTTTGTCGCCCTGACCGGTCGCGCCGTCGCGGACCAGGGACAGCACGCTGAGGTCGTCGCCACCGCTACCGGGTCGGTGCTGGGCAGCGTGACCGCGCCAGGTTCCTCCACCGTGTTCACCGATGTGGCCGCGGCCCGCGATGACCGCACCTTTGTCCTGGCCGCGCAGCCCGGCCGGCGAGCCGGTCAGGGACCGTCCGCCCGGCTCTTCGGCGCCGGGCCGGCCAGGCTGTACAAGCTGGTGTTGCACTCCTCCGGCCAGCCGGGCGCGCTGACTGCGCTGCCGGTCCCCCCGGTCAGCGGATCCATCGGTGGCTTCGCACTGTCCCCCGATGGCAGCAAGCTCGCGATGTCGCTCAACACCGGGCCCGCGAGCGGGCAGCGCTCCGAGATCAGCGTATTGAGCTTGGCCACCGGGGCGGTGCGGACGTGGACGCTGCCGGATCCGGGGTGGGTTGGCGGGGACAAGCCCGACGCCCAGTCGCTGTCATGGGAGAACGACAACCGGACGCTGCTGTTCGAGCAGCAGACCTCCGCAGGCCAGGGGCAGAACATGGAGATCGGTGCGCGCCTGCTGGACACCGCGGCGCCCGGCGGCAACCTGGAGACGGCCAGCAGGCTCGTCCCCATCTCCAGCCAGGAGCTTGCGGGCCTGCCCGGGCCCATGCTCATCACGGGGGACGGCACTAAGATCGTCGCCCCCACCTCAACTCAGATCGCACCAGGAAGCAGCGGCCTGACCCTCTCGCAGATCAGGCCGCTGCTGAGCCTGAGCCGGCAGTGCGGCGCGGCCATTGCCGGCCTCACGAGGCAGCACGGTCAGTGGACCGGTATCAAATACATTCACTACCGCAAGACCGCTAGCTGCCTGAGGCTGATCCAGCAGAACGACCAGTACTTCAGGCGGCGTCTTGCCCCGGAGTTGGACCACCAAACCCTGCCCACAAGTGAGATAGGGATCACCGAGTTCTCGGTCAAGACCGGCAAGCCCGTAGTTGTCCTGGATCCGCAGGAGACCCACGCCGAGGTCGGGGCGGGTGTGGGCTGGACCAGCACCCGCGGAACCTCGCTGATCGCTGAGGTCCCGCGGGCCGGCCAGGGCGGCCAGCTGGTGATCGGCGTTCAGGACGGCCTGAGGTTCACCCCGCTGCCTGCCGCCGTTCAGCACGCGCTCTACGAGCAAGCCGCCTGGTAACACCCGCTCCACCGGCGTCTCATGCCCTCAGGGCGCCAGACGCCTGGCCAGGCGTGCCCAAACCGTGCAGCAATCCCCGACAGGGAGGACTCTCTCATGACGTCTGTGATCAAGCAGACAGGCCACCACCATTCAACCTCTGAAGCACCCTTCTTGGTCCAGCAGTGGCCAAATCACCCGGTAACTCCGTGAAAGCCGCCAAGCGGTTCGGTGAATCACCAGTGACAGGTCGGCTGCTGAAAGAAAGGTGCGCACATGACGGAGTTCCTGGCGTGACGGCGCAGTCCGAGGCGGGAGCGGGACCCTCATCCGTACCTTCCTGGAAGGATGCTGGAGCGGTGCGCACTGGCGAATGGCTGGCCGCTGCGGCCTCCTGCGCGCCGGTCATCGCGGTGTCCGGCCTGATGGCCTTTTTCGGGCTGTGGGGGCTGGCGCGCGAGTCGGCCATGGGCAACGACGAGGTGGTCAGCCGCTACGCCGCCGGGCTGAGCGTCGGCCAGCTCGTGCATCTTTTGCGTCGGGTCGATATCGTGCACGGGCTGTATTACCTGCTGCTGCACGGCTGGATGGCGGTCGGCACGAGCCCCGCGG